>Ga0209847_1000338_pt1 | contig 19705 bp, 17 predicted proteins | sample OrgsoiDNA_201060_FD_185808 | JGI IMG/M metagenome (GOLD analysis project Ga0209847, IMG submission 185808) | Permafrost soil microbial communities from the Arctic, to analyse light accelerated degradation of dissolved organic matter (DOM) -... | ecosystem: Environmental > Terrestrial > Soil >... | reverse complement strand
ATCCGAACGGGGAAGTCTTGCTGGAAGAGGCCTTAAAGCTCGGTGCCGATGTGGTGGGGGCCATTCCACACTTCGAATTTACCCGCGAATATGGCGTGGAGTCCTTGCACAAAACCTTCGCGCTGGCGCAGAAGTACCACAAACTGGTCGACGTGCATTGTGATGAAATCGACGACGAACAGTCGCGCTTTGTTGAAACCGTCGCCGCCTTGGCGCTGCGTGAAAATATGGGCGCGCGCGTCACCGCCAGCCACACCACCGCCATGCACTCTTACAACGGTGCCTACACTTCGCGGCTGTTCCGGTTGCTGAAAATGTCGGGCATTAATTTTGTGGCGAACCCGCTGGTCAATATTCACCTGCAAGGCCGCTTTGATACCTACCCGAAACGCCGGGGTATCACGCGGGTGAAAGAGATGCTGGAGGCGGGAATTAACGTCTGTTTCGGCCACGATGACGTCTTTGACCCTTGGTATCCGCTCGGTACCGCCAACATGCTGCAAGTGTTGCACATGGGGCTGCACGTTTGTCAGTTGATGGGCTATCAGCAAATTGATGACGGCCTGAAGCTGATCACCACCTACAGCGCGAAAACCCTTAACTTGCAAGGCTATGCGCTGGAAAGCGGCAACGAGGCCAATCTGGTGATCTTAGCGGCGGAAAGCGGGTTTGACGCGGTGCGTCGCCAGACGCCGGTGCGTTACTCCATTCGGCGCGGCGAGGTGATTGCCGAAACCCAGCCCGCGCAGACGGTGATTCATTTGCAGAAAACGGAACGGGTAGACTTCAATAGCTAATCGGCAGGCGGTGCAATCGAGTCGCGGCTGATGATTTTGGGCGAGAATTTTTGCTGGACGATATCGCCATCCAGCGACAGCTCGTCGAGCAACAGACGCGTGGCGAACTGCGCCATGTCGGTGATCGGAAAATGGACGCTGCTCAGCGCGGGCCGCACAAAGTCGGCGCGCTCGCCGCTGTCGTAGCAAATCAGCGAGATGTCCTGCGGCACCCGCAGACGGTGTTCGCTGATAGCCAGCAAGGCCCCCATTGCCATGTCTTCGTTACAGCAGTAAATCGCCGTCGGCCTGACCGGTTGGCGTAGCAAGGTGTCGGCATGGCGGAAGCCGCCGTCGACGCGGTAATTGCCTTCCAGCGTTGCCAGCGGCGTAATGCCGGCCTGTTGCATCGCGTCGGCAAAGCCTTGCCAGCGTAATTTTGCCGATACCCGCGAGAGGGGGCCGCTAATACAGGCGATTCTCTGGTGGCCTGCTTCGAGCAGCATGTTGGTGGCGAGCTGGCTGGCGAGGGTGTGATCAAAACTGATGCAGCGCGACTCCAGCCCCGGGACTAAGCGGTCAAGTATCACGAACGGATTGTTGTCCTGGGCTAGCCGTTTCAGGCGCTCGTCGGTGATATGGCGGACATGCAAAATCAGGCCATCACAGCGCAGGCCGAACAACCGTGCAATGGCCTGCTGTTCGTTTTCCTCGCTGTCACGGCCCTGGGTGACCACTAACTGTTTGCCCTGCAACTCGGCTTCGGTTTGTACCACGTCCATCAATGCGCCGAAAAATCCGCCGCGATAGGACGTGGTGACCAGCCCGAGCGTGTGACTTTGGCTCGACGCCAATGCGCGCGCCGCCGGATGCGGGCTGTAACCCAGCATCGCGATGGCCCGGACCACGATTTCACGCGTGGCCGCCTTCACCTTTTGGTCACCGTTAACCACGCGTGAGACGGTGGCTCGGGACACTCCGGCATAGGCTGCGACGTCTTCCAATGTCACCATACTGGCTCCTGTAACCCCGCCAGTCAGGGGCAGGGGGAAATCATCTGAACTGAGGTAAATACGGCGCGTTAAGCTGTAAAACCTCGTCGAAGAGTTGTTGTGCCAGCACGGCATCGCCGACTAACGGATTGGTCATCAGGGCCAGCAGGCCACTTTGCCGATCGCCATGCACCGCGCAGTCGATCGTCAGACGCTCGAAGGTTTTCACCTGAACCGCCAGCGCGTGCAATACCGGTGGTAATGCGCCAAACACCAGCGGCGTGGCACCATGGGAATCAATAATACAGTTGGTTTCTATCACGGCGTCATCCGGTAAGCCATGAATTGCACCATGATTTGATGTATTTACCACCATTTGCGTGCCGAGATTATTATGGATCGAGCGGATCAGTTCCAGTGCCACTTCGGAATAGAATGACCCCCCGCGGAAACTCAACTGCTCAGGCTTGGTGTTGAGGTGCGGATCGGCATACAGCGCGAACAGCTCTTTCTCTACCTGCATCACTTTCTCTGCGCGGGTTCCACCGTTGGCGGCCTGCTCAATTTCTTCCGCCAGCATGGCGCGCGGCAGGTAGAAATAGCGGTGATAGGGGCAAGGGATCACACCCAGCGCACGCAGTAATTCCGGCTTCCACGGCTGATCTTTAATATTGTTCATGGTCAGCGTTGCGCCATCACACAGCATATCCAGCACGGTGTGGGTCACGTCTTTTGCGTTGTGCAAGACGCGGTGCACCCACACCATATGGTTCAGACCGGCAAATTGCAGGTGGATTTCGTCGTCTTTCGCGTCCAGCATTTTGGCAATCATGTGATGCATGGTGACGGGCACGTTGCACAGGCCGATGATTTTTGCCTTGCTGTGGCGCGCCACGGCTTCGGTCACGATACCGGCCGGATTGGTGAAGTTGATGATAAAGGCGTCGGGTGACAGCTCTTCCACTTTCCGTGCAATGTCCAGCAGAACCGGAATGGTGCGCAGCGCTTTGGCAAACCCGCCCACGCCGGTGGTTTCCTGCCCAATCAAACCGTATTTCAGCCCCAGGCGTTCATCGGCCGCGCGGGCTGGGAGTTGTCCGACGCGCAGCTGGGTCAGAACAAATTTTGCCCCGCGAATCGCCTCATCCAGTGCAAAGTGCACGCTGACTTTCACGTGTTCCAGACCTGCACGGGCCAGCATCCGGCGGGTGAGATCAGCGATAATGCCGACTTTTTCACGCCCGGCTTCAACATCCACCAGAGCCAGTTCGGTGACCGGTAATTCGCTGCTGCGCAGAATCAACCCTTCAACCAGTTCCGGCGTGTAGCTGCTACCGCCGCCAATAATGGTGATTTTAAACTGACTCATGCGCACCTCCGATAAGCTCAAGCGCCGCGTCCAACACCTTGTCGCCACGCATGGTGCCGTAATCCATCATGTTGATCATTTCCACTTTTTTACCCAGCACACCCGCGGCGGCGGATAATCTCGGCAGCTCATAACGCACCTGCGGGCCGAGCAGCACCACGTCAGCGCTGTCGATAATACTTTCAAACGACGCAATCGGCACGGCGACAATCTCGACGTCCAATCCGCGCGTTTGCGCCTCACTCAGCATTCGCTGAACCAACATACTGGTCGACATTCCTGCGGCACAACAAAGTACAATTTTTTTCATCTTCGACTCCGGCCTGGTTTAGAAAGTGTGATTCAGTGGCTTTTGATCTCGTCATCACGCGGTCTGAATGAGAAATGAGAGCGCTCTCATTTTTATATCTTAGCCTGAAGTGGATGTCAAAAAACCCGCAATTGCCGAAAGCGCGACATGGCCTGCAAAACTTTTATTTCCTTCGCGGGTCATAGGAGTAAGTAAATAAAAGTAAAGCTGTGGCGCCGCATGGATTGGCTCTTTAGAATCAACGGGTTTAGCCCGTTAGATTTCGAGCTGACGCGATGTGAGTCGCTGCCTTGCGGTAACTCGAAATCTATCGGGTACAGTGGTTTGTATTTTTGATAAAGGAATCGTCATGTTTAAACGTACTTTAGTGACCGTCACCGCGCTGCTCTCCCTGACCGCGCTGTCACCTGCCGCGCTTGCCGCCGCACAACAACACGTACTGCTGACGACCTCTGCAGGAAATATCGAAGTGGAACTCGACAGTGCAAAGGCACCGGTTTCGGTGAAGAATTTCGTGGATTACGCCAACAGTGGTTACTACAACAACACCATTTTCCATCGCGTGATCCCGGGCTTTATGATCCAGGGCGGCGGTTTTACGGCGGATATGCAGCAGAAACCGACCAAAGACCCGATCAAGAACGAAGCCGACAACGGCCTGCGTAACCTTCGCGGCACTATCGCGATGGCTCGCACCGCCGAAAAAGACAGCGCCACCAGCCAGTTCTTCTTTAACGTTGCAGATAACGCCTTCCTGGATCACGGTCAGCGTGATTTCGGCTATGCGGTATTTGGTAAAGTGATCAAGGGCATGGACGTAGTAGACAAAATCGCTCAGGTGAAAACTGACAACGTGGGCCCATACCAAAATGTGCCGACCACGCCGGTGGTGATCCTTTCTGCGAAAGTCCTGCCATAATTTCTGGTAATGCCAGTCAGATGAAAAAGCCTTCCATCGTGAAGGCTTTTTTTATGCCCAAAATTGAGCTGAATTCAAAGGAAAATGAAATGAGTGAACCTCGTCTGATCGCGGTTGCCACGCAGGATGGCAAACCGACACAACGCTTAACCTTGTTGCCCGCGTTGGCTAACCGCCACGGTTTAATCACCGGTGCCACTGGGACTGGCAAAACGGTGACGCTGCAACGCATGGCGGAGCAATTTTCCCGCATTGGCGTGCCGGTATTTTTGGCTGACGTGAAGGGCGATTTATCCGGCATTGGCGCAGAAGGCGTGGCGTCGGAGAAGCTCAGTACGCGTCTCAATAATATCGGTATCACCGACTGGCAGCCACAGGCCTGTACGATCATCCCGTGGGATATCTTTGGGGAGAAAGGACACCCGATCCGCGCCACGGTATCTGACCTCGGCCCGCTGTTGCTGGCGCGATTGCTTGACCTCAATGACGTGCAAACCGGCGTGCTCAATCTGGTGTTTAAAATTGCCGATGACAGCGGCATGTTGCTGCTCGACATGAAAGATTTGCGCGCGATGGTGCAAGCAGTCGGCGAGAACGCCAAACAGTTCCAGACGCAATATGGCAATATTTCTTCGGCATCGATTGGGGCCATCCAGCGCGGGTTGCTGACGCTGGAAGGGCAAGGTGCCAATCAGTTCTTCGGCGAACCGATGCTCGACATCAACGACCTGATGAAAACCGATGCGCAGGGCCACGGGATCATCAACTTGCTGGCCGCCGACAAACTGATTAACCAGCCAAAACTTTATTCAGTGTTTCTGCTGTGGCTGTTGGCCGAACTGTTCGAACACCTGCCGGAAGTCGGTGACCCGGAGCAGCCGAAGCTGGTGTTTTTCTTTGATGAAGCACACTTGCTGTTTACCGATGCGCCCGCCGCGCTGCTGACCAAAATCGAACAAGTCGTGCGACTGATTCGCTCGAAAGGCGTGGGAATTTATTTCGTTACCCAAAATCCGCTGGATATTCCAGACAGCGTACTTGGCCAACTCGGCAACCGCGTGCAGCACGCTTTGCGCGCCTTTACGCCACGTGACCAGAAAGCGGTGAAAGCGGCGGCGCAAACGTTACGGGCGAATCCGGCGTTCGACGCTGAAACGGCGATTTCTGAGCTGGGCGTCGGCGAAGCGCTGGTCTCGTTCCTCGATGAAAAAGGCCGCCCGAACGTGGTCGAGCGGGCAATGGTGATCGCACCAGAATCCAAAATGGGCTTATTGGGCGAAGAGGGGCTTAATCGCGTCCTGAATAAATCGCCACTGTATGGTCGTTATGAAGACGCGATTGACCGCGAATCGGCGTATGAAAAAATCAATGCGCAGGGCTTTGGTACGGTGGAACAGCCGCAAACCAGCACGACGGCGCAAAAACCGGCAGCCACGCAGGCCGGAGGCGGCGGTTTGATGGGTGGCCTGAATGAGATTTTATTTGGCTCGACCGGCCCGCGCGGCGGGAAACGCGATGGCGTGGTGCAGACAGCGGCGAAAAGTATGGCGCGTGATTTAGGCCGTCAGATCCTGCGCGGCGTGCTGGGCTCGATCATGGGTGGACGCAAGAAATAGGCCCATCAGCCGTTTATATAAGAAATAACTCTTTGTTTTCTAAGAATGCCCTGCAAATGAGGGGCATTTTTTTTATTACCCCTTTCCCTGACTATACTTAGCTCAGAAACCTGTAAGCTAGCGTCTTACCCACGTCAAAGGAGTCTGAAATGAGTACCAAGCTGACCCCGAAACAGAAAGAAAAACTGTTCCGCGAGCGCCAAAACCGTAATTTTCAGGCCAGTTCTTTGCTGGATGATTTGCAGATAGAAGTGGTCAAACTGAGTGATGAACAAATTGCTCAACGGCTGGTGGACTTGAGGGCGCACTATGAACGATAAGCTGAACGCGGGCGTTGATCCGTACCTGTACCCCAGCATCAATGTGCTAAAAAACAAGCTTGAGATTCACGAAGCCAACCGTCTGGCGCAGGCCGAAATGGCTTTTACCGCGCTGCGTGCCGCGACCATCACTCTTGGGCCCTCTGAAGTCGGTTTCCCGCATTTGTGCGCCATCCACGAAACCCTTTTTCAGGATGTTTATCCGTGGGCCGGTAAATTACGCGAAATGGACATCCACAAAGAAGACACGGTGTTTTGTCACTTCGCGTATATCGAAAAAGAGGGCAATGCGTTGATGCACGCTCTGGAAGGGGAAAAGTATCTCGCCGACCTGCCGCATAAAGAATTTTGCAAAAAGCTGGCGCATTACTACACCGGGATTAATTTATTGCACCCGTTCCGCGACGGAAATGGTCGCGCCCAGCGCATCTTCTTCGAACAACTGATCATCCACGCCGGCTTTGAGGTGAAATGGGCGGGTATTGATCGTGAGCGTTGGCTCGACGCCAATAAAAAAGCCGTATCGGGCGATGAAAAACCGCTAGCGGCCATTTTCAGTCAGGCGGTCAGCGAAATCGATAGCAGCAACGGATAGCGAAAATGCGTAGAATCGGGCTCAGATAATTTTACCGACGTAAATCTGGGCCACTATGCTGCTGCTGATCGACAACTACGACTCCTTTACCTACAACCTCTACCAATATTTTTGCGAGCTGGGTGCGGATGTGTTGGTCAAGCGCAACGATCAGCTCAGCCTCGCAGAGATCGAACACCTCGCCCCTTCACATTTGGTGATTTCCCCCGGCCCGTGCACGCCAGACGACGCGGGGATCTCGCTCGCTGCTATTTCTCATTTTGCCGAACGGCTGCCGATCCTCGGCGTCTGTCTGGGGCATCAAGCCATGGCGCAAGCCTTTGGTGGCCAGGTGATCCGCGCGCGTCAGGTGGTTCACGGTAAAACGTCGCCCATTCGCCATAACGGCGAAAGTGTCTTTCGCGGCCTGAATAATCCGCTAACAGTGACCCGCTACCACTCGTTGATTGTCGCCGCTGAAAGCCTGCCAGAATGCTTCACGCTGACGGCGTGGACCGAGCGCAACGGCGCACCTGATGAAATCATGGGCATCGCCCACAGGCACCTGCCGCTGCATGGGGTGCAATTCCATCCCGAAAGTATTCTGAGCGAACAGGGGCATCAGCTCCTGGATAATTTTCTTAAGATTTAAGACCTTACCTAGATTGATAATATTCTTGCCCGCAAAGTAAGATTTTCGTTTGCTTGTGGGTGATTTATTATGCATATTTTGTGACTATAATTTCATATTGGATTGCGGTGTGGCAGCCCACTCTCAGTCTCAATAAATCAGTAAAATTCATGTGCAATGTCTTGAAGGGGATGCGGATAATGGCGGAAAAAGCAGCGGTAACACGTAAAGATTTTGATCGGACGATTTTGCCGATTTATGCACCAGCGCAGTTCATTCCTGTCAAAGGGAAGGGTAGCCGCGTTTGGGATCAGCAAGGCACCGAGTACGTGGATTTCGCTGGTGGCATCGCCGTGACCGCGCTGGGACATTGCCATCCGGCACTGGTCAAAGCGCTGCATGAACAGGGTGAAACCTTGTGGCATGTCAGCAACGTGTTCACCAATGAACCGGCACTGCAACTGGCGCAGAAGCTGATCGACGCCACCTTTGCCGACCGCGTGTTTTTCGCTAACTCCGGTGCGGAAGCCAACGAAGCCGCTTTCAAGCTGGCACGCTATTACGCCGCGCATCGTCACAGCCCGTACAAAAGCAAAATCATCTCCTTCCATAACGCTTTCCACGGCCGCACGTTCTTCACGGTGACGGTTGGCGGTCAGCCGAAATACTCTGACGGATTTGGCCCGAAACCGGCCGACATCGTCCACGTGCCGTTTAACGATCTTGATGCAGTAAAAGCGGTGATTGATGACCATACCTGCGCCATCGTGGTGGAGCCGATTCAGGGCGAAGGTGGCGTAACGCCCGCCACGCAGGAGTTCCTGCAAGGTCTGCGCGAACTGTGTGACCAGCATCAGGCGTTGTTGGTGCTCGACGAAGTCCAGACCGGCATGGGCCGTACCGGTAAGTTATTCAGCTACATGCATTACGGCGTGAACCCCGACATTCTGACCACCGCTAAAGCCTTGGGCGGCGGTTTCCCGGTCAGTGCGATGCTGGCAACCGAAGAGGTGGCGTCGGTGATGGAGCCGGGTAAACACGGCACCACCTACGGCGGTAACCCACTGGCGTGCGCCGTCGCCAATGCGGCACTGGATGTGATCAACACGCCAGAAGTGCTGTCCGGCGTTGCCGAGCGTCGTGAGAAATTCATTCAGGCACTGGAAGCGATTAACGAAAAATACGGCGTGTTCAAAGCGCTGCGCGGTCAGGGATTGCTGATCGGTGCTGAGCTGTCCGACGCTTATAAAAATCGCGCCGGTGATTTCCATAAAGCGGCGGGCGAATTCGGACTTATGCTGTTAGTGGCAGGCCCGAACGTACTGAGGTTTGCGCCATCCCTGATGATTGAGTTCGCCGACATCAGCGAGGGGATGAATCGCTTTGAGAAAGCGGTTGGGAAAGTTTTGGGGGGCTGAGCGAGCCCCGGACGCTTTTAAATTCAACTTCAACTTCAACTTCAACTTCAACTTCAACTTCAAAACCGTGGGCGTCGGCCCACACCGACCAGGGGAGGCGTAAACGCGCCTCCCCTGGACCCCTGCGTTTTTTAACACCGCGCTATCGCTCGTTGGCATGGACGTGTTTCAGCGGCTTCCGTTCACACCGCAAAATGCCGCCGCTGCGCGGTTCCTTCGCTACGGGCTTCGAGCCATAGGTCTCGAACCACTTGCTCAGCGCCATTTTTGAATGCGGTTTAGGGGCTATGTGGGGCAAAAGATAAAATCCAACCGACCAACCGACCAACCGACCAACTTAATTCAATTCAATCCGTTCGCCCCAATCCAACAGAACAACTTTCGATGTAAATGCCAGTTTGCCGCATTCAAAACGACGTCGAGTGAGTGGTGAGAAACGGCGAGAGTCTTTTTTCGAGCTGGTCCGAACCCGAAGCGAGAGAACCGCGCAGCGGCGGCGTTTGCGGCTATCGCTGTGGCAGCTGAAACACGGCCATTCCAACCCGCGCAGCTGCTGTTTTTAAAAGAGCCGGAGATTCTTAAGAGGCGCGGCGATAGGCGCCTCTTAAGGCCAGTTTGGGTGGCAACCCAAGGTCTTGAAGTTGAAGTTGAAGTTGAAGTTGAAGTTAAAGTGGCAATTGAACAGCCAAAACTGTTCAGCGATCCTTGACCCGCCTGGTCAACCATACCCCATGGTGCGGTCGCTGTTTCCACGCCAGTGATGAGATCGTATGCATGACGCTCAGGTGCGACAGCACGCGGCGCAGATGGCGTTCCATCTCGGTGATGGGCATGTCAGGGTGGAGTTCGGGGGTGGCAAACAGGCTGTTCTCGCTACTGGGGCCATCATACGTCAGGCGCTGCTGGCAGCTTTGTAAGGCGATTTCGCAGCGCTGCAGATAGTCCATCGCCAATTGCGGCGTCAGCATGTAGTGCTCTCGCGCCAGAATGGTCATGGCGTTGATGTGCTCCACCACAAACTGGCTGTGGGTGACCCATAAGCGCATATCCGTCAGATAACGTGAATTGAAACCGGGTTCCTGCATCGCCTGATTGAGTGAGGTAAACAGGGCGTTATGCGCTTGCGTCACTTTCATGCGGGCATAGGCCAGTTTCACCGGATCGGGGTTTTCTTCCAGCAACAGCCGAATGGCGGTTTGGTCACATTCCAGCGCCTGATAGGCGTTTTGTCGCAGCAACCCGCTTTGCCATTGCGGCCATAGCCACAGCGTGCCGCCGAAGGCCAATGCACAGCCAATCAGGGTGTCCATCAGCCGTGGAACCAGGAAATGCGCACCGTTCATCGCCAGCAGTTGCAGGGTGTAGACCGCGGTTACGGTGATGCCAATGGTCGCCAGCCCGTAGTTTTTGCGCAGTACCGTATAAGACACCACGGTGATAAGCAGCATGCAGATCAGCGTAATGCCTTCGGGGAGCTGTAATTGCAACAAGCCTGCCGCCAGTAACAGCCCGACTAAAGTCCCTAATGCACGGTGCTGAATACGCACCCGCGTGGCGTTATAGCCGTTTTGGCTAACCAGCATCACGGTCATCAAGATCCAATAAGGTTTCGGCAAATTGAAGAACAGCCCAAGACTGCTGCCGATAGCCAGCATCACCCCCAGCCGTGCGGCATTGCGTAACGCGGCGGATTTCAACGACAGATAGCTTTTCAGCGCAGCCCAAAATGGCAGGCGGTTTTGCGTCTGCATGAGGTCGCGACGATATAACGGGCGCTGGGTGCGCAGCAGGCGAGCAATGCGGCTGAAGTGGTAATAACAGAACTGGCCGACCGGATTATCACGATAGCGCGAGGCGATTTTCTCCAGCGCCGCCAGTTCATTGGTCATTGAGAAGCGGTCCGAGCGACGATGATAGAGAATGTCGTCGGCGATAACCCGCAAACGCGCGGCGATCACCTGCGCATTGCGACGGATCACCGCTTCGGCATGACTCTCTTCGACCAGCTTCTGCACCTCTTCCGGCAAATGCAAACTGACGGTGATGTGTTCTTGTAAATCCAGCGCGACCTGAAAGCGCTGAAACAGCCGCTTGTGCTGATGATGATCGTCATTTTGCGGCAACATATGCAGTTGCTGGTAGAGCAGGGCGATGAGGTCAATCACCTGCTGCTGGCGTTTGAGCAGCGGCGGCAGCGCGGTTTCCGGGTCAGTGTGTTGGGTCAGCAGGCTGTATTTGGCCTCGAAATAGTCGGCCAGTTGCACATAAAGCTGGCTAAGGCTTTCGCGCATTGGCTGCTCTTCGGAGAGCCGGAACCATACCCAGTTAAACAGGCCGTACCATGCGGTACCGACGATATACAGTAGCGGCGCATGCCAGATGGGCACCACGCCCGCCATGCTTAAGGTGAAAATCGCCGCCACCAACGCGCCGGGCAATAAACGCGCATGCAGTGGGCCAATTTCGCCCGTCACGCCGATGACCAATGCCAGCGCTAACATAATGAGCGGCAGCGGAAGGTGCCAGTTAATCAACATCAGTTGCAGCATCAGGCTGCCGAAGGCAAACAGCGAGCCGCCAATGACTAGGCGTTTGAAAAAGCGTTTATGCGGGGTGTCGAGACCAGAAATGTTGCAGCAGGCGGGAACTAAGGAGAACAGCAGGCCCATTTGCAATTCGCCCAACATCCAGCCAATGGCGACAGGAATAGAGAGCACCAGCGTCTGGCGCAGCGCGTAATTGACTTCGGGATGATAGAAATACCGTCGCCACCATGTCATGCGTTGCTGCTTAACCTGCGCTATCAATCAGTGTCCCCATGCTCCAATAAAAACGGCGCGACAGTTGCCTGCCGCGCCGTTTCTCAGGGAATTAACGTGTGCCGTAAACGACAATCGTTTTACCGTGAGCGGAGATCAGACTCTGATCTTCCAGCATTTTCAGGATACGACCGACCGTTTCGCGAGAACAACCCACGATTTGGCCAATTTCCTGACGCGTAATTTTGATCTGCATACCGTCTGGATGAGTCATCGCATCCGGTTGTTTTGCCAGGTTCAGCAAAGTCTGGGCGATACGGCCGGTGACGTCGAGGAAAGCGAGGTTACCCACTTTCTCCGAGGTGACTTGCAAGCGTGTCGCCATCTGAGCAGAAAGACGCATCAGAATGTCGGGGTTAACCTGAATCAACTGGCGGAATTTTTTATAGGAAATTTCTGCCACTTCGCAGGCCGTTTTTGCACGAACCCATGCACTACGTTCCTGACCTTCTTCGAAGAGTCCCAGCTCGCCGATGAAGTCACCTTGGTTAAGGTAGGAAAGTATCATCTCTTTGCCTTCTTCATCTTTGATCAGGACGGCGACCGACCCTTTCACGATGTAGTAAAGCGTTTCGGCTTTTTCACCTTGGTGAATCAGCGTACTTTTGGAAGGATACTTATGTATATGACAGTGAGACAGGAACCATTCAAGAGTGGGGTCTGTTTGTGGCTTGCCGAGAACCATTTGCTATTATCCTCTGTTGTTATCGCTGCCCAAAATCACAGGGCTCAGAGTTCCCTGTACGGCGTCTTTAAATACGCGCCCTTTTAGCATATGAACTGTCCAGCAATGCTGCAAGCGGGAGTCGGAATGGTAACAGCCTGAAAATTGCTGTTATCACCGTGGCATCTATTGTGAAACCACAAACCCATCACCGCAATTTACTGAAAAGTGTGTATCGGCTTTGTTTGTAGCACAGGTTTGCGCGAGTGTCTTCTGTTGTCTCGCTTCAGCATGATGGCGATCGGGTTACGTTGCCGGATTTTTCCCAAAAGGGTAGTCTGAGGGGAAATTCTGCTTAATTAGCACATCGGGAGTAAGGCACATGCAGGCACGAGTAAAATGGGTGGAAGGTCTGACATTTTTGGGTGAATCCGCGTCAGGTCATCAGGTGTTAATGGACGGGAATGCAGGCGACAAAGCGCCAAGCCCGATGGAAATGCTGCTGATGTCAGCCGGCGGGTGTAGCGCGATTGACGTGGTATCCATTCTGCAAAAAGGCCGTAACGATGTGCAAAACTGCGAAGTGAAATTGACATCGGAACGCCGCGAAGAAGCGCCGCGTTTGTTCACCCACATCAACCTGCATTTTATTGTCAGCGGCAAAGACTTAACCGACAAAGTGGTCGAACGTGCGGTAGCCCTGTCTGCCGAGAAATACTGTTCAGTGTCATTGATGCTCGGTAAAGCGGCGTCGATCACCCACAGCTTTGAGATTGTTGAAGCCGAGTAATTTCCTCGCTTCACCTTCAAGATAAAAGGGCCAGACAGCGCGTTGCTGTACTGGCCCTTTTTAATGCGTGCGCGATGCTCTGCGGCTACTCGATCTTCTTCCCTTCCATCAGGCGCTGCACCAGCGGCGCCATGATAAGTTCCATCGCCAGTCCCATTTTGCCGCCCGGCACCACGATGGTGTTGATATGCGAGATAAAGGAGCCTTGCAGCATCGCCAGCAGATACGGGAAATCGATACCCTCCAGCCCGCGAAAGTGGATCACCACAAAGCTTTCGTCCAGTGACGGAATGGCTTTGGCGGCGAACGGGTTAGAAGTATCCACCGTCGGCACGCGCTGAAAGTTAATGTGCGTGCGCGAAAACTGCGGCGTGATGTAGTTGATGTAGTCATCCATCGAGCGCACCACCGAGTCCATCACCGCTTCGCGCGAATGACCGCGCTCACCGGTATCGCGCACCAGTTTTTGGATCCACTCAAGGTTGACGATCGGCACCACCCCGACCAGCAAATCGACCTGCGCGGCGACGTCAATTTTGTCGGCGACCACGCCACCATGCAGCCCTTCGTAGAATAAAATGTCGGTAGGTTCCGGCAGGGCCTGCCACGGCGTGAAGGTGCCCGGCACCTGATTGTAGGGAACCGCTTCGTCATAAGTATGCAAATACTTGCGTGAGCGTCCGCTGCCGTTTTTGCCGTACTCTTTGAAGCTTTGCTCGAGCAAGCCGAAGTCATTGGCTTCCGGCCCGAAATAGCTGATATGCCGACCCTGGTCGCGGGCTTTACGGATCGCCGCATCCATTTCGGGACGGGTAAAGTGGTGAAAACTGTCGCCTTCCAGCTCGGCAGCGCGCAGGCCAAGCTGTTGGAAAATCTTACGAAACGCCAGGCTGGTGGTGGTGGTGCCTGCACCGCTGGAACCGGTGACGGCAATAACGGGATGTTTAGCTGACATAATGCACTTTTCTCCGTAAAGGTGATGCTGGCAGACGGGCGGCGGTCTGTTCTTTGACGGCAGACCTAGCGTCAACGCTGCGCATAATTACGCTTATTGTTACCATGTTTATGCGTTCAGTGACAGGTTTGGCTATGACAAAACGGCAGCCTTTTGCCGCCAAGCGATGCCTGAAACGCAACGCAATGACGCCTTTTTGATGCTTTAATCTTCAGCGCTTTGCACTAGACTGAAGCCCATTCTAATACCGAATTTGCCGGAGACCCTTCACCATGAGTGCACTCGTTAAGACTATGCCGTCATCCCGCTGGTGGTGGGACTTGTCCACCCTGGAATTCAGTCAGCTCGAGATGCACAACGTGGTCGCCATTTTGCCGATTGGCGCGGTGGAACAGCATGGCCCGCATTTACCGGTGCGGGTCGACGCCGCGATCAACGCGGGCATTATCGCCCGTGCGGTGGAACTGTTGCCCGCCGACCTGCCGGTTCTGGTGTTGCCCGCGCTGCCGATTGGCAAGTCGGACGAACACCTTGAGTATCCGGGTACCCTGACGCTGCCGTACGACGTTTTGGGTAAAGTATGGTTTGAAGTGGCGAAAAGCGCATGGCGCGCCGGGGTGCGAAAACTGATTTTTTGGAATTCTCACGGCGGACAGCCGCAGTTGATGGAGATCGTCTGCCGCCAGTTGCGCATTGAGCTGGAGATGTTTGCCGTCGGCGCGAGTTGGTTTGCCACCCTCGATAGCTCCGATTTGTACAGCGCCAGCGAACGGGCATTTGGCATTCACGGCGGCGAGTCGGAAACCAGCGTGATGCTGCATTTGCACCCTGATTTAGTGGTGATGAGCAACGCCGAGAACTTCACCTCGGCCGCCGAAGCGCTGGCGGCCAAAGGCGGGGTACTGACGCCGGAGGGAGGTGTCAGTTTTGGCTGGCAGGCGCAGGATTTACATCCCGCCGGTGTGACCGGCAATGCCGCCGCCGCCGATGCCGCGCGCGGCGAAATCGAAGTCGAACGCGCCGCCCGGGCCTTGGTCAAACTGGCGCAAGAGGTCTATGACTATCCGCTGAGCGCGGTCACCCAGACCACGCGCTTCAACGGATAAGCCGCCGGTATTGATGATGACGCAGACCCTCAGGCGGTTTGCGTCATCATGCTTTTCACCGTTTCCGCCAGCACGCTGCCAATGGCGCTGGTGCCGCGATCGTGCCCAATCAGCATCAACTTCTGCGTTTGCTGACCTAATTCTCGTACCGGAATGTACATCAAGCGCCCAGCGCGCAGGTCGAATTCAATATCGAACGGCGTCAGGAAGGTCAGTCCCTGATCTTCCATCGCGGCGTGGCGCATCACTTCAATCGAATTGGTTTCAATCACCGGATGCGCGGTCACCAGCGCCTTGGCGAACACGTCATTGAGATAAGGGCGGATCACCGTGCTTTTATCGGCGATGACAATCGGGTAAGCGATGCAATCGCTGATACGCAAACTGGTTTTATCCGCCAGCGGATGCCCCGGCGCGACCACCGCGCCAAGTCGCCCGACGGCGCTCGACAGCACGCGCAGCGTCGGCGGCAGCACAAAATCAAAGCCTAATCCCAGATCCGCTTCGCCCGATTCCACCGCTGACATAATGTCATCGCCGCTGGTTAACTGGCGTAACACCAATTTTACGCGCGGATTGGCGCGACGAAATTCGCTGGCCATGCGCGGAATTAAGTTCGCCGCCAGCCCGCTCATCATCGCCACCGTTACTTCGCCACGGCGTAATCCCTTCAGCTCTTCGATCTTCACCTGCGCCCATTCCAGCTCTTTGAACGTCTGGCGCACGTGGTGGATCAGCACTTCGCCCGCGGCGGTCAGCACCATTTTGCGGGGTAAACGCTGGAACAGCGGCGTCCCGAGCTCATCTTCCAACGCCAGAATCTGCCGGTTTATCGCCGAGGCGGAGATATGCAAACGCGCCGCGGCTTTGCGGATGGAACCGGCTCGGGCTACCTGATCGAGATACATCAACAGTCGGTGTTGCAACATCAGAAAATCTCCGTTTACAAGCGTTGCTTAAAAGGCATCGCAGAGTGCGAAAAATGGTGCTTTTAAGGTAGCGAAATAATCGGCATAAATGAAGGACTGTTATCGGGGGAGTAAAGGCTATGTCTGGTTTATCGCGCCGTAATTTTGCCAAAGCACTGGCAAGCATGATGTTGGTTCCGTTGGCTGCACCACTGATGTCCCGCAAAGCGTTTGCTGCGGGGGAAACCATCAAAGTGGCGCTGTTGTTACCGGGTTCCGTGGCCGATGGCGGCTGGAGCCAACTGGCTTATCAAGGTTTGCAAAGCCTGAAAGCCCAGGGATTTGCCATCGCCAGCAGCGAAAGCGTGCCGCAGGCGCAGATGGAGCAGGTGATCCGAGGTTATGCCGACGACGGCTACAACCTGATCATCGGTCATAGCTTTGAATACGGTTCAGCGTTCAATGAAATCGGGCCGGAATATCCCGACACTTATTTCTTCGCCACCACCTTTAAACCGTCAGAAAAGGCCCCGAATAACGTCGAATTCGTCGATCTGGCTTATCTGAACGCCGCCTATGGCGCGGGCGCTTTGGCAGCGCTGATTTCCGAAAAAGGCAAAGCCGTCGGCTATGTGGGCGGCGGCGACAACCCCACCCAGCAGGGCATGATGCGCGCCTTTATTGCCGGTGCGGAAAAAACGCGAGCGGGCATTAAGGGACTCGGCATTGTGACCGGCGACTATGACAACGCCGCCAAAGGCCGCGAAGCCGCCAGCACCATGATTGGCAACGGTGCCGACGTTATCTGGCACAGCGCCGACGTTACCGGACTTGGCGCCATTCAGGGCGCGGCCGCAGCGAAAGTCAAAGCCATCGGCTGTTATTCCGACCAGAAAAGTATCGCGCCGGAGTTCGTGGCGACCAGTTTTGAAACCAACCTGCCGTGGGTGGTGGAACAAGTGGCGCACAGCGTGCGAGACAAGAAATTCCTCGGCGGTCAGGAGTGGAAACCGAAAGTGTCTGAGGCGTGGTTACCGCTTTACGGCAGCGAAAAGTACAACAGCAAATTGGTCAGCGCAGCCGCCTGGGCCTCGTTCCAGAGCATCTGGGCGCAGCTCGCCAACGGCAGTATCGATGTTGCCAGCATGATCAAAGCCAAATAAAGACTGAGGACGTTGCATGACGCTAACCACCCCGACTGCCGCCGTTGTTGAACTGCGCGGTATCTGTAAACAGTTCGGCAAAGTTCAGGCTAACCATCAGGTCGATATGACCATTGCGGCCGGTGAAATTGTCGCCCTGCTGGGGGAAAACGGCGCAGGCAAAAGTACCTTGATGCAAATTTTGTACGGCTTATATCAGGCCGACACCGGGGATATTTTGGTAGAAGGGCAGCGGGTCAGCATTAAGGATCCGGGCGACGCGATTCGGCTGGGCATCGGCATGGTTCATCAGGAATTCATGCTGGTCCAGCCGATGAGCGTGGTGGAAAACGTGATTTTGGGGCTGAAAGAGACGCGCAGCGGCTATCTGGATTTACAGGCGGCGGCCAAGCGTCTGCAAGCGATCTCCGACAAACACGGGCTGGCGGTAGATCCCTGGGCCAAAATCCAGCATTTGCCGATTGGCGTCCAGCAGCGGGTGGAAATCCTCAAGCTGCTGTACCGCGATGCGAAAGTGCTGATCCTCGACGAACCGACGGCGGTGCTGACGCCGAAAGAGAAAGAGGGGCTGTTTGCCACGCTCGACTCGTTGCGTGCCGACGGCCGCTCGGTGGTCATTGTGACGCACAAACTGTATGAAATCATGGCGGTGGCCGACCGCGTCTGCGTGATGCGCAGCGGGAAAATGGTCGAAAGCGTCGCCGTTAATGACACCTCCGAAACCGATTTGGCGCGCCGTATGGTGGGCCGCGACGTATTGCTGCGGGTGGAAAAACCGGCGCAAACGCCGGGCGATGAGGTGCTGCACATCGACAACATTGCCATGCGTGATGAAGCCGGAAACCAGAAAATCTGGCGCGTGGCATTGAAAGTCCGCGCAGGCGAAATTCTCGGTATCGCCGGCGTAGACGGCAACGGCCAGTCGGAACTGGCTGACGCGCTGCTTAATCTGCGGCCCATTGAAGCCGGTCGCATTGTGCTCGGCGGTGTCGATATTTCCGACTATACCCCCGCGCAACGTCGTGCGGCGGGGGTGGGCTTTATTCCGGCTGACCGGCGCGGGGTAGGGTCGGTGACCTCGATGTCGATCAGCGACAACGCCATTCTCGGCGCACCGCGTCAGCATACGCGAGCACGCGGCTGGCTGTTCAGCAAGAAAGCCATTGCCGCGAAGGCGCAGGAGATCGTCAATCATTTTCGCGTGGTGACGCCGGATCTGGATTTCGAAGCCGGGAAACTCTCTGGCGGTAATCTGCAAAAACTGATTTTAGGTCGCGAAGTGTTGCGCCGCCCGCGCTTACTGGTGGTTGAGCAACCGACGCGCGGTTTGGACGTCGGCGCGGTGGAAGCGGTATGGCAGGGCTTGCTGGAAGCGCGTCAGCAGGGCTGTGCGATTGTGATGATCTCCGCTGAACTGGAAGAAATTATGAATTTATCAGACCGCATTGCGGTGATGTACGCCGGGCAGATTGCGGGCGTGCTGGATGCCCGCGAGGCTACCACTGAGCAAATTGGTGAGCTGATGGCGGGCGGATCGCTTGGCGAGAAACCGCTGATTAAACCAAAACGTCCGGTCTTACAGGAGGCGTCATGAAAGTCTTTCTCGAACGCCGCCACGCGCCGGTCGATTCCACGTTAGCCTTAGTTTTAACCACGGTGCTGGCGTTGGTGGCGGCATTTATCCTCGCCGGTTTGCTGTTTATTCCCTTTGGTGCCAGCCCATGGTCGGCGTTCGGTTCGCTGTTTGCCGAAGCGTTCGGCTCACTGCGCGGCTTTAGCCAGACCTTGGTGCAGGCGACACCGCTGATTTTGATTGCGCAGGCCACTATCGTGATCTGGCGCGGTGGCTTGGGTTATATCGGTTTTGAGGGCTGCTTTTTAGTCGGTGCAGCGGCGGCATCCTATGTGGCACTGGGCGGTACGCCGCAGGGGATGTCCTTCATGTTACCCGCTTGGGCTTTCTGGCCGGTGGTGATCGTGGCGGCCTTTGCGGCAGGCGCGTTGTGGGCCGGTATGGTCGGCATCATGCGGGTGCGCTTTGGCGGTAACGATGTGCTGATTTCCCTGATGGCGAACTATGTCGCGGCCTTTTTCATTCAATATCTGGTGTCTGGCCCGATGCGCGCCGCGGGTGATTTACCGCAAACGCCGCGTCTGCCGGTGGAAAGCTGGCTACCGATGATGATGCCCGGCATGCGGGCGCACATGGGATTACTGATTGCGCTGGTCTGCTCGGTGCTGGTGTGGGTGTTAATTCGCGCCACGCCGATTGGTTACGAAATGATTGTCAGCGGCCTCAACCCGAAAGCAGCGCGTTATGGCGGCATTAACGTCATTCGTCGCCAGATGCTGGCGGTGTTTCTCGGCGGTGGCAT
>Ga0209847_1000336_pt1 | contig 19724 bp, 12 predicted proteins | sample OrgsoiDNA_201060_FD_185808 | JGI IMG/M metagenome (GOLD analysis project Ga0209847, IMG submission 185808) | Permafrost soil microbial communities from the Arctic, to analyse light accelerated degradation of dissolved organic matter (DOM) -... | ecosystem: Environmental > Terrestrial > Soil >... | reverse complement strand
TATCCTGAATCGCCGAGTAGACCAGGCCAAAGTAAGAGTTCAGTGTGCCGTAGGCGACGGCGAGCAGCGCGATCGCCGCGAAGACACCGCTAGCGCCGATGCCCAGGTAAGCAGCCGGCGCTCCGGTCGCCGCAATGACGGCCGCGGCCAGGAGCCGGCCATTCTTGCGTTTGTGGATTACACGGTCTCCCCAGCGGCCCGCCAGCACGCCTCCCGTCACCCCGCCGGCGGCGAATACGATCCCGGTGGCGATGCCCGATCGGGCAAGGGTCAATCCGTGGATGCGGCTCAGGAATGCGGGCAGGAAAGTTCCGATGGCATACAGGTTGAAATTCAGCAGAGCCCCGGAAGCGATAATCCACCACATCGTGGGGATCTTCAGAATCGCCGCCATCGACCCCTTCGCCAAAGCCTCGCGATGCATCTCCACGGCGCCGCGCGCGGGTTCCGCCAGCCGCAGCACAACCGGAATCAAAACCATCGCCGGGAGCGCCGCCAGCACCATGGCCGCCCGCCATCCATAGGCCTGGGCTACCGGTCCGCTAAAGAAATAACTGAGTGCGCCTCCCACCGGAACCCCCAGCATGAACAGCGCCAGGGGCCGCGAGCGCTCGACCGCCGGGAACAGGTCGCCGATCCAACTCGTGGCCGCCGGAGCCACCACTGCCTCCCCCACGCCGAAGCCCAGCCGTGAGAACAGCAGCATGGTGTAGCTTGTGGCCATTGCCGCCGTCGCGGTCAGAGCGCTCCACACCAGCATGCCGCCCGCCAGCAGTTTCCTTCGGCTCCATGAATCGGCCACCCTTCCCAGAGGCAATCCGACCAGGGCATAGAGCCAGATGAACGCGGAGCCCATCAGCCCCACCTGGGAATCGCTCAGACCAAATTCCTTGCGGATCGGTTCGGTCAGGGCGCCGATTACGTTCCGGTCGTAAAAGTTCAATATGTTAACCGCAACCAGAACGGCCAGTGCAGTCGTGGAACCGGCGCTCCTCTTCATGGCGAATTATCCTACCACACGTTCGGTAGGTTTCTTCTCCTGTGTTAATCTTCTGTTCGATGAGCGTCTTCCAACAGAATCTGCTGAAGGGCAAAGTCGCCTTCGTGACAGGGGGCGGCAGCGGCATCGGCCAGCGCATGGCGGAGCGATTTGCGGAGCATTCCGCCAAAGTAGTGCTGGCCGGCCGCAAACAGGAGAAACTTCTCGCGGCGGCATCGGCCATTCGCGCCGCCGGAGGAACGGCCGAAACCGCGGCACTCGACGTTCGCGACTATACGGCCGTGGCCGACGCGCTGCGCAAAACGCGCGAGCAGTTCGGCGAAATCGATATCCTGCTGTGCGCCGCTGCCGGCAATTTCCCCGCTCCGGTAGCCGGCATGTCGGCCAACGGGTTCAAAGCGGTGATCGATATCGACCTGCTCGGCACATTCAATACCTGCCGCGCGGCCTACGAGTTCCTTCGCCAGCCCGGCGCATCCATCATCAGTATTTCCGCCAGCCATGCCACCACTCCCATCGCCGCGCAGTCGCACGTGTGCGCGGCCAAGGCCGGAATCGAAATACTCATGAAGACTCTGGCGATCGAGTGGGGCCGGTCGGGCATTCGCGCCAATTGCATCACGCCCGGGCCCACCGCCGATACCGAAGGGATGCGCCGCCTTGCGCCCACGGACGAGGTGCGCCACCGCGTGGAGCAGAGCGTGCCGCTTGGCCGTTACGGGACCAAGGACGAGCTCGCCGACCTGGCGCTGTTCCTGTGTTCGGATGCAGCCGCGTACATTACCGGCGCGGTCTACTGCTGTGACGGCGGCTCCTCGCTCACGCGCTCCTCGCTTAACGCCCCGTGAATGCCGGAGCGCGCTTCTCCACAAAGTGCGCCACGCCTTCCCTGAAATCCTCACACTGCAGGCTGGCCCGCATCTCCTCGCTAGAGGTATCGAGCGCCTGCCCGAGTGTCTGGAACATGGCTTCGTAGACCTGGCGTTTGATCACCCGCATGGAGCGCGGGCTTACGCGGGCCGCCAGGTCATTGGCGTACGCATGAACGCCGTCCATGAACTGGTCGTGAGCGAACAATTGGTTGACCAGCCCCATGCGCAACGCTTCCTGCGCGTTGACGATGCGCGCCGACAGCAACAGGTCGAGCGCGTTGGCATGGCCGATCACTTTGGGCAGCAGCCAGGCGAGCCCGTATTCGGCGACCAGCCCGCGGCTCGCAAATGCGGTTCCGAATTTGGCCTCTTCCGAAGCCAACCGGAGATCGCAATACATGGCGATGACCAGCCCCAGTCCCACGGCCGGTCCGTTGATGGCCGCGATGACCGGCTTAGGTATGGCGGGGAAGTAAGAGTACTGGCGTTCGAAATCGGCGCGCGAATTCTTTTCGTCCGCATTGCCGTTACCTCTACCGGGCTCGGGCAGCGGGTGCACGCGGCGCTCCACCACGTCCTGCAGCAGGCTCATATCGGCGCCGGCGCAGAAGCCCCGGCCCGCGCCGGTCAGCACAATCACGCGCACGCGGTCGTCGCCGGCAGCCTCCTGCATGGCCTGCCGGACTTCCGCTTCCATGGTGCGGGTCCACGCGTTCAGCTTGTCCGGACGTTGGAGCGTAACCGTGGCGACGCGTCCTGAAACGGAATACAAAATCTCTTGAGTGGGCATGAGGACAATTGTAAACCTCCCTACCGTCCGGTCGCGATACATACTGGTATGGCATATACTGGCAGGCTATGAAGCTCTTCCGTTTCGCACGCCCTTTTGTCCTCACGCTCGGACTGGCCCTTTACGCGCAGGATGCCAGCATGGTGCTGCGCACCTCGGTCACATACAGGACCCAGAGGAACAGCCTGCAACTCACCGAGGAGCAGCGCCGGCAAGCGGACCAGCTCGCCCGTGAGGCAGCCCAGGCCGGCCAGGCGGGAAAATATGGCGATGCCGTGCGCGCCTACTATCATGGGCTGGCGGTGATGCGTGGTGTGGCGTGGACACCCGCCCTCGAATTCGCTTCCGGATTGCAGGGGCATCTGGACCACGCCATCGTCGAACCCGGCAAACCGATCGCGGTCACGCTGTCTCCTCTTTACAGCAGTCCGGGCACGGCGAAATTGACGGCGTCGCTGTTTCTGGTCCCATTGAAGAAAGATGGAGGGGCAGAGAAGAGTCTGGGTTCGGCGATCTCTCTCGATTCCGCCGCAACCCCTTTCTCAACCAAAGTCGGCCTGCCGTCCGAGGCGGTGGGTGACTATACCATCGAAGTGCGTCTGGCGCCGGAAGGAGAGCCGCCTGCTCCAGAGGCGCGCGCCGGGCTGGTCAAGACGCTGCCCGTGCACATTGAGCCGCTTGGCGGCCCCGCCGGGCGCCTGCGCGATCGGCTGGCCCTCCGCGATAACAAGGACGGTAAGAAAACCAGCCCGGCGCTGGCCACCGCTGAATACGCCCTGGCTCTCTATGAACGGGCCGACCGCGGCGAAGCGAACCCGGCGCTTTACCACTTCAGCGACGACTTTGCCAGGGCTAACGAGATTCTTGACTCGCTCGATGCGGGCCGCGATCCCTTCGCTGGAAGACATGGCGATTTCCGCAAAGCCTACCGGTCCGCCGTGGATCATACGCTTCAGCCGTACCGCCTGTTCATTCCCGAGGCGTACAGCGCATCCAAGCCGAACGCGCTCCTGATTGCATTGCACGGCATGGGAGGCGACGAAAACAGTTTGTTCGATGCGTACGGCGGCGCGTTGAAACGCGAGGCCGGGCGCGTGGGCATGGTGGTGGCATGCCCGAAGGGGCGCGACCCGGCGTCCATGTATCGCGATTCGGCCGAACAGGATGTCATGGATGTGCTGGCCGAAGTGCGCCGCGACTACAGCATCGACCCCAGCCGCATTTATCTCATGGGCCATTCCATGGGCGGATACGGCACGTGGAGCGTTGCCATGTCGCATCCCGATGTCTTCGCGGCTCTAGGTCCGATATCGGGCGGCGGCAATCCGGCGGGCATGGCGAAGATCGCTCACATTGCGGAGTACGTCGTGCATGGAGACGACGACCGGACAGTGGCCGTTACCCAGTCGCGCACCATGGTTGAGGCGGGCAAGAAGGCCGGCGCGAACATCGTGTATGTCGAAGTGCCCGGCGGCAGCCACATCAGCGTCGCCGCGCCGCAGTTCGGTCCCATGCTGGACTTCTTCGCCCGGCAGCAGACGCCGCACTTGCCGCAGCAGGACTTCTCCCATATCATCTCTCAAAAAGACTTACCTCGCGGCACGGCCACGGATGTGACCAATGACGAGATTCAAGCCACCGTCAAAAAGACGGCCTCGGCGGCGGTGAGCGACCAGGCCATCCGTGTGGTCGGCATCAACGATGAGTACAACGTCGGCATCGGAGTGGTACATCGCGCCCGGACTGCGGGCCGCGGCGCGGGTAACGGTATCGAACACAGCCAGATCACGGAGATCTACCATGTGCTCGAAGGCAATGCGACGCTGGTCACAGGAGGCGTCATCGAGAATCCGCGCGAGTCGCCGCCCGAGAGCATGGTGGTCAAGGTTCTGAACGGACCCAGCACCGGCGGCGGCGCGGTGCAAGGCGGCGTCAGCCGAAAGGTGGGGCCGGGGGATGTGGTCGTCATTCCACCCAACACGCCGCACTGGTTCAGCGAGATCGCATCGGATCAGATCGTGTACCTGGTAGTCCGGGTGGATCCCCACAGAGTACTGCCGGCCGGTTACGGATCAAATGCGCGCTAGTGCAGAACTCCGATCTGATAGTCGACGATGACCCTCTGTGTCTGGTAATCATACCGCGCACTTGTGTTGGCTATCTGTGCGGAAGTGAGATTGAGTTGAGCGGTGCTAAGTTCCACGATGTTACCCAGCCCGAGGTCGTACCTGGTTTGTGCGAGGTCCTGCGCCAATTGGGACTGTTGAAGCAACTGTTCCGTCAAACCCATACGATCATATGCGGTGGTTGCGTTGAGGAACGCCACACGAACATCGCGGACGATCCGGTTCTCCAGATCGCGGATGTTCTGCGTCGCCGCCTTAGCCTTCAACTCGGCTTGAGTCTGGCGGGCTTTGAATAAGCCTCCGTTGAAGATCGGGATGGTTACATTCATTCCGATGGCCCCGTAGCGGCTAGGTACGGCCACATAGCCTGTCGGGACGAAGCCCGCGGCGCCAATCACACCGACGTTCGGATAATAGAGCGCGTGCTCCGCTTTCGTAAAGCGCTCCGCGGCGCTCTGCTGCAATCGTATCTCCTTCAACTCGGGGCGAGCCTGAAGCGCATCGCGAATGAGGTCGTTAACGCGATCGGGCAAGGGTGCGGGAATTGGCTCTTCGGCCAGAATAAAAGCCGCCTCGCCCGGTAACCCCATCGCGGTAGCCAATTCCGCCTCCTCGGCCTTCACGTCATTCTGCGCCTGTACCTGGAGCAGTTTTGCGTCCGCAAGGTTTACGTTTGCGAAACTGACGTCCAGGGTCGACTTAAGTTTGCTCTGAGCCAGCGCGGTCACCTGGTCGGAGGCGAGTTGCCTCGCGGCAACGGTCTGGTCGGCGACCGTCATCACGGCATGCGCCCGGAGCAGAGCGAAGTACGCGCGGCTGGTGGCTAGCAGAATATCCGCTCGTGTGGTTTCCGTGACCTGGTCCTCTGCTTGTGCCTGAAGTCTGGCCATTCCAACCAGATTGCTGGTGCGGCCGAAATCCGTGATCATCTGGCCGACAGATAATCCGGAACCAAACCGGTTATAAACGATCGGATTATTCAAACCGCCGGCGGCCAGGCGGCTGCCGTTATCCGCTCCAACGCCGGTGAGACTGCCGGCCAGAGTCGGCTCGAAGTTAGCTCGATATTGAAGAGGCACCTGGTAAGCCGCGGCGGCATTGAACTTAGCCGCTGTGAACTGCGGGTTATTCTGAATTGCCAGTCGCTGGGCCTCGCCTAACGTCAAGTGGATCGCCGGTTGACCCCGCAAAGGCGCCTGCGACAAACAGAGGCAGGCGATCGAAACAACGAATAACGAGGAGCGCATAAACTAGTGAGACCTCCGCAGCCGGAGTCTTCCGAATCCGAAGTTCCGCTCGCCATAAACCAGCACATAGGCGGCGGGAACAAGGAACACCGTTAGCATCACCGACACGGTTAGCCCACCCAGAATCGCCCGGGCCAGTGGGGCATAAGCCTCGCTGCCGGCGCCCAGCTTCAGAGCCATGGGCAGCAGTCCAATGATCGTCGCCAACGATGTCATGAGCACCGGACGCAATCTGACCCTGCATGCAAGCGCGACTGCCTCGCGAACATTCATACCCTCGCCGCGTAAATGGCGTGTGAATTCAACAATCAGGATGCTGTTGGATACGGCGATGCCGACCAGCATAACCACGCCCATAAGAGACATCACGTTCAGCGTCGTACCTGAAAGCCACAGTGTCAGTATGACCCCGGTCACTCCCGGCGGGACTGCAATAAGAATGATAAAGGGATCGACAAACGACTGGAACTGCGCCACCAGAATAAGGTAAAGCAACACCACCGCCAGACATAGACCGAGGGCGAAGCGCATGAACGAGACTCGCATTCCCAGCACCATTCCGCGTAGCGTTACCGTCAACCCCTGGGGGACCTTAGTTCCGGCGATAATGCCATCGATCGAGTTCGCGATCTTGCCGAGATCCTCATTGAGGGGACGAACATAAATATCGGTCGTCCGGCGCAACGCGTAGTGATCCACTTCGGTAGGAGACTTGATTCGCGTCACACTGCTGATCATGTCCAGGCGCGTTGGTGTCAGGTCGCCCGGACCGCGCAGCGGGATCGCTCGAAGGTCGTTCAAAGTCTTAACCTGGCGCTCGGGATACTGCACCGTCAGCATGTAATCGTTTCCGGTTTTTGGGTCGATCCAGAAGCTGGGTGCGATCATTCCATTAGAGGTCAACGCGGTAATCACGTTGTCCACTACTTCCCGTTGGTCCAGACCCATTTCGCTGGCGCGCATACGGTCCACGTCGAGCCGCAATGCCGGGTAATCGATATCCTGGGGAATGAAAACGTCGGCAACTCCGGGAACGGTTCGAATCTGCGATGCGAGCTTGAGCGCGGTCGCATAGGAGTTTTCCATGTTGCTGCCGGCCACTTGAACGTCGATAGGGGCGGGGAGCCCCATATTCAGCACTGCGTCAACCAGGCCGCCGGACTGAAAGTAAGCGGTCAATTCCGGCAACTCAGTTTGAATCTTTTGCTTTACGCGGCTCATATACTCATAGCTGCCGGTCTTGTGATCTTCCTTGAGACTGACCTGCACGAATGCCGTGTGCATTGCCGAGTTAGTTGTGTAAATCGCGGAGAAGTCGGGAGTCGAGCCAATGTTAGAGAGGATCATCCCAAGGTCTTCAGGGGAGACCACCTGACGAATCAGGTTTTCCACCTTTTGCACCTCGTTGTCGGTAACGGCTAGGCGGGTTCCACTGGGCGCCTTCAGGTTGATGACGAACTGCCCGGCATCCGTCCGCGGAAAGAAGGAGAGGCCCAAAAGAGGGAACGCCGCCAGGCTGACAACGAACATGGCGCCGAAGCCAACCAGGGTGAGGACCGGCCGGCGCAGCGTCACACCCACAAGCTTGTCATAGAATTTCAAGAAGCCCTCGAACCGGTTGTTGAACCAGACATTGAATCGATCGCTCAAAGTCCAGCGGCGCTTCGGATGTTCCACCGTCACAGCTTGTTCAGAGGATGGCGTGCCATGATGGGCGGCAGCCTTAATGAAGCGCGCGCAAAATAGCGGCACGACCGTCATGGCGACCGCAAACGAGGCGAACAGCGATAGCGCAACCGCCAGCGCAAGGGCTGAAAACAGGTACTTGCTCACGCCATAGAGGAATGTGACGGGGAAGAACACGACCACCGTCGTTAGTGTGGCGGAGAGCACCGGCAGGGCAACTTCGCTGCCGCCCTTTTCGGCCGCGACCTCGGGCGTTTCACCCAATTCCAAGTGGCGATAAATGTTTTCAAGCACCACCACCGAGTTATCGATCAGTCGCGAAAACGCCAGTGCCAGCCCACCCAGCACCATACTGTTGATCGACCCGCCCCCCATGGAGAGCGCGATGAACGCAGCCAAAGCCGAAAGTGGAATAGAGAAGAACACCGCGACGGTGGCGCGCATACTTCCCAGGAAGATCAAGATCATGACCGAAGTCAGGAGCAGTCCAATAGCGCCTTCATGCAGAAGCGTATCGATGGCGGTTTTTACGAAGGCGGATTGGTCAAAGACCACGGTACTGATCAGCTCTTTCGGAACATCCAAGAGGTTCCGCACGGCCGCCTTAATACCATCCACCACCGCAATTGTATTGGTATCGCCGCCCTGTTTCATCACGGGAAGGTAGACCGAGGGCTGCCCATCCACTCGCACCAGGTTGGTTTGGATTTGCTGTGCATCCTTGGCGTAGCCGATATCGGAGACCCGGATGGGGGATTGCCCCACTGTCTTAACCGGAAGGTTGTCGATCTCGCCGATCGTCGCCAGTTGGCTGTTTGTGTAGATGTTATAGTCGAGCATCCCTAACTGGACGTCGCCAGCGGGCAGGATGAGGTTGGAATTATTCAGCGATCTAACCACGTCCATTAGGCTCAACTGGTGCGCCTCAAGTTTGTATGGATCGGCGTATACCATGATCTGGCGGTACCGGCCCCCAAAGGGCTGTGGCACGCTCGCGCCCGGGACGCTTCCGATCTGATTGCGAACCTGAAATTGCGCCAGGTCGCGCAAAGAGGTTTCGTTCAGCCCTTCGCCTTTGAATGTCACCAGGCATACGGGCAAGCTGGACGCATCGAACTTCAACACCACCGGAGGCAGAGTGCCGGGAGGAAGACGCCGCAATTGCGCCATCGCCAGGTTCGAAATCGTGGTGACTGCCGAGTCGGGATTCGTGCCGGGCTGGAAGTATACCTTGATCACGCTGACACCCGGCAGCGAACGCGACTCGATATGCTCAATGCCGCTGCCTAGCGTGAAAAACCGCTCGAATCGGCTGGTAATGTCAGTCTCAATTTGTTCCGGCGGCATGCCCGAGTAAAATGTCGCCACAACTACAACCGGTATGTTCATTGCCGGGAACATATCGATGGGCATCTGAGCGAGAGTAGTAACGCCCAACACCGCGATGAACAGACAAATGACGACGATGAAATAGGGGTTGCGAATGGCGAAGCCCGACATTTATACCCCCGCTGGGCCCTTGGAAGCCGCCATCGTAGTCACCTTCGGCAGCACTTCCTGTCCGGGTTGCAGTCCGGAGCGGCCGCTAAGCACCACGGTGTCTCCTTCATTCAGACCGGATCGGATCTCGACTTGGTTGGCGGTTTCGATCCCCAACGAGACCGTGCGTGTCTCAACTCGATTGTTGTGCGTGACGATCATGACCTTTCCGGTCGCCTGGCCGCGGCTTCCGCTTTGTCCGGAACCGCCGCCGTCCGGATCTACCGCCATCACGGGAATCGCCAAGACAGCATGCCTCCGGTCCAGTATGAGGTTCACTTCCGCATACATACCGGGTATCAAAATGAGGCTGGAGTTCGGTACGTCGACTTCGGTGTCCATCGTGCGAGTCGCCGTTGACAGCTTGGCTGAGAAACGCGCCACTTTTCCGGGAAAACTGCGGGTCAGGGTCGGAACTCGTACCTCCACCTGTTGGCCGATGTGTACGGTGGGAACGACGGATTCCGGAACCGGGAGGATTAGCCGGAGCAGGCTGTTTTCCGAGAGCCGCACCACTGGCATGGCCTGCGTTTGCGATGCCGTGCCGGCCTGGATCATTGAGCCGGTGTCCGCGTATCTCTTGGTCACCACCCCGGCGAACGGGGCCGTCACGCGCGTATAAACCAGGAGCGTCTTTACTCTCTCGACATCCGAGTTATTGACCTGTACCTGCTGGTCGGCTACCACGCGGCCGGACTTAGCGGCCGAAACCTGTGCCTCGGCGACAAGATCCTTGCTTTGCGCGTCGTCAATGTCCTGCTGTGCGATAAGACCCGGCTTCTTTTCGGACACGGCGAACAGCCGCGAGTAAGACAGGTGAGCGATGTCATGAGCGGACTTGGCTCGTTGAAGCTCGTCGTCGGCGCGCTGCACTTCCGCCTGGCTGCGTTTCACGGAAGCGTCGGCTCTTCTCAGATCGTCCGCCATTTCGGGAATCTCCAGCGTTGCCAGAAGTTGGTTCTGCTTCACATGGTCGCCCACGTCGACGTTAATCTCCTTGATGTATCCGGCAATCTTGGCCATCACATCGACTTCCTGGAATGGTTTAAACTCGGCCGTAAGGACCAGGTTGTGTGAGAGATCCTCCGTTGTGGCCCTTGCGACTGCGACAGTCGGGATTTCCGAGGATTGTGAGCCGCGCGCTTGCACGCTTTCATGTTTGGAGCACGAAGAGGCAATTAACCCTGCCAGTCCGGCGATGAGAACGGGGAGGGAACGGATAACGAATTTCGGCATTAGTTTCCTCACTGAACGCTTTTAATAGCCTGCAGGAGTTTTTCGGGCGAGAAGCCCGGCGACTGGCAGACATCGATGATCCGGCGCTCCCTCGCGTGGAGTTGCGATGCAACTTCGGGGAGCTCTCCCGCGATTTCCAGAGGTATCGAAATCACGCCGTGGCAATCGGCATACACCAGACTTCCCGAATGGACCTTAAGACCGAAGATCTCTACGGGAGCGCCGTAATCCACTACGTGCATGTAAGAGTGGGACACAGCCACGGCAGATGCGAACGCTGGGAACTGCATCGCGGCGACTCCTGGGATATCGCGTACCGTGCCGTTTGTAATCACTCCGTCGCAGCCAAGCGCCTTCAGAATTGCGGCGTGGACTTCTCCCATTGCAGATCCCAAACCCGAGCCCGCTTCGATGTCCTGGATTACGGCGATCCTGGGAACTGGAAGTTGCTCCAATGCGCCCCACCAGTCCGTCCGGTCGAGATAGGCGTTGCCGCTCATCGGGGGGTCGGATGACCGGATTCTGAAAGTGGCTGCATACCCGAGCAATCGCGGCGAGCCGCCAGTGACGCATCGCAACCCGGGCCGTGTAAAGCCCTCGTTTCGCAATCGCACGCCGAACTGCTCGATGGCGTTGGCGATGGTGCACGTGTCAAACTGACGTATGGCCGCCAATTGATCGGGTGTCAGCGGAGGTGGCATGTGATTTCAGGCGGCGGACAGCACACTCGCATTCAGCCCCTAACGACAATGACTGTCCTTACGTCTGATCATAAGAGGCTGCGGGTATCAACGACAATACCCGGTTTGGGGTATATTTGGCGGAAGAGTGCAGTAGGCTGAGAAGTGCAGGAGCCCAAACCACTGACGCGAGTGGCTGTGGTGGCCGTCGGCATCGCCGTGGCCACGGCACTCCACTATTTCACGTCTCCGTCTCTCATCCTCTGGCATAACCTCTTCCAGCGCCTCTACTACCTCCCGATCGTCTACGCCGCGATTTACCTCGGCTGGCGCGGCGGCCTTGTCGCATCGATAGCGTCCGCCGCTTGTTACATTCCACACATTCTGATGGCTTGGCACCACATGCCGGACTACGCCATGAATCAATACGCGGAGATCATCGTTTTCTTCCTGGTGGGCACAGTCACCGGGGTGCTCGCCGATCGGGGGATGAGGCAAAGGCGTGAACTCGCGGAGCTCAATCGCGAGCTTCGGGACAGCTTTGAGCAGATTAAGCGGGCCGACCGGCTATCGGCGATCGGCCAACTCTCGGCCAGCCTCGCCCACGAGATCCGAAATCCTCTAGCGGGGATAGACGGGGCCGCGAATCTCATCGAGTCGGACCAAACAGCTCCGGAGATGCGGAAGGCATCGCTCGTCATTATTCGCAAAGAGGTTCAGCGCTTGAATCGGCTGCTGACCAATCTGCTGGACTTCGCGCGCCCGCGCAAACCGGAATTCCAGACTGTACATGCCGGTCGGCTGATTGATGCGATCATCGCCCTGGCCGGCCCTGCGGCTCAACAGAAAGGCATCAAGCTTCGCAAAGATGTCCCCGCTCTTGTCCCTGCGTTCGAGTGCGATCCGGAGCAAATGAAACAGGTCATTCTAAACTTCGCCATCAATGCGGTTCAGGCGATGACGGGTGCCGGTGAAATCCTGCTGGCGGCGCGCCAGCACGTCTCATTCGTGGTCATCAGCGTACGGGACCAGGGGCCTGGCATCGACGATGAAGACCTGGACAAGATTTTCAATCCGTTCTACACGACCAAGGACGCAGGCACGGGATTAGGACTATCGGTTGTGTATCAGATTGTGAATCAACATGGGGGCGATGTGAGGGCCGAGCGAAACCCCGAAGGCGGAATGACGTTTTCCTTGACCATTCCGCTGAAGCAGAGGAGGGGCGTTGAGCAAGAAGCGCATTCTGGTAGTCGATGACGACGAGAGCTTGCGGTGGGTGACGCAGGCGCAGCTTCAGCAGAGTGGGTACGATGTTGCCGCCGCTGCGAACGCGGCTTCCGCTTTGGAGCAGATCCGGAATCTGCCGGCGGACTTGGTCATCACGGACCTGAAGATGCCCGGCATGTCGGGGCTGGATCTGTTAAAGGAAATTCGATCCTTGTATCCCGAAATTATCGTAATCATGGTGACGGCGTTCGGGACGGTCGAGAATGCGGTCGAGGCGATGAAGGCCGGAGCCTACGACTACATCACCAAACCAGTGAACATGGATGAGCTGCGGTTGATCGTGAACCGCGGCTTTGAGAATCTCGATCTCCGCGAAGAGGTGCGGGCATTGCGCGGCAGCCTCGACAAGAAGTACGGGTTCGAAAACATCCTCGGGCAATCGAACAAACTGCTTTACGTGCTCGACATGGCCTCCCGGGCGGCCCGGGCGACATCGACGGTTCTCATCCGCGGCGAAACGGGAACGGGGAAGGAGTTGCTGGCCAAGGCTGTCCACTTCAATAGCCCGCGTAAGGACAAGCCGTTCGTTACGATCAACAGCGGGGCGATTCCCAAGGACTTGATCGAGTCGGAGCTATTCGGACACGTCAGGGGATCGTTCACTGGCGCGTTCGCCAATAAGAAGGGGAAGGTCGAGTTGGCCGACGGAGGCACTCTATTCCTGGACGAAATTGGTGAGTTGCCGGTTGAATTGCAGGTGAAGCTTCTACGTCTCATTCAGCAGGGTGAGATCGAAAAGCTCGGCGCCGCGGGCGTCTCGAAAGTGGATGTCCGCATCATCGCGGCTACGCACCGTAATCTTCAGGCGATGGTTGAAGACGAGACGTTCCGCGAGGATCTATACTACCGTCTGGCCGTGATTCCGCTGGAGATCCCGCCGCTCCGGGAACGTGCCGAGGATATTCCGGAGCTGGTCCAGCACTTCTTTCTAAAAGCCAAAGAAAAGCAGGGCCGTGCCAACCTGGTGCTCCCAACCAGGATGCTGCCGTACTTCAGCGCCTACACCTGGCCAGGCAACGTGCGGGAACTCGAGAACATCATCGAACGAATTGTGGTGCTGTCCCGAGGCGACGAAATCACTCTGAACGACCTTCCGGATTTCCTGCGACGGGAACGGCCGGCGGTGGAAGAGCTTCACCTCATTCTGCCCCCCAATGGCATCAGCCTGGAGGCCGTCGAGAAGGAACTGATCGTCCGCGCGCTCGAGAAGTTCAACTGGAACCAGACCCATGCGGCTCAGTACCTGGACCTCAGCCGCAAGACACTGATCTATCGAATGGAAAAGTTCGGACTCAGACGAGATCGCTCCGAAGCCGCCGGCGACCCTCAAATCTGACTGTCGTTATTTCGCGAATGCGGCTGCGGCTTTTTGAAAAGCGAGGACTGTCCCGCCGTGCTCCCGCGAGAACTGAATCGCTTCCCGCTCCTGAGCGAAGGCGATGAGGCTCGGTACACACCGGTCGTACTGTATGTCGGCGGGGCGCTTGTCGGCGTCGATCAACTCGTGGGAATGAGCGCACATGTTCACGTCGCTGCCTTTCACGACATAGGCGCTGTTCGGCGACAGCTTAGCCCCAGTCAGGAATGCAGTCACTTCCGTAACCCGCACCGGCTTGCCTTCCTGCTCTTGCTCCGAGAGCGCGCATGCCGGACAGCAGAACAGTCTGGAACTGCCCTTCGCGAATGCGACAGTCCTCGAATGAGCGTGGACCGGCCGCTGGCAGGCGTAGCACTGTTCCGGTTGAGCCTGGCGGTATACTCGCCAGCCGGCATACCCCACGGTGAGCGCTACAACGGCGACAATAGCGAATACCGCGAACTGGCGTGCGCGCCCCATAAGCATTCCTTCTTCTTTAGTCTAGACCAACTGGCCGGTCCCTGGCAATTTCGGGCAGGGAATTATCGGGACTGCGCCCCGCTTCCCTCCCGGTATGAATCGAGGATGGTCAATCCCTTGGTGCGGTTCAGCCGCAACCACAGATCGTTGTACCGGGCCGCGGAGAGCTTTTGCTTCAATTGAAAATTGAAGTCTCTGAGGCTTCCGTATTGGGATTTGGCACGTTCGAAGGTAGTGATCGATAGCTGGAACAGCCCCGCACTGCTAACGTTCTCGATATCCTCGTATCGCCACGTACGCGAGTCGTTGTTGTTTACCGACTTATAGACGATCTCGGTTTCGCCGATCTGCAGTACGCCCTCGTCCCCGCCAAACCGTGTCAGGTGCTTCACCGGAATCTCCCATAACACGCTCACAGGCGCGCGCGGAATTGCAGCCACCAGGCGCTGATCCAGGCGGGTTCTTAGGAAGCTGTATGCGTCTTCGAAAGTTCTGTCCGACGTAAGGTCGAATTCATATTCCCGGTCGGCTCCCAGCTTCCATTTGTTGTCCTTGTAAGTGAGCACCTTCAAAGCCTTCGGCGATACTGTGAGCTGCTGGATGTCGTCATACCTCCACTGCCAAGAGTGCGGGTGTTTCGGCGGCTTGCCGTCTTTGTAGATTTCCTCGAACGACACGCCCGCATCCGCGACGGTCAGTGTTCCCCTGTTGCCGGCCTTCTTGACATGCGGCGGCCGCGAGTGCCCGTGCCACACTTCGTAGCGCAGTGTCTCTTGGGCGAAGGCCGCCGGCGCCAGTAAGATCAGGCCAGTCAGGACCGCGCGAGCTCTCTTTTCAATTCGAAATTCCATTTCCACACCTCGTAAACCGCTGGATAGACAACCAGCTCCAGAATGAACGATGTAAATATGCCGCCGATCATGGGAGCGGCGATGCGCTTCATGACATCGGCGCCCGTTCCAACGGACCACATGATCGGTATCAATCCCATGAACATGGTCGCGACCGTCATGAACTTAGGCCGAATGCGTTTCACCGCGCCGTGCATGATGGCGTCCTGAAGGTCTCGCAGACTGCCTAGCCTGCCTTCAGCCTTCGCTTGATCGTGTGCCAGATCCAGGTACAACATCATGAACACGCCGGTCTCCGCATCCACGCCCATCAGCGCGATCAAGCCCACCCACACGCCAATGCTCATGTTGTATCCCAGGAGGTATAGGAACCAGATGGCGCCCACGGCCGAAAACGGTACGGCGAGAATGATAATCATCGTCTTGGTCATCGACTTGGTGTTGATGTACAGCAACATGACGATGAGAAGGATCGTAACCGGAAGCACCACCGTCAACTTCTCGCGAACGCGTTGCATGGCCTCGTACTGGCCGCTCCAGGCGAGCGAATACCCGGGGGGGAGCTTCACGTTGTCCTTCACGACGCGTTTCGCTTCTTCCACGTAACTGCCTATATCGCGGCCCGCGACATCGACATACACGTAACCGTTCAGCATGCCGTTCTCGTCGCGCAGCATCGCCGGACCACTTACCACCTGGATCTCGGCGAGTTGCGCGAGCGGCACTTGCGTCTGGCTATCCATTGTCGGTACCAGGACGCGCCCCAACGAGTCGGCATCGCCGCGGTAATCCCGCTTGTACCGCACGTTCACCGGATAGCGCTCCCGCCCCTCGACGGTGGTGGTGACGTTCTCGCCGCCGATGGCACTCATGACCACATCCTGTGCGTTATCGATGCTCAAGCCGTAGCGCGCCAACTGGTCGCGATTCCACTTGAAGTCCAGGAAGTACCCGCCGGCGGTCCGCTCGGAGAAGACGCTCCTCGTACCCTGCACCTTCGGCAACAGCGCTTCGATCTGCGTCCCCAGATTCTCGATCTTCTTGATGTCGGAGCCGTAGACTTTGATCCCGACTGGCGTACGGATGCCCGTGGTGAGCATGTCCACGCGCGCCTTGATTGGCATGGTCCACGCATTAGTGGTTCCTGGAATCTTCAGGGCCTGGTTCATCTTTTCCACCAGTTGCTCAGTGGAAATGTGGTCGGGCGTAAAGCGCCGAAAGACGCTTCTGGCCCATTCCGGAGCCCAGGAGGAGTACCACGTGTCCACCCTCCGCCACTCTGTCTCCGGTTTCAAGACGATGACGGTCTCCATCATCGAGAACGGCGCCGGGTCCGTTGACGTCTCCGCTCGACCCGCCTTGCCAAGCACACTCAATACTTCGGGAAACCGCTTGATGATGCGATCCTGAATCTGCATCAACTGCTCCGCCTGAGTGACGGAGATGCCGGGAAGAGTCGAAGGCATGTAGAGCAGCGAACCCTCGTCCAGTGGCGGCATGAATTCAGACCCCAATTTCTGGAAGGTTGGAATTGTAAGGACGACCACAGCCAATGCCCCGGCGATGACCAGCCACTTCCAACGCAATGCCCAGGCACAAACAGGCGCGTACAACCGGATGAGGACTTTGCTGATCGGGTGGGTCTCCTCCGAGTGGATCTTGCCCACCAGAATGGCATTCGTCACACGAGCAAGCCATCGCGGCCGGAACTCGAAATCCTTCATGTGGGTGAATAGAAGACGCATTGCCGGGTCCAGCGTAATCGCCAGAACCGCGGCAATAATCATCGAAAAGGTCTTCGTGTAGGCGAGCGGCTTGAACAACCGGCCTTCCTGCGCTTCGAGTGTGAGAACCGGAAGGAAGGCGACCGCGATAACCAGCAGTGCGAAGAAACTGGGCCCGCCGACTTCCTTTACAGCGTCGATGACAACGCGGTGGTAGTCCTGTTTCCGGCCCGTGCGTTCCCACTCTTCGAGCTTCTTATGCGTCTGCTCGACAACCACGATGGCAGCGTCTACCATGGCCCCAACAGCGATGGCAATCCCACCGAGCGACATGATATTGGAGGTCAATCCCATCATCTTCATCGGAATGAAAGAAATAATGACAGCTACCGGCACCGTGATGATTGGGATTGTCGCGCTTGGAATGTGCCAGAGAAAGATCATGATGACGATCGCCACGATGATCAACTCCTCCGTCAGGGTGTGCTTCAGGTTCTCGATCGACCGCAGGATCAGTTCGGACCGGTCGTACGCGGTGACTACTTTCACTCCGGCAGGCAGCCCTCCTTCAATGTCATGCAACTTCTGCTTCACGCGTTCGATCACCTGGAGCGCGTTCTCCCCCTGCCGCATGATGACGATCCCCGACACCGTGTCACCGGTCCCATTCCAGTCCGCCACGCCCCGGCGTATATCGGGTCCAAGCGTCACGTCGCCTACGTCCGAGATTCGGATGGGAATGCCATTGGAGCTTTTCGCCAGTACGATCTTCCCGATGTCTTCGGTCGATTGTGCGTAGCCCCGGCCCCGCACCATGTACTCTATGCCTGTAAATTCGACTAATCGTCCGCCGACGTCATTGTTGCCGCTGCGCACGGCATCTACTACTTTGCCGATCGGTATGTTGAACGACTGAAGCTTGTTGGGATCGACGTTCACCTGATACTGCCGCACAAAGCCGCCGAGCGGCGCCACTTCGGCCACACCCGGGACGGCTTTCAGGTAATAACGCAGGTACCAATCCTGATAGCTGCGGAGGTCCGCCAGGCTCTGCTTGCCGGTGGTATCGATAAGCGCGTACTGAAACACCCAGCCAATGCCGGTCGCGTCGGGTCCAAGTTCGGTTTTGACGCCTTGCGGCAGGCGCGGCAGCACGTTCGAGAGATATTCGAGCGTCCGGGAACGAGCCCAATAAATGTCCGTGCCTTCCTCGAAGATGATGTACACGTACGAATACCCGAAATCTGAAAACCCACGTACGTCCTTCACCTTCGGCGCGCCCAGCATCGCGGTGACCAGCGGATATGTGACCTGGTCTTCCATGATGTCCGGACTTCGGTCCCAACGAGAGTACACGATCACCTGGGTGTCGCTCATGTCCGGGAGCGCATCGAGCGGCACCGTCCGCATCGACCACAGACCGCCCATCACGGCCGCGCCGATCAGGATGAACACGATCATCTTGTTCCTGGCCGAGAACTCTATGATGGCGTTAATCACTTTTTCTCACGCATCCCCGGCATGTCGGCCATTCCCTTCGTCTTCGCATCGGGTTTCACAGGCTGAGCCTTTGGTGACGCCTCCGCGGCCATTCCGGGCATTCCGGCCATCCCACCCATTCCGGCCGCGGCGGACTTCAACTGGCTTTCGGAATCGATCAGGAAATTGCCTGAAGTGACCACGCGCTCGCCACCGCTGAGCCCCGTCAGGATCTGGACGCGGTCGCCCTCACGCTCGCCCGTCTTCACTTGCCTGGGTTCGAAATAGCCGTTGCCCCGGTCCACAAATACGGTCTTTCGCTCGCCAGAGTCCAGCACCGCTTCGGCGGGCACGGTGAGTTTCGAGGAAAGATTCACGCGAAATTCGATGTCCGCGTACATGTCGGGCTTGAGCATCAATCCTGGGTTGTCCATGTTGAGCCGGACCTTGAGAGTTCGGGTCATCGCATCCACCTGCGGCTGCACATAGTTGATTTGGGCGTTGAAAGTCCTTCCGGGAAGCGCCTGCAGAGACACGCGAGCCGTCTCGCCTACATGAATATTTGGCGCTTCGTACTCGAATACATCGGCCATGATCCAGACGTGGCTCAGATCGACAATCGTGTACAAATCCGTGTCCGGCATGACCTTCAACTGGGGGAATGCCTTGCGCTCGGTTACATAACCCGAGGTAGGAGAATACACAGTGATGTTCTTGATGGGTTGGCCGGTTTTGAGAACCTGCTGAATCTGCTCATCGGTGACATCCCACAACTCAAGACGGCGGCGTGCGGCTTCGAGCATCGATTTGCTCTGGTCGAAGGCCGCGGGCAGCGCGCTGTTCTGCATAAGGTTCTGAGCTTTCACGGCCACAAGATATTCACGCTGGGAGGCCAGCAATTCCGGACTGTATATCGTCAGCAGGGGATCGCCCTTTTTTACGGCCTGGCCGGTGAAATCGACGAAGACCTGGTCAATCCAGCCCTCGACTTTCGTGTGTACGTGTTCGATTCGAGTCTCATCCACGGCGACCCTTCCGGCCGCGCGAATCACGCGGGAGCCGCCACTGGCTTCCACCTGGCCGTATTTCACCCCAATAAGTTGCTGTTTGTCGGGCGCGATCTGAACGGTCCCCATAGGCATGGCCGAGGCGTCGGCGTCCACGGGCGCTAATTGATTGCCGGTCTTCGGATTCAAGACTCCGCCGGCGTAAACCGGCTCCAGTGTCATCCCGCAATCGGGCGCGACTCCCGGCTTGTCCGACTTATAGGCGTGGTGCATCGGATCCACCCAATAGAGGATTTTTCGGTCACCCTTGCCTGCGTCGGTGGAAGATCCGCGCTTCAGGAAATACCCGCCGGCAAATGC
>Ga0209847_1000335_pt1 | contig 19737 bp, 22 predicted proteins | sample OrgsoiDNA_201060_FD_185808 | JGI IMG/M metagenome (GOLD analysis project Ga0209847, IMG submission 185808) | Permafrost soil microbial communities from the Arctic, to analyse light accelerated degradation of dissolved organic matter (DOM) -... | ecosystem: Environmental > Terrestrial > Soil >... | reverse complement strand
TGCTCGTTAATCTGTTTTACGGCTTCAATTTTGAATTCTTCAGTGAAATTTTTGGCTGACATAAACACTCCTTCATTGAGCCTCCATTATGAGGCAAAAAAGTGTCTACGAAACCCGGGTCTATTCAAACACTGTAAAAATGCTTTGATATTTTCAACCCCCTTGTCTACCAATGATGCGGATTCTACTATGAGTAGCAATGTCCGTTCTTCGCTCATAGCGCCCGGATTGCATGACAGTTATCTGCTTCATGCTTGTATCTGATATTGCCCAAATCACGTGAGTTATTTGATGGGGTTCATGCCAATTATCAAAACGATTTATTCATAAAGATGCGACTTGTTCCCTCAGGCAAACAATCTATTCGCCCAAATTCTTTCCAACCGTTTTTTTTGTAAAAGTCGGGGGCTTGAAATGTGATGGTGTACAAAAAACCCGCAACACAACCCCGTTTGCAGCCTTCACTTTCAAATTGGGTCAGGATAGCTGTTCCTAGTCCGTTATTGCGTAATGTCGGAGGAAGATAAAAAAGGTCGATAAACAACAAACCCAGCGATGTACGCCCCTGCATTCCCCCAAGAACTTTTCCGGTTTCTGTGCATCTGACAATAACGGATAAAGGCTTACGATCACTGATGCCGGTCATCTGGTCATTAAAGTCATTTAAACCGGCTTCGATGGGAAGAAGCTGGTCGTCAGTCACACAGTCAGAAGTTTCAATCTGGTAATGATTTAATGGGGTGGTCATTGTCTGGCTCCCTGTTTTCATTTGCCTAAGTCACTATAGAGAGATGAAGGCCGTGATGCCAGATTGAATTGATTAAGATAATCCAGATTTGCTACGTGCAGAACTTCCGCTGTTCGCTCATAGCTGCCCTTGATCTTTGCATTGGGCTGTTTCGTGCCAGGAGAGGACATAGTTATCGTCATTCCTGAAGGTCACAGTTGCTTGTGTAAAGAGGAGGTGAAAAATTTGATTTGTTTACAGTGGTGGCTATTGGTCGCCCGAAAATGAAAAACCATCTGCAATAATTGACTAACTTTTGTTCTTAGCAGCCAATAATCGCTGCTGTAAGCGGCTTCGTGCCAGAAGCGGAAATTACGCACATCACAGTTTTTAATTATTGGACGTCGTTTACAGCGCTATGCACAAACTTCATGCATAAGAGTGGAGGCCGCACAAGAAATGCGGCCTTTGGTATCAGAATGTCAGTTCAGGCATCTGTTCCATTACAAACGCTAAAACTTTCTCCGCGTCGAGTGACGCATAGGGCAGACTTTCAATAATTGCAATTGAACGAGTGTCTCCGACAATTTTTTCTATCTCGGAGGCCTTGTACTGAATATGCGGCGCAATAAGAAAACCGTCGAAAGCGGGAGCGACACTGGCAAAATTATCCAGACCCACAGCGCTAATAATGAGATGGTGCCCCTCTTTTTCTGCGAGCAACTGCATCCTTTTGGCGAGAGAATTTGCTGTATTACCAAACAAACAACATATCAGAAGCTTTTTCATATTTTGTACCCCCTGAAAATTGTTCACAGAATAATACTCGACATGCTCATAAAATGAGCGCCTGATCTTATTTACATGACAAATTACGAGTAGAGTTGATGTACCCCAGAAAAGACGAACCTGCCGTATTGTTTGACTGCCGGGACGCATCTGGATCTTTTGAGCAGCCGCTTATCTAAGACGTTTCGTCATTGGGCCTTTTGTCTGCTTCTCGCTCAAAGTCATCCTGATCCAACGCGGACAACTAAGTGCCAGAAACGGACGTTATTAACAGAGCGTTGTGTCTAATCCTGCGAGCAGGTCACGCCAGCCTCTGATAGACCCCTCCAAACTCAAGCCACGCAGTGATCAGCGCTTGCAACCTGGTACAGCCTCAAAAATTACAGGTATAATCCCACAAATTATTCAACGGGCTTAGAAACGAAGATGACAAAACTCACCTTACAAGAGCAACTGCTAAAAGCTGGATTAGTGACCAGCAAAAAAATGGCCAAAGTTCAAAGAACGACTAAAAAGTCGCGAGTTCAGGCTCGTGAGGCAAGAGGGGCTGTGGAAGAAAATAAAAAAGCCCAACTTGAGCGTGATAAACAGCTCAGCGAACAACAAAAACAAGCGGCTTTATCTAAAGAGCATAAGGCTCAGGTGAAGCAACTCATTGAAATGAATAGAATCGAGATTGCAAAAGGCGATATTGGTTTTAACTTCACAGATAATAACGTCATTAAAAAAGTCGTTGTGGATAAGCTTACTCAAGCTCAACTGATCAGTGGTCGCCTCGCCATTGCTCGTTTGGTTGTTGATAACAATAGCGAGAGTCAATACGCGATTATCCCCGCGATCGTAGCCGATAAAATTGCGCAGCGAGATGCAAACAGTATTGTATTAAACAGTGCACTTAGTCAGGAAGATCAAGATGAAGAAGATCCGTATGCCGATTTTAAAGTGCCTGATGATTTGATGTGGTAATTAACGTTTTCAGAGGTTTTCGCTTTCAGAACGGGCTGGTATTACGGGCTTTGATCCACTCACCGCCAATGGGATGAACAAAATGCAGCTCACTGGCGTGCAGCATCAACCGCGGTGTCCGTTCGGTACCTGGCAGCAGGCGACCGCCATACAGGTCACAGCCCAAAATAGGGTGGCCCAACTGCTGACAGTGGATGCGGAGTTGATGAGTGCGCCCGGTTTCCGGGGTTAGCTGTACCCGCGTCAATGGCAGTAACGTCCGGTCTTCCAACTCGTGGTAGAAACGCTCAACGACCCGATAGCCGGAGCGAGCGGGCTTGCCGTGGATTGCGCAAATCGACATCAGCGGGAACAGCGCCGGGTCTTTGGCAATCGCGGCGTCTATCACCCCTTCGTTGTCGTCCAGGTGTCCGCAGAGCAGTGCGCTGTACACTTTGGTCACTGTGCGCTGGCTGAACTGTTGGCAGAGGGCGGCATTTATCGCCTTATTGCGGGCAATCACCATCAGCCCGGACGTACCGAAATCAAGGCGGTGGACCAGGGTGCAGCCGGGGAATATCTGTACCAGCCGATGATGCACCGAATCGAGATTTTGCGGGTTTTTCCCTGAGAGGCTCAGCAGCCCGGCAGGTTTATTGATAAGCACCAGATGCTCGTCCTGATAGAGAGTCTCTATCTTGTCGTGGCACGGCGGGGCAATAAAGGTATCGATAATCGTAGACATCAGGCTGCCCGGATGAAGAGTGGGAGCGGATGATACCTCTAATAACGACTTTTGGACTCAGTATTTGTCAGGTGTGCTGAATACTTCGCGTAACGCGCCCGTTATTCTCGCATGACAGGACGCTGTTGGGCGGTATCCACAATACGGTTTTCCGACAGCAGGAACACCGGGGGAAAGAAAAACGGATCTCTTTACCATTAAGGTCGAATAGAAACATTTGTACTATTGAGTCAATACTTGAGCCAGTTTCTTTATACCTTCAACGATTTCTAATGGTGAATGTGCTGCAAAACCTAACAGGATGGCCTGGTTTGTTGGTTTTGTTTGGCAGTATCGTGAAAGGGGTTGTGCGCCTAAACCTGCTTTACGGCATTGATCAATCATGTCAGATTCCTGAATTTCTTCCGATAACCAACAGACAATGTGAATACCTGAATCCGAAGGTTCTGCGAAAATAATTTCTGGTAGATATAATTGTATGGCTTCAATCATAACCCGTTGGCGTTCATGGCATGCTTTTCTAACCCGCCTGACGTGACGCGCATAATGACCCTCAGAAATAAATGTGGCAAGTATCGTTTGTTCTAAATAAGGTGTCCGCGTATCTGCGTAATATTTAGCAATTTTAAAGGACTCCACTAAACTTTCTGGTATAACCAGAAAACCCAGATGAAATCCCGGAAACATCATTTTAGAAAATGAACCAGCATAGATAACCCGCTGGTGTTGATCTAATCCTTGAAGTGCTTGTATCGGCTGGGCTGTATATCTGAATTCACTGTTATAATCATCTTCAAATATCCAGGTTTTATTTTCAGATGCCCAGTCAAGTAGAGCAATCCTCCTGGATAAACTTAATGTCCCGCCAAGAGGGAATTGATGAGAAGGTGAGGTGAAAATCATTTTTGCATGCGGCCAGTGCTTTATACCATAGGATACATCCATACCATTTTTATCACTGATGACAGGGCGGATTTTAGCACCCATGGAAGTAAATGCCCCTAAAGCGCCATCATATCCCGGTTCATCTAACCAAACTTCATCTCCTTTTTGCAAAAGAACTTGCGCTGCAAGATTCATTGCTTGTTGGGTTCCATTGACAATAAGTATCTGTTCATCAGTGCAATTCAAGCCACGCGTTGTGCGAACATATTTACTAATGGCCAACCTTAATGGTTTAAACCCCAAAGGTTCATTGAGTTTCCAATCCTGGTGGCGAAACTGACGCCAGGTTCGTCCTAACAATCGGCCCCAAAGTTCATATGGGAATAGATCTATGCAACCTATTCCAATATTAAATTTCAGATTATATCCGGCGTATGGCGAGGTCATGCCCCATATTTTTTCCATTACCTTCATATGAGGGTTAATGTAGGGATCGTCATTTCTATTACTCATGTTCTTGTGAAGTGATATGGGTTTTATATGAATCATTTCATCAGGAATGATCGCTGTGACATAAGTTCCTGAACCTTTTTTAGTAATGAGGTAACCTTCATCAATGAGGCGTTCTAAACCAGATAAAATAGAATTTCTTGAAATTGACATCATTTCAGAAAAGGTTCTGCTGGAGGGGATTTTTCTTCCCGCTTTAAGCTGACCATTCAGTATTAGTTCTTTTATCACCAAATAAAACTGCTCTTTAATTTTCCCTTTTTTAAGCAATAGGCTTGGGAAGCTGGCAACGTTCTTTTCCATCATAAAAGTGGACCCATAAAAAATTAAACAAGTGTACCTTATATGATACCACTCTAAGCGGTATTCTTTCATCTCCAAACACGTTACCTTCTAACAAAGTGATTGATATGATTGATGAAAAAGTAAAAATCTCAGTGGTGCCCGCTCAAGAAGAAGATTACTCAGCATGGCTTCCTTACTGGTTGAACTATCAGCAATTCTATGAGGTTCAGTTACCTGAAGAGACGACAGTTGAAACATGGAAGCGTTTTTTCGATGCAAATAAAGACATGTATTGTGCAGTAGCGAAAGAAGGGCAGACAATCCTCGGATTCGTTCACTATGTTTTTCATGGTTCAACATGGTCGGTAAATGATTTCTGCTATTTAGAAGATCTGTTTGTTGCCCAGGATAACCGGGGTAAACATATAGGAAAACATCTCATTGAGCATGTTAAACAAAAGGCCAGGGAGCGCCAATGTGCAAGATTATACTGGCATACACAGGAAAAGAATTTAACGGCACAGAGACTTTATAACTGGGTCGCGGAGAAGCCCGGTGTCATAGAGTATAGAATGCCCCTCTAAGATTCACTTGCTCAGTATTTGATTGACGAGTCATTAATATAAATATGTCAGCGGGGACACGATATTTTTTCCGCAGCAGAAGCAAAAAGCCCGCTCAGGGAAACCTGAGCGGGCTTTTCTAATTTGGCTCCTCTGACTGGACTCGAACCAGTGACATACGGATTAACAGTCCGCCGTTCTACCGACTGAACTACAGAGGAATCGTTTGAACGGGGCGAATAATAGCGAGTGCCCGTGGGCATGTCAAAGGGTTAAACCAAAATAGCGTCTGTTTGCTGAGAGTTTCGCCAGGTTGTTGATTTTTCTTGCAGGAAATTTTTTTGGCGGGGTTGCTGGCACTGAGGCCGGGCGAATCATCGTTGGGCGGGGCGTGGGTAGATAGCTTTACTCAATACCCGGAAAGAAAAAAACCAGCTGTTAATCCAGACGGGTGGACCGAATAACAGCTGGCGATCATCAAATTTGATGAGCTAAGGAGAAACTGAGGTCGTCAGTGATCTTTTAATGCAGCTTCTGTGCCAGTTTCGATAACAGGCTGCGTTTTTTCCTTGTGGCGGCGGCTCAGGAAGGCATTAAGTAAAATCGCGCCGAAGGTGGCAGTGCCGATGCCGCCCATGGTGAAGCCACCAAGGGTGAGAGAGAAGTTGCCTGCCCCCAGTACCAGCGTGACCGCGACCATGATCAGGTTACCGTTCTGATTTAAGTCCACGTTGTTCTGTACCCAGATCCGCGCCCCGGCAACGGCAATCAGACCGAATACCACAATGGATGCCCCGCCAAGCACCGGGCCGGGAATGGTATGGATCAGTGCACCAAATTTGGGAGAGAAGCCCAAAATAATGGCAACCAGACCGGCGGCGACAAAAATCAGCGTCGAGTAGATTTTGGTCACGGCCATCACGCCGATGTTCTCAGCGTAGGTGGTCATCCCGCCGCCGCCCACGGAGGCAGAAAGCATGGTTGCCAGCCCGTCGCCGACAAACGCACGGCCCATGTACGGGTCAAGGTTTTTACCGGTCATTCCCGCTACCGCTTTGATGTGCCCGAGGTTTTCAGCGACCAGAATCACGGCCACGGGGGCAATGAGCAGCATGGCGTGCGTGTTAAATACCGGGGTGGTCAGGGTCGGTAAGCCTATCCATGCGGCTTGAGAAATTATGCTGAAATCCACCGGCGTTCCGAGTCCCAGTCCGTTGGTGATCACCACATAAATCAGATAGGCAGCAATCAGCCCAAGCAGTAATAACAGTTTTTGCACCAGTCCACGGGTGAATACCGCCACGCTACCGATACACAATACGGTCACGACGGCCATCCAGCTGTCGAAGGAGGAGGCGGAAACGCTATGCACGGCGATCGGTGCCAGATTCAGGCCAATCGCCATCACCACGGCACCGGTTACGACCGGCGGCATCAGTTTTTCAATCCAGCGAGTGCCGGTGGCCATAACGATAAAGCCAATCAGCATATACACGGCGCCGCAGGCGATGATACCGCCAAGGGCCAGCGCAATATTGGGGTTCGGCCCATGACCGCTGTAACCGGTGACCGCAATCACCAGACCGATAAACGCCGCACTTGAGCCGAGATAACTCGGCACCCGCCCGCCAACAATGATAAAAAACAGCAGGGTGCTGATACCGGACATCAGGATCGCGATATTGGCGTCAAACCCCATCAGTAGCGGCATCAGCACCGTCGCCCCGAACATGGCGACCGTATGTTGCAGGCCCATAATTATCGTCTGCCCTAACGGCAGCCGTTCATCCGGCGCGACAACGGCGCCATCCAGATTGCCCTGCTGTTTACGCCATTTTGGAAACCAGGAATTCGCCATCTCGTGCTCCGGGGTGAAGGATGAATACATCGTAAGGGGCTAGTCGACTGCCCGTTTAATCAGGCCGTGTGGCACATCAGCGGGTGATAGCGCCGGTCGAAATAAGCCAGTCCGTGGCTCTGGTCATTGCGTAACAACGCAATGGCTTCACAGAACAGAATATCGTGCGTGCCGACGGTGGTGATCTGAGTAATTTTGCAATCAAATGACGCCACGGCACCACTGAGGATCGGCGAGCCGGTGGCCAGTTGCGACCATTCAGCGGCTTCAAAGCGCTGCGCCATCGGCGTTTTACCGCCGAATAAATTCGACAGGGATTCGTGGCTGTCGGCCAGTGTGTTAACGCACAGCACCTGATTTTCTTTAAATATCGGGTAGACCGACGCGGAACGGTTCAGGCACACCAGCAGCGTCGGTGGAGAGTCAGTGACGCTGCACACCGCCGAGGCAGTGAAACCTGCACGTCCTGCCGGGCCTTCGGTGGTGATGATATTGACCGCCGATCCCAGGCGCGACATGGCATCCCGGAAGTCCTGTTTATCTACCGACGGTGTATCGGCGTGAAGCATGGTTGTTTGCATGATGATGTCCTCGTGTTCAGACTTGCCGACAGGCGCGGTCAAAATCGAGGCGAGGCAGCCGTCCATAGACTTTGCTGCTGTCGCCATAACCGATGTTAATCAGGAAGTTAGATTTCCAACCCCGTTCAGATAGAAAATGTTCATCGACCAGTGCGGCATCAAACCCGGACATCGGGCCGGTATCCAGCCCCAGTGAGCGGCAGGCCATGATCAGGTAGGCGGCCTGTAAACTGCTGTTACGAAATGCGGTTTCGTAGGCCAACTGCGGGCTGGAGGTAAACCACGAACGGGCATCGCCGTGTGGGAACAACTCCGGCAACATCTCGTAGAACTGCGGGTCATAAGCCACAATGGCCGTGACCGGCGCGGAGAGCGTTTTCGCCAAATTGCCGCTGGAAAGGGCCGGTGCCAGCTTCTCTTTGGCTTCTGCACTGCGAACAAAGACGAAGCGGGCCGGGCAGCAGTTGGCGGAGGTTGGCCCCATGCGTGCCAACTCATAAGCCTGTTTGAGCAGTTCGTCGCTGACGGGTTTATCCTGCCAGCCATTGTGGGTGCGGGCTTCGGTGAATAAGGTTGCCAGTGCGCTGGCGGTTAAGGCTTCGGCCATGAGATCTCCGTCGGTATGTGGTCTGAAGGCCTGCACGCATGCGTCAGCAGCCACTCCAGTAATATCGGGTTAAAGGTATCGCTGTCGGTCACGCTCATGGCATGACCACCGTAATTCATCTGTTGATGCTCACCGTTGGACAGCCCAGCAGCCAGAGTGGCCGAACAGTGCCACGGCACCAGCAGATCATCTGTGCAGCTCAGTACCAGCGTGGGGGTGACAATCTCCCCGAGTTGATCGGTCAAGTCTGACCCCATCAGCGCCTGTAAGCGGTGCAGCAGATTTTCCATCCCCTGAAAATGCGCCACCTGATGCTGGCGTTCCTCTTGCAATAACGCATCATTGGCAGACAGCCAGTCGCCCGGGTAGAGAAACAGCGGCTGCGCCTGAACGTAGGCATCAACGCCGCTGTTAAGGAGCAGGTTTTGGCGCACTTCAAAGCAGCGACGGGTTTGGTTGTCGAGCTGCGCCCAACCGTTGATCACCACCAGACTTTGCAGCAGCGACGGGTAACGCCTTGCAAGATGCAGGCCGATAATCCCGCCGAGCGCATGTCCCACCAGGTGACAACGCTCGATATGCCGTTCGTTGAGTAAACCGGCCAGTTCATCGGCCATGTCTTCCATGCGGTAACCGGCAGGTACTGTGCCCTGACTCGCTCCGGTGCCGTGCTGGTCATACACCACGACGCGAAAATGTTCAGCCAGCATCGCCAACTGGGGTTGCCAGAAGCCATGTACACCACCGAGTCCTGATGACAACACCAGCGTGTCGGCGTCAGGGGTGTCTTTACCTAATACCTTGTAATACATGGTTATCCCTCAAGGTGATCAGCAATCATCAGCGGCCAATGTGTGCAATGGACGCAATTTCAATCAGTGCGTCGGGTTTTACCAGCCCACACTGAATGCAGAAACGCGCCGGTTTCTCGCCGGGGAAAAATTCGGCATACACCTGGTTCACCGCCGCATAGTTCGCCCAGTCGGTGATGAAAATAGAGTTCATGGTCACGTCATCCATCGTGCCACCCGCCGTTTCGATCACGCTTTTAATGATCTCCAGCACGTGACGGGTTTGTGCCGCCGCATCGCCAATGTGTACAACATTGTTCTCTTTGTCGAAGGGCAGGGTACCGGAGACGTAAACCACACCGTCGGCCAGGGTGCCTGGAACAAAAGGGGCCAGCGGAACGCCGCTGCCCGCCGGAATAATGGCACTTTTAGGCATAGTTCAATTTCCTCGTGAGCTTAAGGTCAGGCGGCATTTTGTTCCGATTGATAACCCACGGCGTCACAGAAGTTACGCACGCTGGATACCCAACCGAAGAAGGTTTCGATGTTATAAATCGCCGCCTTTTGGGCGAAATCAGGCCCGGCCTGATGGGTTGCATCTTCCAGTACCACACCGAAATATTCGAGGAAGAACCCATCGCGCAGCGTGGATTCCACGCACACATTGGTCGCGATGCCGGTAAACACCAGATGATGAATGCCGTAACTGCGCAGCAGGCTGTCGAGCTGGGTGTTGAAGAAGCCGCTGTAGCGCGGTTTTGGCAGCACGATATCGCCCGGTTGTGGCTGAAGTTCGTCTACCAGGTCGTAATCCCAGTCGCCTTTCGCCAGCAGTTTGCCCATCAGCTCCGGGTGTTTGCGCATGGTTTTCAGTGCGTTGGACTTGTGGAAGTTCGGCGAACCGGCACCGCCTGCTTCGACGTACTGATTGTCCCAGCCGTTTTGGAAGAAGATCACTTTGATCCCGGCGGCGCGTGCTGCGGCAATCGCTATTTTGATGTTGGCGATCACGGGGGCCGTGGCAGACACATCAAAACCGGCCAGATCGAGATAACCGCCCGGTGAGGCGTAGGCATTTTGCATATCTACCACGATCAGCGCGGTTTGCTGCGGCGTAAAGGCGATGGCTTCAGGACGGGCAGTGAGGATCGTTTCCTCGCCTGTATTTTTCGGCTCGCGGCGGACAACGGTTTGATTCTCAACAATGTTCATTACGCCACCTCTTTATGTTCTGTCGCGATATGCTGGCGGGTTTTCATTAATGGCTGGATGAAGCGGCCAAAGTTTTCGATGCCTTCCACAAAATTATCGAAGGTCAGCAGAATGCCTTCTGCGCCCGGCACGGTGTCGATTTCGTCGAGCATTTTGGCGACGCTGGCGTAAGAGCCGACCAGTGTGCCCATATTGATGTTGACGGCGGAGGTCGGATCCGCCATTTGGCGCACGTTGGTATCGGCCCCGGATTTGGTGTCTTTGCTGCTCTGGTCGGTGAGCCATGCCAGAGCTTCGGCGTCGGCGCCGGATTTATACAGTTCCCATTTAGCACGCGCAGCCGCATCGGTTTCATCGGCGATGATCATAAACAGCACGTAAGAAGAGACGTCGCGCCCTTCGGCTTCGGCAGCGGTTTTCATACGGGCGGCGGTCGGTGCGAAAGCGGTTGGGGTGTTAACACCTTTACCAAAACAGAAGTTGAAGTCCGCATGTTTGGCGGAGAACGCCATGCCAGCGTCGCTCTGCCCGGCGCAGATGACTTTCATTTCGGCCTGCGGACGTGGGCTGACGCGGCAGTCGTCCATTTTGAAAAATTCGCCGTCAAGCGTGCAGTGGCCAGTGCCCCACAGGTCACGCAGTACGCTGACGTACTCGGTCAGATAATCGTAGCGGCGGCTGAAATAGTCATCGCCAGGCCACATACCCATCTGCTCATATTCGGGTTTTTGCCAGCCGGTCACCACGTTGACGCCGAAACGACCATTGGAGATGGAATCAATGGTGGCGGCCATGCGGGCGACGATTGCCGGTGGCATGACCAGCGTGGCGGCAGTGGCGTAAAGCTGAATGCGTGAGGTCACGGCAGCAAGGCCCGCCATCAGCGTGAACGACTCCATATTGTGTTCCCAGAATTCAGTCTTACCGCCGAAGCCGCGCAGTTTGATCATCGATAGCGCGAAGTCGAAATGGTAGTGCTCGGCCCGCTGCACAATCATCTTGTTCAGTTCGAAGGTCGGTTTGTACTGCGGCGCAGTTTCAGAAATCAACCAACCGTTGTTGCCGATAGGAATAAAAACACCGATTTTCATAGCTCACCTCTTGATGCAACACGAAGGAATAAAGGGATTCAAAAACAGTATTGCAAAGGCAGTGCCAGTTTTTAAATTGTTATATTTTTCAATTAATTAATAAAATATGAATTCTGCGGATGGAACATTTGGTCTGTTTCAGACCATTTGGTCAAAAAGGTGTGCACATAAAGCAGGCAAGATTGAGCAAAAATGGTGCGAAATTGTTAAAGTTATATCCACAAAAAGTTAATGGGTTTGATTGGCGCAGCGGCGGATGAATCGCGATAGTCGCATTCATAGGCATTTGTTATGCTCAGGCCCTTGCTGGAATTCTCATGGGAGCGGCTGTGAAGCACGAGGTGGAGCATCAGGTGAAAGCGCCGACACGGCGTTCGAGAGCGGTGGCGGCCAAGCGCAGCACTATCATGGCGGCAGCGCTGGAGTTTTTTTCTCTTTATGGCATACACGGCACCAGCCTGGATCAGGTGGCTGACCGCGCTGATGTGTCGAAAACCAATTTGCTGTACTACTTCCCGTCAAAAGAAGATCTGTATATCGCGGTGCTGAAGGGGTTGCTTGATGTCTGGCTGGCGCCGTTAAAGGCGCTGCGGGCGGAGCAGCATCCGCTGGAAGCCATTGGCGAATATATTCGTTTGAAGTTGTGCGTGTCGCGTGACCACCCGCAGGCCTCAAGGCTGTTTTGTCTGGAGATGATACAGGGCGCGCCGTTACTTAAATTGGAGTTGGGCGGTAGCCTGAAAACGCTGGTGGATGATAAATCTGAGGTGATCCGTGGCTGGATAAAAGCCGGGCTGATCGCGCCCGTCGAGCCTCTGCATCTGATTTTTATGCTGTGGGCCACCACGCAACATTACGCGGATTTCGGCGTTCAGGTGGAGGCCATCACTGGCAAAACGCTCAGCGATCCGCTCTTCTTCGAGCAGACCGTGACTAACGTCCAGCGCATTATTACCGGCGGAATTCAACTTCGCGGGCAGGAGCACTAATGGATTCGGTTTCACAACTTGTACTGGGAGCCGCGGTAGGGATCGCGGTGATGGGTAAGCGCACGCCGGTATGGAAAGCCGCCTTAGCGGGTGCGGTATGCGGTACGTTGCCCGATCTCGACGTGTTTTATGACCACGGCGACGCCATCAGTAATATGACGCAGCACCGCACGGAAACTCATGCACTGCTCTACCTGACGGCAGGCGCGCCGCTGCTTGCCTGGTTGATGGCCAAACTTTTCAGTGCCGGGACGCACTTCCGCCGCTGGTGGCTGGCAGTGTGGCTGGTGCTGGTCACCCATCCGTTGCTGGATATGATGACGGTCTACGGTACCCAGCTTGGTATTCCCTTCACGCATTTCCCGTTTGCCGTCGGCAGTATCTTTATTGTGGACCCGCTTTATACGTTGCCGCTGATCGCTGGCGTTGGCATGGCGCTTTACCGGCATAATCACCGGGGCATTTTCTGGAACAACCTGCTGTTGGGCGTCAGTTGTCTCTATCTCGCCTGTACGGTGGTGGAACAGCATCAGGTGACGCTGCACGTGAGCGAAGAGCTTGAGCGCCAGCATATTGAGAGCACGCAAGTGCTGGTGACGCCAACGCCGCTGAACTCGCTGGTGTGGCGCGTGGTGGTGATGACCAAAGACAGCTATGGCGAAGGTTTTACCTCGCTGCTGCACCCCGATTCTCCGATCCGTTTCTCTTTTTATCCGCGTGGTGCTGCGCTGTATGAAACCTATAAAGATAATCCGTTCCTGGCGCGTGTCGCCTGGTTCAGTCATGGTTTTTTCAGCGTGAAGCAGCAGGGCAATAACATTTTGGTCAGTGACTTGCGCATGGGTCAGCAACCCGATTACACCTTTGTGTTTAATCTTGGCGATCTCAGTAACAACGCTGCCAACACCTTACCTACGCAGGTCATCGCGGTCAGACCTTCCGCCAGTAAATTGTTTAAGCAGTTCAGGCAGGCGCTGAAGGTCGAGTAGGGGAGAACCCGTCGCTAAAATAACTAAGGAGCCTTTCGGCTCCTTAGTTATTTCTTATCTCGTCATTACGCTACGCGTTTCCTGGATCGCAGCCAGTAACCAATCCCCAGGATCACGAACCACAGTGGTGTGACGATCAGCGCCTGTCGGGTGTCATCCTGCAACGTAAGCAGTACCAGTACAAAGACGAAGAACGCCATACAGACCCAGCACATCAGCTTGCCGAGCGGCATTTTGTAGATAGAGGCTGCGTGCAGTTGCGGTCGTTGACGACGATAGACCAGGTACGAGCAGAGGATGATGGTCCAGACGAACATAAATAAGATCGCAGACACGGTGGTCACCAGCGTGAAGACGGTCATTACGTTCGGGATCAGGTAAATCAGTACCACACCGCCGAGCAGGCAGATACAGGAGAAGGTCAGACCGTTGGACGGCACTGCGCGGGAGGACAATTTACCGAAGGCTTTCGGTGCGTTGCCTTCCTGTGCCAGGCCAAACAGCATACGGCTGGTGGAGAACACGCCGCTGTTGGCCGAAGAGGCGGCAGAGGTCAGCACCACAAAGTTGATAATACTGGCCGCAGCGGGCAGACCGGCGATCATAAACAGTTCGACGAACGGACTTTTATCCGGCACCACAGAGTTCCAGGGGGTGACTGACATGATGACGATCAGCGAGAACACGTAAAACATAATGATGCGCAGCGGGATGGCGTTGATGGCACGCGGCAGAGATTTCAGCGGGTCTTTGGTTTCGGCGGCGGTGGTACCGACCAACTCAATACCGACGAAGGCGAAGACGGCTATCTGGAAGCCAGCGAAGAAGCCGCTGACACCTTTGGGGAATAGCCCGCCGTCATTCCACAGGTTGCTGAACGACGCCACAGAGCCGGTTGGTGTCTGGAAATGGGTCACTACCATCACCAGTCCGGCGATGATCAGGCCCACAATCGCGACGATTTTGATCATCGCGAACCAGAATTCCATCTCACCAAACATTTTAACCGTGGCCAGATTCAGGCTCAGCAGGAGCAGTACGCAAAGCAGTGAGGCTATCCACTGTGAGAGGCCAGGGAACCAGAACTGTGCGTAAGCGGTGATCGCCACCACATCGGCGATACCGGTAACCACCCAGCAGAACCAATAGGTCCAGCCAGTGAAATAACCCGCCCATGGACCGAGGAGGTCGGCGGCGAAGTCACTGAAGGATTTGTATTCAAGGTTAGAAAGCAGCAACTCGCCCATTGCGCGCATCACAAAGAACAGCATAAAGCCGATGATCATGTAAACGAAGATAATAGAGGGACCTGCCAGACTGATCGTTTTTCCCGAGCCCATAAACAGGCCCGTGCCGATGGCGCCACCGATAGCGATAAGTTGAATATGTCGGTTACTGAGGTTACGCCGCAGGCTGTCTGCGCTCTCATCTTCCGGTTTTGTGAGGATGTTTGACTCTTCTTGCATGTTGTATTTATTCCTGTTTGAGCTTTGTAGCGACATGATTTTGCCTTGCCGCTATCATTTATCGTTTTTTTTGAGCTCTGAGTGGCTCTTTTTACACCTGTCATTTACCCCTGTGGTTGGGAATGGCGGTGTAATACTAATGTTAAAATCTCGCTTATTATAACCAGCATGAAAATTAAGACCGAAACAAACGTATAGTAATTTTTACATGCGTGAGGTATGAATGTTAATTGGGCGATTTATGACACCAGAGCGAGCAATAATACCTTGTTTCGTTGTGATAAAAATCACAATAACGACTGAGAAAGACTGCAAAACATGGGGGTAAAGTTTGACATCTGAACGTCAGAGGAGAATAATCCGTCGCGTTGGGTCGTTAGCTCAGTTGGTAGAGCCGTTGACTCTTAATCAATTGGTCGCTGGTTCGAACCCAGCACGACCCACCAACAAATTCAACGAGTTACGTATTTACTGCAATATCGTTATTTAATGAATGGGACATATTTGAGACATGTTCATTAAATATCGAGTCTATTTGTTTGGCATGTTCTGTTAAATGACTTGGTGCAAGGTGGGCATACCGACGCACCATTTCAATTGACTCCCATCCTCCCATTTCTTGTAATACCGATAATGGAACACCCGATTGAATTAACCAGCTGGCCCACGTATGTCTTAAATCGTGGAAGCGAAAATTTTCTATACCTGCTCGAATTAACGCCGATTTCCACGCCTTATTACTATCAACACGCATTTTCCTTATCTCAGCAGTTTCCGTTCCGTTTGGCCGCGTGCACTTGGTCGTATGGACAAAGACGAAGCGGTTGTGCCTGCCTATCTGCCCCCTCAATACTCCACATGCTGTATCATTTAAAGCCACACCAATAGCCCGCCCAGATTTGCTTTCCTCAGGATTGATCCAGGCGACCCGCCGCTGCATGTCGATCTGCTGCCATTCCAAATTGAGAATGTTCGAGCGCCTCAACCCGGTAGCCAGCGCAAATTTCACAACAGACTTTAATGGCTCAGGGCATTCAGATATCAGCCTCTGGGCTTCGTCGATTTCAATCCATCTGATCCGCTTGTTTTTAGGTTGAGGAACCTTCAACGTCGGCGCGTGAGCCATCCATCGCCGCGCCAGCGCCGGTGTAATTGCCGCCGAAGTGCTTCGCGAGGAACGCGGCGCATAACCGGCTGTGCCCACCACCGCCAGCCGTGATGGTGCCGTTTGGCTCATCAACTGCATGACCTACGCTGTTCCCGAACTCGCGGGCGATCACCGGCACAACCAAGAGGTGCTCTGCCTTACTGGTTACGGTTGTCAAAGGTTTGCCAGCTTCATACGCCATGCGATCGCCACCGAAGCCGGTCTGGCCGATTCTGGCAATAACTGGCGTTATGAGTGCCGAGTGTGATTCTTTCATCACTGTATGAAGCGGAACGTCAGCTGCACGCGGTTTACCCTGATATTCGGAACCACCAGCGCCAGCAATGAAAGGTGACAAAGCATTCCCAGCGCATGCCCATTGCCGCCCGGACGGGCTGACCGTCACAGCGCATCACCATAAAGAAACGGCGGCGAATGGTTGGCGCGCCGAAATCGCAGGCACGCAACTCGCGGTGATCGACAACGTAGGCCAATCCGGCCACCAAGCGGCGGACGTCGTCGCTGTTCTCATCGATGTTCAGCACTTCGCAGCACTCGGCAATCGCTGGATGGTCAGCGGCAATGCCAGTTGTCAGCATGCCAATGAACGCGGCAAGGGTTTCGCCAGCGTGCGCAGGATCCGGGTGATGACGAATACTCTGCTAAGGATAACGCTTAGCCACGCTTCAAAACCCAGCGAGTCTATTGTAAATTACTTTTTTAACCCTAAAAGGATTTACATGAAAAACGTTCCAGATCAAGGTGTATGTCACTTCAGCGATCTATCAGTTTTCGAAGAGTTTAAACGTGAATTAAAAAGTGTTTTCCGAAACTCAGACCTTCGTGATGTAACTGTTAATAGGGTTTTTGATGAGGTTATTGTGGTTTTTGAGTGGGCTGAAAATACCTCAGATTTTGAAGTATCCCATGCCATTACAAAGAATGTAGTGCAGACCTTTGGAGGTGAGTATCGACCGGGTGCGAACTAAAAAAAAATTTATATTTAAATGCCGCCAACATGAAGTGAACCCCGAAAGTTGGACAAGCATCCGATAGCAGATAATCTAAGCAATCATATGGGACAATTTAAGCTGAGGGTTGCTAGGCATGTCAGAGTTCCTAAGGGACTATAAAGGTGCGTTTAGGCGCAGCAGATATATCGGGCTCGGGCTAAGAAAATGGATACTCTTCACGCTGAAAAGCGTGCTGCTGTTTTTTGTGCTTTGTCTGGTTTTCAGTGCTCTACAGTACGCAGTTCTTTTTTGGACTCCTTTGTTTGAGTTTGTCACGGCTCCAGGCGTTCTTATTTCGAGCGCCATCGGGATTGTCATATCACTGATAGTGAGCTTCGGTCCAAGTGTGTTGTACAGCATAAGAAACTGTATAAGGTAACCATCACAGGCCGCCTCCGGGCGGTTTTTTTTATGGAGTGAAAATGACGCTAACAGAAGGCGCAATTGCTAGTGCGACTTCTGATATTTATTAGTCCGATAACTTTACCCCACAGTAGATGAGGCAAAATTTTGCATTCTATTGCAATTAGACACTCTTCGGGGCAGTTTCCTTTTGGATATCGGAGTCAACATTGGAGGCAGCGTTTTTAGCGTCACTTTGCGCGAGCATTTCTTGAGCTTGAGAGTTAAAGCCTTTGAATTTGACAATTCGTTTAGTCACTCTGCGACCGCTGCCACTGGCTCCAAGCGACAAACCATCTTCTGCATCATTTTTTAACCCAATAGCTCCCTTGCCGGAAGTATCGTAGTACTCTTCAATTTCTACCTCCTCGGCTATTAATATTCGCCTGGCAATTGATAACTCTTGCTCAACCTTGGCTTGCTCTTGAAGTACAACTGACTGGATATTTACTTTGACTGCATCTTTACTCAAGTCGTCAGCCGAAACATTTTTGTTTTCAGCGGAATCACTAAAGCGTTCCATTGTCTTTCTCACCGCCAATTCGATGAGATAGCCTGTTGGGTTCCATAATGGTGATGTAAGCATGATTTTCTCTCTAAAAAGTAAGTAAATGATAGTAACGATTGAAGAGTCAGAAAGTCTAAAAAAGTTATAATTTGTGCAATTACAACACCCATTGCAGTTTGCATCGTTATGAATCCAAACAAAGAAAAATAATATGGCCAAACCGGATTGGGGAGTGCTGCAAAACAACTAACTCACCGATCACGCCAAAACTGGTATTTCCCCGAAAGAATGGTGTGAGGCGCAGGGCATCAATTACGCCGCGACGCGCCGCTATGTCAAAAACCATCCGCTGATGTTGCTGCTGGCCGTAAGCGGTTGCAGCTCAACGCAAGATGCCCGCGAACGGACAATGCTCCCCACACCTCCGGCATGGATGATGACACCGGCACCCGACTTACTGACGCCGCTCAACGGGATTATTTCACCCTCAGAGAACGAATCGAAATTAGCACAAAGCAGATAGCAGATAGCAGGGTTGCAAGATTACATCAGTAAAATCTGCCTAAAATGAAAAATTTATAATTCCCAGCGACCCTTTATGGTGCGTCACAGAGTTTTATTTATGTTTTTGTTGATGCTTGTGATGAAAATCCTAGGGTAATCACCGCGTCGAACAGCAAGAATTTCCAAATGATGATTCTAGGGAAAACGATAACGCTTTTACCATTACTAAATCTATGGGTATATTTAATTTCTTTAAATAAATGGAGGTTAAGATGTTAGAAAATTTCCCACTGAGAAATAACACCGATGAATTAAAGCTTCACCGACGCGTTTTAGCTGTAGCGGCGGCCTTGGAAATTGCTAAGGTTTCGGCATCCGCATCAGGACGTGCGCACTCTGACAAGGTGGCTGACGATCTCAGATATGCAGCGCAACACATTGAAAATCTGGCTGATGCAATTCTGACGGCAATCGAAAAATAATTCGTTTGAGCTCACACCAACCGCCTTAGGGCGGTTTTTTTATACCTATAATATTGGGGGGATTGAAAGGTGAATATCTCCGGTCACGCGCCAAAACCTATTCCGCCAACCTGTCTTCACGAAGAGTTCCACGCCTATATATCACTGAACGTCTGGGAGACGTGTTCGATACCAGCGAACGGATAGCCTTCACTGGCGACATGTACGTCATTGTAACTGATAGCAATGGCACGCCGACCAACAGGGTGCGGGCATACCCACGCGCAGACACCGTATTCGGATTCGCTGCGGCAGTGCCTAACGTCCCGCTAAATATCTGGGATGGCGTCAATGTGCAATCTCCCTCGCGCTACATAATCGCCACGCAGGTAGAAATGGATTCGACAAAATGGACAGTGACAGAGAAAAAGCCGACGAGTGATGGTGCTACATTAACCGCAGTTGAATACAACGATGAAATGTTTAATTACGTGATCGCCGAATAGCGATGTCACACAGTCAATCAGGCCAACCTTCGGGTTTAATGCCGTTCACTTAAGCCTCACGTGACTTAAAACTGAACGGATATTTAGGTGGTATGTAAAGCACTGTACGATCGTATCGTCGGTGCTTTCTTTTTTCCGGAAGGATAAACGCTTTTACATTTTC
>Ga0209847_1000331_pt1 | contig 19857 bp, 19 predicted proteins | sample OrgsoiDNA_201060_FD_185808 | JGI IMG/M metagenome (GOLD analysis project Ga0209847, IMG submission 185808) | Permafrost soil microbial communities from the Arctic, to analyse light accelerated degradation of dissolved organic matter (DOM) -... | ecosystem: Environmental > Terrestrial > Soil >... | reverse complement strand
GTGCGGTGTAGAGGATGTTGACCTTATGCTTGTCGACGATCTTCGCCACCCGGGTGATGTCCGGGTAGTTCGGCACGCCTTCGAACAGCAGGGTGGTCGCGCCATTGGCCAGCGGGCCGTAGACAATATAGGTGTGGCCGGTGACCCAACCGACGTCGGCGGTGCACCAGTAGACTTCGCCCGGACGGTAGTCGAACACGCGCTCGTGGGTCAGCGCCGCGTACAACAGATAACCCGCGGTGGTGTGCTGCACACCTTTCGGCTTACCGGTCGAACCCGAGGTGTAAAGGATGAACAGCGCTTCTTCAGCGCCCATTTCTTTCGGCGCGCAGACAGTGCCCGCCACTTTCATCAGGTCTTCGTACCAGATGTCGCGATGCTGGTTCCACTTGATGTTGCCACCGGTGCGCTTGCACACAATGACTTTCTGGATGCTGCTGGTTTCCGGGTTGGTCAGCGCGTCGTCGACGTTGGACTTGAGCGGGATCTTCTTGCCGGCACGAATGCCTTCATCGGCGGTGATCACCACTTTGGATTTGCAGTCGATGATGCGACCCGCCAGGGCTTCCGGCGAGAAACCACCGAACACCACCGAGTGAATCGCGCCGATCCGGGTGCAGGCCAGCATGGCGACCACGGCTTCGGGGATCATCGGCATATAGATAGTCACCACGTCGCCGCGGTGCACATCCTGGCCGCGCAAGGCGTTGGCGAACTTGCAGACTTCTTCGTGCAGCTCGCGGTAGGTGATGTTGCGGCTCTCGGCCGGGTCATCCCCTTCCCAGATAATCGCGATTTGATCACCGCGCTCGGCCAGATGACGGTCGAGGCAGTTGTAGGAAACGTTCAGCGTGCCGTCGGCGAACCATTTGATGTCGACATGGTGATCGTCAAAGGACGTCTGCTTCACCGTGGTGAAAGGCTTGATCCAGTCGAGGCGCTTGGCTTGTTCGCGCCAGAAGCCGTCCGGGTTGACGACCGACTGCTGGTACATGGCTTTGTAGGTCGCCTCGTCAGTCAGCGTATTGGCTGCTACCTCGGGACGAACGGGATACAGAGAAGCCGCACTCATCTTTCTTACCTCGGTGGAATAGTTGTTTTTGTATGACCCTGTTGTAGCCGGGCCGGGCCTATAGAACCATTCGACGATGGTAGTAACAAGCCCCTACAAAATGCTGTGAATATCCCGTTAAACCGCTCGAAGCCACGCAACCCGGGCCTCCACATCCCCCGTAGGGGCTGGCGAAACCTGCGATCTTTTGATCTTGAGGGCGATTGTTACGAGAAACGCGAAAGGTGTTTATCAAAAGCATGGGTATATGAATGTAAACCCGACGCCTAAAATCAGCCTCGCCAACAAGGCAAACCTGATTAACCAAGTTGCAGCCCCCACGAAGGCAGTTAATCAAAAACCAAGTACTGAAGTTCCACACGCAATCCCAAAAGGATTGCGTGACCCCTCTCGACTTTAGAAAGGTAAATTTGAAATGAAAGCTTTATTAGTTCTGGCCCTCAGCAGTCTGTGCGCAACCGCCATGGCAGACGAGATCCCGACTGATGTCGCACAGCAAAAACCCGTGGTAGTTGAGGAATACACTTACTCCACCCACCTGGACATCGCCAACATCGTGTCCATGAGCGAAGTCCCGAACGTGTGTGAAGTTGTTCCGATGAAAATGGAATACGACGACTCCAAAGGCCAACGCCACATCCTGCGTTACAGCGTTATGGGTAACGGCTGCTCTAACGGCTAATCACCCGCACTCCCCTTAACGGTTCGACCCATTTGCCCGCCGCTTAAGGCAGATGAAGCGCCGAACCGTATACATCGATAGATACGATTGTTTAGTGCAATTATCTGCTCTTTTTAATCAAATTTACTGGCGTAGTATGAATTCCACACCCAAGGCACAAAACGCCAACGAACCTGGAGCCACTACCATGAAAACCCAACTGATCCTCGCCCTGACCCTCTCCGTACTGGCCGGCAGCGCTTTTGCCGCCGACGGTTATGACCGCACTGGCTCGGCTGCTTTTACCAGCGATGCGGCTGTCGCTTCCGATGGCTACGACCATACCGGTTCGGCGTCTTTCGCCTCCGATGGTGCTGATCACACTGGTGCTGCGAAACTGGCTTCTGACGGTGCCGACCACACTGGCGCGGCCAAGCTTGCCGCTGACGGTGCAGATCGCGTCGGCGCTGCCCGTTTCAGCTGATGGCTGAACGCGACATTAGGGCCCGACTTCGGTCGGGCTTAGTTGTGTCTGGAGTGGTTGAAAATCGACCAAAACCACAACATGTAGTGATTTTGGCTGTTTTTTGAGCAAAACCGCATCAAAACATTTTCAGCTGAAAACTGCACACAATCGCGTCCACAAAACCCTCTGCATCGCCCTGTAAGCCGTGCCCTGTCTGGCTTGCGGCACATCAACAGACCGCAACGACACCCACACCCCGACTCCACCGTCAAAAACCAGCCAAAAAAAAGCGAAAAAAAACTTCATCCGCCAAAGCCCTGTAAACCCTCGCTCCAACCTCAAAACGCGCCCCGCCGACCGTTCCCAGTGCCACTTGGTCGCACCACGAAGGCAATTTTTTCCCTATAATGCGGGCTTAAACGGGCCTGCAATATTCCCTTACAGGGGATGAACAGTCAGTCCGAAGCCCAAGCAGACGCCGTTCACGTTTCTGCGCACCTCGGCTGCTTCGGATCCTCCGTACAAAATTCTGTTTGATGCCTGCGTATAGCTGCTGCAAAAAACGATTCCTTTAGATCCAACGCGGTCAGTACGACCGTGTGAAAAACCATCACACGGGCAACTGGCCCTCACGCAGGAGACGACACGTCATGCTGAGCTGGGACGAATTCGACAAAGAAGACACGGGCGAAGTAGCCGTAAAAGGCGCCAACGCCGGCCACGCGACCGAAGCCAACATGGACCGCCTCGACACCGCCGGTGGCGTCGCCGCCCAAGAAGCGCGTGCCGTGACCGCGTCCGACTCCGCCGCCATCGCCCGTGCCAAGGCTGCCCTGGACAACCTCGACGTTGCCGAAGGCCTGGCCGAACTCGAAGGCGCCTCCGCCCGTGTCGCCGTCGACGAAAAGCGCATGATCAACTGCCGCGCCGACCTCAACCAACTCGTGCCATTCAAGTACGACTGGGCCTGGCAGAAGTATCTGGACGGTTGCGCAAACCACTGGATGCCGCAAGAAGTCAACATGACCGCCGACATCGCCCTCTGGAAAGACCCGGAAGGCCTGACCGACGACGAGCGCCGCATCGTCATGCGCAACCTCGGCTTCTTCTCCACCGCCGACTCCCTGGTTGCCAACAACCTGGTCCTGGCCGTGTACCGCCTGATCACCAACCCGGAATGCCGCCAGTACATCCTGCGCCAGGCTTTCGAGGAAGCGATCCACACCCACGCCTACCAGTACTGCATCGAATCGTTGGCCATGGATGAAGGCGAGATCTTCAACATGTACCACGAGATCCCATCGGTCGCGAAAAAAGCCACCTGGGGCCTCAAATACACCCGCTCGATCTCCGATCCGAAGTTCGAAACCGGCACCGTCGAAACCGACAAAGAACTGCTGCGCAACCTCATCGCCTACTACTGCGTCCTGGAAGGCATCTTCTTCTACTGCGGCTTCACCCAAATCCTCTCCATGGGCCGCCGCAACAAAATGACCGGCGTCGCCGAGCAGTTCCAATACATCCTGCGCGACGAATCCATGCACCTGAACTTCGGCATCGACGTGATCAACCAGATCAAAATCGAAAACCCGCATTTGTGGGATGCTGAGATGAAGGAAGAAGCCTCGCAGATGATTCTGCAGGGGACTCAGCTAGAGATCGAATACGCTCGCGACACCATGCCTCGCGGGGTGTTGGGGATGAATGCGGCGATGATGGAGGACTACCTCAAGTTTATTGCTAACCGTCGTCTTTCGCAGATCGGTCTTAAAGAAGAGTATCCGGGGACTACGAACCCGTTCCCTTGGATGAGCGAGATTATGGACTTGAAGAAAGAGAAGAATTTCTTTGAGACGCGAGTTATTGAGTATCAAACTGGCGGGGCGTTGAGCTGGGATTAAATTTATCCCAAGAACTAAAAAAGTCGCCTAAATGGCGACTTTTTTATTTGAAAAATAAGTAAAACAGCTATAAAACCTATAGATCTTTTGTCACCACTAGGCAAGTAATTACTCTAGAGAATCAGATTATAATTTCTTCAAAAATCTTTTCCGCAAGCTCTTTAGAATCTAAATTTGGAACACCAATTCTTCCATAATATCTCGAAAACCCACTAACCAAACCCTCAGCAAAAGGGGTGTCTAGCGTTGCGACTCTTTTAGCCCCAGCGGACAACTCCTTCAACGATATAGTTGAAATCATCTGAAAATCAGCGACTAGATTTGGAATAAAACATGTACCCGGCAAATATTTAAACCGCTCTGGCTGAACTTTTTCTCGTCGATCCCTTACTAAGGAGGTCATATACTTAAGATCAGTCCCGCCTTCCGTCTTCATGGTTTTGGTCTTAACATACTCCGGCAACTCCTCCAGAGGCAAACAACGAACCAACACGACAAATTCTATTTTACTCTGAGCAAAATCACATGCGGGATTCATTACTACGAAGTGACTGTCCTGCCAAGAAATGATATCTCCAGTTTGGATATCCTGACCAATAGATGGCCACATATACATTTCAACAGGATGTACGATATCGGAATTTGTATTATTACCGCGCAAAAATTTACGTATAGAATCGCCTGCTAAAACATTTCCCAATCTACGAGCCAAAAGAAACGCAAGTTCTTCCTTACGAAACACGTCATTGCCAGACTTCCAAAACTCGTCGATATGCCCCCAGAGGTACTCTCGTTGCTGCTCTTGAATGTACTTTATTAAATGAGGTAGGCGGGTATCAAAAACCTCAACAACTGCCGCTCGAAGCAATGCAACATCATCATCCCCCTTTGCCACGACTCTCACCATGGGACTTTCAAGATGCTTAACTTTGTGAGGATGTCCTGTATAGAAGATAACCGGAACAAAATGGGTTTGACGCAAAAACTCAAGAACTTCCTGACCTTTATAATCAGCTCCTTCTACATCCCTGGCGTCATCCTTCAAATCCAAAACCACGAGATCATATTTAACTTTCAATGCATGCGACTTAGCTTCTTCAAAGCTAAGAATATAATCACATGTAACCTCATTGCCAGCGCCGAGCGTCCTTACATTCGATAGAGTCTCTACAGTCTGATTGGCAATATCTTCTTCATCGTCTACTACTAAGAAATTCCATTTCATACTCTCAGACCCTTTTCCGAAGAATAATTCTAAATGAAGCACCAGGAAGCTCACCACTTTCGAGCAACTCTAAAGCACCATCATAATAGTTAGATATTATTTCACCAACAATTGAAAGACCAAGACCTGCACCAGAATCACGGGTCGAGTAATAAGCGTCAAATATTGACTCGCGATCATCGACTGGAACTCCAGGCCCACTATCAGAAAATATAATCTCTACAAAACCTTCACTAGTGCGACTTACCCGCACAAGGATGCTGCGCTCACCTTCAGGTACAAGATGAAGCCAATAAATACTATTTTCAATAAGATTGACAAAAACTTGCTGCAACTCGTACGGATCTACCGAAACAAGAGTCTCAGTACTTGAGACCTCATAAGAAATAGACGCATCAGAAAGCTGCGTATCAAATATATCAAATGAATCCTGAATAATTTTCTCTACATAAAGCTTAGATGGCCGCCCACTTCGTCTGCCGCCAAAGGGCTCAATTCGCTTAAATATCAAGCTTAACGCCCCGGCTTGCCCCTTTACTTTCACTAGCCTTCCACCCAAACTTTTAATCTTAGGCTCAGCACTGTGACCATAATCCTCTAAGTCCTCTTGCCCTAAAGTTGCTTGGCTAGTTATCACAGCCAAAGGCTGACGCCCCTCGTGCAATACAGCATCAACTAACTTACCGAGTGTTGCTAAACCACTATAACGAGCTACAACAGCCTTAATATTCTCCATTCGACCGACAAGCTCTGTCTCAATATTATCGACCAAATCTTTGGCATGGGAATCCAACGGGTGTTGCTTGGATAGATGCTCACGAATCCCATGTAAGTCCGGGAGATCGAACAATCCACCTTGACGCATTCCTTGGGGATCTTTCGGCTTAGGATCACTTTTCTTGCGAACTCTATGCCTAAACTCTTCTGCCTTCGACAATATACATAGCATTATCTCGTGGAGATCTGTATAAGCTGCACCTTCACGCAACCCTTCTCTGTTGGACTGATCTTTTAGATTTTTATTTCCATCGGCAGAAATTGAAATATAACCAACTATCTGATTATTAGAAAGCCTATACGTTGGCTTCTGCACTCGACGTAAATCCAGGCGCAACCAATCATTTTTTGGCTCACCATATGGCATAACTCGAAAGCCATCTCGGTAGATATTTATACCGGCAAAATTATCCAAATCCTTCCTAACACTTGATATTGTACCGCCTAGTTTTTGTTGCACGTTGCCTAGCTCGTCCCGATCCCAAATTCTTAGCTGTATATCCAAAGGCCCACATTCAGGAGCTTTATAATTTTCTTCGTTGACAAGCGAATCACCACCCTCTCTCATAATCCAACCGGATTTAGGATGAATTACAAAAGCGCCCTCATATGTTTCAACCAACCCTGTCGCAAGGGCTTCATAACGCAAACTGTATCTGCCATCTTCATGAACAGCCCCTGTGACATTGTAGTGCGGATACTTTATTACATCAGGCGGCTTTATTTCCGATGTGTAGTGTTCGAACCCCGCAGGAGCCTCAATATTAATCTTGAATCTTGAATACTCAGCAAAAGGAGAAACAAGCCTGGACAAACCTCTCTGAACTTCTTCGAACCCGGCAGCATCCCATTTGCTTTTAAGATTAGCCATACGAAGAATAGTGCCTTGATGTACCACCAAACTATCTTCTTGAACACTTTCATTCAGCGATACTAAATTAATTCTTCCGCCTTCAACTACGCCTTCAGGTTTTCTTGACAGAACTGGAATTACAACCTCATCTAAATACTTTTCATCATCATCAAACTGTCGCCAATCAAAAAAAGCGAAAACCTCTTGAGGAGCGTTCTTTTGGCGACTGATTAATTGCAAAGTAGCCGCTAAACGCGATGTAGCAAAACGACCAATCCCTTTCTCCCCAAGCACACGCCGACCACTTGTCGTTTTACTTTCTTTCACTTTACTTGGAGTGGCAGGTTCCATCCACGCTTGGCGCACCACATCTAATGACATCCCCTTGCCATTATCGACTACCTCTATCTCACCAAAACCTATATCCAGAGGAGCAGTAAACTTGATATAAACTTCTGATGCATCCGCATCATAAGCATTTTTGACCAACTCGATTAGCGCCACGCTATCGCTACTTATTAACTCCTCCCCTAACGTACGCATTATGCGTGCACGAGGCCTAAATCTTGACAAGCCGTCATTCTCGCTCACAACAATCCCTCCTGGCTGGATAAAAGCATGAACATTTAACTACAAATCCTAAGCAGCCTTGTATACACCCTCTCCAGTAGAGCTTTTAACCAATGAAGCAACAATTGACTGCATAACAGGAGAGCAGACAGCATTACCCATCAACTTTACTTTTTCGCGACGCGTTACCGCTGGGAACAGATAACTCTCTGGAAAACCCATGGCCTTTCTCAACTCATCGGGCTGGAGCATGCGCATCATATGACCATTTGGTGTTGGCGTAACAAACGCGAAGCGATCAACAGTGGTAATAGTCCTCAGCGGTGCTTCCATTCGCTGCCATCCACCACCACCATCCGTACCGTAATATACGATTAAAAATGATTTTTCAGTGCCCAATTCTGATATTGCGCGATCCGCACGAGCAAGAGTCTCTTTAGCTCTTTTAAGAGTTCTAAGTGGAGTCATTTTGTAGGCCCCACTTCTATCCAAAACATCCCAAACACTTTTAAAACTGGTACTTAGCGGAAGTACTTCTTCAGGTTCAGAATACAGATCAGCAATCATAAACAATCTACGTCGACGCTGGGCCACCCCGAAACATGACGCGTCAATAACCTGCTCTCTGACGTTATAATTCAAACGTTTGAGTTCAGACATCAATTCTTGATATCTCCCCCAAGGTTTCATATGGACCACATTTTCCAAAGTAATCCATCGAGGTTTCATAACCTCTGCATATCTAATTACTTGAAACGCAGTGTCCTTACTTTCCTCGGATCGTGGTTTGCTTCCCCGTGCACAGGTGTGATGCGTGCATTCAGGAGAGGAAATTAAAAGATCTATCGGACCCGTTTTTTCCAACACGTCTTCAGGGGTCAGTATTCGAAGGTCTTTTTGGAAGACATGGGCTTCTGGAAAATTAAGGCTGAATGAATCGACTGCTGGCCCCCATAGATCAACGCCACCAACGATTTTGGCACCGCCCTCCCGCGCCCCAAGGCTACTGCCTCCCGCTCCACAGAACATGTCAAACGTACGAATCTGATCCATTTCAAAGCCTTTAATTTATCTTCTAGCCAGGTTACCAGGTTCCCGTCACCATTCAACCTTGATGGCACTAGGGCACCACGATGACCGACAACCTGGTTTACTCCGTTGACGAGCTGTCAAGCTCAGATTTGATGATTGACGCTCGCTATTCTGGTAGCCGAAACGGCAACTCCAGCGATGATCCTCTGACAAAGCTACTGAACCTTAGCAACCAAGGGGGCTTCAGAATCAGAGGAAAGCGCGATGATCCACGGTTGATCGCTCTGTTATCGAGCATGGAGGATCTTGATTGGCCCGATGAACTGGACCTCTCCACAGGCGTATTCACCTATTACGGTGATAACAAGAAGCCCGGGCGTAAATTGGACGAAACCAACCGCTATGGCAACAACCTTTTGGAGCTTATTTTCGAGCGTCAACATTCCGGTATACGGGGTGACATCCCGCCGATTTTTGTCTTCACTAAGGCCGGAATCTATCGGGATGTGATTTTCAGAGGGCTCGCAGTACCCGGTCGGATCGGAAGCACTCACAACGATGATTTGGTGGCTGTCTGGCACGCGAGTAAAGGCCAACGGTTTCAGAATTATAGAGCCACGTTCACCATCCTTGATTTGCCAGAAATACCGAGAGCGTGGCTTGCAGACATCATCAATGGCACTCGAGCTAGCGATAGCCCACATGCACCCTTAGAGTGGCAAAAGTGGGTTAAATCGGGGCAGTACACCCCGCTCATCGCCAAACGCTCACAACCCATACGCTCGAAAAAGGATCAGCTTCCCTCCTCGAAAGAAGACCTCAAGATGCTTGCCATTTTGCATAAGCACTTTGAGTCGGATCCTTATGCATTTGAGGCCTGCGCAGCTCATTTGGTAAGGGTGTGCCTGCCTGATACGGTTGAGCTTGATCTTACGAGACGCTATCGAGATGGCGGCCGCGACGGTATTGGTAAGCTACGAATCGGAAGGTCTGAAACTTCCGTCCTTGTAGATTTTGCAATCGAGGCCAAATGTTATGGCATTGGTAACTCTGTGGGTGTGCGGGAAGTGTCCAGGCTGATTTCGCGCCTACGACATCGACAGTTCGGGGTGATCATCACAACATCATGGCTTCACGACCAAGCCTACAAAGAGATTGTTGAAGATGGACACCCTGTGATGATTCTCGCAGGAAAGGATATCGTTGAGCTTCTTCGTGAGACAGGGTTGCAAGACAGTAGCGCCGTCCTGAACTGGCTGGAGGCAAGTTTTCCTTTGAGCGAGACCTGAATGTGCGCCGACATAGTCACCCCTGAACATCGCTCCAAGATCATGTCGATGATCAAGAGCAAAAACACGAAGCCAGAAATGGTCGTGCGCTCGGTGTGTCATGAGATGGGGCTTCGCTATCGTCTGCATAGGATGGATTTGCCAGGAAAACCGGACTTAGTGTTCCCAAAGCACCGATTATGCCTATTCGTCCACGGCTGCTTTTGGCACAGACACCCTGGCTGCAAGTACGCGTACACGCCCAAAAGCAGGCTGGATTTTTGGCTGCCAAAACTGGCAAAGAACGTCGAGCGAGATCTTGATGCTCAGCAGGCGCTAATCGCGCGTGGCTGGAGAGTGGTGATCATTTGGGAATGCCACACCAAAAACAGAGAACTCCTACGTACTGAGATACAGAAAACGTTCGGCTTGAATGCTTAGGCCCTACACACTATTGGCGGAAAAATGATGAATGATTTAGAAGGGTTGACCGTCTGGCACTGAGCCTCTAGGCTTTCAATTCGGCGCCTAAGAAACGCCTCAACCAGAGCGGTCCTCCGCACCCGACAGTCATGCGGCTTTTTTTCGTCTGCGGTTTTCCTACGCCTGCGAGAAAATCCCCGTTATGTCGGGAGTGGGCGAATACAAGACCCGAAAGGGGAATATGTCCGGCCCGTCTCTGGTGGGTTTCTTAGCTCCCGACACCCATAACGAATGCCCTAAGAAAGCAGCCAGAGGTAAAGGAAATGCCTGATCATCCGACCTTCATGATGAAGGTGAGTCGACGTACCAAAATCTCCAATCGCGTGCTTCCGTTGCAGGAGGTTCGCCATGCCTGAACCGCTCATATCGACCCTTTTTACCCGTCATAACATCTACCTTCATGCCCTTCTGGTGGAGAACCAAGCTTGGTTCTGCGCTCATGACCTGGGACGTTTGATGGGCAAGTACCTCGATGAACGCATGTCCCGCAAGCTCGATGCTGATCAGAGGCAGATGATGTTTGTCTACGCCCACGGCGCTGCGGAAGAACGCTTGATGCTCAGCGAGTCCGGCGTATATGCGCTGTTGGTTTATCACTATTGCCCGGAGTATCGATTACTGCGCGAGTGGCTGACTCACCAGGTGGTGCCTGCGCTGCGTGATGCTCGGCCGTTGCGAGCGGTCGAGCGTCCAACGTTGAGTGTGCTGGATTGGCCGCAGATGTCGCTCAGCATGCTGCACTGGCAGGATGAGCCGTGGATTCGGTTACGGGATATGCCGTGTGTGTTGGCAGGTGGTCCAATCAATCGGCGTGAATCCTGGTGGCGGAAGATGTCTCGGGTGTTGCGCGGGGTCTGATTATTTGTTGCGACATAAAAAATCCGCTGCTTGAGGTTCAGGCAGCGGGTTTTGTTATGTGGCATCTTCGCTGATGTCTCTGCTATTCATGCTTGGCTGCGAAGCAGTCGCCATGCATACAACTCGATCTGCCTGACTCACCGCGTTTGCCGGGTTTGGGGCTGCTGCGCAGCCCAGCGGGAGCAAGCTCCCTCGCCACAGTAAGGTGTGTTGCTGCGGAGTCGGCGCGGGGTAGATTGATCGCGTTGATGCTGGGATTCGCGAGCAGGCTCGCTCCCACAGGTTTGGTGGGTTGCCGTGGGTTTTGCGGTGTTTTGAAAACAGTCAGTGCAACCCGCCGCGCCTCCCGCTATTAATACCCTTCCCCACTCAAGGACCCGAGCCCACCATGAAATTCGACCTCGCCTACTGCCTCAGCCTCGACGACAAGCTGTCGATCTATGACGTGCGGGATTTGAATTTTGACGAGACGATGGAGTTCGATTCCGCCAAGGAACACTTCCAATGTCCCAATGACGCCTGCAGAGCGGCCTTCGATGCGGCGAATGTGTTGACGACGTTCAACGCCAAGAATGTGAATTACGTTCGAACCCCGCACTTCAAGAACACGCCCAGCACGCGGCATGTGGCGGATTGTCCTTATGTCAGTCTCAAGGCCCAGATTACGGGTGTGGACGGTGCGGAAACGGATGACAGTCGCGAGGAGCATTTTCCGTCGGAGTTGTTGCTGACTCGGCGTGAGTATGTGCGTAAGCCGTCGAGCCCGGCGGTGGCGGCGGATATGGTGCGGGATGACATAAAACCGGTTGCAGCGGACAGCCACGCTGAGCATCCAACTCGGGAGTCGGCGCCGGACAAGACCAGTGTCTTCGCCCATCCGGTGGAGTGTTTTGTGTCGAACTTCGAGGATAAGGAGTTGCTCAAGCGCACGCCGCTGAAGATTGGCGAGCACACGGCGCCTTATGGGTCGTTCTTCAAGAAGGTTGAGTATCTACAGGACAACAAGGGGCTGATTTACTGGGGCAAGATCAAGGAGATCAAGGATTACACCCAGAGCTTTCGCATCGATTTTGAACAGAAGGTCTGGTTCAAGGCGCCGGACGAGGCGAAGAAGAAGCCTTACTCGGTGAATGTTTACTTGAGCAAGAAGCTGATCGACAACTACCGCAAGCGCAAGGCGTTTCTGGAAGAGATCAAGCATGCCATCGAGAGCGGGAAGGAGTTGTTCTGTTTCTTCTATGGCGTGACGCCGGAGTTGAAGCAGGTGCCGAGCAAGAAAAACCCCGAGCAAACGTTCGGGGTGTTCAGTGCGAGTATTGAGAACCTGGATCACTTTATTGTTCGGGAAGCACCGGGGTTGGAGTAGCTATTAACTCTTGGGTAGTTCCAGTTTTACAGCGCCGGGGTGCTGTTTGATCAGCGAGTACGGCAGCACTGACCAGTCCGGCGAGTCGCAACCCGTTGGTAACGGGCGAAGTAGGCGCCCAGGTACAAGCCCTTCGCGGTGAAGTGCCAGTTGGAGTAACCCCAGACACTTTCGTCGGTGTAGTCGCAGGTGTCTTCATCGCCTTCAGACGGTTTTTTCATTTCATCTGGATAGAACGCGGTGAATTGCTTGATCAGCCAAGGCACCATCACGTCGCGCTGATGGCTGGCGCGGGTAGCGCATTCTGACCGGAGAAAATCATCCGGCACGGTGAGCAGGCTGATACTCGAGATGTTCCTCTACATCCGTCCACCATGTCCCGCCGCGACCCGAGTATGCAGACCGGCGTTTGTTCACCACGCAGGCGAACGCTGTTGTCATGCTTCGAAAACCAGGCCCCCAACACTGATCAATCCATCACAATCAGACGCGCTGATTTGACACCGATTGCCCAGCATGACGCCTTGGGACAGGATGATGTTTCTTGCCAGAAATAAACTGAGCGCGCCAGCCGCCACCCCCGTTGCAGCATCCTCCAGGTTCTCATCCAGATGATTGAAATTTCGTCCCTCGTACTTATTCAGTTCGTGGTGCGCGTAGGCATAAACGCCGCTCACGGCTGACACCTTCCCCCATTCAACAATCCCATTCAGTGGGGGGCGCAACGCGTACAACGCCTCTGGACTGACCATTTCAACCAATAACTTCGGACTACCAATTGACGCTATTGCAGCGGGGGGCTTGATCGCCGATTCAGTACAGCCGAGCAGTTTTGCAACGGCCCCCATAGAGGGTACAGGCATTTTCACTTGATCAGGTTCGACGCTGATGTGCAGCTCATTTCCTGAGTGCGTAAAGGTCAATAACTGTTTATTCATGGATGTCAGCACCGACCCGGAATATTCAGCGACATTATGGGTGTGCAAGTAATACGCGGCCGCCAGTGATGCGTGCAGACAGAGCGGACTTCTGGCATGCGGATAATAAAAATCGAGAACGCACGACCCGACACCATCCTCCATTATGTTGATAAACACGCAAGCCTTAGCCTTCTGCGCGGCTGCAAAACTTTGACGCTCAGCTATCGACCGTCCGGAGGAAACCCCTTCAAAAATGACCAAAGCTTCATTTCCGCTATTCGGGTCTGCTCCAAAACATCTAAATCGCTTCGAGTGCATTTGGTAGATTCACAAGTGGTTTGGTCATGCGTATTCAGTGTAAGGGGTGCGCCCAATACGCGGACACCATCGCCCTTAATGCTGGAGCTCTGAAGGTGAGTTGGCCGCACGCTTGCGTTTAAGGTCCATGCTTGCGCTCAAGACTGGCACCAAACCCGCGAATCACCTCCAGCAGTGCCTTCACCCGCAGTGGCAGGTTCCCGGCCGGGTACACCGCGTGCATCTGCGGGCTGTCACCGTTGCTGGAGGTGAGCCGGTACTCGGGGCAGACCCGGCGCAGGCGCCCCGCTTGCACTTCGGGCTCCGCCAGCCAGTCCGCCAGGCGGGCGATTCCGATGCCCGCCAGGGCGGCCTGCAACACCGCCACGCCCGAGCTGAAACGAAACCGTGGATGGACCCGAACGCTGATGGCCTGCTGCTCACTGCGGAAATTCCATTCCTTGAGGATGCGCGGCGCCGTGTGCAGGATCAGCGCGTGGGTCTCCAGCGCTTCAATGGCCTCAGGCGTCCCGCGCCGCTGCAGGTAGCCGGGACTGGCGTACAGATGACGCGAGTAACTCCAGAGTGGATAGCCAATCAGGTCACTGGATTGCGCAAACGCGCCGCGAATCGAGAAGTCCAGCTTGCTCTTGACCGGGTCGAGGGTCCCATCGGTGAAGATCACGTCGACGTTCACATCCGGATAATCCTCGGCGTACTGCGCGATCAATTGCGGCAAAACGCCGTGGCCGAGGGACTCGGGGGCGGAAAAACGCACCCAGCCGCTCGCCATGCCGCTCAGACCGGCCAGGTCTTCATCCGCCTCACGTTGCAATTCCAGCATTTTGCAGGCGTGGGGCAGCAAGCGTTCACCCGCCTCAGTCAAGCTTACGACGCTGGAGGAGCGATTAAACAACTTGACCCCGGCACTGTCCTCCAGGCCTTGAACGGCGCGGGTCAACGCACTGGGGGAGCGGCCCAGCGTGCGTGCCGCCGCGACAAAGCTGCGCTTGCGCGCGACGGTCGCGAAGGCTTCAAGCGTCCATAACTGATCCAGAGCCATTGATCACCTCATTGCATTTATCGCAACGTGGCATTGCAACACAAAAAAGGCCCTTCCGTTAACCTTCGCGCTCAACTTACAGGGATGTAGGCAAACAGGAGCAAATGGACATGGCAAAGATGGAAAAAATGGTCGGGACATCAACGACCTCTGGGGGTGAACACATTCGTGACTGGCAGCGCAGTCACTCAGCGAGCTCAACCCGACAGGCGATACCGACAATTCATGTTTCGTTCGAAGAACGGCACGCGTTACACGCCGGCCTGGCCTCCCTGGGCGTGACCGACAGCCTCTCGGGTATCCGTCACATGCCGGCTTTGGGGCAGCTGCTTGAGAGCGTCCTGTGCGGTGAAAAAATCGATCGCTTGCGCAATTTCCCCAAGGCTCCCGAGTCGGCAATGATCGTCAGGGGGTTGCCCCTGGACTCGCACCTGCCCGCCACCCCCTACGACATGGCGCCGGGTATCGAGCAACTGCGGGTAGTGGCCGGCGCGATCCTGGCGGTGCTGCAGACCCTGCAAACCCATCCGGTGGCCTACGAGGGTGAAAACGACGACACGGTGTTCCGCCACGTGTCGCCCAAGCGCCAGCGTGAAACCGAAGAGAGCTCCTATGGATCGCGCATGGACCTGTGCATGCACGTCGACAACCCGCACCTGCCCTTGACCTGCGAACCGGTCTCAGCGTTGTCGGCCTGTCCGGAGTACCTGTGCCTGACCGGCCTGCGCTGCGAGCTGGATGTGCCGACCCGCATCGTTGCCATTAGCGAGGTGCTGGCCATGTTGCCCGACTGGGTTGAAACAGCCTTGTCACAACCGCAGTTCGCCATTCGCCGACCGGTGTCCTTCGGCAAGCCGGGCAATGTGCTGGAACACGTCCCCCTGCTGTACAAAAGCGCAACCGGCGAGCTGTTTTGCCGTTACAACAAAGCCAGTGTCACCGCCACCTGCGCCATCGCGAAGTTGGCCCTGCAGCTGTTTGAAGCCGCCGCCAATCACCCCGACGTCGTACGCTCCGTCCTGCTGCAACCAGGGGACATGCTGATCTTCAAGAACCAGCAAACCCTGCATGCCAGGGAAGGTTTTACCCCGCGCTACGACGGGCGCGACCGCTGGCTGCTGCGGGTTTTCGGGGTCAATGACCCGGCCCGCGTGCTGGCGATGAACCCCCAACAACCCTTCATCGCCAGAGCCTGATATTAATGGTCGATATTGTCCTTCTTTGTGTGTTCGCCTTCGCCGCCGGCCTGATCGATGCGGCGGTGGGCGGCGGCGGCCTGATCCAGATACCCGCATTGTTCAACGTGCTGCCCGCCGCACCACCGGCGGCGCTGCTGGGGACCAACAAAGTCGCGGCCGCGTTCGGCACCGCGTTCGCAGCTCGGTCCTTCGTGCGCAAGGTGGTGATCGACTGGGGCTTGGTGATTCCAGCCGCCTGCGCCGCCTTTGTCATGGCCTTCTTCGGCGCAGCCACGGTATCGTTCGTGCCCCAGTCAGTGATGCGCCCGGCGGTGCTGGTATTGATCGTGCTGATGGCGATATACACCTTCTGCAAAAAGGACTTCGGCGCCCTGCACGCCCCCACTTTCATCGGTATCCGGCAGAAGTGGCTGGCGGTCGTCATCGGCGGCGCTATCGGTTTCTACGACGGGCTGTTCGGCCCTGGCACCGGTACCTTCCTGATCTTCCTGTTTATCCGCTGCTTCGCCTTCGACTTCCTGCACGCCTCGGCGTCAGCCAAGCTGGTGAACATCGCGACCAATGTGGCGGCGCTGATATTCTTCATTCCGACAGGTAACGTGCTGTACCTGATCGCCCTCCCCATGGCGGTCTTCAACATCCTGGGCGCGCTGACCGGCACCTGGCTGGCGGTGCGTAAAGGCGTGCCCTTTGTCCGGGCGCTGTTTCTGGTATTGCTGGTGATCCTGATCAGCAAACTGTCCTACGACCTGTTACTGAAAACCTGAGGAAAGCCCATGCAGCCCATGTTTGATCGCCTGGTCGCGCTACTCGATGCCCACGCCGCCTCCTATCGGGTGTTGATGCACGATGCCGAGGGCCAGTCGGCGCGGGTCGCCGAACTCCGTGGCACCGAACCCGGCCAAGGCGCAAAAGCCATGCTCTGCGCGTTAAAGGGTCAGGCCGAACCCTATGCCTTGGTGATACTGCCAGGGGACCAGAGGCTCGACATGAAGAAAGTCGGAGCGGCCCTGGGAGGAAAAAAAGCCGAGCTGGTGAACGCGCAAACGGCCATGCAACTGACCGGCTGCAGGATCGGCGCCATCCCTCCGTTTACCTTCGATGAGCGGATTCAATTGATCGTCGACCCGTCCCTGACCACGGGCTACGGCGAAATCGCCTTCAACGCCGGTCGGCTGGATGCATCAATGGTGCTCGATACGCAGGATTACCTGTCGATTGCCAAGCCACGGTTGCTGGATATCCGCCAGGGTTGAGCAGCGATGGGCAGGACTGGATTGCGCTGATGGGTGCCGGTGCGAGCTGGCTCCGGGCGGCGTTGCGACGAAAACCTGAGAACGCCACGAGGTGTCAGGTTTTATGCATTATCGTTGGCAACCATCGCGAGCAAGCTCGCGCTTGCAAGGACCCGAACCCACCATAAAATTCGACCTCGCCTACTGCCTCAGCCTCGACGACAAGCTGTCGATCTATGACGTGCGGGAATTGAATTTCGACGAGACGATGGAGTTCGATTCCGCCAAAGAACACTTCCAATGCCCCAACGATGCCTGTCGTTTGGCCTTCGATGCAGCGAATGTGCTGACAACGTTCAACGCCAAGAATGTGAATTACGTTCGCACCCCGAACAGACGTTCGGGGTGTTCAGTGCGAATATTGAGAATCTGGATCACTTTATTGTTCGGGAAGCGCCGGGGTTGGAGTAGCTATTAACTCTTGGGTAGTTCCAGTTTCACTGCGCCTGGGTGCTGTTTGATCAGTGAGTACGGCAGCACTGGCCAATCCGGCGCGTCGCACGAACGTTGCACTCGGGCAAAGTACGCGCCGAGGTAAAGTCCTTTCGGGGTGAAGCGCCAGGACGAGTAACCCCAGACGCTTTCGTCGGTAAAGTCGCAGCCGTCTTCGTCGCCCTCAGCCGGTTTTTTCATGTCGTCGGGGTACAGCGCGGTAAGTTGTTTGATCAGCCACGGCACGAACACTTCGCGTTGGTAGCGCGAGCGTGCTTCGTCTTCTTCCTTGGTCAGAGGCGTATCGCCGGCGTTGTCACGGTCGGCGTGCAGCAGTGGTTTGCCCTCGCCCACCCACAGCACGTCTTCCAGGGACAAGGTGTGCCCGGTGTGCACGTCGAGGTTGATCGGCGAGTCGCCAAAGTCCGGGTGGGCGCCGCCGCAGTAATAGCTGGTGGAGATGTTCAGGCTGACCACGTCGGGTGACAGCAGCGCCGGTTCGACATGCTGGTCAAACTCAACGTTCTCCCCGCCCTGCAACTGGCAGCCGTGATAGCTGATGACCTCTCGCCACAGGCGCCCCAACAACTGCTGGTTTACTCGAGCCTGATCAGCCTTCGGGTAACCTGACTCGACGCTGAACATCGAAATTTTCGACTCGGGCTCGGTCCACCATTGCAAGTTGTAGCCCATCAGCGATTCTTTTTTGCCGGGCTTGAGCTTCAGCCCTTGCACACGCAAATACTCGTACGGATCGCTTTTCGGCAGCGCGGCGATGAAGGGCAAGGCGTCCGCCGCTGGCGCTGTAAGTTTGGCCTCGGTCAACTGCACCGGGAGGGTTTTGCCCTTGGGGCTTGTCCATTCACCCTGCCAGCCGCTGGCGGTTTGTTTCAGCGTCAGGGTTGGCAGAGGCTTGTCATCGCCGTAGCGGTTATTGCCCTCGTTGAGCGTCAGGGTCTGGTCTTGCAACGCCCCACTCAGCGCCAGATCGCGATGGAATTTCTCATAGAAGTAGCGGCCGGTCACTTCGCTCGCATCGCGGGTGTTCAGCTCCACGACAATCGGCATCTTGCCCAAGGTGCCGGTGAAAACCTGCCCACCGAATTCGGCATGGGCGGTTGAGGCCAGCGTAAGAAACAAAGCGGCGCAGAGTACGAGGCGCAACAGACCTTTAAACATCAAATCATCCTTGGATATGAGAGCGGGAAATGGCGGCGCGCAGTTTAAGGTAATTGCAGCGCTACGCCGCCGGGGTGTTGTTTGACGAGGTTGTAGGGCAAAACATTCCACTCCACATATGCACACGGCGCTTCCGCATGAGAGAAGTAGGGCCCGAGCTTGATTCCCTTCTCAGTGAAATACCAAGTCGGGAACGGCCAACGGTCTTCTTCGCCGTAAGCACAGTTCTCGTCACTGCCAGGTATCTGATCGGGATGAAGCTTATGCAACTGTCCAACTAGCCAAGGTGCAAATTCTTTGGTGCGGTACTCGGAATAAACTTCGCGCGCATCCGGGGACTGTTCGTCATTCAGCTCTTCGTAGTGCAGCGGTTTGCCCTGCCCGACCCAGAGGACGTCATCTAACGTCAGGAACTTACCGGTTTTGGCATCCAGGTTGATGGGAGACTCGCTGTAATCCGGGTGCGGGCCGCCACAGCGGGCTTCGGTTTCGACGTTCGCGCTGATTAGCGATGGGGTAATCAGCAACGGTGTGATCGTTTGGATAGAGGAGGTATCGCTACCGCCAGCGAGGCATCCGTAATACGCCACCACTTCCCGCCACATACGTTCCATCAACCGCTGATTAATGCGATCCCGCGCTTCAGGGGTGTAGCCCGAAATAACTTCAAACATCGTCAACTTTGTTTGCGGCTCGCTCCACCACTGCAACGAATAACCATTGAAGGTCTCTGTCTTGCCTTGTTTGAGTTTCAGACCTTGAAGTCGCAGATATTCGTAGGGCTCAGTGTCATGGAGCTTGGCGAGGTAGGGAAGCGTATCGGCCGGGATGGCTGGCGGTTTGGCTTCAACCAGTTCTATCTTCAGCGTTTTGCCTTGCCCGTTGCTCCAATCTCCGAATAAACGATGGGGCTCGATATTTAGATGAATTTTAGGCCGAG
>Ga0209847_1000320_pt1 | contig 20198 bp, 22 predicted proteins | sample OrgsoiDNA_201060_FD_185808 | JGI IMG/M metagenome (GOLD analysis project Ga0209847, IMG submission 185808) | Permafrost soil microbial communities from the Arctic, to analyse light accelerated degradation of dissolved organic matter (DOM) -... | ecosystem: Environmental > Terrestrial > Soil >... | reverse complement strand
TGGCCGGATAGCGGAACACGATAATGTCGCCGCGCCGCACGTCGCGGTAAGGCAGCAGGTGGCCGGAGACGGCTCCCGGCGGAGAGTACACCAGCTTATCCACCAGCACGTGGTCGCCAATCAACAGCGTTCCCACCATGGACGCGCTGGGAATCACGAAGGCCTGCACCAGCGTGGTGGTGCCGAACAGCAGCAGGACGATGGTGACCACCCACTCCGCGATAAAGCCGCGATGCACTTCTTGGGTCAGCTCGGAAAAACGCGTTCGCAGGCTGACGGGTCCGGTCGGGGTCTGAGTCGCCACATGGTTATTGTATCGAACATGGATGGGGCAGGATGGGCGGGTTAACAACCCGCCGCAGGTTAACAACCTGCCCCACCACTCCAACCGGAAGGGTCTGGTACAATCGTCCATCAGAAGGGGGGATTGCGTGACCCGAGCCACTCAGGAATTACCCCGTACCCTTGATCAATTACCCAGCACCCTTGGCGATTTGCGTTCCAGTTCCTTCTCTGAAGGCAAGCTCGCCAACCGGTCCGTCAAGGACGAACTCCGAACTAATCTGATCTGTAAAATCCAGCGCGGCGAAGCGCTCTTTCCCGGCATCCTGGGCTACGAAGACACGGTGGTGCCGCAAGTGGTCAATGCCGTTTTGTCGCGCCATAATTTCATTCTGCTTGGCCTGCGCGGCCAGGCGAAGACCCGCCTCATCCGGCTGATGACCACGCTGCTCGATGAGGTTACGCCTTACGTGGAAGGCTGTGAGATTCACGACAACCCGTACCGCGCGATCTGCCGGCGCTGCCGCGACCTGATCGCCGAACAGGGCGACCGGACGCCCATCGCCTGGCTGCACCGTGACCAGCGCTACGTGGAGAAACTGGCCACGCCGGACGTGACCATGGCGGATATGATCGGCGATATCGACCCCATCAAAGCCGCGCGCCGCGGCCACGACATTTCCGACGAGCTGACGGTGCACTACGGCCTGCTGCCGCGCGCCAACCGCGGCATCTTCGCCATCAACGAACTGCCAGACCTGGCGGGCAAGATTCAGGTGGGACTGTTCAACATCATGCAGGAAGGCGACGTCCAGATTAAGGGTTACCCGGTGCGCCTGCCGCTCGATCTCATGCTGGTGTTCACCGCCAATCCGGAAGACTACACCGCGCGCGGCAAGATCATCACGCCGCTCAAGGACCGCATCGGCAGCGAGATCCGCACCCACTACCCTGCCACGCTGGACCAGGGCATGGCCATCACCGGCCAGGAGTCATGGCTGAAACGGCCCTCGCCGGTGGAGGTGCGCGTCCCGGATTATATGCGGCAGGTGGTGGAGCAGATCGCCTTCATGGCCCGCGAAGATAAGCGCGTGGACAAGCGCTCGGGCGTCTCGCAGCGCCTGCCCATCTCGGTTCTGGAAAACATCGTCTCAAACGCCGAGCGCCGAGCGCTGAAGGCCAAGGACGCGGTGGCGGTGCCGCGCATTGTGGACATCTACTCGGCCCTGCCTTCGATCACCGGCAAGCTGGAACTGGAATACGAGGGCGAGCTGAAGGGCGGGGACACGGTGGCCCGCGAGATCATCCGCGGCGCCGTGGGCAAGATCTACGACGCGCATTTCGAAGGCGCCAACATGGCGCAGATCATCCAATGGTTCGACCTGGGCGGTTCCCTGAAACTGGACGAAGCCGTGGATTCGGCGACCCTGGTGCAGCAATTGAGCGGAATTCAGGGCCTGATGGAGAAGACTAAGGCGCTGGGCCTGACCGCGAACGAGCCCGATGCCATTCGCGCCGCCGCCGCCGAGTTTATTCTGGAAGGCTTGCACGCGCACCGCCGCATCAGCCGCAACGAGGAGCGAGGCTTCGCCGCCGAAGAGAAAAAGCGTGAGCCGAGGGAGGAGTCCAAACCCGAGCGGCCGAATTTCCGAAGGCAGTATAACTAGAATGGAGTTTCTTTTTACCGCAGAGACGCAGAGACGCCGAGATAAGCGCAGAGTAAATCCGACAACAGCTATGGCATTTTTTGAATCGTCTTCTCCGCGCCGGTCTCTGCGTCTCAGCGTCTCCGCGGTGAGGAGGAGGCCCCTAGCATGAAATGGGTTCACTATTCGCGCTACACCGGCGAAGACCTCGGCATCGACGCCCAGGACTTGCTCCAGGCGCTCTCCGATTTCCTCCTTGAAAGCGGCTTCAACACGCAGTACATGCCGTTCAGCGAATGGAACCAACAGACGCTTGAAGACCTCAAAGAGGCGATCCGGAAAGCCCTGGAACACGGCAACCTTTTCGACGAACAGAATTTCCAGGAAATGATGGAGCGCCTGGGCAACATGACCCCGGAACAACTGGACCAACTGCTGGACCGTCTGGTGCAGAAGATGGTGGACGAAGGCCAGATCACCATCGAAGAACCGGGCGACCCGCAGGCCCCCGCTCCCGGCGCCGGCAATTCTAAAGACACAAAAGTAAAATTCGAGGTCACCGACAAATCGCTGGATTTTCTCGGATTCAAGACCCTGAAGGATCTGCTCGGTTCGCTGGGCAAATCGAGCTTCGGACGCCACGATACCCGCGACCTGGCCACCGGCATCGAGACCTCCGGCTCATCCAAGCTCTACGAGTTCGGCGACATGCTGAATCTGGATGTCAGCGAAACTCTGTTCTCCGCGATCCGCCGCGAGGGCGCCAAGGTGCCGCTGGCCATGGACTATTCGGATCTGCATGTCCACCAATGCGAATATCAGAGTTCCTGCGCCACCGTGCTGATGCTGGATTGCAGCCACAGCATGATCCTCTATGGCGAGGACCGCTTCACGCCCGCGAAGAAAGTGGCCATGGCGCTGGCCCACCTGATCCGCACCCAATACCCCGGCGACAGCCTGCGCTGCGTGCTTTTCCATGACAGCGCGGAAGAGCTGGCCATCAGCCAGTTGGCCCGCGTGCAGGTGGGTCCTTACTACACCAACACGCGCGCCGGCCTGATTCTGGCGCAGCGCCTGCTGAACCAGGAGCGCAAGGACATGCGCCAGATCGTGATGATCACCGACGGCAAACCGAGTTGCCTGACGCTTGAGGACGGCCGCCTCTACAAGAACGCGTTCGGCCTGGACCCGCTGGTGATCAGCCGCACGCTGGAGGAAGTGAACCGCTGCAAGAAGCAGGGCATCCTGATCAACACTTTCATGCTGGCCAGCGATTATGGGCTGGTAAACTTCGTCCAGAAAGTCACGGAAATCTGCCGGGGGAAAGCTTACTTCACCACGCCGGTTAACCTGGGGCGTTATCTATTGATGGATTATATGAACCGGAAGACGCGGACGATTCATTAGCGCCGTGGCACTCAAAACCGCATTTCTCTTTCCGGGGCAGGGCTCCCAGGCCGCGGGCATGGGCAAAGACCTCGCCGATAGTTACCCCGGCGCGCGCCGCATCTTCGAAGAGGCCGATAGCGCTCTTGGTTTCTCCCTCTCACGCCTGTGCTTTGAAGGTCCCGAGGATCAACTAAGGCTCACGGAAAACACCCAGCCGGCCCTGCTCGCCGTCTCCCTCGCGGCTTTCGAGGTCTTAAGGGAGCGGGGCCTCGCGCCGGACTATGTGGCCGGCCACAGCCTGGGCGAATACTCCGCGCTGGTGGCCGCCCGAAGCCTGGGCTTCGCGGACGCCCTGCGCCTGGTGCGCAAACGCGGCCAGTACATGCAGCAGGCTGTGCCGCCCGGGGTGGGCGCCATGGCCGCGATCCTCAAATTACCGGAAGGCCAACTGGATGCGGTGCTGCAACAGGCCGCGCAAGGCGAAGTGGTGAGCGCCGCCAACCTCAATTCGCCGGACCAGGTGGTGATCGCCGGGCACGCCGCCGCCGTCCACCGCGCCATGGAACTTGCCAAAGCCGCCGGGGCCCGCCGCGCCGTTCTGCTGCCGGTCAGCGCGCCGTTCCATTGCGCCCTCATGAAGCCGGCGCAGAGCCGCCTTCGTCCCGATCTGGACGCCGCCGATTTTCGCGATCTAAATTGCCCCCTGGTTAATAACTGGCAGGCCCGCGAAATTCGCACGGGCCCGGAAGCGCGCGAGGGGCTTTTCCAACAGGTGCCGAATCCGGTGCGTTGGGCGGAGTCGATCCGTTACCTGGCCTCGCGGGGCGTTAGCCGCTTCATCGAGGTGGGCGCGGGCAGCGTACTCTGCGGCCTGCTGCGAAATATCGATCCCGCACTGACCGGTCTCAAGCTCAATGAGCCGGCCGATCTCGACAGACTTTTTTCGTGAACGTTGCACCTGGACGAAACCTCGCAAATCAAGGCCCATTTTGGTACTCGAGTACCGTGTCGTAATCAAGGTCCGCTCTGGTAAGCTCCCCTAGAGAGGGAGGGGTAACGGAATTGACTACGGTATCGGATTCAAAATTGCGATGTCCCGGTTGCGGCGGTCCGGATGTGCGCCGTTCGCAGAGCCGGGGAATGTTGGATAGCATCATGAAGATGGCGCGCAAATCGCCCTTCCGCTGCCGCGGGTGCAGCCGCCGCTTTTACCGCCGGGATAAACCCGAACCCCAGTCCGGCGTGGACGAAGGAAAAGAAACCTGACCGCGGCTATACGCGCCGCACGCCCACTCCCGCTTCGCTGAATAGCACTTCCGTTATGCCGAAATGCTGGTTGTAATAATCGCTGGAATATTCTTTCATCCGCTCCGCTGAAACCGCCACCTGAACGATGCCTGCCTGAACGATGGCCCGCGCGCAATCCATGCACGGCATGATTTCCACGTAAATCGTGCAGCCCTCGGTCGCGGTCCCCATGCGCGCCGCATTGCAGATGGCGTTGCGCTCCGCATGCTCGATCCACAAGTATTTGGCGGGCCGCTCCAGCCGCTCCGGAACGTCATCCCGTATTCCCCGCGGGAAAGAATTGTAGCCAGTCGAGCGGATTTCATGGTTCGGCCCAACCACCACGCAGCCGATTTGGGTGTTAGGATCCTTGCTGCGGCTGGCCACCACTTTGCAAATATCCAGATAATATTGGTCCCAGGGCGGGATGGTTCGCATACCCCATACAGTTGCATTTTCTCTCCGGTTCAGGCAAGCTGGTAAGTTTTCCTGACGAATCGATGCTCGAACGCGTGCTGTACCACGACCACTGTTTTGACGGGGCGGCGTCGGCTGCCTACTTCAGCCGCTTTATCGCGGGAGCGATCCACCCCGGCGCGGAGTTCCTATACACGGGAATGGCTCACAATGCATCCCAGACGTTCGCCCCGGCGCTGTTTGACGGCGACGAGAACGCCATCGTCGATTTCAAGTACTGCAGCGACCCGCGCCTCACCTGGTGGTTCGACCACCACCAGAGCGCCTTCCTGAACGCCCAAGACGCCGAACATTTCCGCCGCGACACGAGCGGCCGTAAGCTCTACGACCCGAGCTACAAATCCTGCGCCTCATTCATCAGCCGCGTGGCAAGGGACCGGTTCGATTTCCGCGCCCCCGATCTGGATGAGCTGGTGCACTGGTCGCTCGTGATCGACGGGGCGCAATATGCCGATGCGCGGACGGCCGTGGAACTGGGCGCTCCCGCCATGAAGCTGACGCTGGTGATGGAAGCCGCCAAGACCTCCGCCATCGTACAGAAGATTATCCGCTGGATGCAGCGGCGGCAACTCCCGGAAATCGTCGCCGAACCGGAAGTTCAGGAACTCTATGCGCCGCTATACAAGCGTCACGTGGAATCCATCGGCCTGATCGAAGGCCGCGCCGTTCAGGACCGCGGCGTAGTCTTCTTCGACCTGACCGGTTACGACGTGGAGGGCTACAACAAGTTCGTCCCCTACTACCTGTTCCCCGGTTCCACCTACACGGTATCGGTAACGCGGTCGAGCACGCGCACCAAGGTTTCCGTGGGCTCGAACCCCTGGGCGCCGGATGAGCCCACGCACAACCTGGCCAGCATCTGCGAACGCTACGGCGGCGGCGGCCATGCCCGCGTGGGCGCGATCAGCCTGGCCCCCGGCGAACTGGACAGAGGGCGCGCCATCGCCGCCGAAATCGTGGAAGAACTAAAAGCATAGGGAGACAAGATTTCACGCAAAGACGCAAAGTACCGCAAAGAGCGCAAAGAAGACAAACGCGGCTGGGTACGGCAGAGAATGAAAGTTCAGTGCGTCATCGAATAGACGACGTAATTGAGGCCCACGCGAATCCCCAGGGCCGAGAATTTTTCGGGATACCGCGGATCGTCGGCCCACTCCCAGGAATCGCCCACGTCGGAGTTGAAAGACATCGCCACCATCAGCCGGCGATGGTCGTCGTAGATGCCCAGCCAGTGCGCCTTGGTGCCTTCGGCCCTTTGCGACATGTACCCGCGGTGGTTGAGGGCCCATTGGCCTAACACCTGGTAACGGTCGTCCAGATCGTACACCGCGTGAAAGATGGCGTCGGCGTCTTCGATTTCCACCACGGGCCGGTCCGGAAACACGCGCTTCATGCTTTGGTCGAAGCGCGCGTATTCATCGGGTCCCCAGAAATCGTCCATGTAGATGAAGCCGCCGCGCAGCAGATACTCGCGAAGCGTCCTGGCCTGGGCGTCGGTCAACATCCAATCCCCCATCTCGCCCACGACCATCCACGGCCAGTTGTAAATATCGTCGGTATCGTCCGGGTTCACGGGTTGCTCCACCGACCGCGCGTGAACTCGCGACAGACGCCGCACGGCGGCCGCGAAGTGCCGGTCGGCGCGGGGATAATCCTGGGTCCAACTGGTGCCGCCTTCGCGCCAGTCGAGGCTGCCGTAACGATACCGGGCGAAGCGCGCCTGCGGGTGCTGCGGGTACATCAGGCGAGCCTGCACCCATTCGGTCTTTTCCTGGTAGTCGGGCGGCAGGGGAATGTTATCGTACGGTTCCATGCTGGGGTAGACGCGGAAGGGTTTCTGGAAGGCGTACAGCGCGCCGATCAATGCCAGCCCGCTTGCCAACAGCCCCAGCGCTCGAAGAGAAATCACACAGCCGCCTTGCTCTGAAGAATAGCAGATTACTTCTCTTCAGAGGCTGCTTCCGCCTCGGCGGCGGCTTCCGGACCCGCGGCCTGCGCCTCGGCGATCAGCTCCTGAGCTTCTTTCAATCTGCCGCGCGGCACCTTGACTTCCGTGCCCAGGACCCCCGCCATCGGCGTGTCGGTCAGGATCGCGGGTATCCCGTTCGAATCCAGGATGCCGCGGATCATGTCCGCTTCCATCTCTCCGTCAACGGTCGAAGACTGGAACAGCGTAACCATGTCGAGGGCGTGGGTTGTCAGGATCTCATCCTGGTTCTGAGTCTCATCTTCACGGTCGGGATCTTGCGCCATGCCTCCAGGATATCGCAGAATGAAGGGTGAGGCGGCGCGAAAACGCCGATCCCATGGAGGCCAATCGAATGTCCCAACCGCACGACGAAACGGACGAAACTCACCACGAAGGCAGCAACACGCTGGCCTGGTTCTTGACCGGCGCCATCATCGGCGCCACGGCCGCCGCCCTCTATACGCCCAAGAGCGGCAAAGAAACGCGCCGGTTCCTTACCGATAAGACCCAGCAAGGCAAGGAAGCCGTGGAGGAAACCAGCCACGACATTGCGGAAGTCAGCCGCGACATGTTTGAACGCGGGCGTAAACTGGTGGACGATGCCGCCGATCTCTTCGACCGCGGCCGCAAACTGGTCAAGGGCTGACGCCGAGCCCTTGGACCGGAAAGCAATGGCCAGCGCCGCACTGGGCGATTTCGAGATCACTCTGATTCGCGACACACCGTACTGGTGGGATGGCGGAGCCATGTTCGGCGTGGTGCCCAAAACTCTCTGGTCCCGCAAAGCCCCGGCCGATGAACTGAACCGCATTCCCCTGGCCTTCAACTGCTACCTCATCCGAACGGGCGACAAAAACATCCTGATCGAAACCGCCGGCGGCGACAAGATGGACGCCCGCGCCCGCGAACGCATGAGACTTCCGCCGGAGCCGGAATTGTTGCCGAGCGTAATCGCCCGGCACGGGGTGGACCCGGAATCCATCGACATCGTGATCAACAGCCACCTTCACTGGGACCATTGCAGCGGCAACACCACGCTCGACCGTGACGGCAGCCCCGCCCCCACGTTTCCGCGCGCGCACTATTACGCCGGGCGCATGGAGTGGGAGCACGCGCATGAAGGCCAGCGCGACGCCGTCAGCTACATTAGCGCCAACTACGATCCGCTGGTGGAATCCGGCCGGATGACGCTGGTGGAAGATGGTCATGAGGTGGTTGCCGGCGTGCGTATGCGCATCGCGCCCGGCCACAACCACAGCATGATGGCGATCACCGCCGAGAGCCGCGGCCAGACTTTCTGCTTCCTGACCGACCTGGTGCCGACCGCGGCCCACGTCCAGCCGGCATGGGTGGCGGCCTTCGATCTCTATCCGCTCGAAGCCATCGAATCCAAGATCAAGTGGCTGACCAAGGCCGCGGAGGGCAACTGGCTATGCGCTTTTGGGCACGACCCGGAACTGGCTTTCGCGCGGATTGGCCGCCATCCGAAAACACAGTTTACGGTTCTATAATGGCGCCGGCCGCAGCGAGGAGTACACGGCCACGCTGGCCACTACCAGATTGGCCACCACCACGGGGAGCGCATGAATGATCAGGCCGTAGACCACCCAGAGCATCGCGGCCCCGGCCTGAACCTTGCGCAGCGCCATGGGCTGTTTGAAGAAGTAGGAACTGGCAAACAGCGCGGTGGCGATCCAACCAATCCAATCGAGTTTCATCGGGCCTCCGCGCTGGCGGCGAGCGCGGTGGTGGCGGCTTTGGCGATGATCAGAGAATCCGTCCGCACCTTCTCCCATTCCTGCAGCAACAATCCGTGGGATTCAAAGAGGGCGCGAATGCGAGTGGAATTCCAGCCCAGAATATCTTCCAGAACCGGAATCAGCACGCTCAACGCATCGTCGCTCAGGATGGTGCGCCGCGCGATTTGTGTGAGGTACTTGTTTTCCGAGACCGCGATGGTCAGCCCCTCCAGCCGGTTTACATGCAGCATCACGTGAACGTCGGAACTTCCGTCACCGACGTAGACGATGCGGTCGTGGCTCACCGGCAGCCTGGAGCGAAGTTCCTCAAGGACCACCACCTTGCCGTAACCGGCGGGCACGCGGGCAATGGATGCGATCTCGCCCGAGGCGTCGTCGTAGCGGAACCGCGTCCCGAAGATGTGTTCCGCGGGCACGATGCCTTCGAGCGCCGATTGAATGACTTCCTCGGGCGCCGCCGAGACTACGTAGAAAGAAAAATGATAGCCGTCCAAATCGCTCAGCAATCGCGAAAGCAGGCGAATGTTCTGCTTGAGGCGAATGCGCTTCCCGGCCTCAATCAGGTCGTGCCTGCGGACCCGGCGGAATTCCGGGTCATGCAACAGCAGGTAAGCCAACTCGCCGCCCTGCTGCACCAGGTGGATTTGGGAAAGGCCGGCGATTTTCTCCTGAAATCCCGAAATGCCCAGCATTTCGCTGAGGACCAGCCCTGAATCGTTGAAGCTCAGAGTCTGGTCGAAATCACTGATCAAAAGATACTGTTTGGACAATTGGCACGTCTCCTTTACTGCTTGATTTTGGTTTAAGGGAGCCGGCTGACTCGGCCGAACTGAAGGACGGATTCCGCTTATTGGATGCGCTGGGGAGCGAATGGATGCCCCACAAATGGCAGGGTCCATCTGGTAAGATAGCTTGACGGCTGCTATCCCTATACACGATAATGACTTGGTTGGTTTGATACGTGACGTAGCGACGAATGAAAAAACTCATTCTGGCCCCGTGTCTGCTTTTGGGGCTATTACAAAACGTTGGAGTTGCCACGCAGGCGAGGAAGCCTGTGCGCAGAGTATCCACTGGCAAGAACAGGAAGGCAGTCTTCAGGAGACTGCCGCCGCCGGTGGACCCCACCTTCGGTGACAACGTGGATGGCGACGACCTTACGGTTCGCCGCGCGGCCGCGGATGCATTGGGCACTATTCCCGGCAGCGTGGTTGTGGTAGAGCCGGGCACGGGCCGCATCCTCAGCATGGTCAATCAGAAATTGGCGCTCACCACCGGCTTCATTCCGTGCTCCACCGTCAAGCTGGTTACCGCGCTGGCGGCGCTCACCGAGAACGTGGTTTCCAGGGATACGAACATCTACACCAGCCGCTATACCAGCTATAACCTCACCCAGGCGCTGGCCCATTCGAACAATCAATACTTCAATATCCTGGGCACGCGATTGGGCTTCGATCGCGTCCGGCACTACGCGGAAATGCTGGGCCTGGGTGAAACGGCCGGCCTGCGGATTGCGGGCGAGCAACCCGGCGTGCTGCCGGCCCAGGCGCCGAAGTACGGCGGCGTGGGCATGATGACCAGCTTCGGCACGGGCATTTCGATGACTCCGCTGGAGATGGCCGCCCTGCTTTCGGCGATTGCCAACGGCGGCACCCTCTATTACCTGCAATATCCCCGCACTCAGGAAGAGATCGACCAGTTCACGCCCAAGGTCAAGCACGCGCTCGAACTGGCGCCCAACGGCATCGCCGATATCAAAATGGGGATGCGCGGCGCCGTCGATTTTGGCACCGCGCGACGGGCCGGCTACGATCCGGCCGAGCCGATCCTGGGCAAAACCGGCACCTGCACGGACGTCCAATCCGCCAACAAGATGGGCTGGTTCGGTTCCTTCAACGAAGTAGGCGCGCATCAGCTCGTGGTGGTCGTGATGCTCACCGGCAGCCGCGGTTACGTGAGCGGCCCGATCGCTTCGGGCGTAGCCGGCAGCATTTACAAGAGGCTCTCCGCGCAGCGGTATTTCGTGGCGGACAACACCCCGCCCAAAAAATCCGACCTTACGGAAATCGTTCCGACCACTCCCTACACAGCGGCTCACCCATAGCGCGGGCGCCACCCCACCCGTTCGGGCAGTCATCCTACTGGCCGATTTGCCGATGTGGGGGAACTCGCGCGCGCGGCATCCTGATATCACGGGAGGCTTTTCCAATGGCAAACGAACTGGCCGCACTTTCTAATGAACTGGCGGCCGCAGTGCAGCAGGCGGGCAGCATGGTGGTGGCGGTGCATGCGCGCCCGCGATTTTCTTCGAGCGGTGTCTTCTGGAGACCGGGCGTGATTGTCACCGCGCAGCATACCGTACGGCGCGAGGAGGAGATTACGGTCACGCTCCCCGATGGAAACAATGTGGCCGCAACCCTGGCAGGGACGGATGCGGGGACGGACATCGCGGTGTTGAAGGTAGACTCGGCGGGTCGGGAACCGGCTGCGCACTCGGTACCGGTGCCCGGAAATCTGGCTTTGTGCATCGGGCGGTCGGAGGATTCCGGCGTGAATGCGACCATGGGGATCATTAGCGCCGTCAGCGGCGCGTGGCGCACGTGGCGCGGGGGTCGCCTCGACCACTACATACGGCTCGATCTGACGCTTTACCCGGGCTCTTCGGGCGGGGCCGTGATCGATACGGCGGGCGCAACCATCGGGATCGCCACCTCGGCGCTCTCACGCATTGCGGGCGTGGCCATTCCCGCAGCCACGATCGACCGCGTGGTGGATGAACTGCTGGCGCGCGGCCACGTCTCGCGCGGCTATCTCGGGCTGGGCTTGCAACCGGTAGAGTTGCCCGATCGTCACAGAGGTCTGATCGTATTATCGGTGGAACCCGATGGGCCGTCCGCCAAGGCGGGCGTGCTGATCGGCGATATCGTGATGTCGCTCGGCGCAACCGCGGCCGGCGATACGGACGATGTGCAGATTGCGCTCGAAGGCATCGCCGTCGGCAAGAGTGTAGAGGCCGAAGTGCTGCGCGGCGGCGTTTCGCGGAAGATCGCAATCACAGTAGGGGAGAGGCCCCGGAAGGGCTGACATGCGCGGAGGCGGCGTGATTCGCGTCCTGATCGCGGCGCCATCCGCGGTCGTTCGTGCGGGACTGGAGGCGCTGATCGCCTCCAGTCCCGGCATCTCGCTCGTGGGCGCCGATCCGGATCTCTCGAGCATGGAAGCTCTGCGTCCCGATGTAGTGCTGGCTGCCGTTGGGGTGGACGAACTCTCGCCCGCAGCCGACGGCCGCGCGCCCGCTATCGTGCTGCTGACCGGCGAGGCGCAGCCTGCCTGGACGATTGAGGCGCTACGCTTAGGGGTGCGCGGTCTACTGCCGCGCGATGCCTCGGCGGTCGAGATTCTGGCGGCGGTGGAAGCCGCGGCCAGCGGCATGGCGGTGCTCGATCCGCGCGAGCTCGAAACCCTGCTGGCGGGGTCGGCCGTCCCTGCCCAGGCCAACGGCGAAACGCCGGTTCTGACGGCGCGCGAACTGGAGGTGCTGCGCATGATGGCGGACGGCGCCGCCAACAAGACCATCGCGTGGAAGCTGAGTATTTCGGAGCACACCGCGAAGTTTCACGTGGCGTCCATTTTGACGAAGCTGAACGCTTCGACGCGGACGGAAGCAGTCACGATGGGAATCAGGCGGGGATTGATCCTTCTTTAGCGCTTCGAAATCTGTAAGTTCATCCGTCCGCTCACCGCCGCCCCAATCAACGCCAGGTCATGGCTGGTGGGCACCAGCTCAAAGAAGCTCCCTTGCAGCGGGCTCATCTTCACCATATCCTGCACATAGTCCGCCAGCAGGTTCAAATCCACGAAATCGGAATTCGGTCCCGCGATATAGAAACGCCCCGGTCCATCCAGATGCACGGTGGTGGCCGTGGCCGCAGCCAGCGCCCGGTGCCACAACTTCACAAAGTCGGCGGCCCGCTGTTCGCCATGGCGCGCGGCGAGGAAGACCTCCTCCGGCTCCATATCGAGAAACCGCAACCGCATGGCGCGCTGCCCCATGATGCCTTCCAGGTGCCCCTGGCCTCCGCAGCCGCAATAGCGCTCCTTGGGGTCAAGCGAAACCACCATGTGTCCGGCCTCTCCCACTCCGCCATGCAGCGGATACCGGCCGAAACCGATGCCGTCGCCCAGATACCAGACGCGGATCAGGGACTCCAGCTTTTCGCGCGTGGCCGCAATGCCCGCCGCCACGGCATCGGCATCGTTGAGAGCCACCACCGGCACGTCCAGACCGTCAGCCTTCAGCGCGGCGCACAGATCCTGCTCGATGCGCAGCCCCTTGAGCTGCCTCAGATTCGGCGATTCCTGAATCACGCCGCCGCGCACAATGCCCGGGAAGCCCGCGCCCACCGAGTCCACCGGCCGGCCCTGCCGCACCTCCGCGATCAGTTGGCGAATGCGGGCCACAATCTCATCCGCCGGGATGGACATGAGGTCGATCGGCTCGCCGGGCCCGGGATACATTCGGACATCGCCCAACGCGGCGCCCTCCACCATCCCCACCCAGATGTGGCGCGTCGCCAGAACTCCGATGCTGCTCGGCATGTTGGATTCCTCAAAACCGCATCAGCTTGTTGAGGCCGTTGAATGCCGCCAGTTTATAGCACTCGGCCAGCGTGGGATAGTTGAACACCGTGTCCACGAAGTAATTCACCGTGCCCTTCAGGATCATCACGGCCTGCCCGATGTGCAGCAATTCCGTGGCCTCTTCTCCAATGATGTGCACTCCCAGAACCTCGCGCGTTTCGCGGTGGAAAATCAGCTTCAGCCGCCCCGCGGTATCGCCGCGGATCTGCCCGCGCGCGCTGTCGCGGTAGTACGCCACGCCCACCTCATACGGCACATCTTCGTCGGTCAACTGCTCTTCGGTTTTGCCGGTGAACGAAATCTCGGGGATGGTGTAGATGCCGTACGGATACGTCGCCGGGTTGGACTGAATCTTCAGCCCCACCGCATTGGCCGCCGCCAGGCGCCCCTGCTCCATCGAAACCGATGCCAGGCTGGGAAATCCGATCACGTCCCCCGCGGCGAAAATGTTCGGGACCTTGGTGCGAAACTCGCCATCCACCACGATGCGCCCCCGCGAGTCGGCCTCCAGGCCCGCCGCGGCAAGGTTCATCTCGTCCACGTTACCCTGCCGGCCCACCGCGTACAGCAGCGCGTCGCCCGAAATCACCTTGTTGCTTTTCATCCGGGCCACTACACCGCCCCCCGGAGTCTCCTCCACGGTGGCCACCTCTTCATTCAGCCGCATGGTGACGCGCAGGTCGCGCAGATGGTAGGAGAGCGCCTCCACCATTTCCGAATCGGCGAACTCCAGCAGGCGCGGCCTCTTCTCCACCAGGATCACGCGCACGCCCAGCACCGCGAACATGCACGTATACTCCACCCCGATCACGCCTCCGCCCACCACAATCAGGGTCTTGGGAATATCGGGAATCTGCATGATCTGGTCGCTGTTGACGATGGTGCGGCCGTTGACCGGCACCGTGGACGATACCGCGGGCTTGGTGCCGGTGGCGATGATCACGATCGGCGCTTCCAGATCCGCCTGCCCTCTGGAGTTCTCCACCCGGACCTGCGTCGGGCCCAGGAAACTGGCGCGCCCGATCATCACCTCCACGCCGTTGCGTGTAAGCTGCGCCTGCGTCACATCCACTTCGGTCTTGATCACCTGGGTAACCCGGAAGCCCAGATCGGCCATGGTGATCTTTTCCTTCACGCGATAATTGACGCCGTAAATTCCGTGGTACTGAAAGCCGGAAAGGTGCAACACGGCTTCGCGCATGGTCTTGCTGGGGATGGTGCCGGTATTGATGCAGGCTCCGCCCACAATTTCGCGCTGCTCCACAACCACCACATGACGGCCGCACTTGGCCCCCTGAATGGCGGCGCGCTGCCCGGCCGGCCCCGAGCCGATGACGATGATGTCGAACTTCTGCATGAAGAATGTACCCGCGACCCTCCGGGTCGCCCCAATAGCGACCCGGAGGGTCGCGGGTACTCATGAGTCTACTTGCCGCTGTTGAACCGGTCTTCAACCTCCTGCCAGTTCACCACGCTCCACCACGCGGCCATGTAATCCGGCCGGCGGTTCTGGTATTTCAGGTAGTATGCGTGCTCCCAAACGTCTAGCCCCATCACCGGATACTTGCCTTCCATCAACGGGCAGTCCTGGTTCGCCGTGGAAATAATCTCCACCTTGCCCGCGGACTTAATCAGCCATGCCCAACCGGAGCCGAAGCGGGCCGCCCCGGCGGCGTTGAACTTCTCCTTGAAGGCATCGAAGCTGCCGAAGGCCCCCGTGATTGCCTGCGACACATGGCCCACCGGCGCCCCGCCCGCTCCCGGCGTCATGATCTTCCAGAACATCGAGTGGTTGTAGTGTCCGCCCCCGTTGTTGCGCACCGCGGTGCGAATGTTTTCGGGAACCGCTCCGCAATTGTTGGCCAGCAGCTCCTCGATGGTCTTGTGCCCCAGGTCCGGCGCCGATTCCAGCGCCTTGTTCAGGTTGGTGATGTACGCATTATGGTGTTTGCCGTGATGGATCTCCATCGTCATTTTGTCGATGTGAGGCTCCAGCGCGTCGGGCGCATACGGCAGCGGCGGTAGTGTAAATGGCATATTGATCTCCTTGTTTTAGGTTCGTTGAGTTCGTTCAAAAGCATCGGCGAGCCGGAACATGGTGGACTCGTCGAAATGCCGGGTCAAAATCTGCATCCCTACCGGCAGCCCTTCAGCCGTTTTTCCGCACGGTACGCTCATGCACGGAATCCCCGCCAGGCTGCCGGTGATGGTAAAAATGTCCGAAAGGTACATGGCCAGCGGGTCGTCCACCTTCTCCCCCAGCTTGAACGCCGGGAAAGGCGACACCGGCGCCACAATGGCATCCACCTGTTGAAAAGCATTCGCGAAATCGCGCGCGATCAGCCCGCGCACCTTTTGCGCCTTCAGATAATAAGCATCATAATACCCGGCACTCAGCACGTACGTACCCAGCATGATGCGCCGCTTGCATTCCGCGCCGAAGCCCTCGCCGCGTGTGTTGCGATACATGTCCGACAGCGTCTCCGAGCTGCCCGAACGAAACGTATACCGCACGCCGTCATACCGCGCCAGGTTGGAACTGGCTTCCGCGGTCGCAATAATGTAATAGGTGGCGATGGCGTAATCCGTGGCCGGCAAGCTGATTTCGCGCACCTCGCAGCCCAGGCTCTTGAGCGTCTCCACACCTTTCAAAATCAACTGGCCCGTCTCGCTGGTCAAGTCTTTTAGATACTCGCGCGGCAGTCCAAGCTTCAGGCCTTTCACGCTGCCAGTCAGTTGCGCTGCATAATCCGGCACCGGCGCCGCGGCCGAGGTTGCATCGCGCGGGTCGCGGCCGGCGATCACGCCCAACAGCGTGGCGGAATCCTTCACCGAACGGGCCAACGGCCCAATGTGATCGAGCGAGCTGGCGAAAGCCGTCAGGCCGTAGCGCGAAACGCGGCCGTAAGTCGGGGTCACACCCACCACCCCGCAGAACGAGGCTGGCTGCCGGATGGAGCCGCCCGTATCCGAGCCCAGCGCCACCACCGCCGTGCCCTGCGCCACCGCGGCCGCCGAACCGCCGCTCGAGCCTCCGGGCACGCGGTCTGTTGCCACCGGATTGCGCACCGGCCCGAACGCCGAGTTTTCATTCGAGGAGCCCATGGCAAACTCATCGCAATTCGTCTTGCCCATGAGGATGCCGCCGGCCTGCTCAATCCGCTCGACCGCCGTGGCGTCGTACGGCGGAATGTAGTGGGCCAGCAGCTTCGAGCCGCAGGTGGTCAGGATGCCCTTGGTGACAATCACGTCCTTCACCGCCACCGTCACCCCAGCCAATGGGCCGGGCTCTTCCCCGCGCGCGATCTTGTCGTCCACCTGCCTGGCCGCGGCCAGCGCGCGCTCCGGTGAAAAGTGCAGGTACGCGCCGGTAGTGGCGTTTTCGGCTTCGGCAAAACGCAGCGCCTCGCCGGCCAGTTCGGCGGCGCTGAACTGGCGCGAGAGCAGGCCTTCCCTTACGCCGTCAATGGTCAGTGGCGGAATCTTCATGCGTCAGCGTTCAATTACTTTGGGCACTTTGAAATATCCGCCGCCGGGCTGCGGAGCGTTCGCCAGGGCCGCCTGGTTGCCCAACGGAAGCACGGCTTCATCGGCGCGCAATGTAGTGCCCTGGTCGGTGGCTGCCGGGTCGGCGCCTAACAGCACCTGCGCCATCGGCTCCACGCCGCTGGTGTCGATCTCATTGAGCCGGTCCATGTGCTGCAAGATACCGTCCAGGTCGGCCTGAAAACGCGCCACCTCGGCTTCGGTGAGCTTCAGGTTGGCCAAATCGGCTACGTGCCGGACTTCCTTCTCCGTAATCTTCACGCCTGTGCCTTTTTCCGAGACGCTTTGTAGATCCCGCGCATCACCGGGTCCGCTATGCCGTCCGCGTCGTCCGCAAACAGCGCCGGTATCGCCTGCTGCGCGCGCTGCGGTTCGCGCCGCCGCGGAACCACCCGAAACTCCAGATCCTCCACGAAGCCGCGCCCCAGGCTCTTCTCCAGGTTGCCCAGGATCTGCCACGAGAGACTGAACAACTGGCGCTGCCAGGTGGCATCTTCCACTTCCACCACCAGCCGCGTGCGCACCATGCGAGCCGCGCGCGTATGCGCAGCCAGCGTCTTCCCCACGGCATCGGGCCATGCGGCGCATGCCAGTTCCTGGGCGCTGATGACGTCGCCCGAAAGTCTCAATCCCCGGATGAGCTTGCTGGCGCGTTCCATGTTGGTTGGATTGAGTTATTTTATCACGGCGGTGAGAGTGGGTACATGCCCAATCGGGCCATCATTGCGTCTCGAAGCCGCTTTGCCTGATAGCCGGTAAATAACCGTTGGCCCATGGGCGCCCGATCGAGATTCGCGCGCATGATCCCTTCGGAACTATGTTCCAATCCGAACAAGTGGCAAATCTCGTGTACCATCACGGTAGCCATCAACTCGTGCCCGAAAGCCCCGCGGGCAAACGCCGTTTCCTGCACCCGCCGGTAGAATACGTACGCCGAAACGCCGGAATTTTCGTCTCCGGACCTGAGCGCGTAGCCCAGAGCGCTCTTGGATGCGGAGCCGTTCTCCTGGGCGGAGGAGAGAATATTCACCTCCACGTCAGTGTCCCCGTCCGAGAGGCCGCAGTCCTCGCATTCCGACCAGACAGTGCGGATTCCAGCCGAGTGAAACAGGTCCCGCGCCGCGTTGACCGCGCGCCGCAACGTATCTTTAGGAACCTGCGCGCGATCCACGAGGCGCACCCTCAGCGCCACGGCCGGAATCACTCTGCCGTGTCCCGCCACCGCGAACAGACACACAACCGCCCCGCTTCGCAGCGCTGTCATGCACCCCTCTACCCGAGGCATAGGACTGCTCAGCCGCCCGTTCGTTTGTATGCGCAGGTGTTAAAACCGTCGCGCGCGCCCATCGCATAATAGAAGCCATGGCCCTATCGGCGCCGCTTCCTTCACCTGGTCGCCAGCAGCGGCAATACAGCACGCGGACCGCCGCCGTAGTGTTCGCGGGCTTCTGCGCCTTCACCACGCTGTTCGCCCCGCAACCGCTGCTGCCCATGCTGGCGCGCTCGTTCCACGTCACCGCCGCTGTCATCAGCCAGGTGATGACAGTCACCACGCTGGCCGTGGCCCTCTCCGCGCCGCTGGCCGGCATCGTCGCCGACCGCCTGGGCCGCAAACGCGTCATCGTCCCCTCCGCCTTTCTGCTGGCTGTTCCCACCCTGCTCGCCGCAACCTCATTGAGCTACGGTCAACTCCTCTTCTGGCGATTCTGGCAAGGCGTCTTCACGCCCGGCATCTTCGCCGTCACCATCGCCTATATCAACGAGGAATGGGAATCGGGCGCGGGCGCCGCTACCGCCGCCTACGTCACCGGCACCGTCATCGGAGGCTTCAGCGGACGCTTCCTTTCGGCGCTCGTGGCATCGCGGACTTCCTGGCGCTGGGCATTCGCCGGCCTGGGCACTCTGAATCTGCTGGGCGCGCTGGCCATTCGCGCCTGGCTTCCCGCCGGCCGCAGATTCACTCGCTCGCGCCGTGGCGGTTCCGTCGTCCGCGCCATGTGGAGGCACCTGCGCAACCCGCGCCTGCTGGCCACCTATGCCGTCGGCTTCTGCGTGATGTTCACGTTGCTCGGCACCTTCACTTACATCAATTTCTATCTCGCCGCGCCCCCGTTCCTGTTGAGCACCACGGCTCTCGGGCTCCTCTTTGTGGTCTACCTTATTGGCGCCGTGGTCACGCCTTGGGCGGGTAAATGGATCGACCGCCGGGGCCACCGCTTCGCGCTGGTGACGGCCTTCTGTGGCGGCGCCGCCGGTGTCACTCTCACACTCATCCACAGCCTGCCCGTCATCGTACTTGGCCTGGCTCTCTGCTGCACCGGCGTCTTCATCGCCAATTCGGCGGGCTCCAGTTACGTCGGTTCCGCGGCGCAGGAAGACCGCGCCGCCGCCGTCGGTCTCTACGTGACCTTCTATTATCTCGGCGGCAGCGCCGGCGCCGCCGTACTCGGCCGCTTCTGGAGCGGCGGCGGCTGGCCCGCCTGCGTGGCCCTCATAGTTACCGTTCAGTTACTCACCATCTTACTGGCCGTGATCTTCTGGCGTCCCGTACCCAAAGCCGCCGACCCGCCGGAACTGACAGCCGCCATCGAAGAGGCGTAGTTAGTCGGTTGGCCGTGGAAATGCTAACAAACGGGCGAGGTAAGTCACATGAACAAACGATTTGAGCTGTTCCTTGGTGTAATGAGAGGTGGGTTCACCAAGAGACTCAGCGTATTCCTTCCCAGTGCGGCGCTCGCTCTTTGCCCGTTGGCGGCTACAGCCCAGCAACAGACTCCGATCAATCTCGGATCGGCCGCAGCCTACGCGGTACTAGCCGGTACTACGGTTACCAACACCGGTCTTAGCGTGGTTAACGGGAATCTTGGGGTTTGGCCGGGAAGTGCGATCACTGGGTTCGGGCCTGGAAGGGTGAACGGAGCGGAAGACGCCGGCGATACTGCCGCGCACCACGCGCAAGCCTCCTTGACCATCGCGTATAACGAAGCCGCTGGACGGTCGGTAGGCGTAGAAGGCGTGGCAGGAGATTTGGGCGGGCGGACCCTCACCCCCGGCCTCTACAAATCCACCTCCACTCTTGCGATAACCGGGACTCTCACTCTACATGGCAGCGGCGTCTATATCTTCCAGATTGCGTCCGCACTGACGGTAAACAATGGCAGCGGGATTATTCTGAGTGGGGGCGCGAATGCCGCCGACGTC
>Ga0209847_1000319_pt1 | contig 20205 bp, 25 predicted proteins | sample OrgsoiDNA_201060_FD_185808 | JGI IMG/M metagenome (GOLD analysis project Ga0209847, IMG submission 185808) | Permafrost soil microbial communities from the Arctic, to analyse light accelerated degradation of dissolved organic matter (DOM) -... | ecosystem: Environmental > Terrestrial > Soil >... | reverse complement strand
GAAAATTACGTCCGCGCCAGATTCAAAACCTTGAACTGGATGATGACGGCATCGCTGGCGATGCATGCCATCGTGCTGTACAAGCTCTTCGCGCCACACAGCTGACGGCTGCCGCTCAGACCTCTTCCGGCGCCGTGGTGGCGCGGACGAAGGCCGGCGAGACCAGCAGGCCCAGCTCGAACAGCAAACACATCGGAATCGCCAGCGAAAACATGCTGACCGCGTCCGGCGGCGTGACGATGGCGGCGATGGCGAAGGCGCCGACGATGGCGTAGGGACGGACCTCTTTCAGCTTGGCCACGCTGACCAGGCCCATGCGCACCAGAATCACCACCACCACCGGCACCTCGAAGGTGGCGCCGAACGCCAGGCACATGGACATGACGAAGTCCAGGTAGTTTTCGATGTCGGGCATGACCGATATCGAGGTCGGCGAGAAGTGGTTGATGAACTCGAACACGCGGCCGAACACCAGGAAGTAGCAGAACGCCACGCCCGTCATGAACAGCACCGACGACGACACCACCAGCGGCGCGATCAACCGCTTTTCGTGCGCGTACAGGCCGGGCGCGATGAAGGCCCACAGCTGGTACAGCACCCACGGCAGCGCGAGGATGAAGGCGATCACCAGCGTCACCTTCATCGGCACCAGGAAGGGCGAGATGACGCCCGTGGCGATCATCTTCGAGCCGACCGGCAGCGAGGCGATCATCGGCCGCGCGATGAAGTCATAGATGCGCGACGGTCCGGGCCAGAACATCAGCACGCCGCAGACGACGGCGATGCCGATAGCGGCCTTGACCAGGCGGTCGCGCAATTCGATCAGGTGGGAGATAAAGGTCTCTTCGCCCGGCACAGGTTTAGTCATTTAATAGAACGAAGAGGAGGAGGAGCCGCGCGGGCGGAATTTGGCGACGCGCGCGGCGCCGGAGATGACGTGCATCTTGCCGCCGTTGCGCTGCTTGTACCAGGCCGGGATGGCCGAACTGCGCACCAGCTTCTTGCGGCGGAATTCACGCGCCTTGCGCGACAGGTCATCGGTGGTGGCGGTCATCAGCGGCGCCGGCGTCGATGCGGATGAAGTATCGTTCCACGCGTGCTCGACCTCGCTCATGTTTTGCGCGATCGAGTTTTCCACGCCGCTCTTGATCGACTGGGCCGCGTCCTGCACTTCCTTGTGGAGGTTTTTCAGTTCCTCCAGCTCGATCTCGCGCGACACTTCGGATTTGACTTCGTTCAGGTAGCGTTGCGCCCGGCCGTACAGCGTACCGGCCATGCGCGCCACCTTCGGCAATTTTTCCGGACCGATGACGATGAGCGCCACCACGCCGATAACGGCAAGTTTAGTCAGACCAAGATCGATCATAGGATGTCAGCCGCGGCCGGACGGGGCGCCATCTGCATCCGCAGGCGCGCCCCGATCCCGTCACAGCTTGCTTTTCTCTTTCGCTTCGACGTCGATGGTGGAGTGGTCGACCACTTGCGACGGCGCAGCGGCAGGGGCTGCCGGCGCGGCGGCAGGGGCCGCAGGTTTCTCATCGTCGCCGCGCACGCCATCCTTGAAGCCCTTGACGGCCTTGCCGATGTCGGAACCCATGTTGCCGATTTTCTTGGTGCCGAACACCAGCATGACGACGACCAGCAGGATCAGCCAGTGCCAAATACTCATTGAACCCATTATTTTCCCCTTGCAAGGCGCGCGCGCCTAAATATTCGGTTGAACCCAATAACAATAGTATATGCGATGCGGGGCCGCCGTGGGCCATCCACAGGAGATGACTCAGCGCATGCCGCGCCACGGACGCGGACCGCCCACCACGTGCAGGTGCAAATGGTACACCTCCTGCCCGCCGTCCGGCCCACTGTTGATGACGGTCTTGAAGCCGGCGGCGGGCGCGCCGTCGGCGTCGTAGCTGACGGCGCAGCCGAATTCCTCGGCCAGGCGCGGCGCCAGCGCCAGCATCTTGCCCAGCAGCGGCGCCTCATTGGCGCTGCAATCGGACAGCGTGCCGAAGTGCTGCTTGGGTATCACCAGCAGGTGCACCGGCGCGGCCGGGTTGATGTCCTTGAAAGCGAGCAAATACTCATCTTCGTAGACGATGGTCGACGGTATGGTTTTGGCGGCAATTTTACAGAACAGGCAATTATCCACGGCACGCATTCCTTAATGATGTTTTTCCGATTCGGCCGCGTCGCGCAGCTCGTCCTTGCGGGCGGCCTTTTCCTCGATGCCGGAGACGCCCTCGCGGCGCGCCAGTTCTTCCAGCACCTGCTGCGGCGTCAGGTCGAACTGGGCCAGCATCACCAGCGTATGGAACCACAGGTCGGCGCATTCGTACAAGACCTTGCTGTTGTCGCCGGCTACGCGCGCATCCTTGGCGGCCATGACGGTCTCGGTGGCTTCCTCGCCGATTTTTTTCAGGATGGCGTCGTCGCCCTTGGCGAACAGCCGCGAGATGTAGGAGCTGGCGGGATCGCCGCCGTTGGCCAGCTTGCGCGACTCGATGATTTCGGCCAGGCGATTCAGGATGTCGCTCATTTCAGGATGTCGCTCATGTCGGTTTGATGGTTTTAATGGAGGATGCCGGGCCCGGCTTGGCGCTGTCGGGATACATGTCGGCCGGGTCTTTCAACACCGGCTCGGTGACCAGCCAGTCGCCGCTGTCGGCGTCGCCGTCGAATTGCTGGTAGAAGCAGGAATGGCGTCCGGTGTGGCAGGCGATGCCGCCGGCCTGCTCGATGGTCAACAGGATCACGTCCTCGTCGCAATCGAGGCGGATCGCCAGCACCTTCTGCGTGTGGCCGGATTCCTCGCCCTTGTGCCACAGCTTTTTGCGCGAGCGGCTCCAGTAGACGGCCTCGCCCAGCTCAACCGTCTTGGCCAGCGCCTCGCGGTTCATCCAGGCGAACATCAACACATCGTTGCTGCCCGCTTCCTGGGCGATCACCGGCACCAGGCCGTGTTCGTCCCACTGGATTTTATTGAGCCATTTGGCCTTGGGGAGACTGGGTGCGCTTGGGATCATGGTGGTATTCAGGTTCACGCCAGACGCATAGGGATGCCCTGCTGCGCCATATAGCGCTTGGCTTCCTGCACGGTGTGCTGGCCGTAGTGGAAAATGCTGGCCGCCAGCACCGCGTCGGCCTTGCCGAGCTTGATGCCGTCGGCCAGGTCCTGCAGGCCGCCGACGCCGCCGGAGGCGATCACCGGGATGCTGATGGCGTCGGAGACGCCGCGCGTCAGGCCCAGGTCGAAGCCGCTCTTGGTGCCGTCGCGGTCCATGCTGGTCAGCAGGATTTCGCCGGCGCCCAGCTGCTCCATCTTGCGCGCCCACTCGATGGCGTCCAGGCCGGTGGCCTTGCGACCGCCGTGCGTGTACACTTCCCATTTTCCGGGCGCGACCTGCTTGGCGTCGATGGCCACGACGATGCACTGCGAGCCGTGCTTTTGCGAGGCCTCGTAGACCAGCTGCGGATTGCTCACGGCCGACGAGTTCATGCTGACCTTGTCGGCGCCGGCGTTGAGCAGGCGCCGCACATCTGCCACGGCGCGCACGCCGCCGCCCACCGTCAGCGGGATGAACACCTGCGACGCCACGGCCTCGATGATGTCGAGGATCAGGCCGTGGTTTTCGCTGGTGGCGCTGATGTCGAGGAAGGTGATTTCGTCGGCGCCCTGCTCGTCGTAGCGGCGGGCGATTTCGACCGGGTCGCCGGCGTCGCGCAGCTCGGTGAAGTTGACGCCTTTGACGACGCGGCCGTTGGTCACGTCGAGGCAGGGGATGATGCGTTTGGCGAGCATATAGTTTCCGTGGTCGAGCTTATTCGGCTTCGTCGTCGACGATCAGGTCGCCGCTGAGCTCGTCGGCGCGCAGCTGGGCCGAGGCCAGGTCCAGCGTGCCCTCGTAAATCGAGCGACCGCAGATGACGCCTTCGATGCCTTCGTCCTGCACCGCGCACAGCGCCTCGACGTCGCCGAGATTATGCAGGCCGCCCGAGGCGATCACCGGTATCTTGACGGCTTGCGCCAGCTTGACGGTGGCTTCGATGTTGACGCCGCCCATCATGCCGTCGCGGCCGATGTCGGTGTAAATAATCGATTCGACACCGTAGGCTTCGAACTTCTGCGCCAGGTCGATCACTTCGTGGCCGGACATCTTGCTCCAGCCGTCGGTGGCGACCTTGCCGTCCTTGGCGTCGAGGCCGACGATGATGTGGCCGGGGAAGGCGCCGCAGGCGTCGTGCAAAAAGCCCGGTTCTTTCACCGCAGCGGTGCCGATGATGACGTAGCTGATGCCGGCGTCGAGGTAGCGTTCGATGGTGTCGAGGTCGCGGATGCCGCCGCCCAGCTGGACGGGGATTTCATCGATGCCGTTTTCCTCGGCGTAGTCCTGCACCGCTTTCAGGATGGCTTTGATGGCGGCCTCGTTCTTCGGCTTGCCGGCGAAGGCGCCGTTCAAGTCGACCAGGTGCAGACGGCGGGCGCCCTGCTTGAGCCAGTGCAGGGCCATGTCGGCCGGGTTTTCGGAAAATACGGTGGCAAGTTCCATATCGCCTTGTTTCAGGCGCACGCAGTGACCGTCTTTGAGGTCGATGGCAGGAATAAGCAGCATGGTCGGTGTGAGTAATTAAAAGTAAAAGGTTCGGATCGGTTCAGCGGTTTTTAAGGTTAACTCAAGGTTGCCAGTGAACGAAGTTTTTGTACAGTAGCAGGCCGGCGGCGGCGCTTTTCTCCGGGTGGAACTGGGTGGCGAAAATATTGTCGCGCGCGACGGCACAGCTGAACGGCGCGCCGTACACGGTCTGGCCGACGGTGTGGGCCGACTCTTCCGGCTGCGCGTAGTAACTATGCACGAAATAAAAATAGCTGTCGTCCGGTATGCCCTGCCACAAGGGATGGGACACCGTCTGCCTGACTTGGTTCCAGCCCATTTGCGGCACCTTGAAGCGCGAGCCGTCGTCCTGCAACTGGCCGTCGAGCTGGAAGCGCACCACTTTGCCGGGCAGCAGGCCGAGCCCGGCCGCGTCGCCCTCCTCGCTGGCATCGAACAGCATCTGCTCGCCGATGCACACGCCCATCAGCGGCTTGCTCGCCGCGGCCTTCAACAGCGCCTCCAGCACGCCCGATTCGCGCAGGCTGCGCATGCAGTCCGGCATGGCGCCCTGGCCCGGCAGGACGATGCGCTCGGCCGCTTCGATGTCGGCCACCGCGCCGGAAATTTTCACGTCGGCTTCCGGCGCCACCGCGCGCAAGGCCTGCGCCACCGAGCGCAGATTGCCCATGCCGTAGTCCACCACCACAATTTTTTTCATAACGTCATTCAAGCAGAGAGGAGCCGGCGGCGCAACGGGCGCCGGCCCGGTTACACGGGGATTTACAGGCTGCCCTTGGTCGACGGGATGGTGCCGGCGGCGCGCTCGTCGAGCGCGGTGGCCATGCGCAGCGCGCGGCCGAAGGCCTTGAACACGGTCTCGCACTGGTGGTGCGCGTTGCTGCCGCGCAGATTGTCGATGTGCAGCGTGACCAGCGCGTGGTTGACGAAGCCGCGGAAAAACTCCAAGGTCAGGTCGACGTCGAAAGTGCCTATCATCGCGCGCGTGAACGGGATGTGGTACTCGATGCCGGGCCGGCCCGAGAAGTCGATCACCACGCGCGACAGCGCCTCGTCCAGCGGCACGTAGGCGTGGCCGTAGCGGGTGATGCCCTTCTTGTCGCCGATGGCCTTGGCCACCGCCATGCCGAGCGTGATGCCGACGTCCTCCACCGTGTGGTGGTTGTCGATGTGGATGTCGCCGGTGGCTTCGATGTCGAGGTCGAACATGCCGTGGCGGGCGATCTGGTCCAGCATGTGGTCCAGGAAGGGTACGCCGGTGTTGAGCTTCTGGACGCCGGTGCCGTCGAGGTTGATGGCGACGCGGACTTGCGTCTCGTTGGTGTTGCGGGTGATTTCTGCGGTGCGGTTCATGTGCGGCTCGATGATCTTAGGATGCCAGCGCCGCGCTGAGCGCGGCGAGGAAGGCGGCGTTTTCCGCCGGCGTGCTGACGGTGATGCGCAAACAGTGGTTCAGCACCTGGTGCATTTTACTCACATTTTTGACTAAAACCTTGTCAGCGAGGAGATTAGCGTGGGCATCGTCGGAATTTGGCACACGGATCAAGATAAAATTCGCCGCCGAGGGAAACACGTGGACGCCGGGCAGCCGGGCCAGCGCCGCCGCCAGCGTGGCGCGTTCGGCGCGGATGGCGGCGGCCTGCTCGTTGAGCACCTCGATATGGTCGAGCGCGAATTCGGCGGCGGCCTGGGTCAGCACGTTGATGTTGTAGGGCGGGCGGACCTTGTCGAACTGCTCCAGCAGCTGCGGCGCGGCCGACATATAGCCGAGGCGGATGCCGGCCAGTCCCAGCTTGGAGACGGTGCGCATCACCACCAGGTTGGCGAATTCCGGCAGGCGCTGCATGAAGCTCTGCTGCGCGAACGGTTCGTAGGCTTCGTCGACGACGGCGATGCCCGTGTCGCCCAATGCCTCGATGATGGCGACGACGTCGGCTGCGTCGAACAGGTTGCCGGTCGGGTTGTTCGGATAGGACAGGTAGACCAGCGACGGCTGGTGCTCGGCGATGGCGGCCAGCATGGCGGCGCGGTCCAGCGTCAGGTCGTCCTTGAGCGGCACGCCGACGAAGTCCATGCCGGCGAATTGGGCCGAGCGCTGGTACATGACGAAGGACGGCGTCGGCGCCACGACGACGGCGCGGCGGTCCTGCAAAGCGCAGGCCATGTCCAGAATCGAGATCAACTCGTCGGAGCCGTTGCCGAGGATGACGTCATAGCCGGCCGGCACGCCCAGCGTGGCGCAGATGCGCTGCTTGAGCGTGGCGTAGGACGCGACCGGATAGCGGTTCAGCGTCACGTCGGCCAGGCGCTGGCCCAGCTCATGGCGCAGATGCTCGGGCAGGTGGTAAGGGTTTTCCATCGCATCGAGTTTGATAAAGCCACTCGCATCGGCCACGTGGTAGCCGGCAATGGCACGCACGTCGGGACGGATGGTGTTGGCGATGAGGGTGTCGATGGAAGACATCTTACGGGTGCTCCTGAGGTTAGGTACTGCTGGATGGGACTAGCTTCAATTCAGCGATTCTTCAACCACCTTGCCGCGTGTTTTGGCCGGTGTTTTGGCCGCAGGCTTGGCCGGCTTTTTTACCGCTTTCTTTTTCTCCGGCTTGGCCGCCACTTCCGGCGCGGCCAGGCGCGCTTCGATGATGGCGCAGTATTCGGGATTCAATTCAAAGCCGACGAAATTGCGCCCGCAGCGCTGCGCCGCGATGGCCGTCGTGCCGCTGCCCATGAACAGGTCGAGCACCACGCCGTCCGGCGGGCACGAGGCCTTGAGCATGCGCTCGATGATCTCCAGCGGCTTTTGCGTCGGATGGTCGGCGCGCTCCGGATGCTCCTTGTGCAGGCGCGACACGCTCCACAAATCCTTGGGGTTGTAGCCGACCTCCAGCCACTTGGCGCCGATGAAGATCGAGCGCGAACGGGCTTTCTTGGTCGCCGCGTCGTAGGGGATGCGCACCGCGTCGAGGTCGAAATAATAATCCTTGCGGCGCACGAAAAAGCCTATCGTGTCATGCACCGACGAGTAGCTGCGCACGCTGCCGCCCATCGACGGCACGCGGCGGTCCCAGATAATTTCGTTCATCATCGTCATGCGCTGTTTCAGCATGACGAAAATTTCGGGCGAAAAACGCCACGTCAAAAAGATATACAGGCTGCCATTGGGTTTGAGCTTGGGCAGAGCCGCGTCTATCCATTCCTCGGTCCAGCGCAGGTAGTCGGCCACGCTTTGCTGGTCGGACGCGTTGCCGTAATCCTTGCCCAGGTTGTAGGGCGGGTCGGTCAGGATCAGGTCGATGGATGCGTCGGGGATGCGCGCCAGTCCGGTCAGCGCATCCTCGCAGAACACCCGATTGAGCCAGTCGCTCATGCCGATGGCTTCAAACGCAGCTCGGCGCTGCGGGCGTGCGCCTGCAAGCCTTCGCCATACGCCAGTTCGGCCGCGACCTTGCCCAGCGTTTGCGCGCCGGCTTCGCTGACGTGAATGATCGACGAGCGCTTCTGGAAATCGTAGACGCCCAGCGGCGACGAGAAGCGCGCGGTGCGCGACGTCGGCAGCACGTGGTTGGGACCGCAGCAGTAATCGCCCAGCGATTCGGACGAAAAACGGCCGAGGAACATCGCGCCGGCGTGGCGGATCTGGTCGGCCCACTGCTGCGGATCTTCCGCCGAAATTTCCAGGTGCTCGGCGGCGATGTCGTTGGCGATGGCGCAGGCTTCGGCCATGTCGCGCACTTTCACCAGCGCGCCGCGGTCGGTCAGCGAGGTGCGGATCACGTCCTGGCGCGGCATCGTCGGCAGCAGCTTGTTGATGCTCGCTTCGACCTTGGCGATGTAGCCGGCGTCGGGACACAGCAAAATCGCCTGCGCCAGTTCGTCGTGTTCGGCCTGCGAGAACAGGTCCATGGCGACCCAATCGGGATCGGTCGTGCCGTCGCAGATGATGAGGATTTCCGACGGCCCGGCGATCATGTCGATGCCGACGATGCCGAACACGCGGCGCTTGGCGGCGGCCACGTAGGCGTTGCCCGGTCCGACGATCTTGTCGACGGCGGCGATGGTCGCGGTGCCATGCGCCAGCGCGCCAACCGCTTGCGCGCCGCCGATGGTGATGACGCGTGTGACGCCGGCAATCGCGGCGGCGGCCAGCACCATCTGGTTCTTCACGCCGTCCGGCGTCGGCACCACCATGATGATTTCGGCCACGCCGGCCACTTGCGCCGGAATCGCGTTCATCAGCACCGACGATGGATAGGCCGCCTTGCCGCCGGGGACGTAGATGCCGACACGGTCCAGCGGCGTGATTTTTTGTCCCAATACCGTGCCATCGGCCTCGGTGTAGCTGAAGCCGGACAGCTCCTGCTTCTGGCGTGCGTGGAACACGCGCACGCGGTCGGCCGCCGTTTGCAGCGCCGCGCGCTGCGCGTCCGGCAGGCCGGCCAGGGCGGCGTCCAATTCGGCTTGCGGGATATCGAAGGCCGCCATGCTGGCCGCGCCGCCGTTGGGAATGCGGTCGAAGCGGTTGGTATATTCCAGCACGGCGGCGTCGCCGCGCTTTTTCACGTCGGCCAAAATGCCGGCCACCGCACGTTCGATGGCTTCATCGGTGCTCGCTTCAAATGCCAGCAGCTGGTCCAGTGATTGTTTGAAATCGGCGTGGGTGGTATCGAGCTTGGTGATTTGAATCGGCATAATGAAGGTTCCGGCTTTATTGACTCTTGACTTTGGAAGCGCGTTCAAACGCCTCCAGTATGGGCTGCAAGCGCGCGCGCTTGAGTTTCAGCGCGGCCTGGTTGACGATCAGGCGTGACGATATCTGCATAATCTCTTCGACTTCGACGAGATCGTTGGCGCGCAGCGTGTTGCCGGTCGAGACCACGTCGACGATGGCGTCGGACAGGCCGACCAGCGGCGCCAGCTCCATCGAGCCGTACAACTTGATCAGGTCGACGTGCACGCCCTTGGCCGCGAAGTGCTGGCGCGCCGTCTCGACGAATTTGGTGGCCACGCGCAGGCGCGCGCCCTGGCGCACGGCGGTGGCGTAATCGAAACCGTTCTTGACGGCGACCGACATGCGGCAGCTGGCGATGTTCAAATCGATGGGCTGATACAGTCCCTCGCCGCCATGCTCCAGCAGCACGTCCTTGCCGGCCACGCCGAAGTCCGCCGCGCCGTGCTGCACATAGGTCGGCACGTCGCTGGCGCGCACGATGATGACGCGCACGTTCGGATCGTTGGTCGCCAAAATCAGCTTGCGCGAGGTTTCCGGATTTTCGGTGACGATGATGCCGGCCGCTTCCAGCAAGGGCAGGGTGTCCTCGAAGATGCGGCCTTTCGACAGCGCCAGGATCAACTGCGACTGGTCCTGCGCTAGACTGGAATAGGCGCTCATTATTTGCTCGACTTGATGCGTTGAATATCCGCGCCGACGGCCGACAGCTTCACTTCCATCTGGTCGTAGCCGCGATCGAGGTGGTAGATGCGGTCGATGACGGTCTCGCCGCGCGCGGCCAGCGCCGCGATCACCAGCGAGGCCGAGGCGCGCAAATCGGTCGCCATCACGGGCGCGCCGACCAGCTGCTCGACGCCGGTGATGAAGGCCGTGTTGCCGTCGGTTTCAATGTGCGCGCCCAGACGGTTCATCTCCTGCACGTGCATGAAGCGGTTTTCGAAGATGGTTTCGGTGACGCGGCTGGTGCCGGCGGCGACCGTGTTGACGGCCATGAACTGCGCCTGCATGTCGGTCGGGAAGCCGGGATATTCGGTGGTGCGGAAGGTGACCGGCGTCGGCCGCTGGTCCATTTTCGCGTGGATCCAGTCCGGGCCGATTTCCATTTGCAGGCCGATTTCGCGCAGCTTGTCGAGCGCCGCGTCGAGGATGTCGGTGCGGGTGTTGCGGATCGTGATGTCGCCGCCGGCGGCCGCCACGGCGCACAGGAAGGTCGCCGCTTCGATGCGGTCGGAGATGACGGCGTGCTTGGCGCCGTGCAGTTCGGCGACGCCCTGGATCACCAGGCGGTCGGTGCCGATGCCTTCGATCTTGGCGCCCATGGCCACCAGCAGGTGCGCCAGGTCGGTCACTTCCGGCTCGCGCGCGGCGTTTTCCAGGATGGTTTCGCCTTCGGCCAGGGTGGCGGCCATCAGCAGGTTCTCGGTGCCGGTGACGGTGATCATGTCGGTGACGATGCGCGTGCCCTTGAGCTTTTTGCACTTGGCGTAGATGTAGCCGCCTTCGATGGTGATCTCGGCGCCCAGCGCCTGCAGGCCCTTGATGTGCTGGTCGACCGGACGCGAACCGATGGCGCAGCCGCCCGGCAGCGAGACCTTGGCTTCGCCGAAGCGCGCCAGCAGTGGACCGAGTACGAGGATCGACGCGCGCATGGTTTTCACCAGGTCGTATGGCGCTTCGAGCTTGTCGATGGCGCTGCCGTTGAGCGTGACGTGATGGTCGTCCTGCGTGACTTTGAGGCCGGTCTCGCCCAGCAGCTTGAGCATGGTGGTGACGTCGTGCAGCTTAGGCACGTTCGACAGTTCCAGCGTGCCGGCGGTCAGCAGGCCGGCGCACAGTATCGGCAGGGCGGCGTTCTTGGCGCCGGAGATGGTGATGTCGCCGGCCAGGCGTTTGCCGCCTTGAATGAGGAGCTTGTCCATGCTGTGCTTATCCTTGGAATTCGTCTGGGGTCAGGGTTTTCATCGACAGCGCGTGGATTTCCTCGCGCATGCGGTCGCCCAGCGCGGCGTAGACCAGCTGGTGGCGCTGGATCAAACGCTTGCCGACGAAGGCCGGCGAAACGATGATGGCCTGGAAGTGCTGGCCGTCGCCCTCCACTTCGAGGTGGGTGCATTCGAGGCCGGCGGTCAGGTAGCCGTGGATCAGTTCTGGGGTGGTGGTCACGATGGTTCCTTGGTGCTCAATTGGGATAAACGATATAAACGGTATAAACAGTAGGGCTCAATGACGCAGGCGGTAGCCGCTGCGCAGCAGGCGGATGGCGACCAGCGACAACACGACCAGGAAGGAGCCGACGATCGCCAGGCTGATCCACGGATCGACGTCCGACTGGCCGAAGAAGCCGTGGCGGAAGCCGTCGATCATGTAGAAGAAGGGATTGGCGTGCGAGACGGCGAGCCAGAACGGCGGCAGCGAATGGATCGAGTAGAACACGCCCGACAAAAAGGTCAGCGGCATGATCAGGAAGTTCTGGAAGGCCGCCAGCTGGTCGAATTTTTCGGCCCAGATGCCGGCGATCAGGCCCATGGTGCCGAGGATGGCGGCGCCCAGCAGCGCGAAGATCAGGATCCACAGCGGCGCCTCGAAGGACATGTGCGCGAACCAGGCGGTGATGAGGAACACGCCGGCGCCGACGACGATGCCGCGCACCATGGCGGCCAGCACGTAGGCCGAGAAAATCTCCCAGTGCGACAGGGGCGTGAGCAACACGAACACCAGGTTGCCGGTGATCTTGGACTGGATCAGCGACGACGAGGAGTTGGCGAAGGCGTTTTGCAGCACGCTCATCATCACCAGGCCGGGGATCAAAAAGGCGGTGTAGCTGACGCCGGGATAGACTTGCACGCGGCCTTCGAGCACGTGGCCGAAGATCAGCAAATACAGCATCGCCGTCAGGATAGGCGCGGCGACGGTCTGCGTCGCCACTTTCCAGAAGCGCAGCGATTCCTTGTAGACCAGGGTGCGGAAACCGGGGGAGAGGAAATTCATACGGTGCCCTTGTCCATGATCTGCAGGAAGATGTCTTCCAAATCAGCTTGTTGCAGTTGCATTTCGTCGATGACGACGCCGGCCGTGCGCAGGCGCGCGAGGATGGCTTCGACTTCCGACACTTCGTTGATGCGCAGGCTGTACTTGTTGCCGTGGCCGCTTTCCTCCGGATGGCTGACCAGGTGGCGCAGGTCGTCCGGCAGCGTGCCTTGCGTCAGGTTGACGATCAGCTGCGAGCCGGAGATGCGGCGGATCAGCGCGGCCATGGTGTCGAGCGCCACCACCTTGCCGGCCTTGAGCATGGCCACGCGCTTGCACATGGCTTGCGCTTCTTCCAGATAGTGGGTGGTCAGCACGACGGTGTGGCCTTCGCGGTTCAGGCGCGAGATGAATTTCCACAGCGTCTGGCGCAGTTCGACGTCGACGCCGGCGGTCGGCTCGTCGAGCACGATGACGGGCGGCTTGTGCACCAGCGCCTGGGCGACCAGCACGCGGCGCTTCATGCCGCCGGACAGCGCGCGCATATTGGTGTCGGCCTTGTTGGTCAGGTCGAGGTTGTGCATCACCTCGTCGATCCAGGCGTCGTTGTTGGGCAGGCCGAAGTAGCCGGACTGCAGGCGCAGCGTTTCGCGCACGGTGAAGAAGGGATCGAACACCAGTTCCTGCGGCACCACGCCGAGCTTGCGGCGCGCCGCGCGGAAATCGCCGCTGACGTCGTGGCCGTGGATGGTGACCTTGCCGGCATCGGGCCGGATCAGGCCGGCGATGATGGAGATCAGGGTGGTCTTGCCGGCGCCGTTGGGACCGAGCAGGCCGAAGAATTCGCCCTCCTCGATGTCGAGCGAGACGCCGCCCAGTGCCTGAAGCGACTTGTAGCGCTTTTCGACATTACTAATTTGAATCGCTGTCATGCTGGACTTATCGGTTGTGCGGCGGCGCGGAATCCGCAGCGGTACGTGCTTAAAAGGGGAGATACCAGAACGCCACGGCGCGTTTTCGGCGGCGGCAACGTTCAATTATAGGGGAAATTTGATCCGGCAGAGCCGGACCGGCATTACGCGGGACTACGGGGCGGAGCGGGGGTCAATGATGGTGCAGATCGGCGGGCGCGTTGCCGGGGCCGAGCTTGGCGGTATTGCTGGCCGTGGCGTGCACGCCGACGATGGGGAGCTCGCCGTCGGTCGCCGCCGCGACGCCGGGACCGGCCGCCTCGATCTGCGCCGAGGCCGGGAACACCAGCGAGCACACGCCGTACAGCTTGGTGAGGCTTTGCAGCGCCGGCGGCAAATTCTTCAGCTCCAGCTCGACGCCGGCCTCGCGCGCGGCGCGCTGCCAGGACAGCATGACCGACACGGCCACCGAATCGACCGTCAACACATGGCGCAAATCGAACGTGGTGGCGCCGGCCTTGATGGCGGCCAGGCCTTGCTCCAGCGCCGCGGCGGCGTTGAGCACATTGAGCGAAGTGAGCGACTGCAGGTTGTCGGCGTGGGTGGACATGGCGGTCTTTGCTGGTTAGCTGCTGTATGAACGTAGTATCAACTTATTTGGCGACGGTCTTCAGCGGCTTGCTGGCCAGCGACTGGTTCTTGGCCGTCAGCGCCTTGATCAGGCCGTCGACGCCGCCCTTGGCGATCTCGGACGTGAAAGTGCCCTGGTAGGTCTGCACCAGCCACGCGCCGAGCACGTTGATGTCATAGATCTTCCAGCCGCTGGCGGTCTTCTCGACGCGGTAGTTGAGCTGGATGGGCTCGCCGCGCGCCATGTTCACCTGCGAACGCACTTCGACTTCGGTATCGCTCGGGTCGGCGCGCAGCGGCTTGAAGTCGACGGTTTCATTCTTGATCTGCGACAGCGCGCCCGAGTAGGTGAAGATCAGCAGCGTGCGGAACTGGTCCTGCAGCGCTTTTTGCTGGTCCGGCGTGGCGGTGCGCCAGTTGCGACCGGCCGCTTCGGCGGTCATACGCTGGAAGTCGACGTAAGGCAGGATCTTGGTCTCGACCAGGTCCATGACTTTTTTCTGGTCGCCGGCCTGGATCGCCTTGTCGCTCTTGGCCGTGTCGATCACGTCCTGGCTGATACGCTTGACCAGCACGTCCGGTGCTTCGTTGCCGGCCGGTGCGGCCGCCTGGGCGTTGACCGCCAGCGCGACGGTGGCAAGGGCGATAAATTGCTTGATGAATTTCATATTGTTATACCTTGTGGTCGGGTTTTTCGGATCACAGGCTGGCGTCGTTCGCAGCCGGTGTGCCCGAGTTTAACTCTTTTGCGGCCAAAGTGGCGGGCACGGTTGGCGCAGCCTCTGCGGTCGACGCCGGCGTGACGGCCGGTTTCACGTCTTTATTGTCCTTGTCGTCGGGCGCGTCCGGCGATTTTTTCGGCTTGGCATCCGGCTCGCCGTCATGCACCTGGCTCTCGCGGCGTTGCAGATAGCCGTCGCGGACGAACTCGTAGCGGTCCAGCGCGGCTTCTTCCAGCAGGTTGGAGGCGTCGAGCAGGTTGGCGCGCTGGTCGACCACGCGCACCACGGTGCCGATGTTGCGGATGTAGACCGGGTCCTTGTAGTGCCAGATGTCGCCGGCGATGTCGACCGGCAGGGCGACGGTGTCGCGCACGGTGGACGGGCCCAGCAGCGGCAGCATCAGGTAGGGGCCGGAGCCGACGCCCCAGTAACCCAGCGTCTGGCCGAAGTCTTCGGTGTGCTTGCGCAGGCCGTTCGGCGTGGCCACGTCGATGAAGCCGAGCAGGCCGAAGGTGGTGTTCAGGCCGACGCGGCCGAGGTCGCGCGCGCCCTGCGTGCCCTTGCCTTGCAGCATGTCGTTGACGACCGACCAGGCATCCGACAAGTTGCCGAAGAAGTTGTCGATGCCGGTCTGGACGAACGACGGCAGCACGTTCTTGTAGGCGGTGGCGACCGGCTTCAAGGCCACTTTGTCGACCGTGTCGTTGAACGAAAACATGGCGCGGTTGAAGCCTTCGTACGGGTCGCGCGGGTTGGGGCCGGCGCAGCCGCTCAGGACGGCGGTCGCGGCGATGGCCACGGCGGCGAGGCGCAAGCTGCGGGCGGAAGTATTCTTGGTGTGGCTCATTTTTTGTCGTCCTTTCCGTCGGCGGCTTTGCTGTAGATGAACTGATTGATCAGGTCTTCCAGCACGGCGGCCGATTGGGTTCTTGCGATTTTATCGCCGGCGGCCAGGTTATCCACGGCGCCGCCTGCTTCGATGCCCACATACTGCTCGCCCAGCAAACCGGAGGTCAGGATCTTGACCGAGCTGTCTTTGGGAAATTTATACAACACTTCCATATTCAAGGTTACCAGTGCCTGATAAGTCTTGTCATCAAACTTAATCGACTCGACGCGGCCGACGACGACGCCGGCGGCCTTGACCGGCGCCTGCGGCCGCAGGCTGCCGACGTTGTCGAACTTGGCGGTGACGGTGTAAGCCTTGCCGAAGGACAGCGAGCTCATATTGCCGGCCTTGAGGGCCAGGAACATCAGCGCGGCCACGCCCAGCACCACAAACAAACCTACCCACACATCCAATGATTTACGTTGCATAGCGCTATCCTAATGAGTTTTCTTCTATGGTGGCGCGCGCCACCTTGTACTTTGGCAATTACTTGCTGAACATCAAAGCCGTCAGCGTGAAATCCAGCCACCAGATCACCAGCGACGAGATGACGACGGTGCGGGTGGTGGCGCGGGCCACGTCCTCCGGCGTCGGCTGCGCCTCATAACCCTGGTACAGGGCGATGAAGGTGATCGCCACGCCGAACACGATGCTCTTGATGAAACCGTTGAATATATCTTTCCAGATGTCGACGCCGCCCTGCATCTGCGACCAGAACGCGCCCTCGTCGACGCCGATCAGCTGCACGCCGACCAGGTAGCCGCCGAGGATGCCGACCGCGCTGAAGATCGACGCCAGCACCGGCACGGCGATCACGCCGGCCCAGAAACGCGGCGCCAGCACGCGCTGGATCGGATTGACGGCCATCATTTCCATGGCCGACAACTGCTCGCCGGCCTTCATCAGCCCGATCTCGGCCGTCAGCGAGGTACCGGCGCGGCCGGCGAACAGCAGCGCCGTGATGACGGGGCCGAGTTCGCGGGTCAGGCCCAGCGCGACCAGCAGGCCCAGCGCCTGCTCGGAACCGTATTTGTTGAGCGTGTAATAACCCTGCAAGCCCAGCACCATGCCGACGAACAGGCCGGACAGCGAAATGATCAGCAAGGAATAGTTGCCGATGAAATGCAGCTGCTCGACGATCAGGCGCGGGCGGCGCAGCAGGCCGGGCGACACGCCCAGCACGTTGAAAAAGGTGCGCGTGCCCATGCCGATGCTCTCGACATAGTCGCGCAAGGCGGCGCCGACCTTCGATAATACTTTAGCACCTATCATCGGCGCGCTCCCAGTCCCAGGTCATCGGCCAGGGACTTGCCCGGGTAGTGGAAAGGCACAGGACCATCGGCTTCCGCGTTGACGAATTGTTTAACATAAGGGTCGGTCGAGACCAGCATCTCGGCCGGCGTGCCGGAGGCGACGATCTTGCCCTGCGACAGGAAATACACGTAATCGGCGATGGCGAAGCATTCCTGCACGTCGTGCGACACCAAAATCGAGGTCGAGCCGAGCGCGGTGTTCAGGTTGCGGATCAGGTTGGCGGTCACGCCCATCGAGATCGGGTCCAGGCCGGCGAAGGGCTCGTCGTACATGATCAATTCCGGGTCCAGCGCGATGGAACGGGCCAGCGCCACGCGGCGCGCCATGCCGCCGGAAATTTCCTGCGGCTTCAGCATGGCGGCGTTGCGCAGACCCACCGCGTGCAGCTTCATCAGCACCAGGTTGCGGATCAGCTCTTCCGGCAAGTCGGTGTGCTCGCGCAAGGGAAAGGCGACGTTTTCAAACACGGATAAATCGGTAAACAGCGCGCCGTGCTGGAACAACATGCCCATTTTGCGGCGCAGCAGATACAGCTCGGCCGTCTTGAGCTTGTGCACGACCTGGCCCTGCACGGTGACTTGGCCCTTTTTAGGGCGTAATTGACCGCCGATCAGGCGTAATACCGTGGTCTTGCCGCTGCCGGAACCGCCCATGACGGCCACGACCTTCCCACGTGGAAAATCCATGCGCAGGCCGGTCAGGATGGCGCGCTTTCCATAGGAGAAGTGTAAATCGCGGATTTCGACAAGATTAGGCACGACTGAACTCACTTTTTTGAATGCCGTATTGTAGTGCAGAAAGGCCAACCTCTGCAGGAGCCCCCTCTTAGGAGCGGGGAAATGGCAGATAATACAACACTACTGAACCTAAAGTCAGCAATTTACATCCGGAAACATTCTGCAATTGTTGCATCGCAGCAAAACCGGCAATAAAAAAGCCGGAAGGGCGCCGCCTGGCGGTCGCGCTTCCGGCCGATGCCGCCGTGTCAGCGCGGCAGCGAGGATGACCCCATCAGGAATTCATCGACGGCACGCGCGCACTGGCGGCCTTCGCGGATGGCCCACACCACCAGCGACTGGCCGCGGCGTATGTCGCCGGCCGCGAACACGTTCGGCGCCGAGGTTTTATAGCAACCTTCGCCGTCGGTGCTCGCCTTGGCGTTGCCGCGCGCATCTTTTTCCACGCCGAAGGCGTCCAGCACCTGCTGCACCGGCGACACAAAGCCCATCGCCAGCAACACCAGGTCGGCCTTCATGTCGAATTCCGAGTTCGGCACTTCGACCATCTTGCCGTCTTTCCATTCAACGCGGCAGGCGACCAGTTTTTCGACCTTGCCATTCTTGCCTTCCAGACGCTTGGTGGCGACCGCCCAGTCGCGCTCGCAGCCTTCCTCGTGCGACGACGAGGTGCGCAACTTGGTCGGCCAGTACGGCCAGACCAGCGGCTTGTTTTCCTGTTCCGGCGGCATCGGCATCAGTTCGAACTGCGTGACCGAGGCGGCGCCGTGGCGGTTCGAGGTGCCGACGCAATCCGAACCCGTGTCGCCACCGCCGATGACGACGACGTGCTTGCCGCTGGCCTTGAGCTGATCCTTGAGCTTGTCGCCGGCGTTGACCTTGTTTTGCTGCGGCAGGAAGTCCATCGCGAAATGCACGCCTTTCAGCTCGCGGCCCGGCACCGGCAAGTCGCGCGGCTGCTCGGCGCCGCCGGCAATGACGACGGCATCGTAGTCTTTTTCCAGGTCTTCCGGGAAGATGGTTTCCTTGGCCCAGTTGTTGACGTTGGCCGGGAAATCCTTGCCCACCAGCACGCTGGTACGGAATTTGACGCCTTCCGCTTCCATCTGCTTGATACGACGGTCTATATGCGACTTCTCCATCTTGAAGTCAGGAATGCCGTAGCGCAGCAGGCCGCCGACGCGGTCGCTCTTCTCGAAAACGGTGACGGCGTGGCCGGCGCGTGCCAGTTGCTGCGCCGCCGCCAGGCCGGCCGGGCCGGAGCCGACCACGGCGACTTTCTTGCCGGTCTGCTGGGCGGCCGGCTGCGGCACGACCCAGCCGTGCTCCCAGCCTTCATCGATGATCTTGTGCTCGATCGACTTGATGCCGACAGCATCGTTGTTGATGCCCAGCGTACAGGCCGATTCGCACGGCGCCGGGCAGACGCGGCCCGTGAATTCCGGGAAGTTGTTGGTCGAATGCAGCACGTCCAGCGCTTCGCGGTAATTGCCGCGATAAACCAGGTCATTCCAGTCCGGGATGATGTTGTTGACCGGGCAGCCGGTGTTGCAGAAGGGGATGCCGCAATCCATGCAGCGCGCGCCCTGGATCTTGGCCTGGTCGTTCGTCAACGTGATGACGAATTCCTGATAATTCTTCAGCCGCGCGGCAGGTGCCAGATAAGCCTCGTCCTGGCGCTTGAATTCCATGAAACCGGTGATTTTACCCACGATATTTCCTTAATAATTATGCTGTCAGGCGGCGATAGGCTGGACCACGGCCGTTTCATTGGCCACATCTTCGGCCAGTTCGGCCAGCGCCCGCTTGTACTCGCTCGGGAAGACTTTGACGAACTTGGCGCGACCATCGGCCCAGTTATCCAGCAAGAAACGGGCACGCGTACTGCCGGTATGCTTGAAGTGGCGCTCGATCAGGCGCTTGAGTATCACTTCATCGGCTTCCGGCTCGCCGTCGCGATGCTGGGTGTGCCAGGTGGCGCGGTCGACCAGCTGCTCGGCGGCCGTCAGCACCGGCTCCAGCGCCACCATGGACGTGTTGCACCTGGCCGCGAAATCGCCATCCGGGTCGTACACATAGGCGACGCCGCCCGACATGCCGGCCGCGAAGTTGCGTCCGGTCTCGCCCAGCACGACGACGGTGCCGCCGGTCATGTATTCGCAACCGTGGTCGCCCAGGCCCTCGACAACGGTGGTGGCGCCCGAGTTGCGGACGGCGAAGCGTTCGCCGGCCACGCCGTTGAAGAAGGCTTCGCCGGCGATCGCGCCGTACAGCACGGTATTGCCGACGATGATGTTATCCACCGCCCAGCCGCGGAATTCCGTGTTCGGACGGACGATGATGCGGCCGCCCGACAAGCCTTTGCCGACATAGTCGTTGCCCTCGCCCACCAGGTCGAGCGTGATGCCATGCGCCAGGAAGGCGGCGGCCGACTGCCCGGCCGTGCCCTGCAGCTGGATGTGGATGGTGTCGTCCGGCAAGCCGGCATGGCCGTAGCGCTGCGCCACTTCACCCGACAACATGGTGCCGACCGTGCGGTTGACGTTGCGCACCGGCGAGATGAAGGACACGCGCTCGCCTTTTTCCAGCGCCGCCCGGGCTTGCGTGATCAGCTTGTGGTCGAGCGCTTTTTCCAGGCCGTGGTCCTGGAGTTCCGTGTGGTAGATGGATTGGCCGGCGGCCATTTCCGG
>Ga0209847_1000315_pt1 | contig 20322 bp, 20 predicted proteins | sample OrgsoiDNA_201060_FD_185808 | JGI IMG/M metagenome (GOLD analysis project Ga0209847, IMG submission 185808) | Permafrost soil microbial communities from the Arctic, to analyse light accelerated degradation of dissolved organic matter (DOM) -... | ecosystem: Environmental > Terrestrial > Soil >... | reverse complement strand
CCCCATTAGTTTCGGTTATTTATTTTTATAAATGTGTTTGTAAAAAGTACCGGTCATCCGTACCGGTGACTGTTTCGCAATCCGTGAAAAGAAGGTGTGTATGGAAGGTTTAAGCATTACTAAATTGTTGGTCGTGGGTGTTTTGATTGTGCTGCTGTTCGGTACCAGCAAACTGCGCTCACTGGGCGGTGATCTGGGCGCTGCGCTGCGTGGCTTCAAAAAAGCCATGAGCGATGAGCCTACTCCAGCGGCAAAAACGGACGCCACGCCTGTTGAAACACGCGTAGAACATAAAGACTGATTTTCAGGCGGGCTGCGACCCGCTGTACTGCGTGTAAAAAAAACGGTTGCTCCTGTGAGCAACCGTTTTTAGCGTTTCTGGCATTTGAAAAGTAACAAGGTGTAACCCTTATTTGACTTCCAGCCCTTTGGCTTGCAGGTCAGCGTGGTATGAAGAACGCACAAAAGGTCCGCATGCAGCGTGAGTAAAGCCCATCGCCATCGCTTCAGCCTTCATCTCATCAAACTCTTCAGGGCTGACATAGCGCTGAACCGGCAAGTGGTGACGGCTTGGCTGGAGATACTGGCCGAGGGTCAGCATCGTTACACCATGGCGGCGCAAGTCGCGCATCACTTCTACGATTTCTGCATTAGTTTCACCGAGTCCAACCATCAAACCTGATTTTGTTGGGATCTCCGGGTGCGCCTCTTTAAAACGCTGTAGTAAAGTCAGTGACCACTCGTAGTTTGCGCCCGGGCGGACCTGACGGTAAACGCGTGGTACGTTTTCCAGATTGTGGTTAAAGACATCCGGGGGTGTTGCATTAAGGATGTCGAGCGCACGGTCCATACGGCCACGGAAATCAGGCACCAGGGTCTCTATTTTTATCGTAGGATTCTTCTCACGGATAGCGGCGATACAGTCGGCGAAGTGCTGGGCACCGCCGTCACGCAGATCGTCGCGATCAACGGAGGTGATGACGACATAACGCAGTCCCATATCGGCGATAGTCTGTGCCAGTTTTTGCGGCTCGTTCGCATCTGGCGCCGTTGGGCGGCCGTGGGCTACGTCACAGAATGGGCAACGGCGGGTACAAATCGCGCCGAGGATCATAAAAGTAGCGGTGCCGTGATTGAAGCATTCAGACAGATTAGGGCAGGCTGCTTCTTCACAAACGGAGTGCAGGCCATTTTTACGCAGCGCCGCTTTGATGCCCTGAATTCGGGTCGAATCGGCCGGAAGTTTGATTTTCATCCATGCCGGCTTACGCAACATTTCCTGCCGGTCACTGACCACGGTTTTCACCGGGATTAACGCCATCTTATCTGCATCACGGTATTTAACGCCGCGTTCCATCTGAATCGGTTTACTCATAAGCTTGCAGGTTCCAGGTTCGTCTCTCGTAATTCGAGTTTTTCAGGACATTTAATGAACGGGCTGATTCATTAAAAAAAATTAGCAATATTGCAAAAATTATAACACTGATGGCGCTCACTATTCAGCCCCTGAAGTGCTCTAAAGCAACAAAGTGTACATTTTTTTAACATCAATACGCGTCGGCGTGCCAAGGCAGATAATCAACTTGTTGGTAATCCAGAAGATTATTAAAAGACTTTACCAGCACGGGCATCACGTCATCGACCGTAATGCCGGGCTTTTCCTGGCTCACCTGGGTCATTTGCAAACCCGCATAACCACAGGGATTAATTCGCAGGAAGGGGGCGAGGTCCATATTGATGTTGAGCGCAAGGCCATGCAATGAACAGCCTTTACGGATGCGCAGGCCCAGCGAGCAGATTTTTTTGTGGTCAACGTAGACCCCAGGGGCGTCAGGGCGCGGGTACGCATCGATGGAGAAATGTGCCAGCGTATCGACAACGGTTTGTTCAATAGCAGTGACGAGCTGGCGGACGCCCATCTTTTTGCGCTTCAAATCGATCATCACGTACATCACCTGCTGGCCTGGGCCGTGGTAGGTGACCTGGCCGCCGCGATCGCTCTGAATGACCGGAATATTGCCGGGTAGAAGAACGTGTTCCGCTTTACCTGCCTGGCCCTGGGTGAAGACTTTTTGATGTTCAACCAGCCAGATTTCATCCTGCGAGTCTGCGGTACGGGTGTCGGTGAACAGATGCATCGCGCGGGATACCGGTTCGTAAGGCTGGAGACCCAGCTGACGTAACACAATACGTTGTTGCAGTTTATCTTGTTGCACAGCAGCCATCGCCATTTAGAAAGAGGGAGGGGCAGAAATAGTAACGCAGCACCAGAGTCGGCACTGCGTTATTCAGTTCGCGAGGGAAGGTTTACAGCACCATGCGGACAATTTCGAGGTTACCCAATTCGTCATACAGGGTTTCGACCTGATCGATATGGGTAGCGTTTATCGTAATTGAAACGGAGTGGTAATTCCCTTTACTGCTCGGTTTTACCTGAGGATTGTAATCGCCAGGTGCATGGCGTTGCACGACTTCCACAACCTGATCAACTAACTCGGGTTGTGCCAGGCCCATTACTTTATAAGTAAAGGTGCATGGGAATTCGAGCAGTTCGTTAAGTTTGGTTTTCATGTGCACTCCAGCGTGTTTAACAGCGTATTGATAAAATTATAACTCCCGCCAGAGCGGGAGTTATAAAATTTGATGGCAATATTCTTTGTTTCAAAACTATTACTATCAAATGGGGGCATAACCGGCGATTTCAAGCCCGGCTTAGCCGAACCAATGATGGAACATTAGCTTGATATAATCGACGATACGGCCAAAGAAACCACCTTCTTTGACTTCATTCAGCACCACCAATGGGCGCTCGTCAATAGTTTTGCCATCCAGCTGGAAGTTGATTGAACCCACCACCTGATTTTTCTGCAATGGTGCATGTAACTCAGGGCTGTTAAGCACATAGCTGGCTTTCAGGTCTTTCATGCGGCCACGTGGGATGGTCAGGTAAGCGTCTTTATCTACGCCCAGCGCAACGCGGTCAGTGTCGCCAAACCAGACTGGCTCTGAAGCGAACTCTTTACCGGCTTTCAGTGGAGAAACGGTTTCGAAGAAACGGAAGCCCCAGGTCAGCAGCTTTTTACTTTCAACTTCACGGCCTTTATAGGTATGACCCCCCATTACCGCCGAGATCAGACGCATCTGTCCTTCAGTCGCAGAAGCGACCAGGTTATACCCGGCAGATTCAGTGTGACCCGTTTTAATGCCGTCAACATTGAGACTGGTGTCCCACAACAGGCCGTTGCGGTTCATTTGACGAATTTTGTTGAAGGTGAACTCTTTCTCTTTGTAAGTCGCATACTCTTCAGGCACGTCACGGATTAACGCCTGACCGATCAACGCCATATCACGTGCGGAACTGAATTGTCCGGCAGCATCCAGGCCGTGTACGGTACCGAAGTGGGTGTTTTTCAAACCCAGCGCGTTAACGTAATTGTTCATCAAACCAACGAAGGCATCTTGGCTACCGGCAACATAATCGGCCATCGCTACACAGGCGTCGTTACCTGATTGCAAAATAATGCCGCGGTTCAGTTCAGAAACGGCTACGCGATCGCCTGGTTTGAGGAACATCAGGGAGGAGCCTTTAAACACCGGGTTACCGGTCGCCCATGCATCCTGACCGACGGTCACCATGTCGTTCGGCGTGATTTTACCGGCTTTAATCGACTGACCAATAACATAGCTGGTCATCATTTTGGTCAGGCTGGCTGGGTCACGGCGCGCGTCGGCGTTCATTTCTGCCAGCACTTTGCCTGAGTTGTAGTCGATCAGGACATAGGCTTCGGCATCAATTTGCGGAACACCTGGGATCATCGTCTTTAAATTTACATCGTCGGCATAGGCGGACGCTGCGCAGAAGGTCAGGGCTGTGCCAAAAGCGAGGCTTTTGACTAAAAGTGAGGTAGTGACATGTTTCATGAGGAGACAGCAACATCCGTAGAAGTAAGTTAAAAACGTGCCACACTATAGCAGAATCGACATATTCAGACATCTGCCATTACGGCGGCTTGAAGGTGTTTACCCTTTTTTACCTTTAATTGGCGAGTTACACAAACGGGGCCATAGCCCCGTTCAGAAAAGGGTTGAAGCGCGCTTACATCGCTGAAACAACAAAGGATTGTTGTTGTGCTTCGCTGGCTAAACGTTGCTTAAGCTGTTCCGCCTGCTGGCGGCTCATTGGACCCAGCTGAACTCGATACATGCTACCGTTTGGCTGAACTTTACCCGGCACAGAGAATTTTTGGCTCAGACTTTTCTGCCATAACGCGGCGTTTTGTGGATTGCTCAAGGCACCAACCTGCACCATATAACTGCCACCGGTAGTGGAGGATGCGCCATGTGCTGCAGTTGCAGCGACAGCGACCGGTGCAGCCACTGCGGCCATCGCAGGTGCGGCAGGTTCATCTTTCTCCAAAATTCCCTGTGGTACAGCCGAAGGCGCTTTCAGAAAACCGCCACCTGTGGCGCCCGTACTGGCTGAAGTCGACGTTGAAGCGACAGTATTCGCTTCATCGCCACTACTCAGCGTGCTGTTATCAATTGGATGCACATTTGCACTGGTATCTGTTGGTGTGGTTTGCACCGGCGTGCCCATTCCGCTCGAACCTAAATCAGGGCGGCCTGGCAGGGCGTAAGATTGCTTGGCGACCGTAGTACCAATAGTGCCGGGACCTGATAGTGAGCCGTCCGGTGCGACAGTTATAAAGTCAATTCTTACCTTCGTGCTGTTGGTCAAATTCAGACGCTCGGCGGCGGCCTGGGACAGATCGATAATTTTGCCAGCGACATAAGGACCACGATCGTTCACACGTACCACTAACATACGGCCATTGGCTAAGTTGGTGACACGAACGTAACTCGGGATCGGTAGCGTAGGGTGGGCGGCGGTCATGGCATTGGGATCGAATTCTTCACCAATTGCCGTGGTGTTGCCGCCGTTTTCCTGCCCGTACCAGGCAGCCTGACCGACCTGCGAAAAGTTAGAGGGATCTTTAACGATTTTGTAGGTTTTGCCATTAACGGAATAATCCTGGCTGGTGCCCTGATTATAAGGCTCGTAACGCGGGTCAGCGCCACCAATTTCCACCACAGGGCCGTTATAGGCTTGTTGCGGTGGAGCCTGCTGTGGCTGCGTTTCGTCAGTCGCACAACCACTCAACAGCAACCCAATGATGACAGCTCCAAGCCACTCCTTACGCATTGCTCACCTCTATAAATTTTTTGACAACATTTTTCGATGAGTATGTATCGACATGACGATACCAAACCCTGCCATCAGCACAATGAGTGCTGAGCCGCCATAGCTGACCAGTGGCAAAGGTACCCCAACCACCGGGACAATGCCACTGACCATGCCGATGTTAACAAACACATAAACGAATAAAATTAACATCAGACCTCCGGCCATCACGCGGCCAAAGGTGGTTTGAGCGTGGGAGGCAATCACCAGACCGCGCATGATGAGACATAAGTAGAGTCCCAGCAGTACCAACACGCCGATCAGACCGAGCTCCTCTGCCAGTACGGCAAAGATAAAGTCAGTGTGTCGTTCGGGCAGAAATTCGAGCTGGGATTGCGTCCCGTGTAGCCAACCTTTGCCTGACAAACCGCCTGAACCGATGGCTATTTTGGATTGGATAATATGGTAACCAGCCCCGAGCGGGTCACTCTCCGGGTCGAGCAGCATCATGACTCGATCACGTTGGTAGTCGTGCATCAGGAAGAACCACAGGATGGGGATAAACGCCGCAACCAGCAGGGCAGCAACGGCAATCAGTTTCCAACTCATCCCGGACAGGAACAGGACAAACAGGCCAGAAGCGGCGATCAGAATTGAGGTGCCCAGATCGGGCTGTGCGGCCACCAGCAGGGTAGGAATAAAGATCAGTGCGAGCGCAATCGCCGTATTTTTTAGCGAAGGTGGGCAGACATCACGGTTGATAAAGCGGGCTACCATCAGCGGCACAGCGATTTTCGCCAGCTCTGAGGGCTGAAACCGTACCACGCCGAGATCAAGCCAGCGCTGCGCCCCTTTACTGATGGTGCCGAAGGCATCCACCAGCACTAACAGCAGCACGCACACGATGTAGAGGTAGGGCGCCCAGCTTTCATAAACGCGTGGTGGGATTTGCGCCATCACCAGCATGATGATTAACCCCATCACAATCTGGCCGATTTTGCGCTCCATCATACCGATGTCCTGGCCGCTGGCGCTCCACATCACGAAGGCGCTGTAGGCAAGCAGCGCCAGAACAATCAGCAGCAGGGTAAGGTCGATGTGCATCTTCGACCACAGCGACCCTTTTTGTTGGCTTTCAGTCATGATTGGTTAATCACCTTCGGTTCCCGGCGGCGGTGCGTCAGCCGGTAATTGTGTCGTGTTATCGCCCAACAAAATATGGTCGAGTATCTGGCGGGTAATCGTACCCACAGCAGGACCGGCCCCGCCATTTTCAAGAATAACGGCGACGGCAACCGTCGGGTTATTGAATGGCGCGAAGGCAGTCATCAATTTATGGTCGCGCAGATGTTCGGCTATCTTATGCGCATTATAGATTTCATTGGCTTTCAAACCGTAAACTTGTGCTGTGCCGGACTTAGCCGCAGCTTTATAAGGCGCATCAGCAAAACTTTTGCGAGCGGTACCGTTGGGCCGGTTGGCCACGCCGTACATCCCATCTTTGGCTATTTCCCAATAGCCGGAATGGATGTCACCGATTTGCGTTTTTTCCTGCTGCTCGTAGGGCACCAGCTTGCCATCAACCCGGGTACTGAGCAGCAGATGCGGCGTTTTCACATCACCGTCGTTGATCAATGTGGTCATGGCTTTCATAATTTGAATCGGTGTCGCCGTCCAATAACCCTGGCCGATGCCGACAGGAATGGTGTCACCCTGATACCAGGGTTTTTTGAAACGTTTGAACTTCCAGTCACGGTTAGGCATGTTGCCACTGCGCTCTTCCGAAAGATCGATGCCGGAGTAGTGACCGTAGCCAAATTTCTCCATCCACTCTGACAGGCGATCAATACCCAGATCGTAGGCGACCTGATAGAAGAAGGTGTCGGCAGACTCCTCCAGCGCTTTGGTGACATTCAGACGGCCATGGCCCCAGTGTTTCCAGTCACGAAAACGTTTTTCTGAGCCTGGTAATTGCCACCAGCCTGGATCAAACAGAGAAGTGCTTTTTGTAATTACTCCGGCCGTTAATGCAGAGACGGCAATATAAGGTTTTACCGTTGAGGCTGGGGGATAAACACCCTGGGTCGCACGGTTAATCAAGGGTTTATTCGGGTCTTCGAGCAGCCTGCTGTAATCTTTACTTGAGATACCATCAACGAACAGGTTCGGATCATAGCTCGGATTGGAGACCAGCGCGCGGATGCTGCCGTCGCGTGGGTCAGAGACCACCACGGCAGAACGGCTGTCCACCAATAACTGTTCAATATATGTTTGCAGCGGTAAATCTATGGTCAGATAGATATCTTTACCCGCCTGCGGCGCTTCTTCGTGCAGTTGGCGGATCACCCGGCCGCGGTTATTCACCTCAACTTCTTCATAGCCGGTTTTACCGTGCAGGGTCTCTTCGTAATAACGCTCGATGCCGAGTTTACCAATATCATGCGTGGCGGCGTAGTTTGCCAATATGCCGTCTTTATCCAGACGTTCGACGTCTCGGTCGTTGATTTTTGACACATACCCAATCACGTGGGTGAGGGCAGAACCGTAGGGATAGTAACGACGCTGATAGCCTTTGACTTCAACGCCGGGAAAATTGAATTGGTTGACCGCAAACCGGGCTACCTGAACTTCAGTCAGGGCGGTTTTGACGGCAATAGAGGTGAAACGGCGCGAACGTTTGCGCTCTTTCTGGAAGTTTTCGATATCTTCCGGTGTTAAATCGACAATGGGCTTGAGCCCTTCAAGGGTAGCCTGAAGATTGTCGACTTTTTCCGGCATCAGTTCGAGCTGATAAATAGTGCGGTTCAACGCCAGCGGTGTGCCGTTGCGATCATAAATGATGCCGCGGCTGGGAGCGATGGGGACCAGCTTAATGCGGTTATCGTTGGAGCGGGTCTGGTAATCCTGAAAGCGGACTATCTGCAAATTGTACAGATTGAATGCCAGAACACCGCTGAGTAGCAGAATACCGACGAACGCCACCAGTGCACGGCGCACAAAGAGGGCTGATTCAGCCGTATAGTCGCGAAAGGGGTTACGATCTATTTTCATCCCACTACTTAATTCATGTTGCTGACATTCACCAGCCGGTTATTCCCGGTGGTATGGATGATTTGTGGTAATACTCCATGCGCGGTAAAGACTTTCCGCGACCAGCACCCGCACCAGCGGGTGAGGGAGGGTGAGCGGAGAGAGCGACCAGCTCTGCTCTGCTGCGGCTTTACACGCCGGGGCTAACCCTTCAGGACCACCAATTAACAGGCTGACATTACGACCGTCCTGTTTCCAACGTTCCAACTGGTGGGCAAGCTGTGGGGTTTCCCACGGTGACCCTGGAATATCCAGGGTCACAATACGATTACCTTTTCCGACAGCCGCTAGCATCTGCTCACCTTCTTTTTCCAGAATGCGTTTGATGTCAGCGTTTTTACCGCGCTTACCGGCCGTAACTTCGACCAGTTCGAAGGGCATATCTTTCGGAAAACGGTTTAAATAATCGTTAAATCCGGTCTGAACCCAGTCGGGCATTTTCGTTCCGACAGCGACGAGTTGCAATTTCACGTCTTATGCCCAGAGTTTCTCAAGCTCATACAACTGGCGACTCTCTTCCTGCATGACGTGAACAATCACTTCACCCAGATCGACAACCACCCAATCAGCTTCATTAATGCCTTTAACACCCATGGCGTCGAGGCCAGCGGCTTTCACTTCTTCAACCAGATGGCCGGCGATAGACATCACGTGACGGCTGGATGTACCGGTGCAGATGATCATGCAGTCAGTAATGCTGGATTTACCAATAACATCAATGGCAATGATGTCTTGTGCTTTCAGGTCATCGATTTTATCGATAACAAAATCTTGGAGCGCTTTACCTTGCAAAGGTTCCCCCTGGGGATGTTGAAACGGGTTTGCTTGATGAAAACCTTCTGCTGCAGGGGCGCAGACGCGGCGTGCAGAAGAGGGCTTTCAAAAAAGAGTGTAGGTCGGAATACGGGATTAATGCTGAAAATGACGGGTAATCAATGAATTACATTCGTTATTGTCACAGCTCTGCCGCAAGCCGAAATTAAGCGGCGCAGTATACCACGCGTTAGCTATACAAGGTACAGACCCTGCGAATCGATATAGCGCTCAACGGCGGCAGGTAGGAGCGTTGCACAGCTTTTTCGTTCCCGCAGACGCTGGCGAATTTGCGTCGCCGAAATATCCAGCAGAGGCGTATTCGCCTGATAAATCATGCCGTGAGGCCGCTGCCGCAGTTCTGCCGGGTCAGTCGCCCGATGTTTATCATACCAGCGCTGTAATTGCGGGGTGTCGAGACGCTCTGAATAACCGGGGCGCGCCATGACCAGCAAATGACAAAAATCCAGTAACTCTTCCCAGCGGTGCCATTTGTGCAATGAAAGCAATGAATCCTGGCCGATGATAAACGCCAGCGGGCGTTGTGCGCCATGTTCTTTACGTAACGTTTCAAGTGTCACAATGGTATAGGACGGGTTATGCACGGCGAGTTCCCGTGAGTCGACTGAAAACAGAGGGTTATCTTGTACGGCCAGTTCCACCATTTTCAGCCGCTGCTGCGCCGATGCCTGCGGCTGAGGACGATGCGGTGGCACATTGTTGGGGAGCAAGATGACCTGATCCAGCAAAGTTTCTTTGGCTAACTGCTCTACCGGACGTAGATGACCAAAATGGATAGGGTCAAAAGTGCCGCCAAACAGGGCAACCAAAGAGCGATCCGAAGGGGTATTCAATGCCATCAGTGCGTTCCTGAGTCAGTACGTATCGGTGGCGACCTTTCTGCTTCAAAAGTCGCGGGTATCAATAAAGCTTTCAGGCAGAGGTTTTCCGCACAGCAGCATGGAAAGGCTTTCAAGCTCAGGCCAGATGGATTGACCGTAGTCTTGTTTGAGCGTGATTTCCATCTTTGTCAGTAAATGAACAGCCTGTTGTAACTGGCGAAGTGACAGCCGTTGCAGTGCCTGCGTCACCATTGTGCGCCGGTTCTGCCACACTTTGTACTGGTCAAACAGGGTGCGTAGCGGGGTGCTGTCCATCTTACGTTTGAGATTGAGCAGCATCAGTAATTCGCGTTGCAGAGTGCGTAACAGGATCACCGGTTCGCTGTCTTCCTGCTGCAACTGACGCAAAATATGCCATGCGCGCTTGCTCTTACCGGCTAACAGCGCATCCAGCCAGTGGAAAGGCGTGAAGTGGGCGGCATCGTTAACGGCTTCTTCAACCCGCGGGAGGGTGAGTTTGCCGTCAGGATAGAGCAGTGACAGGCGCTCAAGTGACTGCGCCAGCGCCAGCAAATTGCCTTCGTAGCAATAGCACAACAGCTGGTTCGCAGGTTCATCAAGTTCAAGCGATAACTCTTTGGCGCGCTTGGCCACCCAGCGGGGAAGTTGCGCCTGTTCCGGCGTCTGGCAGCTGACAAACACACCACGGTCGCTCAGTGCTTTAAACCAGCCGCTATTTTCCTGAGCCTTGGTCAGTTTAGTGCCACGCAGGACCAGCAGGATATCGTCGTGTAACAAGGTGGTGAGCTTAACCAGCTGTTCGCCCATCGGGGCTGGCGGGCCGTTTTCAGGCAGGATCAGCAGCAGAGTTTGACGGGTGGCGAACAGACTTAATGCCTGACAGATGCTGAAAATCGCATCCCATTCGGTATGGGCATCAAGGGTAAAAGTATAGTGTTCTTCAAAGGCGGCAGCCTGGGCTGCTTTACGGATGCTGTCCTGACTTTCCTGGAGCAGCAGCGGATCGTTTCCGCATAACAGATAACAGGCGCGCAGCCCCTCACGGAGCTGCGCAGCAAGTTGTTCAGGATAAAGTCGAATCATTGAGCGAACGGATTGGCCGGTTTAGACGTCACCGTTTTGCTGTCTGATACGCTTGTCCCGTTTTCCACGGCCAACTCATTGGCTGAGGTTTTGGTCGTAATGACAACAGGCGTTGCATCAACGGCAGCAGCTTCCTGTTTTTCTTTTTCGGCGGCACGCACGGTCAGCAGTTTACGGATCAACTGCTGAGCTGCTTGCTGACGCATCTCCTCACGAATGATGTCCTGTTCGTTATCTTTCGCCAGCGCCGTTAACGGGTTGTCGAAGAATGAACGGAACACTTTTACCTGCAGAGGATAGAGATCTTTACCCGGCAACAGCACCTGAGCAGTCACCACTAAATCCATCTGGTATTCGGCGGTTTTACCGTCCTGGAAGATTGACGCCGTACTTTGCCCTGAGCTTTCGCCCAGAATACGCAGTGACGGAATATCTTTGCGCTTCGGATCATCAACAATGGTTACACCGTTAAGACGCAGCTGCGTACGGATATTACGTGTCAATGGCCCGTAAGGGTCGGAACTGTCGAGGACGATGGTTTTCATCTGGTCAGGCACGTTGGTTACACCACGCAGGTGGAACCCACAGCCGGACGTTATCAGAACCGCCGCACCCAGTAACAGCATCACAATACGATGTCGCACAACTCCTCCTTGACTCAACCTACAACCAGGTTGAGCAGTTTGCCCGGAACGTAGATTACTTTACGTACAGTAACTCCATCCAGATATTTAGCGACCAGGTGTTCCTGCGCAGCGCGTTCACGCACAAATTCTTCGGTAGAATCCGCTGGCACAGTGATTTTACCGCGCACTTTACCGTTGACCTGAACCACGACCAGCTTGGAGTCTTCGACCATGGCCTGTTCGTCAGCCTGTGGCCATGGTGCTGTATCAACGTCGCCTGCGCCACCCAGAGTCTGCCACAAACTGAAGCAGATATGTGGAGTGAATGGATAAAGCATACGCACCACCGCCAGCAGGGCTTCCTGCAACAGGGCGCGATCTTGTTCGCTTTCCTGCGGCGCCCGGCCCAGCTTGTTCATCAGTTCCATTACGGCCGCGATGGCGGTGTTGAAGGTCTGACGACGGCCGATGTCATCGGTGACTTTTGCGATGGTTTTGTGCAGATCACGACGAAGATCTTTCTGTACTTCAGTCAGTGAAGCCACGTCCAGAGCAACGGTGGTTCCTTTTTCTGAATGTTCAAATGCCAGTTTCCAGACACGTTTCAGGAAGCGGTTAGCGCCTTCAACGCCGGATTCCTGCCATTCGAGCGTCATTTCTGCCGGAGAAGCAAACATCATGAACAGACGCACGGTATCTGCACCGTACTTTTCGACCATGATTTGCGGGTCGATGCCGTTGTTTTTCGACTTCGACATCTTGCTCATACCGGCGTAAACCAGTTCACGACCTTGCGGGTCGCTGGCTTTCACGATACGGCCTTTTTCATCACGCTCGACGGTAGCATCGACCGGGGAAACCCAGACGCGCTCTCCGCTGTTGCCTGTGTAATAGAAGGCATCAGCCAGAACCATCCCCTGACACAGCAGGCGTTTGGCGGGCTCATCAGAATTCACCAGACCAGCATCGCGCATCAGCTTGTGGAAGAAACGGAAGTACATCAGGTGCATGATAGCGTGTTCGATACCGCCCACGTATTGGTCAACCGGCAACCAGTAGTTTGCCGCCGCGGGGTCCAGCATACCTTCGTCGTATTGTGGGCAGGTGTAGCGCGCGTAGTACCAGGAAGACTCCATAAAAGTGTCGAAGGTATCTGTTTCACGCAGACCCGGCATGCCGTTCACGGTGGTTTTCGCCCACTCAGGATCGGCTTTGATTGGGCTGGTAATGCCGTCCATCACTACATCTTCCGGCAGGATAACCGGCAGTTGATCTTCTGGCGTTGGGATAACAGTGCCATCTTCCAAGGTGATCATTGGAATTGGCGCGCCCCAGTAACGCTGACGGGAAACCCCCCAGTCGCGCAGACGGTAGTTAACTTTGCGCTGGCCAACGCCGAGGCTGACCAGTTTATCGGCGATCGCATTGAAGCCTTGCTCATACGTCAGGCCATCAAATTCACCGGAGTTATACAGTGTGCCTTTTTCCAGCAGCGCTTCTGAGCTGACATCGGCTTCGGTGCCATCGCCGTTGAGAATGACCGGATTGATTGGCAGGCTGTACTTGGTAGCAAATTCCCAGTCGCGCTGATCATGGGCCGGAACGGCCATTACTGCGCCTGTGCCGTACTCCATCAGAACAAAATTAGCGACCCAAATGGGGACTTTCTTGCCTGTCAGCGGATGAATGGCAAACAGGCCGGTAGGCATCCCTTTTTTCTCCATCGTTGCCATTTCAGCTTCGGCAACTTTGGTATTGCGGCATTCATCGATGAAATCAGCCAGTGCAGGCTGTGTGGCAGCGGCCTGAAGGGACAACGGATGTCCGGCTGCGACAGCAACGTAAGTCGCGCCCATGAAGGTGTCAGGACGCGTGGTGTACACGGTCACTTTCTCTTCGCTGTTCTCGACGTCAAAGGTGATCTCTACACCTTCGGAACGGCCAATCCAGTTACGCTGCATGGTTTTGACCTGCTCAGGCCAGCTCTCCAGCGTGTCCAGATCGTTAAGCAGTTGATCGGCATAGGCAGTGATTTTAATGAACCACTGTGGGATCTCTTTGCGCTCAACTTTTGTGTCACAGCGCCAGCAGCAGCCGTCGATCACCTGTTCGTTTGCCAGAACGGTAAGGTCATGCGGACACCAGTTCACCGCAGAGGTCTTCTTATAAACCATGCCTTTTTCGTACAGCTTAGTGAAGAACCACTGTTCCCAGCGATAGTAATCAGGCCGACAGGTCGCCAGTTCGCGATCCCAGTCGTAGCCGAAGCCCAGCAATTTCAGCTGGTTCTTCATGTATTCGATGTTTTCGTAAGTCCACGGCGCAGGGGCCGTGTTGTTTTTCACTGCGGCGCCTTCCGCCGGCAAACCAAATGCGTCCCAGCCAATCGGCTGTAGAACGTTTTTGCCGAGCATACGCTGGTAGCGGGAGATCACATCGCCAATGGTGTAGTTACGCACGTGGCCCATATGCAGGCGGCCTGACGGATAGGGCAGCATGGAAAGACAGTAGTACTTCTCTTTTCCAGGTTGCTCGGTAACTTTGAAGGTCTGCTTCTCTTGCCAGTGAAGCTGAACCTGTGTCTCTATGTCTTCTGGGCGGTATTGCTCTTGCATGGCGGCCGGTGGTCCTGTGAGTGAAAAACAGCTACGCCTGTAGCTCAAATAGTTTTAATCAAAAGATCCGCATAGCATAGCTGATAAGCGCCTGAGGCAACAACACCAAGCGCGCTGAGAAGAGGGTTTTCTGCTTCATGGGGCGTGATTATTCTTAAAGTGCGAGGCACCTCGGGATATTGTCCGTACTGGATCAGTGATTTACGGCTAAAATGGATTAAGAGGTTCGACGAGTTAAGTCGGTTAAATGTTGTTTTACTAAGGGGAACTTATGAACAATGTTGCGCAGTATTATCGTCAGTTAGTGACATCATTAACTGAGCGTTTGCAAAACGGCGAACGCGATATTGACGTCCTGGTTCAGGATGCCCGCGCTACGCTGGAAAGGGAAGGGAAGCTGACCGATCTGCAAATTGAACAGTTAACTTATTCCGTCCGTCGCGACCTCCATGAGTTTGCCCGTCATTACACGGCAAATCAGCAGGTGGCTCCGGTAGAGGATAAAGAAGATGACAGCGTCTTTATGCGCATCATCAAAGAAAGTCTGTGGAAAGAGCTGGCAGATATGACTGACAAAACTCAGCTGGAGTGGAAAGAGGTGCTAAAGGACGTAAACCACCATGGTATCTACCATAGCGGTGAAGTCGTTGGCCTCGGAAATCTGGTGTGTGAGAAATGTCACTTTACGCTGGCAGTCTATACGCCGGAGATACTCTCTAAATGTCCTGAATGCGGCGGGACGGAGTTCAGCCGAAAAGCGTTCGAACCCTGAGTAAAATAAAAGCCGCCTGCGAGTGGCGGCTTTATCTTTCAATGCGTGAACTGGCATTCTACGATGATCAGTGAAGGATCTTTGCCAGGAAATCGCGAGCGCGATCGGATTCCGGGTTATTGAAGAAGTCGTCTTTATTACGATCTTCAACAATTTTCCCCTCATCCATGAAAATAACCCGGTTTGCTACCTTACGCGCGAAGCCCATCTCGTGGGTAACCACCATCATGGTCATGCCTTCGTTGGCCAGCTCGACCATAACATCCAGCACTTCGTTAATCATTTCCGGATCCAGCGCCGAGGTTGGCTCGTCAAACAGCATCGCGATCGGATCCATGCATAGCGCACGGGCGATAGCCACACGCTGCTGTTGTCCACCTGACAGCTGTCCGGGGAATTTATTGGCATGGGCAGACAAGCCGACGCGTTCGAGCAGTTTCAGCCCCTTATCTTTCGCGGCGGCCTTATCGCGTTTCAGCACTTTCACCTGGGCCAGCGTCAGGTTCTCAATGATCGACAGATGCGGGAACAGCTCGAAATGCTGGAACACCATGCCTACTTTCGCGCGCAACTGCGCCAGATTGGTTTTCTTGTCGTTGACCGGCGTGCCGTTGACCAGAATTTCCCCTTTTTGAATCGGCTCGAGGCCGTTAACCGTTTTAATCAGCGTTGACTTACCTGACCCTGACGGGCCGCAAACCACCACAACTTCACCTTTTTTAACTTCGGTGCTGCAATCGGTCAGCACCTGGAAGTGCCCATACCATTTAGAAACATTTTTCAGTGAAATCATGAAACGGTCCTTTTCTTCAAATAGCGCACCAGCAAAGAGGCGGAAAGGCTGATAACAAAGTAAATAAGTCCAGCAAACAGCACCATCTCAACCAGCGTACCGTCACGGTCGCCGATGTTAGAGGCACTGCGGAAGAAGTCCGCCAGACCCAGAACGAAGACCAGCGAAGTATCCTGGAACAGTACAATGGCCTGAGTCAGCAACAGCGGCACCATCGCGCGGAATGCTTGAGGTAAAATCACCAGCTTCATCGACTGCCACTGCGTCATACCGAGCGCCAGGGCAGCAGAAGATTGCCCGCGCGCAATGCTGATTATCCCGGCACGAATAATTTCGGAATAGTAAGCCGCCTCAAACAGCGCAAAGGCCACCATGGCGGAAATCAGGCGGATATCAGTTTTGGGTGACAGCCCCAGCACCTTTTGCAGGAAACTTGGCACAATCAGGTAAAACCACAGCAGCACCATCACCAGCGGAACGGCGCGGAACAAATTCACATACGCGGCAGCAAACCAGCTGATGGGCTTAAACGTCGAGAGGCGCATTACAGCCAGCAGGGTTCCCCACAGAATACCGAACACAATCGCGATACCGGTGATTTGCAGTGTGATCAGCATCCCTTGCCATAAGTAGGGCAGGCCGGGACCAATGGAACTCCAGTCAAAATCATGCATGATCATTTACCTCCCATGTTGCCCGGCAGGCGGACTTTGCGTTCTACAAAATGCATCAGCAGCATGATCACTGCATTGATGATGACGTAGGCGACGGTAATGGCAGTAAAGGATTCATACGCATGAGCAGAATAGTCCAGCAATTTCCCGGCTTGTGCGGCCATGTCAACCAGACCAATGGTCGAGGCAATCGCCGAGTTTTTCACCAGGTTAACCATCTCGGAGGTCATTGGCGGCACGATCACGCGGTATGCATTCGGCAGCAGCACGTAGCGGTAGGTTTGGGGCAGTGTTAGCCCCATTGCCAGACCGGCGTTGCGCTGTCCGCTTGGCAGTGACTGAATCGCGGCGCGCACCTGCTCACAGACGCGGGCGGCGGTAAATAACCCCAGGCAGATAACAGATGAGCTGAAGAACTGCACGTTAGGTGCCAGCTCTGATTTAAACCACATACCGATGTTTTCCGGCAGTAACTCAGGCACCACCAGATACCAGATAAAGAATTGCACAATCAGCGGTACGTTACGGAACAGTTCGACGTAGCAGGTACCGATGCCGGAGAGAAAACGGTTGGGGACGGTACGCAGGATACCGAACAGGGAGCCGACGAAGAAGGCGATGATCCAGGCGCAAATCGACAGTGCGACGGTGACCTGAAATCCATTCCAAATCCAGCCCAGATAAGTGGTATTACCAAAGGGGGCTTGTTGCAGAAAGATGCCCCAGTTCCAATCTATTGACATAAAAACTCCATGACGCGGGTAATAAACTACCCCTTGAGTGATGACGTAACCAACACACGGGTGAGTGACGGAAAAATGCGGGGTGGGGAACGACCACCCCGCATCCGGTTTGTCTGCCCTTTCGGACCATCATCACGAGCTGGTGGGCCAGCTCTTATACTTGCTACTTCTTTTGGTTATACCTGTCTGTCGGGTATTTCTTACAGCGCTTTGTCGTTTGGCGCTTTGAACAGGGCCTTCATGTCATCGGACAGTTCAAAGTTCATGTTCAGGTTTTTCGGAGGAATAGGCTGTTTGAACCAGGTTTCAAACCATTTGGTCGCCTCGCCGGAGGTTTGCGCTTTCACAATAGTGTCATCGACCAGTGTTTTGAAGCCCGCGTCGTCTTTACGCATCATGCAGCCGTAAGCTTCTTTGGATTGCGGCGTACCGACAATAACCCAATCGTCCGGTTTTTTGGCTTTGGCTCGTTCGCCGGCCAGCAGGGCATCATCCATCATAAAGGCAACCGCGCGGCCCGTTTCCAGAGTGCGGAACGAGTCGCCATGGTCTTTAGCACTGATGATGCGCAGATCCAGTTTCTTCTCTTCGTTTAATTTATTCAGCAAAACTTCAGACGTGGTGCCTGAGGTGACAACCACGGTCTTACCTTTCAGATTATCAAAGTCTTTAATATCTGAGCCTTTTTTCACCAGCAGACGCGTACCAATGACAAAAATAGTGTCAGAGAACGCTGCTTGTTGCTGGCGTTCCACGTTGTTGGTGGTGGAACCGCACTCGAAATCGTAAGTCCCGTTTTGCAGTAAAGGAATACGGTTTTGCGAAGTGATGGGCATCATCTTCACTTGCAGGTTAGGCATATTCAGCTTTTTCTTCACCGCATCAACGATGGCGTTGGAGTAATCCTGAGAATAACCCACCACTTTTTGTTCGTTGTTGTAATAAGAAAATGGCACAGAGGATTCACGGTGACCAACCACGATAACGCCGTTATCTTTAATTTTTTTCAGGGTACCGGTCAGGTCTTCTGCGTGGGCTACGCTACTTGCTGCCAGACTTGCCAGCAGTACCGATAACGCCAATTTGCGCATTTGCATGGTCCAACTCCTTTGCTGTCATTAAGGATCCAAACGGATGGATCAGGAAGCACTTACAGGTCGTAAAGTATTGAGCAACTCAATTTACCTGATTCGAAAATAGCTGAATGTGAATATAATGAAACCATAATGTTTCTTTTTTGAGACGAGGCGCGCACCAAATCAAAGCAATAAAACATCGCTGCACCACAATGGGGGCTATTTTTTAAACGATGCGTTCCAAAATGATGCACACTGTCAGCAAAAATAAGTAAACAGATAACTTTCAATTAGATGTAGCAAGATGCGTGCCACCGCCCTGATTTTTGGCATAAAAAAACGGGCGCCGTTAAGCGCCCGTTGTCAGGGGGTTGCCAGGATTATTTCTGCATGCGCTGCCGGTTAAGGGTCAGCGCGATCCCGGCCATCACCAGGGTGATAAACCAGGTTGGCCACCAGCCAAAGCGGGCATAAGGCGTCACGCCCGTGGTCGGGGTGACTTCTACGTTCAGCACCTGACGGGTGAATTGCGGAATCTGGGCGATAATGTCGCCATTGGCATCCACGGCGGCCGTTACGCCATTATTGGTGCTGCGCAACAGCGGTCTACCGAGTTCCAGCGCCCGCATCCGCGCCATCTGGAAGTGCTGCCACGGCCCAATGGAGTGCCCGAACCAGGCGTCATTGGAGATAGTCAGCAGGAAGTTTGTATCTGGGCGCATGTTGTCGCGGACCTGCTCACCGAAGACGATTTCATAGCAAATCGCGGTGGTCAGATGCATACCGCTAACCAGCAACGGCTTCTGAATATAATCACCACGGCTCAGCCCTGACATCGGTAAATCAAAGAACGGGGCCAGCGGGCGCAGGATAGATTCCAGTGGAACAAACTCCCCGAACGGTACCAGATGGTATTTATCAAAACGATTGCTGTCTGGGTAGCGGTACTGTTTTTCGCCGCCCAGCACAATGGCACTGTTATACACATGCATATATTCACTGGTACGACGCGCGTCAATAATGCCTGTTACCAACTGGGAACCCTTCGACCTGTACAGGTCATCCATTATGGTCAGGAACTGCTGTTGTTCAGATTCGATATCTGAAATGGCAGATTCCGGCCAGATAATCATCTTAGCCTTACCGAGGTAGGGGCGGCTGAGATCCATATAAGTTTGCAGTGCGCCAACTAACGCTTTCGGATCCCACTTCATCGACTGTTCAATGTTGCCCTGGACCAGGGCGACATCGACCTTTTTATCTTCCTGCGGCTGATACCAATGCACATATCGCAGCGACCAAGGTAACAGCAGCAACGCCAGTGCAATCACCGCTGGTACTTTGCGGCGCTGATATACGGCATAAACCAACAGGCCGCTGATAGTGGTCATGAGCAACGTGATGCTGTCCACACCCGCGATCGGTGCAAGGCCTTTAAGGGGGCCGTCAATCTGGCTGTAACCAAACTGCAGCCACGGGAAACCGGTTAGTACCCAGCCACGCAGAAACTCCGTGACCTGCCACAGGGCAGGGGCTGCCAGCGCCAGTTTCCACCAGGTGGTTTTCGGCCACAGTCGGCTGAGTAAACCGGCAAATACCATGGTGTAGAGCGAGAGATAGCAGGCCAGCAGCACCACTAAAAACAGGTTAATGGCTTCCGGCATTCCGCCAAAAGTGGCGATGCTGACGTACACCCAGTTTACACCGCTGCCAAACAGCCCAAGGCCCCAGCAAAAACCAATCCAGGCGGACTGGCCGGGACGTCGGTCGAGTGTCAGGGCCAGTAAGCCGAACAGTGAGACAAGAGCGGCTGGCCAGTAATCATAAGGTGAAAAGGAGAGTGTGCCACAGGCACCGAATAAGAGCGCCAGCAGGGCGCGAACCCGCTGGCGTTGGTATAAAGAGGCAATTGCCATGGAGTAATTATTCTTCCAGTATCGGTTGCGGCGCGTCGTCCGGTATTTTTACGTGAACCTGAATAATACGTCGGCT
>Ga0209847_1000312_pt1 | contig 20406 bp, 17 predicted proteins | sample OrgsoiDNA_201060_FD_185808 | JGI IMG/M metagenome (GOLD analysis project Ga0209847, IMG submission 185808) | Permafrost soil microbial communities from the Arctic, to analyse light accelerated degradation of dissolved organic matter (DOM) -... | ecosystem: Environmental > Terrestrial > Soil >... | reverse complement strand
CAAATAGAATCCAACCTCTGGTGGATGACGGCCTGATAGACGATGTGGTCCGTCGACTGAAAAGCGGCAAAGAAGCCGACGTTTACACCGTGTTATGCGGTGGAGAGATCCGTTGCGCCAAGGTTTATAAAGAAGCCAGCCAGCGCAGTTTTAAGCAGGCGGTGCAATATCAGGAAGGGCGTAAAGTCCGTAACAGCCGCAGCGCCCGTGCTATGCAGAAGGGCTCAAAGTTCGGTAAAAAGCAGCAGGAAGAGACCTGGCAGACTGCCGAGGTGGATGCTCTGTTTCGCCTCGCCAACGCCGGGGTGCGTGTCCCACAGCCTTACATTTGCCTTGATGGGGTATTGCTGATGGAACTGATCACCGATGCCGAAGGGCTGGTCGCGCCGCGTTTGAGTGATGTCATGCTAACGCCAGAAGAGGCGCTTGCCGACCACGACACGATGATCCGCAATATTGTGCGCATGCTGTGCGCCGGTATCGTGCACGGGGACCTGTCAGAGTTCAACGTACTCATGGACGCCAGCGGGCCGGTGATCATCGACTTGCCGCAAGCGGTGGATGCGTCTGCCAACAACCACGCTGAGTCGATGTTTGAACGCGACGTGAACAACATGCGCGGCTACTACAGCCAGTTCGCCCCAGAGTTGCTGGACACGCGTTTTGCCAAAGAGATTTGGGCGCTTTATGAAGATGGCAAACTGACGCCGGAAAGTGTCCTGACCGGCCAGTTTGCAGAAGACACCACGAAAGCGGATGTGGATTCGCTGCTGGATGAAATCATCGCCGCAGAAGATGAATATTACGACCGTCAGCGTGCGCTGAAGGAACGTGATTTCAACGACTGATTTGCGTCTAAACACCCTCGGCTGTTCAACATAGGGCTAGTCGCGCATCACCGAATCGCGGCCACAAAAACCGGCATTCTGCAAAATATGCTGGCCGGTTTCAGAAAGAATAAATGCCGCCAGCGGTGTGGCTTTTTCTGTGCAGGTCGCGAGCGCATAATTCGCGCGCACGTTGTAATCTGCCGGTATGTTGAACACCTCCAGCGTATCATTTTCCCGCAGCAGGGCGGCGTAACTGGTATAGCCGATAAATACATCGGCTTGCCCGGTGCAAATCAACCATTCTGCCGCCAGTTTCCCCTCCGGCACTTTTGCCGATTTTTCACCCCCCACCAGACGCAGCGCTTTATTGCGTAAAATGGCCCCGGCATCGGGATGACGCCGTTCAATCAGCTCGAACATCTGCCAGGTATAATCACCGGAAGGATCACTGAGCGGCGTTGACGTCGCCAGCCGAAAGCGCGGGTCGAGCAGTACGCTCAACCAGTTCAGCTTTTCCAGTTCGGGCCCTTTGCGTGCCGTGACACACAGGCTGTTGCCGCACATGGTCTCGACGTGCAGGGCTTTGCCGTGCTGTTGCAGCGCCAGCGGATGCGCCGTATTGGCCGAAGCAAACAGGTCCACTTTTTCGCCCTGTTCGATGCGCTCGCGAAGCAGCCCGGCAGGGCCGAACTCTGTCACGACATTCGTGCCACTTTCTGCCTGAAAAGCCTCACACAGTGGCGCCCACGCCCGGCGCAGGCTACCTGCGGCCAGCACTTTTATCGATTTTGTCATCAGGTCTCCTTATCATATTGGTCTCAAGAAAAGATCACGACGCCGGGAATGAGGTTATTTCCCCGCGTGCGGCGCTTCTGTGGCGGGCTTGAAGTCGGTCCGGTAGAAGCGTTCATAATAGGCGTCAGCCTGTGTTTGCATGTCGATGTCAGCGAACTTCTGCGGGTAAAGCTTCTTCGCCATCCATAATTCACCAATGGCCAGCGCTTCCGGCATCGGATAGCCCCAGGCTTTGGCGTATTCAGGCATCAGATAAACGCGGTGATGTTTTACGGCGTCGATCACCTGCCACTTCGGATCCTGGCTAATCTGGTCCACTACTTCAGGGTAACGATCCTGTACGAAGATCACCTGTGGGTTCCAGGCGATAACCTGTTCCAGTGATACCTGCTTGTAGCCTTTCACCGTGGCCGCGGCCACATTCATCGCGCCTGCATGGGCCATCATCAGCCCGGTATATTTGCCGGAGCCGTAAGTGGTCAGTTCAGGATTGGCCATATAGGTGCGAATGCGCTGGTCTGCCTGAAGGGCTTTCAGCCGCTCGCCGGTTAACTGGCGCTGAGAAAAAGTATAGTCGATCAATGCCTGGGCCTGTTTCTGACGGTTTACCACTTCGCCGATCAACCGAATTCCATTCTTCAGCCCGTCGGTATAAGCCTGATCTTCATCGGGCAGCGCCGGGTTCATTTTGTGTTCTTCACCTTTCGGATCGTCACGCAGTGAGATCGCCACTACTGCGATGCCGGTCTGGCTGATCTGGTCGATCATCTCCTGCGGCGCATAGTTGGTGACAAACACCACCTGCGGATGCAGCGCGACGACGCTTTCGAGATTGACGGTCGTCAGATCGCCGACCACCGGTGTTTTCTCCAGCGCAGGCGCCAGACGCACATAACCGCTGCCTAACTGTTGCTGCCAGTTATTCAGGACACCGACGATGTCTTTAGTGGCATCCAGTTGTACCAGAAGATTCAGGGTTTGATGCTGCAACACCACCACGCGATCGACGTTATCGGGAAGGGTCACCTGCCGTCCGAGTTGGTCGGTAACCTGGCGCGAAGCCCATGATGAAAGGGGAGCAAAACTCAGCGCAAGGCCGAGCAGAAAAACGGAAGGTAAAACGCGCACGGTAGTAATCCTCTGATTCGTTGTGCAAAGGATTATATAACGATGCGCTTTATCATCAAATGACTAAAACCCAACCGGTTTCAGAAACGGCAGGTTACTTACGTGCTTCAACCAACATACGCACCGCCAAACCGCTGAGTACCGTCGCCATCAGCCAGCGCTGAACCAGCAACCACAGCGGGCGGCCCGCCAGAAAGACGGCGATATAACCGGCGCAAATCGCAATCAGTGCATTAATGCTCATACTGATCAGAATTTGAGTACTGCCCAGCACCAAAGATTGCACCAACACATGGCCCTGTTCAGGCACGATAAATTGCGGTAACAGTGACAGATAAAGTACGGCAGTTTTTGGATTCAGCAGGTTGGTGACCAGGCCCATGGTGAATAATTTCTTCGGGCTGTCATGCGGTAAGTCTTTGACCTGAAAAGGCGATCTTCCGCCCGGTTTGATGGCTTGCCACGCCATATACAGCAAGTATGCCGCACCGCATACGCGCAGTGTGTCATAGGCAAAAGGTACAGCCATGAGTAACGCCGTAATACCCAGCGCTGCAAATACCATATAAAACAGAAAACCCAACACAACGCCGCCAAGAGAAATCAGCCCGGCTTTTGGCCCCTGACACAGTGAACGGGAGATGAGATAAATCATATTGGGACCGGGCGTCAGCACCAGTCCAAAAGCAATCAGCATAAAAGGTAACAGATGGGCGGCGTCAGGCATGGCATTCTCCGGGGCTGAAAGGGCAGGCATTTAACAAATAATCAAGCAACAGATATAGAGCTTTTTAGACTGTTTTGGCAAGTCCCTGATGAGTTGTCATTTCAATTACATCATGGCGTGGCAGACTGCTTTGACGCTTTTTTAAAACAGGAAAAATTGATGATCAATAACGATATGTCCGTGCGTCTGGCGAAGGCCAGCCAGATTGCCGCACATGCGGCCGAACTGGCGCTGGATTATTTTAATCGTCGTGATGAAATCCAGGTCAGCAGCAAAAAGGTGCAGGACTTTGTATCGCAGGCCGATGTCGCCGTCGAGACGTTTATCCGTGCGCAACTGGCGGAATATTTTCCGCATGACGCCATCATTGGTGAGGAACTGGGGGGTGACTTAACGGATGCACCCTGCTGGGTTATTGACCCCATCGACGGCACGTCCAATTTTCTGCGCGGTTCGCCGCTGTGGGGCGTTTCCCTCGGGCTGGTAGAACATAAAAAACCGGTGATTGGCGTAGTCGCACTGCCGGTACTCAACGAGCAGTTTGCTGCCGAGAGTGGCAAAGGCATTTTCCGCAACGGCCAGCCTTTCGTGCGCGATGACCGCTTTGGCGATGTGCAGATTGTCTCGCTGGGTGACAGCTCGGATGACAAACTCGATGAAGCCGCACAGTTTTATCAGGGGCTGCGGGCCGCCGACTGGTCGGTGCAATGCTATCGCTGCACCACCATTGGCATGGTCTTCGCCGCGAAAGGCATTACCGACGGCCACCTGCAACGCCGCACCACGCTGTGGGATATCGCCGGTGGCGCGGTGTTATGTCAGGAAGCGGGGCTGGAAACCGTGGTCAGCTTTGGTTCGGAAAATATCCGACATTTGTCCGTAGCAGCGGGCACGCCAGGATTGATGACCGCCGTCAGGCCGCTGTGGGATTTGCAGCCACGATAAATCAGAGAGGCAATGGCAAGGTTTGGGTGGTTCCACGGTGCTGACTCAGAATGTAAAACGACCCGCCTCTCACCCCTCTTTCGCTTCCCACTCTGTATCCGGGCGTTGTGCAATCTGCTGTGGCGTCATCGGGCGGCCCAGCAGATAACCCTGCAAGGTGTCACAACCGAGCTTGGTGAGGAACTCCTGCTGCTGGGTCGTTTCCACGCCTTCGGCCACAACTTTCAGGTTCAGCGTCTGACCGAGTGCGATGATGGCCTGCACAATGCTGGCATCTTCGCTGCCGGCAATCAGGTCATTGATGAATGCACCGTCAATTTTCAGCTCACTGGCAGGCAGTCGTTTGAGATACAGCAGGCTGGAATAACCGGTGCCGAAGTCATCGATTGAAGCCTTAACGCCATAGTTCGTCAGTTGTTCGAGAATCGCCACACTGGTGTCCGGGTCACGCATCGCGGTGGTTTCGGTCACTTCCAGCGTCAGCATCTGCGGCGGGATTTGATGCCGCTCGATGGTGGCGATCACCATCTCGACCAAATTGGCCTGTTCAAACTGTAAGGCCGACAGATTCACCGCCACTGTCCAGCTGCTGTGACCGGACAGATGCCACTGACGCAACTGGCGGCAGGCTTCGTTAATCACCCATTCGCCGATAGGAATAATCAAACCGGTCTTCTCCGCCATCGGCAGGAAGGTGTCCGGGCTGAGCATGATGCCATGACGCTCCCAGCGCAACAGCGCTTCGAAGCCTGTCACCGGGCCATGCGGGGCAATAAATTTGGGCTGGTATTGCAGGCGTAATTCATCGTGTTCAATTGCCATGCGCAAATCATTCAACAATTGCAGCTGTTCTTGCGCATTAGCATTCATCGACGGCTGGAAGAAGCTATGCCCGCTGCGGCCTGAATTTTTGGTGTGGTACATCGCCGCATCGGCGTTGAGCATCAGTTCGCGCTCATCGTGGCCGTCGCCCGGATAGACCGCAATTCCGATGCTGACGGAAACCAGTAATTCATAGCGTGAGACATAGAAAGGTCTGGCGATCAGATGTACCAGTTTGTCGGCCAGCGTCGCGGCATCATTGGGCTCTGCAATTTCCACCAGCAACACGAATTCATCGCCGCCGAGGCGTGCCAGGGTATCTGCGGCGCGCACCTCTGCCAGTATCCTTTCGGTCACGGCCACTAAAAGCAGGTCACCCACGTGGTGACCGAAAGCATCGTTTACCGCCTTGAAACCGTCGAGATCGAGAAACAGCAGGGCGAAGGGCGACTCATTGCGTGCGGCTTTCTGTAAAGCCTGGCTCAGGCGATCTTCCAGCAGCAGGCGGTTAGGCAATTTAGTCAGGTTGTCGTGCAGCGCCAGTTGCGTCAGTTCACGGTTAGCTTGCGCAAGCGAGGAGGCCAGCACCGAGGTGCGCGCCTGCAACCGGGCATCGAGCACAGAAATGATTAACGTGATGGCCAAAACCGCCAGCGTGACGACAATCACCAGCAGGGCAAGCCAGTTGTTATTGACCCCCGAATAGGCTGCCATGCTGTGGGTATTGTGCGGAAAATTGGCGGCCGCCATGCCGGTATAGTGCATGCCGACAATGGCCGCGCCCATCAGCACCGCCGCGCCGACGCGCAGCATTTTGACGTTCGGCGACTGCTGGCGCAGGTGAAACGCCATCCACAGCGCCGCGCCGGAGGCCACCACGGCGACCACCACCGACAGTGTCACCCAACCTGTGTTGTAACTGATAGCGGGCATCATGCGCATCGCCGCCATGCCAGTGTAATGCATTGCCGCAATCCCGCCGCCCATCAGCAGCGCTCCGAGCAGCAGACTTCGTGTGGGCAAGCGTTCCTGGCAGACCAACCACAGGGCAAAGGTTGATGAGATGATAGCGATTATCATGGAAAGCAGGGTGATCAGTGGGTCGTAACCCATTGAGACAGGAAGGCTGAAGGCCAGCATGCCGATGAAGTGCATCGACCAGATGCCAATTCCCATCGACAGTGCGCCGCCTGCCAGCCATAAACGAGATGCTTTTCCCTGCGTGGTCGCTACTCGTCCTGCCATGTCGAGAGCAGTATAAGAAGCGAGCATGGCAACGATGAAGGAAAAAAGGATGAGCACATCGTTATAATTACTGGAAAGCATGCAAAGACTCCACACAATAAAGTGGTTATTTAAACGGCTATTTGAGCGCGGCGATCATGGCATTAAAAATTAATAAACGCTAACGAAATAGCGGTTTTATATTAAATTCACTTAAGGATAAGGGTGTGATGAAAAATATAAAAATGTGCAGGCGCAGGTTATTAGGCTTATTAATTATAGGGTTTTTGGTCGGCTGGAATTATGACCGTGATGTCATAGGCTATAGTTAAGTATTAAACAAGCTAATCAATTGGGAGTAAATACATGATAACGGTACACCATTTAAATAATTCACGTTCGCAGAGAATTCTCTGGATGCTGGAGGAACTGGAAGTCCCTTATCAAATCCAAAGATATCAACGCGATGAAAAAACCATGCTGGCGCCCGATTCACTCAAAAAAGTGCATCCACTGGGGAAATCCCCGGTTTTGGTTGATAACGATCTCACCTTGGCCGAGTCCGGCGCGATTATCGAGTATTTGCAGGAAACCTACGACGCACAAGGGAATCTTAAGCCAACCGATCACTTCGCCCGGCAGCAGTTTCGTTACTGGATGCACTATGCCGAAGGATCACTGATGCCAATTCTGGTGATGAAGCTGATTTTTGGCCGTCTCGGCAAGCCGCCCATGCCATGGCTGATTCGCCCCATTGCGGGGGCTATCGGCAAAGGCGTGCAGGATAAATATCTGGATAAACAACTGGCCACCCACGGTGCTTATCTCGAAACACACCTGACTGACCACCGCTGGTTTGCGGGCCGTGACTTCAGCGCCGCAGATGTTCAGATGAGTTTTCCGATTGAAGCGATGGTGTCGCGCGGCGGGCTGGAGAGATATCCGCATCTGCGCACATGGTTAACCACGATACAAGCCCGTCCGGCCTATCAGAAAGCGCTGGAGCAGGGCGGTGTGTACCATATAGGCAGTTAATTAATTGATTCAGAGCGGGTTGAGCAAATATATTATGTTTTGCCGGAACATTTATTCGGTTTTATACACTTCCGGTAAAGCATAAGTGAAACCTATTATCTGTTTTACGGTGTTGCTCTATTATTATGAGTGAGCCGGAGATAACCCCTCCCGTGTTTATTTTACCGGGGGGAGAACCGTACGATTTATCTTAAATCCTCCTCTGCATACCGTTTTTTTCGTTTGCCCGTATTGCCTGAATTTCGGACGAAATAAATCTGTACGCCATTTACGTATCTTGCAAAACGCCAAAAAGAACGGGTTTGCGCAAATTCCTGGGCGATATGCTTTTTAAATGCACAAATAAGACCAATTTGTCGTGAACGGGAGTTGAAAAGAGGGGGTTAATGGCTGGATAATCGTTTGCTTTGCAGTACCCGTGGTTTTTATTTCCGCCTTACGCGATGAGAGTTAAACGTTTGCCTTGGTTTTGCGCGTCGATCCTGCCTGTTTGTCGGCACGCATTTCACCGGGTAGGGAAGCGAACGTGACGAAACGGTTTCGTAATGACCACGCAGGCTTTTCAGCAAGACACTTCAGAGGGTTGCACATGTCTAGTTCACACAGCAAAACGGGCGGTGCTGTTGCGCCAACCGGTTCGCTTGATGCTTTTTTCAAAATTTCTGCCCGCGGCAGCAATGTCCGTCAGGAGGTCATTGCCGGTCTCACGACGTTTCTTGCCATGGTGTATTCCGTAATTGTTGTCCCAGGCATGTTGGGTAAAGCCGGTTTCTCACCAAGTGCTGTTTTTGTCGCCACCTGTCTGGTGGCGGGTTTCGGTTCACTATTAATGGGTCTGTGGGCTAACCTGCCACTGGCTATCGGTTGTGCTATCTCCCTGACGGCGTTTACTGCGTTTAGTCTGGTGCTGGGTCAGCACATCAGCGTGCCCGTGGCGCTGGGTGCGGTCTTCCTGATGGGGGTGCTGTTTACCATCATTTCTGTCACGGGCATCCGTTCGTGGATATTACGCAATTTACCGATGGGCGTTGCGCATGGCACCGGCATTGGTATTGGCTTGTTCTTGCTGCTGATTGCCGCTAACGGTGTCGGCCTGGTGATCAAAAACCCTCTTGACGGTTTACCGGTCACGCTCGGTGCGTTCACCTCTTTCCCGGTGATCATGACGTTGCTGGGGCTGGCGGTGATTTTTGGCCTGGAAAAACTACGCGTTCCCGGCGGCATTTTGCTGGTGATCATCGTGATATCTATCATCGGCCTGATGTTTGATCCGGCGGTGAAATATCAGGGTCTGTTCGCGATGCCGTCCCTGTCTGATGCCAATGGGCGCTCAGTGCTGTTTAATCTCGACATTATGGGTGCGCTGAAAATGGCCGTGCTGCCAAGCGTGCTGGCACTGGTGATGACGGCAGTATTTGATGCCACTGGCACCATTCGCGCCGTAGCGGGACAGGCTAACTTGCTGGATAAAGATGGGCAGATCATCAGCGGTGGTAAAGCGCTGACTTCTGACTCTATCAGCAGCATGTTAGCGGGTCTGGTTGGTGCAGCACCTGCAGCGGTGTATATCGAATCTGCGGCGGGTACGGCGGCGGGCGGTAAAACTGGCCTGACGGCGACGGTGGTCGGCGTGTTGTTCCTGCTGATGCTGTTCCTGTCTCCGCTCTCTTATCTGGTTCCGGCTTACGCCACGGCACCGGCGCTGATGTATGTCGGCCTGCTGATGCTGAGTAACGTTACCAAACTGGACTTTGATGACTTCGTCGACGCGATGTCCGGCCTGTTGTGCGCTGTTTTCATCGTGCTTACCTGTAATATCGTGACCGGTATTATGTTGGGCTTCAGCGCACTGGTCATCGGCCGTATCTTCTCCGGCGAATGGCGCAAGCTGAACGTTGGCACCGTGATCATCGCGGTGGCGTTAGTGGCGTTCTACGCCGGTGGATGGGCCATTTAAGATTTTTTTGGGCGAAAAAATGTAACGCCTTTTAAAGTCAAAGTCGTGGGCGTCGGCCCACACCGGGCGAGTTTCGGGTTGCGATCCGAACTCGCTTTTTTAATTCAAGGTCAAAGTCGTGGGCGTCGGCCCACACCGACCAGAGGGCGGCCAGTCGCCGCCGCCCTCTGGACTCCCGGGCTTTTTCATGGAACACCGGCAGCTGCGCTGGTCACAATGGCCGTGTTTCAGGTGCCGCTGTTATAGCCGCAAAATGCCGCCGCGTTGCGGTTCCTTCACTTCGGGTTCCAACCCGCGTAATAAAGACACGCGGTTTTCCACCTCTCGTTCAGCGCCATTTTTGAATGCGGCCCGGACTTTTTTAAAAGACAAAACAGAGCAGGTTTTGATTTTGATTTTGATTTTGATTTTGAATTTGAATTTAAAAAAAGCTTCGGCCGTGTTCAAAATGTCACCGGCAAGTCGGTGGAGAGACAACATCTTTACCGTTGGCTCGAACCCGCAGCCGGGAAGCCCGTCAGGGCTGACATTTTACGGCTATCGCTGTGGCACCTGAAACACGGCCATCCCGATTTAGCGATAGCGCGCAGTTAAAAAAGCTCGGATTCTTAAGGCCCGAGCGACTGCGGGCCTTAAGGCGGGTTTGGGCGGCAGCCCAAGCTCTTGACCTGGATTTTGAATTAGAAATGCCTTTAAAGGGGAATTAGTGGCCCCAACCACACCCCTTTAAGCACGCTCTGATTTAACCCTCCCCCTTTTTTGATCTACTATTCCCCTGTATGTGTCAGACCCCGTCTGATTGAAATCATAAAAATAAGAGTCCAAGGAAAGCATGGAAATCTTCTTTACCATTCTGATTCTGATCCTGGTGGTGTCACTTTCCGGTGTCGTGACCAGGATGTTGCCGTTTCAAGTTCCCCTCCCTTTGATGCAAATCTTGGTCGGGGCATTGCTGGCCTGGCCCAACTTTGGTCTGCACGTGGATTTCGACCCTGAGCTGTTTTTAGTGCTGTTCATTCCCCCGCTGCTGTTCGCCGATGGCTGGAAAACCCCGACGCGTGAGTTTCTGCACCACGGGCGCGAAATTCTCGGGCTGGCGCTGGTCCTGGTGTTGCTGACCGTCGTGGGCATCGGTTACCTGATTTATCTGATGGTGCCAGGTATTCCTCTGGTGGCGGCTTTTGCGCTGGCGGCGGTGCTTTCTCCGACCGATGCCGTGGCGCTCGGCGGGATTGTCGGCAAAGGACGTATTCCGAAATCGATCATGGGCGTGCTGGAAGGCGAGGCGCTGATGAATGACGCGTCCGGTCTGGTGTCGCTGAAATTTGCTATCGCGGTAGCCATGGGCACCATGATTTTCACCGTCGGCGGCGCGTCGGTCGAGTTTCTCAAAGTAGCGATTGGCGGCCTGATGGCCGGTGTGGCGGTGACCTGGTTGTACAGTAAATCGCTGCGCATTATGAGCCGCTGGAGCGGGGATGACCCGGCGACGCAAATCGTTTTCCTGCTGCTGTTGCCGTTTGCCTCCTACCTGATTGCCGAACACATCGGCGTGTCGGGTATTTTGGCCGCCGTGGCCGCCGGTATGACCATCAGCCAGTCTGGCATTATCCGTAACGCGCCGCTGGCAATGCGCCTGCGAGCCAACAGCGTCTGGGCGATGCTCGAATTTGTGTTCAACGGCATGGTGTTCATCATGCTGGGCTTGCAACTGCCGGGTATTTTGGAGAACTCCCTCGACCAGGCCACCCATGATCCCTCTATCGTCACCTGGCACCTGTTTGCTGACGTCGGCATCATCTACTTTGCGCTGCTGCTGCTGCGCTTTGTCTGGCTGTGGGTGATGAAAAATATCAGTAACCGTTTTCTGAAAAAGAAACCGTTGCTGTTTGGCAGTTACAGTACGCGTGAATTGTGGATAGCCTCTTTTGCCGGAGTGCGCGGAGCGATAACCCTGGCCGGTGTGCTCTCTATTCCACTGTTCCTCACGGATGGCACCGCTTTCCCGTCGCGTTACCAGTTGGTGTTTCTGGCCACCGGGGTGATCCTGTTCTCACTGATTGCAGGGGTGATTGCCTTGCCATTCCTGCTCAAAGGTGTGGTGCTTGCCGACGGTTCGGTCTACCGGGAAGAGGAGCGCATGGCGAAGTCGATTGCCGCCGAAGTGGCGATCGAAAGCCTGCATAAAATGGAAGAACGCCTGGCGGCGGATGCCGAAGAGAACATCGACGAGCAGACGCTCAAGGAGATCAGCTCGCGGGTAATAGGGACGCTGCGGCGACGAACGGCCAATAAAGATGACATGGAAACCGCGCTGAAGCTGGAAAACCTCGAACGGCGCTTTCGTCTGACGGCGCTGCGGGCCGAGCGCGGCGAGCTGTATCATCTGCGTGCGACGCAGAAAATCAGTAACGAAACCCTGCAAAAACTGCTGCATGATCTCGACCTGCTCGAAGCGTTGCTGGTAGAAAAAGAAGTGTGATCGTCTCCAACCGACTTCTTTTTCTACTACAGCGCGCACGTCATCCGGCGTGCGCGCCTTCCTCTCCTTCCTGCTGCCAATACGCCCGGCAAAGCGCAATCCACGCCTGCGCACTGTGCGACAAGTAACTTCCCTGATGCCAGATAAGCCCTAACTGCCACGGCATAGCGGGATCCAGCGGTATCCACATCAGACTGTTTTTATCCAGCCGCTGGCAGATAGGTTCCGGCAAAATGGCGATGCCCATGCCGGTCTGCACCATGGCGGCGAGGAAGTCCCACTGGCCGCTGCGGGCAGCGATTTTAGGGGTAAACCCGTGGCTGCTGAAGGCTTCCATCAGCATGCGGTACAGCGCAAAGTCTTCGTTATAAATCAGAATGCTTTCATCAGCCAGCTCGGTAATCGGCACTCGGGTGCGGTTAAGCCATTTCTCGCTGCGCGGCACGACCACACACAGCGGGTGACTGAAGAGCGGCAGCGACGTAATTGAAGGAACCGCGTCGGCGGGCAGGGCGGTCAGCGCCAAATCCAGTTCGCCAGAGATCACCGCCTGCTGGACTGTCAGGCCGCCAAACTCTGAGATGATCAGCTCAATGCCTGGATATTTTTGGCGGAATTCGCCGATCAACGGTGCCATCTGTGTACCGACCATCGGCGGGATCCCCAAACGCAGCCGCCCGCGTTTGACGGTGTTGATATCCTCCAGTTCGACCTCGAGTTGGCGGAACTCTTCCAGAATATTCAGGCCACGCTGATACACCGCCTGTCCGCTGTCGGTCAGGCGCAGGCGACGCCCTTCCCGGACGATCAGTGTACATTCCAGCTCTTCTTCTAAATGACGCAGCATTTTGCTGATGGTCGGCTGAGTGACGAACAGCTTTTCGGCCGCGCGGGTAAAGCTCTGCTGGCGGACCACTTCGACGAAATAACGTAACGTGCGGACATCCATTATTAACTATTCCATTTTGGAATCATTTGGATGATTTTAATTCATTTCTTCACAGGTTTCCTGCCAACGTATAATTCAGCCAGTTCTTTTTTCGTCCTTCGAGGTCGTTCCCCATGTTGTTGGCGTTGCGCACACGAGCGCCGTCCCTGTTGAATCGCTGTCAGGTACCCATTCAGGTGGTGCTGTATGCCATTTTGTTCCTGATAGCGGACCGTCTGGTCACGTTGCTGCATTTACCCCTGCCGGCCAATATCGTCGGCATGTTGATGCTGTTGTTACTGATTATGTTCCGCGTGTTGCCGCTGAAATGGGTAAAAGCCGGTTCACGCTGGCTGCTGGCGGAAATGCTGTTGTTCTTCGTACCTGCCGTGGTGGCGGTAGTGAATTATGCGCAGTTGCTGATGGTCGAAGGCTGGAAGATCTTTCTGGTGATTGGTATCAGCACGATGCTGACACTCGGGGCGACATCGCTGGTGGTTGACCGGGTTTATCGCCTCGAGCAGAAGCTTGCCGCGAGGAGAGCGCGTCATGACTGACATCATCATCAGCATTGCCTGTTTTCTGGTGACGCTCGGTCTCTATTTCGCCAATAAAAAACTCTATCGTCAGCGGCGTACACTGCTGTTTATGCCGCTGGTCCTGACGCCGGTGGTGCTGGTGGTATTGCTGGTGGTGACGCATGTTTCCTATCAGGATTACATCGGTGAAACCCACTGGTTGCTGTGGCTGCTGGGCCCGTCGACTATCGCGTTTGCTGTGCCGGTCTACGAGAATATGGCGATCATCCGCCGCCACTGGCTATCATTGTCGGCAGGCGTGGTGACCGCCATTATTGTGGCAGTTTTCAGCTCTGTCTGGCTGGCGCGTTTGTTGACGTTGCCGGAAGAGATCCAGCGCAGTCTGGCGGTGCGCTCCATCACCACGCCTTTCGCGCTGGCCGCCGCCAAACAGTTGGGCGGCCAGCCGGATTTGGTCGCGCTGTTTGTGGTGATCACCGGCGTATTTGGCATGGCGGTCGGCGATATTTTATTCCTGCGGCTGGCGGTAAAAAGCGGGCTGGCAAAAGGAGCTGGTCTGGGGGCCGCCTCTCATGGCGCGGGCACGGCGAAAGCCTATGAAATCGGCGCAGAAGAAGGGGTGGTTTCCAGTCTGGTGATGATGCTGGCGGGGGTGATCACGGTGGTGGTGGCGCCCTTAATCAGTGTTTTGATGTGGTAGGCGACCACGGCGCAAAATCTCGGGCTGCTGCCCAAACCCGCTTTTAAATCTTTAAATTCAAATTCAAATTCAAGGTCGTGGGCGTCGGCCCACACCGACCAAAGGCCCGCAGTCGCTCGGGCCTTTGGAATCCGAGCTTTTTAAAAACAGCAGCTGCGCAGGTCACAATGGCCGTGTTTCAGGTATCTCAGCGACAGCCGCAAACTCCGCCGCTCCGCGGTTCTCTCAGTTCGGGCTCCAACCCGCGCAAACCCCCGCGCGGTTTTGCGCCTCTCCCTCGACGTCGTTTTGAACGCGGCCGAAGCTTTGCTTAATTCAAAATCCAGACTGTGTTTATCTTTTAAAATGTCGAGGCCGCATTCAAAAATGGCGCTGAGCAAGAGGTGAAAAACCGCGAGTATTTTTTCGCGGGTTGGAACCCGCAGCGAAGGAACCGCCTAAGCGGCGGCATTTTGCGGCTATCACGGCGGTACCTGAAACACGTCCATCCCGATTCAGCGATAGCGCGCAGTTAAAAAACGCAGGGTTCCAAGGGAGGCGCGTTTACGCCTCCCTTGGGCCAGTGTGGGCGGCGAGCCCACGATCTTGACCTTGAATTTAAAGATTTAAAAGCAGGTTTGGGCGGCAGCCCAAGGTTTACCGATGTGGGCCGCAGCCCACAACATTAGCGCGTTAATGAATAACCTGTGAAAGGAACTCCCGCGTTCTCGCGGATTTAGGATTGGCAAAGAACTCCAACGGAGGCGCCTCCTCCACGATCTCCCCGCGATCCATAAAGATCACCCGGTCTGCCACCGTCCGCGCAAACCCCATTTCGTGGGTAACACACAGCATGGTCATGCCCTCTTCTGCCAGGCCAATCATGGTATCGAGCACCTCTTTCACCATCTCCGGGTCCAGCGCGGATGTTGGTTCGTCGAACAGCATGATTTTCGGCTTCATACACAGTGAGCGGGCGATCGCCACGCGCTGCTGCTGGCCGCCTGAGAGTTGGCCAGGAAACTTGTGAGCATGCTCGGCGATACGTACCCGTTTCAGGTAGTGCATCGCCAGTTCTTCGGCTTCCTTCTTCGGCATCTTACGCACCCAGCATGGCGCCAGCGTGCAGTTCTGTAATACCGTCAGATGCGGGAACAGATTGAAGTGCTGGAACACCATGCCCACTTCGGTGCGCACCCGTTCGATGTTGCGTAAATCGTCATTGAGCTCGGTGCCGTCTACCACGATCAGCCCTTGCTGATGCTCTTCCAGATGGTTGATGCAGCGGATAGTGGTTGATTTTCCCGAACCTGAAGGGCCGCACAATACAATGCGCTCACCTGACTTCACGTTCAGATTGATGTTTTTCAACACGTGGAACTGTCCGTACCACTTGTTCACGTCTTGCAGCGTGATCATCATTTTTTTAGGTTCAGTGACTTGATGGTCGCTCATGGTTTACCTCAGTGTGCGGAACGTCCGGTGTGAAAGCGTCTTTCCAAATGTTGGCTATAACGCGACATGCTGAAACAGAAAATCCAGTAAACGGCGGCGGCGAAGACGTAACCTTCGGTCGACATGCCGAGCCACGCCGGATCGACGGTGGCTTGTTGGACGCTGCTGAAGAGATCAAACAGACCGATGATGATCACCAGGCTGGTGTCCTTGAACAGCGCGATGATGGTATTGACCAGACCCGGTATCACCATCTTTAATGCCTGCGGCAGAATGACCAGCCCCTGCGTTCTCCAATAACCCAGCGCCAGCGATTCTGCGGCCTCAGTCTGGCCTTTCGGCAGTGCCTGCAAACCGCCACGCACCACTTCCGCCACATACGCCGACTGGAACAACACCACGCCTACCAGCGCACGCACCAGTTTGTCGATGTTGGTGCCTTCGTGCATAAACAACGGCAGCATCACCGAGGACATAAACAGCACGGTGATCAGCGGTACACCACGCCAGAACTCGATAAAAATGACGGACAGTATGCGCACAATCGGCAACCGTGAACGTCGCGCCAGCGCCAGCAAAATCCCCAGCGGTAGTGCGCCAGCGATCCCTACGGCGGCGATAATCAGCGTCAGCGTCAGCCCGCCCCACTGGCGGGTTTCCACCACCGGCAGGCCGAAGAAACCGCCGTACAGCATGAACCAGGTGAAAATGGGGAACAGGACTATCCAGGCGGTGATATAGCGCCCACGGCGCGGCATGGCGCGTACAAACATCGGGATCAGTGTGAGCAGCCCGACGATAAGCGTCAGGTTGATGCGCCAGCGCTCCTCAAACGGATACAAACCATACATAAACTGGCCGAAGCGGGCATGAACAAACACCCAGCACGCGCCCTGTTTGGTGCAGTCAGCGCGGGTGGTTCCCACCCAGTTGGCCTGGAAAATCACCCAGTTGAACAAAGGAGGGATCACTATCCACAGCAACCACAAACAGAAGAGAGTCAGCAGGCTGTTAAACCAGCTGGAGAACAGATTTTTACGCGCCCACAGTACGGCGGTACCGACGGGTGTACCGGGTTTGGCAACCCGCAGAGGATGGGGAAGTGTGCTCATCGTCATTCGTTTCCCTTAACGTTCGACCAGCGCAATACGCCGGTTGTAGATGTTCATTAAGAACGAAATCACCAGACTGATGATCAGATAGACCGACATCGTGATGGCAATGGTTTCAATCGCCTGACCGGTCTGATTGAGCACCGTACCGGCAAACAGCGACACCATATCTGGGTAGCCGATAGCCGCTGCCAGCGAGGAGTTTTTAACGATGTTGAGATACTGACTGGTCAGCGGTGGAATGATCACCCGCATCGCCTGCGGCAAAATCACCTGCCGCAGCGTGACCGGATTGGGCAGGCCGAGCGAGCGGGCCGCTTCGTGCTGGCCATGGGAAACCGACTGAATGCCGGAGCGGATCACTTCGGCAATAAATGTTGAGGTATACACCGACAGCGCCAGCGTCAGCGAGGCCAGTTCAGGAATAAGCACCATGCCGCCACGGAAGTTGAAACCGTGCAGCGCGGGGATATCCCAGTGCAGCGCCGGGCCGAAGAACAAATGCGCCAATGCAGGGAACACGATCAGCAAGACAATCGCCCAGGGCCAGATACGCCAGACCCGACCGGTGTGAATCTGCCTAAAATGGTTGTAGCGCTGCAAAGCGATAATGCCGAACACGGCTAAGAGAAGAGCGATAAACGTGGCCAGACTGCCCGGCGCCAGTTCAGGCGACGGCAGATAAAGCCCACGGTTGCTGACGAATGCGACGCCGAAGGCCTCAAGGCTTTGGCGTGGGCCGGGCAGGTTACGCAGTACGGCGAAGTACCAGAAGAAAATCTGCAACAGAGGCGGGATGTTGCGGAAAATTTCGATATAGACAGTGGAGACTTTGCGGATCAGCCAGTTATCAGACAGCCGCCCCAGGCCGATGATGAAACCGAGAATCGAGGCGAACACGATACACAGCGCTGACACTAATAAAGTGTTGAGCAGGCCAATGACAAAAACGCGCGCGTAAGTATCCCCCTCCTGATAGTCAATAAGGTGCTGAATGATGCCGAAACCGGCACCTCTGCTGAGGAAATCAAAGCCCGAGGTGATGCCTCGTGTTGTCAGATTGGTAATGGTGTTGTGCAGGAGGTAGCCGAGACAAGCCACCAGCAACACCACCGCGAAAATTTGGTAAAGCCAGGCACGGACCGCCGGATTGGTTAGCGAGAATGTTTTTTTTTCGGCTGGGCGTTGCGACATAAGGGTGAACCTCGATATACGGTAAACCTGAGAAAAGAAGACGCCAGGGAACGGCTGGCGTCTTCTTTCTTAAAACACGTCAATACTATGAATATTCGAAGTTATTGGAGTTGTGGCAAGGCGGCAAGGGAGGGCATCCCGATGAGCTGACACAGGTCAGTGATTCGGGGGCCAGAGCGCTGCCAACACCGCCACAGCTTCAAGAACAAAGAATATTTAACGTACCGGTGGAGCGTATTGAATCCCACCCTGATTCCAGAGGGCGTTCTGGCCGCGTTTGATTTTCAGCTCACTACCTGCGCCGACGTTGCGGTCAAAGCTCTCGCCGTAGTTACCCACTTGTTTGACGATTTTCACTACCCAGTCGTTTGGCAGCTTCAGATCTTCGCCATATTTACCGGTTTTACCCAGCAGGTTGCTCATGTCAGGCGTGGTCGGGTTAGCGGCCATCTGCTCAACGTTTTTAGAGGTCACACCCATCTCTTCGGCATTCAGCATGGCGTACAGTGACCAGCGCACCACTTCCAGCCAGTCTTCATCACCACGGCGAACCACCGGGCCAAGAGGTTCTTTGGAGATAACTTCCGGCAGTACGATGAAATCATCAGGCTTGCCGAGTTTAATACGCAGTGCATAAAGCTGAGACTGGTCAGAAGCCAGCGTGTCACAACGGCCTGAGTCCAGCGCTTTGGCGCTTTCATCTGAACGGTCGAAAGTGACTGGGGTATAGGTCATTTTATTGGCTTTGAAGTAGTCGGCAACGTTCAGTTCGGTATCTGTACCTGCCTGAATGCAAACGGTTGCGCCGTCGAGCTCTTTAGCACTTTTCAAGCCCGCTTTCTGGTGAGTCAGGAAGCCGATCCCGTCGTAGTAGTTCACGCCAGCGAAGATCATACCCATGCCTGCGTCACGCGAGGAGGTCCAGGTGGTGTTACGTGACAGGATGTCTACTTCGCCCGATTGCAGCGCGGTGAAACGCTCTTTCGCTGTCAGCGGGGTGTATTTTACTTTTTCTGCATTGCCAAAAACGGCTGCGGCGATAGCACGGCAAACATCAACGTCGATACCGGTAAACTTACCTTTTGAGTCAGCGTAAGAGAAACCAGGCAAACCATCGCTGATCCCACATTGGACAAATCCTTTCTTCTTCACGGCATCCAGCGTTGTGCCTGCATGTGCCTGACCAGCCAAAGTGGCAAAACTTGCTGCGGCAATCAGTGTTGAGAGCAGTATTTTTTTCATAAATCGTCCTGTGAGACAAAACCGAAAATTATTATTGTGTGAGTGCGCGAAGCACCCTGTCTGTTTATGGGGCATTGCCCTCTGCACGAGTCATTGCAAGGGGAGTGCCAACATTCAAAACGTCCATCAATCAAGTACCGAGGGGAGATTGCACAGTAACATTGATGCGCGTTATTGAATTTATTGCCCCAATCCGGTGCGCGGTCAATACGGATGCAACAAAGTGGTGCGGCTTATTTCACTATTTGGAACTGGATCTCAGCGTTGATGATGTGAAATGAATGTTGTTGCATGGTTAAGTGATGGTTAATTGCGGGCAGGTCTAAAAACTCCCAGACCAGGCGGTCTGAGAGTGTATGTCGTTTTCTTTATGGTTTTCTTGCGGCCTGAATCAGTGCTGCAACCAGCGGGGGAAGCTGGCCTTTCAGCGCCGCACGTTCCGGCTGGAACAGCGTGGCCACAAAGAACGGATGGCCGGGCAGTTCGACCACGCGGATCTCGCCGGCCTGATCGTGACCAACCATCCTCAACGGTTGTGCTTCCAGCGCATCCTGAAACTCAGGGTTGATGCCATATCGGCAGTGATAGCCTTCTTCAACATCCAAAGTACCATAGGCGCGTGCAGGAATGCTGCCGGCAACCAGTCGGATCCCTGCCTTCTTCTCCACCATTTCACAGGCCAGCGGCGCAATCACCAGGCGGCCTTCGGTATCGGTTTCGCCATGGCCTGCGTCCTGCCAGTCCATCACGTTACGGGCATATTCGATGATAGCGTGTTGGAATCCGCCGCAGGTGCCGAGGAAAGGTTTGTTATTTTCACGGGCAAAGCGGATGGCGCGCAGCGCACCTTCAGCCGAGACATAAGGGCTGCCGGGTACGCACCAAAAGGCGTCGAAACCGTCTAAGGGCAGGTTTTCGTCAAGGGATTCAGTGGCGAGCCAGAGTGTATCAATATCAAGGTCAAGCTGTTGTGCAGCAAGGTTTATTGCGAGGGGTATAGCCTGGTGGGCAAGAATAGCGGGGTTGTGGTCCCCGACCAACGCCAGACGGATTTGCTTACTCATCACTTCTCTCCTGGGCAGGTAAAAGGAGATGTTATAGAAAAGTTAAGCTGGCGTCGTGAGAATAATTTTTATCGGACCATGAAGGATTTTGATGATGAGGTACTGCTCAATAGCGGACATAAAAAATCTATGGTCACCCCCGTTTTTGCAACACCGATTTTGATTTATGATGGGCTTGCTTAAATCTATACGGCGTCTGATGGGCAACACTACGTTGCCCGCGCCACGATGAAGTCCGCGCCTGCAGA
>Ga0209847_1000305_pt1 | contig 20687 bp, 20 predicted proteins | sample OrgsoiDNA_201060_FD_185808 | JGI IMG/M metagenome (GOLD analysis project Ga0209847, IMG submission 185808) | Permafrost soil microbial communities from the Arctic, to analyse light accelerated degradation of dissolved organic matter (DOM) -... | ecosystem: Environmental > Terrestrial > Soil >... | reverse complement strand
TGATTCTCTCGACACCGTTGAGCTGGTTATGGCTCTGGAAGAAGAGTTTGATACCGAGATCCCTGACGAAGAAGCTGAAAAAATCACTACTGTTCAGGCAGCTATTGATTTTATCAACGCTAACCAAGCGTAAGCTACAAGCGAGTCAGCTTTTAGTTTAGATAGTTAGGCGGTCATTCGACCGCCTAAGTTTTTTCTGGCCCACCGTATTCATTCTCCCTCCCTGGAGGACACAACGTGTCTAAGCGTCGAGTTGTAGTGACTGGACTTGGCATGCTGTCTCCTGTCGGCAATACTGTAGAGTCCACTTGGAACGCTCTTCTTGCCGGTCAGAGTGGCATTAGCCTAATCGAACATTTTGATACTAGTGCCTTTGCAACGCGTTTTGCTGGCTTAGTAAAAGATTTTAATTGTGAAGAGTACATCTCACGCAAAGATGCCCGCAAAATGGATGCTTTTATCCAGTACGGCATTGCAGCAGGTATTCAAGCGCTTAAAGATTCAGGACTTGAAATTACCGCTGAAAACGCCTCTCGCGTTGGGGCCGCAATTGGTTCAGGTATTGGCGGTCTTGGTCTTATCGAAGAAAACCATAGTTCATTGGTTAACGGCGGACCTCGCAAAATCAGCCCATTTTTTGTTCCTTCCACTATCGTCAATATGATTGCTGGTCATCTGAGCATCATGTTTGGCTTGCGTGGACCGAGCATTTCTATTGCTACTGCTTGTACCTCGGGTGTTCATAATATTGGTCATGCCGCGCGGATCATCGCTTACGATGACGCCGATGTGATGTTGGCCGGTGGTGCAGAAAAAGCCAGTACGCCTTTAGGTATCGGTGGTTTTGGTGCTGCCCGTGCGCTGTCAACGCGTAACGATGATCCTCAGGCTGCAAGCCGTCCGTGGGATAGAGACCGTGATGGTTTTGTTCTGGGCGATGGTGCGGGCATTATTGTGCTCGAAGAGTACGAACATGCTAAAAAGCGCGGTGCCAATATCTATGCTGAAATTGTCGGTTTTGGTATGAGCAGCGATGCTTTCCATATGACATCTCCACCGGAGGACGGCGCGGGTGCTGCACTCGCGATGGAAAATGCGCTGCGCGATGCAGGGATTAACGCCTCAAAAATCGGTTATATCAATGCTCACGGCACCTCGACGGCGGCCGGTGATAAAGCAGAAGCTCAGGCGGTTAAATCCGTCTTTGGTGCCGATGCACAGCGCGTTCTGGTGAGCTCTACCAAATCGATGACCGGACATTTGCTCGGCGCTGCTGGTGCTATTGAGTCCATCTTTACCTTGCTGGCTCTGCGTGATCAGGCAGTTCCCCCGACGATTAATCTGCATAATCCCGATGAGGGCTGCGATTTGGATTTTGTCGCCAACGAGGCCAGACAAGTAAGCAACATGGAATACACGTTGTGTAACTCGTTCGGTTTTGGTGGCACCAACGGCTCACTGGTATTTCGTAAGATTTAAGTGGAAATTGTCTGCTGGTGTTCATTTTTGAAAGGCCCGAAATTCGGGCCTTTTTGTTGTCTGATAATCACCGTATAAAGTAGGAATGCTCTACTTGATAGCGTGAGTGAACTGCCTCAGGCTCCTCACATTATTTGCCCTGCACGGGATTTTCTGGGAGAGACACGATGTGGATTAATGGCGTATTGGCCGATGCATTACCCGCCACAGACCGAGCCACTCAGTTTGGGGATGGCAGCTTTACCACCGCGCGCGTCATGGGAGGAAAAGTCCAACTCCTTGCTCAGCATATCGACAGATTAAAAGCTGCTACCGAACGTTTGATGATAGCTGGCGTTGACTGGCAAGCGTTGGAAGCTGAAATGCGCCATGCTGCCAGCTCGTGTGATGACGCGGTATTGAAAGTTATCCTTAGCCGCGGCGTGGGCGGGCGCGGATACAGCCCGCAAGGGTGCCATTCGCCGAGCCGTATGGTTTCTCTGTCAGATTACCCTTCCCATTATCATCGGTTACGGCAACAGGGCGTGAGATTGGCCCTTAGTCCGGTGGCGTTGAGTCAAAACAGCTTATTGGCTGGTATTAAGCACTTGAATCGCCTCGAACAAGTGATGATCCGTTTGCACCTGGATCAAACCGATGCGCATGAAGCGTTGGTGGTTGATACCGAGGGGATGCTGGTAGAATGCTGTGCGGCGAATATCTTTTGGCGCAAAGGTTCTCAGGTTTTTACCCCAGAACTTTCACTGGCAGGCGTGTCAGGGGTGATGCGCAACCATATTATTCACTTACTGGAAGAAGACGCTCGTTTTAACGTCTCTGAGGTCAAAGCACCGCCTGAAACATTGCGTGATGCGGATGAAGTGATTATTTGTAACGCCCTGATGCCTGTGCTGCCGGTGATACAGGCTGAAAACTGGCATTTTACGTCGTCGACTCTGTACGATTTTTTACATCAGGTTTGCTAAAACCCGCGCATGAAAAGTGAACGTTTATGAAAAATAAAAAACTCAAAATTCTGATTTTAATTTTGGTCATCCTGCTAGGCGCCTTGGGTTTTGCCTATCAAAAGGTCAAAAACTTCGCTGACCGACCAATCAACGTCAGTAGCGAAACTATTTTCACCTTGCCAGCGGGCACGGGCAGGGTAGTTCTCGAGACGCTGCTGGTGAAACACCATTTGATGCAGAAGAATCCGTATTTCTCGTGGTTGCTGCGCCTCGAGCCAGAGTTAAGCAATTTCAAGGCCGGTACCTACCGTTTTGAAAAAGGCATGACCGTACGCCAGATGTTAGAATTGCTGAAAAGCGGTAAAGAAGCACAGTTTAGCGTGCGCTTGGTGGAAGGCTTTAAGCTGAGTGACTGGATGAAAGTGCTGCAAAACTCGGCCTATCTTAAACATGAATTGGAAGGCAAGAGCGGCGAAGAGATCGCCAAAGCGCTGGGGATGACGGACACCAATAATGCCGAGGGCTGGCTGTATCCAGATACCTATCTGTATACCGCAGGGATGACCGATTTATCCTTACTCAAGCGTGCTCACCAGCGTATGGAAAAAACGGTAGAGGCCGCCTGGACAGGGCGTGAGGATTCACTGCCGTACAAAACGCCGACCGAAATGCTGACCATGGCGTCGATTATCGAAAAAGAAACCGCGGTTAAAGAGGAGCGTCCAGAAGTTGCGTCGGTCTTTATCAACCGTTTGCGTATGGGTATGCGTTTGCAAACTGATCCAACGGTGATTTATGGCATGGGAGAGAACTATAAAGGCAATATTAGCCGCAAAGATCTTGAAACGCCGACGCCGTACAACACTTATATGATCTCAGGTTTGCCGCCGTCGCCGATTGCCATGCCAAGTGAAGCCTCTATTGAAGCGGCGGCACATCCGGCCAAAACCGCCTATCTTTACTTCGTCGCAGACGGCAAAGGCGGTCATACCTTTACGACTAACCTCGAAAATCACAATAAAGCGGTACGTGTGTATCGCGAGACATTGAAGAATAAGAATGAAAAGTAAGTTTATCGTTATTGAAGGACTGGAAGGCGCAGGGAAAACCACGGCGCGCGACGTTGTGGTAAATACGCTTCGCGATCTCGGCGTTAAAGACATCGTCTTTACCCGTGAACCCGGCGGAACGCCGCTGGCTGAAAAGCTGCGTGATCTCTTTAAACAGGGTGTTGGCGAAGATAAACCGACGATAAAAGCCGAAGTGCTGATGCTGTATGCCGCGCGGGTACAACTGGTCGAGACGGTTATTCTACCGGCTCTGGCTCGCGGTGCGTGGGTGGTGGGCGATCGCCATGATCTTTCCTCTCAAGCCTATCAAGGCGGTGGACGCGGTATCGATGCGGAATTGATGCGCTCGCTGCGCGATACCGTCTTGGGTGACTTCCGCCCCGACCTGACTCTATACCTCGACTTACCGCCAGAAATTGGCTTACAACGCGCCAGTGCGCGCGGCGAACTTGATCGTATTGAAAAAGAAGCGCTGCCGTTCTTTGAACGCACGCGTGCGCGTTATCTCAGTCTGGTGGCCGAAGACAGCCGGATTCAAACCATCGACGCGGCACAATCGCTGGAAAACGTCAGCGCCGCGATAGAACAGACGGTACGGCAGTGGTTTAATGCCCAACAGGCCGGTGGCCAGCAATGAGTTGGTATCCCTGGCTCAGTGCGCCTTATCGCCAACTGGTCGAGCAGTATCAGTCTGGACGCGGACATCATGCGCTGTTGATACATGCCGCCCGTGGAATGGGTGACGACGCGTTAGTCTATGGCCTGAGCCGTTGGCTACTCTGCCAGCATAAGGACGGGGAGAAAAGTTGTGGCACATGCCACAGTTGCCAATTGATGATCGCGGGGAATCACCCTGACTGGCATGTCCTCGCGCCTGAAAAAGGGAAAAACTCGCTCGGGATTGACCCTGTTCGCCAACTGATTGAAACGCTCTATAATTTTTCGCAACAGGGTGGGGCGAAAGTGGTCTGGCTGGCGGAAACGGAATTATTGACCGAAGCCGCCGCCAACGCATTACTCAAAACCCTCGAAGAGCCGCCAGCGAATACCTACTTTTTACTGGGCTGCAGCGAACCCGGCAGTTTGCTGGCGACGCTGCGCAGTCGCTGCTTTTACTGGCATCTGCCGACGCCGGATGAAAACCTGGCGACCCAGTGGATTAGCCGCCACCAGAGTGCAGATCCGGTGGCCATCAAAACCGCATTGCGTTTGTGCAATGGAACACCGCTTTCGGCGCAAGCGTTATTGCAGCCTGAACGCTGGAAGCAGCGCCTATCGCTGTGCCAACAATTGGCGACCAGTTGCCAGCAGCGCGACATGTTGTCGTTCTTACCGCAACTTAATCATGATGATGTCGCTGAGCGTGTGCAGTGGCTCTGCTCCTTGCTGCTTGATGCCATCAAATGGCAGCAAAATGCCGGGCACTTTATCATCAACCATGACCAGCAACCGCTGATTGCGCAAATCGCTAGACTGCAAACGAACGACGCTTTGCAGAAAAGCGTTCAGGCATGGATGCATTGCCGACAGCAGTTACTGACCATCATCGGTGTGAATCGCGAGCTTATACTGACCGAGCAATTGCTGGAATGGGAGCACTCCCTCAGCTAGCGCGACGTTAAATATTCTTCAGCAGTACCTCATTTTCTCTGAGGTACTGGCCTGCCAAAACCATCGTAAAGAGTTAAACATTATGTTTTTAGTCGACTCCCACTGTCATCTGGACAGTCTGGATTACAACGAGCTGCACAGCGGTGTAGACGCAGTACTCGAAAAAGCCCGTGAACGTGACGTGAAATTTATGCTCGCCGTGGCGACGACCTTACCGGGCTATACGGCAATGACCCAACTGATTGGCGATCGTCCTGATGTCGCGTTCTCATGTGGTGTACACCCGCTGAATATCGACGAGGGATATGATTTCGACGAACTCCGCCGCCTTGCCGCCAATCCAAACGTTGTCGCCATGGGTGAAACAGGGTTGGATTACTTCTATCAGAAAGAAGCACACCTGTTGGCATTGCAGCAAGAATCGTTCCGCCAACACATTCGCGTCGGCCGCGAGTTGAATAAGCCGGTGATTGTCCATACCCGCGAGGCGCGTCAGGATACGCTGGATATTTTACGCGATGAACAAGCGGGGGAATGTGGTGGGGTGCTGCATTGCTTTACGGAAGACCTGCCGACGGCGAAATTCCTGCTTGACTTGGGTTTCTATATCTCTTTCTCCGGTATTGTCACTTTCAGAAATGCTGAGCCATTACGCGAAGTTGCGCGCTATGTGCCGCTCGATCGCCTGCTGATCGAAACGGACTCACCGTATCTGACTCCGGTTCCGCATCGTGGTAAAGAGAATCAACCGGCTTACGTGCGTGACGTGGCTGAATACTTATCCGTGCTTAAAGGCGTCAGTCTTGAGCACCTAGCCGAGGCTACCACCCGCAACTTCGCCCAGCTTTTTCACCTCGATACTTCCTCCCTTAGTTAGCCAAAAGCGCAGTCATATTCGCTGGAATTATTTTACACCTCGTAATTAATCGCCTGAACGGGTAATGTGCACACCCGTTTTAGGCGGTGCAGGCGAGCTAATTTCAGACTTTCTTTAGTGAAAGTCGCACTTTTAGCCATGCTTACGCGGTTTTTTCAGAAAAACGTGACTGCCATCAAACATTAAAAAAGGGATTTATTTTACCCTTCGTAAAAATTCGAAAGGGGTGCTCAGACACCCTTAACAGCAAGGTTTTTCATAGCCTTGCAATGCGGTAGTTCACAAACTCAAATAAGTGGGCGCCGTAAGAAGCATCAAAAAGCATCATTACTCAGGAGCACACTCAATTATGTTTAAGAACGCGTTTGCAAACCTTCAGAAGGTCGGTAAATCGCTGATGTTGCCGGTATCCGTACTGCCAATCGCAGGTATTCTGCTTGGCGTCGGTTCTGCTAATTTCAGCTGGCTGCCACTGATCGTTTCCCACGTCATGGCGGAAGCGGGCGGTTCAGTCTTCGCCAACATGCCGTTGATTTTTGCCATCGGTGTGGCACTCGGCTTTACTAACAACGACGGTGTTTCTGCACTGGCAGCGGTAGTCGCCTACGGCATTATGGTGAAAACCATGGCAGTGGTTGCGCCATTGGTTTTGCATTTACCGGCGGAAGAAATCGCCGCTAAGCATCTCGCAGACACCGGCGTACTCGGCGGTATTATTGCCGGTGCGATCGCAGCCTATATGTTTAACCGTTTCTACCGCATCAAGCTGCCAGAATATCTGGGCTTCTTCGCCGGTAAACGTTTTGTGCCGATCATCTCTGGTCTGGCTGCTATCTTCCTGGGTGTGGTTCTGTCCTTTATCTGGCCTCCGGTCGGTACTGCGATTCAGACCTTCTCTCAGTGGGCGGCTTACCAAAACCCAGTGGTTGCTTTCGGCATCTACGGTGTGGTTGAACGTGCTCTGGTTCCCTTCGGTCTGCACCATATCTGGAACGTTCCCTTCCAGATGCAAATCGGCGAATACGTGAACTCTGCGGGTCAGGTATTCCACGGTGATATCCCACGCTACATGGCGGGTGACCCAACGGCAGGTAAACTGTCTGGCGGCTTCCTGTTCAAAATGTACGGCCTGCCAGCGGCAGCTATCGCTATCTGGCATTCAGCGAAACCTGAAAACCGTGCAAAAGTCGGCGGTATCATGATCTCCGCGGCATTGACCTCGTTCTTGACCGGTATCACCGAGCCAATCGAGTTCTCCTTCATGTTCGTTGCCCCAATCCTGTACGCAATCCACGCGATTCTGGCCGGTTTGGCGTTCCCAATCTGTATTCTGTTGGGTATGCGTGATGGCACCAGCTTCTCCCACGGTTTGATCGACTTTATCGTGCTGAGCGGTAACAGCAGCCGCATCTGGTTGTTCCCGGTAGTGGGTATCATCTACGCTATCGTTTACTACAGTCTGTTCCGTTTCCTGATTGTGAAACTGAACCTGAAAACGCCGGGTCGTGAAGACTCAAGCAGCGAGCAAACCACCCAGGGCGGTTCTGAAATGTCTGCCTCTTTGGTTCAGGCGTTCGGTGGTAAAGAAAACATCACTAACCTTGATGCTTGTATCACTCGTCTGCGCGTGAGCGTAGCCGACGTGTCAAAAGTCGATCAGGCTGGCCTGAAGAAATTGGGCGCAGCAGGGGTTGTGGTCGCGGGTTCCGGTGTTCAGGCCATTTTTGGTACCAAGTCTGACAACCTGAAAACCGACATGGATGAATACATGCGTAATCACTAATCTTTGATGAGTCATTACCTGTAATAAAAAAGAGGCTTCGGCCTCTTTTTTTATGCCTGCGATTTGGGCACTCTCTGTTTGTGCCGACAGATGGCGGTTTCTGCGCCATTTGAAGGGTAAAAAGCGTAATCAGGTTGAAAGGAATGGAAATTGTCACTCATACTGGGAGCACCGCTTTTGACTTTGTAAAGGACAGCCAAGATGGCCGAAGAGACAATTTTCAGCAAAATTATCCGTCGTGAAATTCCTGCCGACGTGGTGTACCAGGATGAACTGGTCACCGCTTTCCGTGATATCTCACCGCAGGCACCCAGCCATATTTTGATCATTCCCAACGTACTCATTCCAACGATGAACGACGTGACGACAGAACATGAGGCGGCATTAGGCCGTATGATGACGGTCGCTGCCAAAATTGCCGAACAGGAAGGGATTGCCGAGAAGGGCTATCGTCTGATCGTCAACTGCAACCGTGACGGCGGCCAAGAGGTGTATCACATCCATATGCATTTACTGGGCGGCCATAAACTCGGGCCCATGCTGGCTCGTTAATCGGGCTCTTTGCTCATAAGCCTCTTTGCTCATAAGGAATTACCATGCGTTTTTGGATGGCGTTGTTACCCGTGACGTTACTGATGGGTTGTAGCAGTGAACCGCATATCGCACTGAACGGACAGCAAACCGTCATCATGGAATCGCCGGTGCTGACGGCGGGGATTATCCCCACTTCGCCGTCTATTTCTGATGCAGGTGGGCGTAAGCAAGCGACCAGCGTGTTGAGTAATACCCAACCCCATGCCGTGACGGTCCATTATCGTTTTTACTGGTATGACAAACAGGGGCTGGATTTACTGCCGTTCGCCGATGCCAGAACCGTTACCGTTCCGGCCAACAGCAACGCTGAGATCTCCTCGTTGAATGGCAATTTGGATGCGTACAGTGTGCGTGTTTATCTCTATCTCTAACTTCCTGTACGGAGAAGGTTGATGAAAAAGTATTTCCTCATGGTGGCAATGGCTGCCCTGATCCTCGGCGGTTGTACTTTGCCGACCCAACAACAGCCGCAGCAGCCTGAACCCCAACAACCGACTGCGCCGGTAACCGTTGAACCGGGTACGCCGGAAACCTCCGGTCAGCCGCCGGTGGAAACGGTGCCTCAGCCACCGAAAGAACAAACCATTAACTGGAGCGCGAGCGTGCAGCCGATGGTCGCCAAAATGCTACAAGCCGATGGCGTGCAAGCGGGCAGCGTGTTGTTGCTCGACAGCGTGAAAAACAGCACCAATGGATCTCTGCCAGTGAGCAATGCCACCGTTGCGCTGCATGATGCACTGGCGACCAACAACAAATTCCAGGTGGTGCCTGATTCTCAACTGGCCACGGCGAAACAGGCGTTAGGCCTGTCGGTCGATGACAGCTTAGGTTCTCGCAGCAAAGCGATTGGTCTGGCGCGTTACGTCAATGCCCAATATGTGCTTTACAGCACGGTTAGCGGTGATGTGAAATCGCCGACGTTGAAAATGCAGATGATGACCGTACCTAGCGGCGAAATTGTCTGGTCAGGTAACGGTGCTGTTCAACATTAAGGCTTCACTCGAACAGCTGATTGCACGACATCTTCCGGCGGTTAATTCCGCCGGTTGTCATTTCACACCGGTCGCCGGTTTGACCGGCGAAAGCTGGAAGATAGCGACGCCAACGGTGGCGTTGTTGGCTCGAATTCAGTCGGCCGATAAATCCGCGCTGGGCGTGGTTCGAACCCGGGAAAAAGCGATTCTGCGGCATGTGAACACGCTGAATATCGCCCCGCGGGTCAGACTTTTTTCTGCGCCATGGCTGGTGGTGGAATGGCTGGAAGGGGTGCCGTACGACGAAGCACTCTTCGGCCAGCCCGCCTCAGTTCCTGCGCTGGCGGTTTTAGTGGTGGGTTTGCAACGCTTAGCGCCCAGTGGGCATCGCCTGAATTTGCCTCAGCAATTTTCCCGCTACTGGCAGCAGATTGACCGTTCGCGGCTCACGCCCGATTGGCTGCGCTTACAACGCTATTTCACCTGCCACCCTATGCCGACGCCCCTCAAACTGGCGGTACTGCATATGGATATTCATGCCGGAAACCTGATTCAAGGCAGGACCGGTTTGCAGTTGATTGACTGGGAATATGCGGCGGACGGCGATATTGCGCTCGAACTGGCGGCGCTGTTTCGCGGTAATAACTGGAATCAGCAACAACAACAAGATTTTCTCGCGGCGTATCATCAGGCGGGAGGCTATCAGGACCGGCTTCGTTTACAGCAGCAGATCCGGCGTTGGACGCCGTGGATTGAGTACCTGATGCTGATGTGGTTCGAAGTTCGTTGGCAGCAAACGGGCGATAAAAGATATTCAGACTGGGCGCAGCCGCTGCGTGAGCAACTTTTCACGCGGACTGTGACCGATAAACAAGACAACAGATCAAGGAGAGCATGACGTGGGCCCAGTAATGTTAGACGTTGCCGGCTATGAGCTGGACGCTGAAGAACGTGAGATTTTACAGCATCCGCTGGTCGGCGGTTTGATCCTCTTCACGCGTAACTATCACGATGTGGATCAACTCCACGCGCTGATCCGTCAGATCCGCGAGGCCTCAAGAGAGCGTCTGGTGTTGGCTGTCGATCAAGAAGGTGGCCGCGTGCAGCGTTTTCGCGAAGGTTTTACCCGCATTCCTGCCGCCCAGTCGTTTGCGGCGATAAATGATTGGCATGAAGGCAAACGTCTCGCCCAAGAAGCGGGTTGGCTAATGGCGTCTGAGATGATCGCCATGGATATCGACATCAGTTTCGCCCCGGTGCTGGATATCGGCCACGTGAGCGCGGCGATTGGCGAACGTTCATTCCATAGCGATCCGCAACAGGCGCTCGATATGGCCGAGCAGTACATTCTCGGCATGCGCGCTGCCGGCATGAAAACCACCGGTAAACACTTCCCCGGCCACGGCGCGGTGAGCGCAGACTCTCACAAAGAGACGCCGCGTGACGATCGTCCTTTGTCGGTGATCCGCGAGCATGACATGGCGATTTTCCGCCAGCTTAATGATAAAAAGCTGCTCGATGCGGTGATGCCGGCCCACGTTATCTATACTCAGGCTGATCCGCGTCCTGCCAGCGGCTCACCTTACTGGCTGCAAGAGATCTTGCGCAAAGAGCTTAACTTTAATGGCGTGATCTTCTCTGATGATCTGTCGATGGAAGGCGCGGCGATCATGGGCAGTTATGCCGAACGTGGACAGGCTTCACTGGACGCGGGATGTGACATGATTTTAGTGTGCAACAACCGTGAAGGCGCGGTGAGCGTGTTAGATAACCTGTCTCCGGTCAAAGCAGATAAAGTGGCGGGCTTGTACCATCGGGGTAAATACAGTGGTAAAGAAGCGCGCCGTGACTTGCTCAATTCCAGCCGCTGGCAGCAGTCTCACCGCGACTTAACCACGCTTGATGCTCGCTGGCAGGAACATAAACAGTCGGCGCAGTAAGCGTCAACTCAGTGTTAAATGCTGATGATGACGTCAACGCACAATCAGGACGAGAAAAACGATGATCATTTATTTGCATGGCTTTGACTCAACCAGCCCCGGCAACCATGAAAAGGTGCTGCAGCTGCAGTTTATCGACCAGGATGTTCGCTTCATCAGCTACAGCACGCAGCATCCGCGCCACGACATGCAGCATTTGCTGAAAGAAGTTCATAAAGCGATTCAACAATCAGGCGATGACAGGGCGCTGATTTGTGGTGTTGGACTGGGGGGCTTTTGGGCAGAACGCATCGGCTTTTTATGTGGTATTCGTCAGGTGATGTTCAACCCAAATCTGGCACCGCAAGATAATATGACCGGGAAAATCGATCGGCCGGAAGAGTATCTGGATATCGCCACGAAGTGTGTGAGTGATTTCCGTGAGCAAAACCGCGACCGCTGTCTGGTCATTTTGTCACGTGAAGACGGCATTCTTAACAGCAGCGTCAGCGCGTCAGTGTTGCACCATTACTATGAAATTGTGTGGGACGATAAACAAACCCACAAATTCAAAGATATCTCGACTCACTTGCAGCGCATTAAGGCGTTCAAAAACCTGGCCTGAAGTTGAGCCATTGACCTCGTTTTTTTAACAAAAAGACGCAGCGTAAATCACGGTCATCCGCGCAGGTGGATGGCCGTTTTTCATTTTTCTCCCATGACATTCCTCTTTCACAAACTCTCGTCCGCCGTTTTTTTTCGCGCAATATTGACCTAACACGCTGATTAAAAAAGGGCAAAAGCCATGCCAGTTCGCTAAGTTATTTTGACCGAATGAATTTAAATTGATGTAGGTCAATTTTGGTATGACCAAATCACCACGCATGTTATTCTCGGGAAAGATACCGATTTAACTTAAGCCAACCCTATGTAATCTAAGGATATTAATTTTACTCTTAGATAACAATTGGTTCACATTTGAGGGGGTAATTTGACTGCTACCATGAAGAAAATTGTCATTATCGGCGGGGGTGCTGGTGGATTAGAGCTGGCTACCAGCTTGGGTCGTAAACTGGGTCGGAAGAAAAAAGCCGAGATCATTTTGGTCGACCGCAACCACAGCCATTTATGGAAACCGCTGTTGCACGAAGTGGCAACGGGCAGCCTGGACGACGGTGTCGATGCCCTGAGCTATCTGGCGCATGCGCGTAACCACGGTTTTAACTTCCAGATAGGCTCAATGATCAATCTTGATCGCGAGGCGAAAACGCTGCAACTGGCCGAAATCCGTGATGATAAAAACGGGGAAGTGCTGGTTCCTGCCCGTGATATCGCTTACGACACGCTGGTGATGGCGCTGGGAAGTGCGTCGAACGACTTTGGTACGCCGGGTGTCAAAGAGAACTGCATCTTCCTCGACAGCCCGAATCAGGCACATCGTTTCCATAACGAGATGCTTAATTTGTTCCTCAAATTCTCTGCCAGCCAAGACAAGCAAAAGAAAGTCAATATTGCGATTGTCGGCGGCGGGGCGACGGGTGTAGAGCTTTCTGCCGAGCTGCATAATGCGGTCAAACAGCTGCACAGCTACGGTTTTGAAGGCCTCGACAGTCAGGCGCTAAATGTCACTCTGGTGGAAGCCGGTGAACGTATTTTACCGGCATTGCCGCCGCGTATTTCTGCGGCCGCCCATCTGGAATTGACCAAACTGGGCGTGCGCGTTCTGACCAAAACCATGGTGACCAGTGCCGATGCTAACGGCCTGAACACCAAAGACGGCGAGTTTATCGATGCCGATCTGATGGTGTGGGCAGCGGGTATTAAAGCGCCGGATTTCATGAAAGAGATTGCCGGTCTGGAAACCAACCGTATCAATCAGCTGGTGGTCGAACCGACGCTACAAACCACGCGCGACCCCAACATTTTTGCGATTGGCGACTGTGCTTCTTGCCCGCAAAAAAGCGGCGGCTTCGTACCACCGCGCGCGCAGTCTGCACACCAGATGGCATCACGTTGTTTCGACAACATCATGGCGCAGCGCAACGGGCATAGCCTGAAAGACTACGTGTATAAAGATCATGGCTCGTTGGTCTCTCTGTCCCGATTCAGTACCGTCGGCAGTCTGATGGGTAACTTGATGAAAGGCTCAATGATGGTCGAAGGCCGTCTGGCGCGTCTGGTTTATGTTTCACTGTACCGCATGCATCAGATTGCGCTGCATGGCTACACCAAAACAGGGCTGATGATGTTGGTCGGCGGTATTAACAAGGTGATTCGTCCTCGTTTGAAGCTGCACTAATCATTGAGTACGGGTTGTGCCATGAATTTAAAAAGCCTGTAATTACAGGCTTTTTTTGCAGGAATCGTGACCCCATCCCCTTCAGTCGAGGATTGCGTAAAAACAACTTCGTTCGCTAAGAATCCTCTGAAAGCCTCATCTCGCCGGTCCTAAGGGCTTATTTCGTCCCTGAGTCTTATTGCTGCTCCCTGAAACATTGTGCAGACTTCATCGTGTTTACAGACGGCGATTCACGCACGCCGATCCCTCAATAAAACGGCTCTGCTGATTGAGGTTCTGTCCTTCTGCGCTGACGTTCAGCGTTCGCTTACAAGAGAAGCGGGGGACAAAATGCGTGGTAACATTTTCAGGAGGATGTCCTGTGAACAAGTCAATGTTAGCAGGTGTGGGTATCGGTGTTGCTGCGGCGCTCGGTATTGCCGCCGTTGCAAGTATGAACGTGTTTTCTTCCGGCCCCGAGTATGCGCAAGTGCTGAGCGCCACGCCGATTAAAGAGACGGTCAAAACACCACGTCAGGAGTGCCGCAATGTAACGGTTACTCACCGACGCCCTGTGCAGGACGAACATCAGATTGCCGGTTCCCTGCTGGGTGCCGTAGCCGGTGGTGTTCTCGGTCATCAGTTTGGTGGCGGACGTGGTCGCGATGTCGCGACAGTCGCGGGTGCTTTGGGTGGCGGCTATGCCGGTAACCGCGTACAAAGCAGTATGCAGGAAGGCGACACCTACAGCACGCAACAACAGCGTTGCAGTACCGTGTATGACAAGTCAGAAAAAATGCTGGGTTACGATGTCACCTACAAAATCGGCAACCAGCAAGGCAAAGTGCGCATGGACCATGATCCTGGTACGCAAATCCCGTTGGATAAAAGCGGTCAGTTACAGCTTACGCGTACCTAATCCCACGTAGTTCGCAGGATGCAGAAAAAAGCCCGAGGCCTTCGCCTTGGGCTTTTCTGTTTTTAGTGCTGCCGTTGAGTATCAGGCCGGCATCAGATGTCCGCTAAACGCCACCAGCAAATCGTCGACGAATTTTAGACGTTTTGGTCGGTCGGTGAGGTCAATCATAAACTTCAGCTTGCTTGGCCCATCGAGACGATAAACCTGTGGCTGTTTTTGTAATAAGCCAATTAGATAGCCCGGATCGACACGATTCTTCTCACTGAATTCGACAAAACCACCGCGCTCATTGCCCTCAATGCGTTTGATGCCCAACTCTTTAGCTTTCAGGCGCAGCACGGCGATATGCAGCAAATTACGTGCGCCGTCTGGCAGCGTGCCGAAGCGGTCAATCAGCTCAACGCGCAGTTCATCGACTTCACTTTCATTACGCCCGCTGGCGATACGTTTGTACAGCGACAGGCGCGTATTCACGTCAGGGATAAACTCTTCTGGCAGCAGGGCAGGCATGCGCATTTCCACTTCCGTCTGGCTGGTGGTTAAATCTTCCAGCGACGGCTCGCGGCCCTCTTTCAGCGCTTCGACGGCATTTTCCAACAACTCCATATATAAGGTGAAGCCGATGCTGGTCATCTGGCCGCTTTGGCCTTCGCCGAGCAATTCCCCCGCGCCACGGATCTCCAGATCGTGTGTTGCCAGTGCAAACCCTGCGCCCAAATCTTCCAGCGAGGCAATGGCTTCTAAACGCTTATGAGCGTCGGTAGACATGGCTTTCGGCGGTGGCGTGAGCAGGTAAGCATAAGCCTGATGGTGCGAGCGCCCGACGCGGCCGCGTAACTGATGCAATTGCGCCAAACCCAGATGATCGGCCCGTTCGATAATAATGGTATTGGCACTCGGAATATCGATACCGGTTTCGATGATGGTGGTACAGACCAGCACGTTAAATCGCTGGTGGTGGAAGTCATTCATCACCCGTTCAAGGTCGCGCTCGCGCATCTGGCCGTGGCCGATGGCAATACGTGCTTCAGGGACCAGTTCAGCCAGACGTTCTGCGGCTTTCTCAATATTTTCAACGTCATTGAACAGGTAATAGACCTGCCCGCCGCGCAGGACCTCACGCAGAATGGCTTCGCGAATCACCAAGCTGTCGTACTCGCGTACGAAGGTTTTTACCGCTAAACGGCGCGCCGGTGGGGTAGCTATAATCGAGAGGTCACGCGTGGGATTGGCGTGGCGGTCAGCGTCAGGATATCCACGTCAGCGCGCATCGCTTTGATGCGCTCTTTATGACGCACGCCAAAGCGATGTTCTTCATCGACAATCAGCAGGCCTAAATCTTTCCAATGCAGGTTACTTTGCAGCAATTTGTGGGTACCAATAATGATATCCACTTTGCCTTCAACCGCTTGCTCCAACACCACGTTCTGCTCTTTGGCACTGCGAAAGCGTGACATCATTTCAATGCGAATCGGCCAGTTGGCAAAACGGTCACGGAAATTGTCGAAGTGCTGCTGCGCCAGGAGCGTTGTCGGTACCAGTACCGCCACCTGTTTGTTGTTGGATACCGCTAAAAATGCCGCGCGCATGGCAACTTCGGTTTTGCCAAAGCCGACATCGCCACAAACCAATCGGTCCATCGCCAGTGGCTGGGTCATATCGGTCAGTACGGCATTGATTGCCTGAGCCTGATCCGGAGTGGTTTCAAAGGGGAACGCCTGACAAAACAGTTGATACTGCTCTTTGTCATGTTTGAAGGAGAAACCTTTTTTGGCTTCGCGCTGGGCATAAATATCCAGCAGTTCGGCCGCGACATCGCGCACTTTTTCTGCCGCTTTCTGACGGGCCTTCGACCAGGCTTCACCGCCTAATTTATGCAGTGGCGCGCTTTCATCGGCACCGCCTGCATAACGGCTGATCATATGCAGTGACGAAACGGGGACATAAAGTTTGTCTTCCCCGGCGTAGGTCAGAATCAGATATTCGGCGGTGAAGCCGCCGGTTTCTAGCGTGGTGAGCCCTAGATAACGCCCGACGCCGTGTTCCATATGCACCACCGGCTGGCCGGGGCGCAGTTCGGCGAGATTACGGATCAGCGTATCGGTGTTGATCGCACGGCGGCTGTCTTGACGACGGCGCGCCACGCGTTCGCCGAGCAAATCACTTTCGCAAATCAGCGCCAGCTGTTTGTCGTTGTCGAGAAAACCGCGTTCGCAGGCGCCGATCATGATGTAGCGACCGGCAGAATTGGCCTCTTCGATACGGGTGATCAGCGTTGGGTTGAGCTTAATGCGCGCCAGCAACTCTTGCAGCGTTTCGCGGCGACCTTCACTTTCTACCGAGAACACCAGACTGCCGGCGAATGACTCATTGAAGCGACGCAGATTGTCCATCGGCGCTTTGTTTTTCGGCTGAACGGCAAGGTCGGGCAGCGCGGCATAACTCAGATTGGTGTTCGCTGCTTTGTTCGGCAGAACCTCGGTTTTAAGCTGAATACGTGGCCAGGCTTTCAGCTCGCTGAATAAGGCGTCAACACGCAGCCACAGACTTTCGGGTTCCAGCAGCGGCCGCATCGGGTCGACGCGGCGGCTTTCATAGCGCTGGGTAGCATCAAGCCAGAAGCGGTCAGCAGCGCCCTCTACATCACCGGTATTGAGTAACAAAGTATTTTTCGGCAGATAGCTGAACAGCGTGGTCAGTGGCTGGTTGAAGAACAGCGGCTGCCAGTATTCGATCCCCGCGGGGAAGGTGCCTTTGCTGACCTGCTGATAAACGTGTTCGGCATCGCGACGCACTTCAAACTTTTCCCGCCACTGGCTGCGAAACAGTTCGATGGCGTTTTTGTCAGTGGGGAATTCGTGGGCAGGCAGCAAATTGATCTGCTCGACTTCGCTCAGGGTGCGTTGCGTATCCACATCAAACACGCGCAGGCTATCAATTTCATCATCAAAGAAATCAATGCGGTAAGGCTCATCGCTGCCCATCGGATACAAATCCAGCAGCGCGCCACGGGTGGCAAATTCACCGTGTTCCATTACCTGATCGACGCTGCGGTAACCAGCTTGATCGAGCTGCCCACGCAGTTTATCGCGTGACAGCAGCTGGCCTTTTCTCATTACCAGCGCGTGACCATGTAAAAAGTCATGCGGGCAAACGCGTTGCATCAGCGTATTGACCGGTAAAATAATGATGCCACGCTCCAGCGTCGGCAACTGATACAGGCTGGAAAGGCGCGAAGAGATAATCTCCTGATGCGGAGAAAAACTGTCGTAAGGCAGCGTTTCCCAGTCTGAAATACTGATGACTTTCAGGTCGGTAAACTGCTGAATTTCGTCACGCAGCCGCAGGGCGTTTTGCATGTCAGGGGCGATGAGCATCACCGGCCCGGCGTGGCGCTCGCTGATATCAGCACATTCAAGCGCGCAGGCAGAGCCCGTGAGCTGGCCAAGAGTTCGGGTGTCGCCAGCGCGTTCAGGCAAAGAATAACGATGATCTTGAGGCATAAGCAGTGTTGTTATCTCGTTGTCGGCGGCCATATGGACCTGATTTACAGAGCGTATCTTGCGACGGGCCACTAATCGGGGTCAACCCAGATCCTATAATAAAGCTGAAGCGTTAAACCGATTACTTTAGGTATTATGGTTCCATAAAGCAGAGCTAGCCTTTATTATCCTTGACAACTTTTGTCTTCGCCACGCACTTAATACGGATGTCATGTATCAACCTGTCGCGTTATTCATAGGCCTGCGCTACATGCGCGGGCGTGCATCAGACCGCTTTGGGCGGTTTGTTTCCTGGCTTTCCACCATTGGCATTACCCTTGGGGTGATGGCGCTGGTGACGGTCTTGTCGGTCATGAACGGCTTTGAGAAGGATCTGGAACAGAACATTTTGGGCCTGATGCCGCAGGCGTTAGTGACCACAGAGCAGGGTTCGCTGGATCCAACCAAAATCTCCCATGACAACGTGGCCGCACTCAAAGGCGTGAGCCGCGCCGTGCCATTGACCACCGGTGATGTCGTGCTGCAAAGCCCCGGCAGCGTGGCGGTTGGCGTGATGCTGGGGGTGAATCCCGATGAAAAAGATCCGCTGTCCCATTATCTGGTGGCAGTGAATCAAGAAGTGCTGCAACCGGGCCAGTACAACATCATTCTTGGCGACCAATTGGCGCAACAATTGAAGGTCAAACGCGGTGACCAATTGCGTTTGATGGTTACCAGCGTCAGCCAGTTCACCCCGATGGGCCGCATTCCAAGTCAACGCCTGTTCACCGTGGCAGGCACTTTTGCAGCCAATAGCGAAGTGGACGGCTACCAAATGTTGGTCAATCAACAGGATGCCTCGCGGTTGATGCTCTATCCGAAAGGGAATATCACCGGCTGGCGTCTGTTCCTCAACAAGCCGCTGGACGTTGATACGCTGAGCACCCAAACCTTGCCGAAAGGCACCGAGTGGAAAGACTGGCGCGAGCGCCGCGGTGAGCTGTTCCAGGCGGTGCGCATGGAGAAAAATATGATGGGGCTGTTGCTCAGCCTGATCGTGGCCGTCGCCGCCTTTAACATCATCACCTCGCTCGGCTTGCTGGTGATGGAGAAACAGGGCGAAGTGGCTATCCTGAAAACGCAGGGCCTGACCCGCCGTCAAATCATGGCCATCTTTATGGTGCAGGGCGCCAGCGCAGGCATTATTGGTGCGTTGCTCGGCGCTATCTTGGGCGTGGTGCTCGCCACCCAACTTAATGCCATTATGCCGGCGATTGGCCTGATGCTTGATGGCGCGTCATTGCCGGTGGATATCGAACCGATGCAAGTTGTCATTATCGCGCTGGTCGCCATGGCGATCGCTTTACTGTCTACGCTTTACCCTTCGTGGCGCGCAGCTGCCGCCCAACCCGCAGAGGCTTTACGTTATGAGTAACTTATTATCTTCGCAGAGCAACTTACTCCTGCAGTGCGAAAACCTCTGTAAGACTTATCAGGAAGGCAAATTGCATACCGACGTGCTGCGCGATGTCTCGTTCGCCATCGAGCAGGGCGAAATGATGGCGATCGTCGGCAGCTCGGGTTCCGGTAAAAGTACCCTATTGCACCTGCTCGGGGGGCTTGATTCACCCACTTCCGGTGAAGTGGTGTTTAAGAACGTGTCACTAAACAGCATGTCTTCCGCGGCGAAAGCCGAATTACGCAACCGCGAGTTAGGCTTCATCTATCAATTCCACCATTTACTGCCAGACTTTACCGCGTTAGAAAACGTCGGTATGCCGTTGTTGATCGGTAAAAGCAAGGCGTCGGAAGTGGAAGAAAAAGCCATGGCGATGCTGGCTGCGGTGGGTCTGCAGCACCGCAGCAAACATCGTCCGTCTGAACTTTCCGGCGGTGAACGTCAGCGTGTCGCTATCGCGCGTGCATTGGTTAACAGCCCGTCGCTGGTGTTGGCTGATGAACCGACGGGTAACCTCGATCAGAAAAATGCCGACAGCATTTTTGACCTCCTCGGCGAGCTGAATGTCCGTCAAGGCACCGCATTTTTAGTGGTCACGCATGATCTCCAGCTGGCAAAACGCATGAATCGTCAATTAGAAATGCGCGACGGCAGGCTGCAACAGGATTCGACCCTGCTGGGAGCGAAGTAATGTCAGCGATCCCTTTTTCCCTGTTAATTGGCCTACGCTTTAGCCGTGGGCGCCGCCGTAGCGGCATGGTGTCGCTGATTTCAGTAATTTCAACCTTAGGCATTGCGCTGGGCGTGGCGGTGCTGATCGTCGGCCTCAGTGCGATGAACGGTTTTGAACGTGAGTTGAAAGAACGCGTTCTGGCGGTGGTACCACATGGTGAAATTCGCCCAGTGAATCAGCCTTTTGATGGCTGGCAAGGCGTGCTCGACCGCGTTGAGAAAGTACCGGGTATTGCCGCCGCTGCGCCGTACATTGAATTCAATGGCCTGATTGAACACGGTGCCAAACTGCGGGCCATCAAAGTCAAAGGTGTCGATCCGCAACAAGAATCACGCGTCAGTGCCGCACCGAATTTTGTGCTGGGCAATGCATGGAGCCAGTTCAAAGCGGGTGAACAGCAGGTTATTCTGGGGAAAGGCGTGGCGGATGCCATCGGCGTGAAACAGGATGACTGGGTCACCGTAATGGTGCCCAACAGCGACCCGCAAATGAAACTGTTGCAACCCAAACGCATCCGGTTGCACGTCACCGGTATTTTGCAATTGAGCGGTCAACTTGATCA
>Ga0209847_1000304_pt1 | contig 20731 bp, 15 predicted proteins | sample OrgsoiDNA_201060_FD_185808 | JGI IMG/M metagenome (GOLD analysis project Ga0209847, IMG submission 185808) | Permafrost soil microbial communities from the Arctic, to analyse light accelerated degradation of dissolved organic matter (DOM) -... | ecosystem: Environmental > Terrestrial > Soil >... | reverse complement strand
ATGGCTTGATCAGGAGCTTGCCGTTGTACTTGCGCAAGTTCCATCCGAGGAAGTCGAACCCGTCCCCTATGTGCGTTATTTTGGTTTTTTCCGGAGAGAGGACAAGTCCACGCTCTGCCAGAAACTCGACCACCGCGGACCTGACTTCATTATCCAGCCACTCTTTCGAACAGCCAGTGATGATGAAGTCATCTGCATAACGCACCATCTGCATTTTTCGGGCTGTCCACTTTGCATTGGGAAACCTCTTCGCCAGCATCGCTTCCAACCCGTCCAACGCCATGTTCGCCAACACTGGGGATATGATGCCTCCCTGCGGGGTTCCGGCGTGGCTGGGGAATAGTTCATTCTGGTAGACGTAACCGGCCTTGAGCCATTTCTGCAAAATCGCCTTATCCATAGGGATGTGGGCGATCAACCAGTCATGGCTGATATTGTCGAAACAGCCTTGAATGTCGCCCTCTAACACCCACTCCGCGTTTGCTTTTCGTGACAGCACACCGAAGCACTGTGCGGCGGCATCCGCAGTTGAGCGTTCCGTCCTAAACCCATAAGAGTTCGGATCGGCGGTGGTTTCCGCTATCGGTTCCAGAGCCAGCAAATGGAGCGCCTGCATGGCCCGGCATTTCATCGCGGGAATTCCGAGAGGTCTCGTCTTGCCGTTTTTCTTCGGAATAAGCACTCTCCGAAGCGGAAGCGGCGAGTAGCCTCGCCGCTTCAATGACGCTATCGCACCGATCTTGGCCCCCGGTGTATTCCAAGTCACCTTGTCCACACCGGGGGTATTCTTGCCTTTGTTTTCAGACACCCGTTTCACGGCTAAAGCTTTGCCGCTAAACGAGTGAGTCAGCAGCCATTGCAGGGCTTTCGCCTTGTTATGCCTGCCGTCTTGTACTGCCTTCACAACACGCGTTTGCAGCCCTCTTACTCGACGTTGAGCGTCGGCCCAATTGATGCCGTCCCACGACGTGCCGGAAGGTGCACACGCCAATGTCGCTGCGTTCATTTGCTCTCCTTCCGTTGAAAGGGTTCTACCTACTCTCTCGTGAAGAGAGACCATGAGGACGTCTGCCCGCTTTCGCGTGAAGTGATGTTTCAACTCCTATCCAACCCGTTACAGGCTGGCGTTCGCTTTTTCCTCGTTCCTTCGCCCGCACCGCCATGGGCCGTTTTTGCAAATGGCTGTCCCCGAGGGGAGCGATACGGGATTTCCACGTTCCGCTTACTGAAGTACGTCGGGTTAGGTGCCTGCTATCGACCGGGAGGCATGTGGGTCACGAACGCGCGTGCAGAAAAACGCTGTTCCCACCTCCGCTACCTTTTGGTTCGAGCGTATAAGCCATTTCCGCTCGTTCAATTTAACGATCTTTACGCAGGTTCACATGTGTTCACCATACCGACTATCTAGCCCTTGTCCGGCCATGGCTGCCAGAAGAGTACGCCTCTCACGATTAGTACCCCACACCTTGCGGTGCCTCGTCACATTGTCGAAAGCGCTCTTGATTCAGCCTTCTAGATTCACCCGGTGACACGGGTGGTTCCCTCCAGGGAGAACAACTTCTGTAAGCGACTTCGTGTCGCACCTCGGCCCAATTGTTGTCTATGGGTACGGCCCCTAAATTTGAGTGGACAACATCGCCCTTATCGCTGGGACCGGGTAGGTGACCTCGCCGGACGCTTACGAAACTAAGTGGCCTGAGCCCTATGGAATACAGGACTCAAGCACGGCAGGGATAGAAGGAGTCCAACTTTTCGGGGTCAGATCAAAATAGGTGGACACCATCGCCTTAAGCGATGGCATCAGGAAGGTGTGTTGCCCGGACGGTTAACGAGGACCGCGCAGTGATCAAAACCGTGTCGACGATAGCGCCTGCCTTTGAGCAGCAAACCTCCGCGATCCATATGCCGTACGGTTAAAAATATACGTCTGATTTTAAATAGGTCAGGCTCATGACACCTACTCTGCTTCGGACTTTCCTGCGTGGTACTTAACCGCCAAAAGCACCAAAGGAGCATACGCCAACAGAATGCCTGCCACTCCATCAAGATTGTATTGCACTACACAGACAGCGATTGGTAACAACCAAATTAAGTTGATCAAGCCAACAGCAACCGTTATTGGTAAGTGATTGCGATAGCGGCGATAGGCGAACTGATAAGCGTGGCTGCGATGAGCCTCGTACACCTTTTCACCACGGAGTAAACGGCGAAGCAATGTAAAAGTCGCATCAACGATAAATACCCCTAGGAGAATCATCCAGCCCCAGAAAAGATCGAAAGAAACCCATGCGATATGAAGCGACAGAATACCTAGTATTACGCCAAGAAAACCACTACCCGCATCGCCCATGAAAATCCTTGCAGGCGGGAAGTTCCAGACGAGAAAACCGGCAACAGAGGCTGCAAGTAGGAGCGGTGCCCAAATCATATCGCCCACACCACCAATCCAGTACAACACACAGGCGCAAATACAGACTGTCACAGCCTCAACGCCGGCAATACCATCGATGCCGTCCATGAAGTTGTAAAGATTGAGCATCCAGACCAGGTAAAGGGCGGCGAGCCCCCACCCCAACCAGCCAAGATCGAGTTCATCTCCGAAAACGCTAATAGGAGGCAAGCCTCCCAACCAGTAGAGCCCCCACACAGCAGCAGCGAAGTGCCCAAGCAAGCGCCATCGTGCAGCGATGTGGCCATGGTCATCCATAAATCCAATAATTGCTACCAAGCCTCCTGCGCCTACGCTGGCTAGAAAAAATGCGCCTGATATCAAGCTGCTCGCCAGCAACACACACAGCGCGACCAGGAAAGTGACGACAATAGCGATCCCCCCGCCTCTCGGCGTAGGAACGGAGTGAGAGCTGCGGGCATTGGGAATATCAATAAGGCTTCGTGATAGGGCGTACCGACGTAGTACTGCAGTCAGAATAAACACCGCGGTAAAAACTGCAGGTACAAGCCATACGTTATTCATAAGCCCGATGGCTTCCTTCCTAAAAGCTACGTTTAAACAAGCTATGTAAACCGATTAAAAAATCGTCTTGTTATTCGGCACTACCGAACAACAAGACGACAGCAACGTATCAGTTTTTGTGGATGTCCACGATCTCATGCAGCGGCCGCTTCGTCAGAAGTCGCTTTATTTTTTGCCTCACACCATATGGCACTGCATTACTGATGCGTTGCATGCCAGGCTTGCGGTAAAGCGTCCATAGAGCCAGCAGCACAATTTCCTTAGTCGTCAATGGCACCTCATTTGCCGCAGTCAATACGCTCGACTCTGGCAGTTCGATCATGGCCACCTGCTGCTGATGCGAGACACAGATATTGAACATTTCTGGGTACCCAGCAGTATAAAAAGCACGATCAAGCAAGCTATTGTTATGCTGCGGAGCAACAACCATCCTTCCGGCTGCCAATTCCGTCACAAACTTAGACATTTCTGTCAATAGCGCAGCGGGCTCAATGCCGTAGTGGTACACGAGTGTGTTTTCCCGACTAGAAAGACGCTCGGGAAACGCGCCGATATCTGGAGCAATAATTGGCAAGCCTGACTCCAGCGCGTAACTGAGTGTGTAGCTGTAGGTTTCTGGCCACTGACAAGGAAACAAGATCAAGTCAAGATCGTTCTCTAACATTAGACTCTTCAGTTGATTTGCATCGTATCGTCCAGTGCAAAAAATCTTTTTCAGATCTCTGTATGCGAAACCCAAGAGTTTAAAATCAAATGGAGCATTGATCGATTCTGATTTCTCAGCCATTAGCTCCAGGTAATCAGCACCTTTCTCTCGCCCCAAAGCACCGAGGACACCCACATTATAACGCGACTTGGATGACAGCGTGGTTACCGGGGAACTTAAGACTCGCTTGTCTTCAACGTGCGTTGCTACAACCGTGCTATCCATCTTATAGAATTGCTGGTAAATGGACAACGTGTACTCGGAAGGGAAAATAACGACTTTCGCACTCTCGACAAACACACGATGCTGATCACGCCACAATGCTGGTGAAACACCGTCCGGCAAAAGGAAAGCAGGATTTTCTAAATTGTCGGTGTACTGACCTGGATAAACCCCGCTCTTATCAGTCAATGTCGGGTTACCACCGAGCAAATAGAAGTCGTGCGCCGTCAGCGCATACTCAATGTTCAACTGCGCAGCTAATCCAAACAGCGCCGGGTTCAGACCCAACGAATGATGGAAATGCACAAAACCAACTCCACAGCTTTTTAGTAATGCCACAAGCATTGGATATTCTTCGGGCAATCGGAACACCAATTCGTCAGCGCCTGGGAAAGATCCCATCCGCAGACTGACCGCCCCACTCCCTCTGGAAGGCGTCAGGAAAAGATTGTAAGCATTTGGTTCGATTGTCTCTGTCAGCTCCTCAATGTGTTGCTTGACCCCCCCCCCTAGCTCATGTGAAACCTGTAGGATCCTGGGACGCTCAAGTGTCGAGATGAGCTGAACCAAACGGTTGACCCGAACCGCCTTTACCGGATCCTCTGCAATGAACTTCTGAATATCCAGATGATAGTCAGGGTGCAGTTCGACAATAGCTTTGAACGCATTTTCTATCAAAGCTTGCTTGGTTGAGGAGAAGCTGACGCCACCTTCGTGAAACGCATACAGGTTGGGAGTGATGATGTTGAACCAGCCAGCCTTGAGGGCGCGCTGACACAGGTCGTTTTCCTCACCATAACCACGGCCAAATTTTTCCTCATTCAAAAGACCGACAATGTCCAAGCAATCCCTTCGAACATACATGCAGAAGCCTACACCGGTAGGCGCCTTGACGTTAGGCAGCCGCGCCCCCGCAAATACCTGATCGATCTGCCCCACATCTAAACTAAAAGCTTGCGCATTCTCATACAAAAACGCTGGAAAACTACATATTGTGGCGTTATTGGAAAACGGTGTCGCCGTGCCTATGTTGGGTGCAATGTAAGCTTCGCCCGTCAGTCGAGCCAACCAGTTTGCCGGGACAATAACGTCACTGTTCAGAAAAACGATGTCATCTTGAGAAGCCTGCCGCATCCCGCGATTGACGGTTTTGACAAAGCCCAGATTCACTTCATTTTCAAGAACGGTGAGAACTCCAGGCCATTGCTCCTGTAACTCCAACAACATGTCCTGCATGCCCGCATCAGGACTCGCGTCATTGATTGCAATTATCTTGGAGTTGGCAAAAGAAATAATGCCCGGCATAGCAGCCAGAATGCACCGCTTCGTCATTTCAACGCCTTTATAGACAGGCAGAACCACAGTAACAGAGCGAACACGCTCTATAGGTGCCTCGACTACGTAGCTTTTTGACAAGGGAGCAGGTTTATTCAACTTCTGCTGACGCAAATAAGCCGTTACCGCGACTTTACAACTTTCAAGATTGTTGCGGAAAACCCCTTTACCGTTTCGCAGCAAACGAAAAAGAAACCGAACAGGCTTAGTGACAAACCAAGAGTTAGAGTTAATCACATCAGTGTAAGCCGATTGACTTTCCACCAATCTCGCCGACAAGCACTCAATCTCGGTTTTCCGTCTTTCAACCTCGGCTTGCCAACTTTCAATCTCGGCTCGCCCTCTTTCACTCTCGCTTTGAATACTTTGATTCTCTGATCGCTGCCTCGCTGACTCAACTGAAAGCCGTTCGATTTCCATTCCAGCCGAGTTAAACGCCGCGCGCTCCGATGCCAATGACGCTTGTGATTTGTTAAAAGCAGACAACAAATTGTCTTCTACAATTAGTCGGTCTTCATCCCAGCTCAAGAACTCTTCAGGACTGCGACCATTGATTGCGCTCTGAACAGCGGCCTCCAACGACAAAAAGTCCATTACGTCATTTTCACTAATAGGGTAACCCGCTGCCTCGCAGCTAGCGAAAACAAATTCTCTATATTTTATTGGTCCCGGAACAGCTCCTTTGTTAAAGCGAGTAACCGAATCCAACAACTGCCGTAAGGTCCGAAACAAAAGAAATTCTGTACGCAGGGCAGAAACCAGCGACCACTCTTTATCAATCAGATGTGATTTGCCTTCGTTATCGATCAGGATATTTTGCGGCACCGCATCGAACAGAGCACCGGACAATAGATTGTCAGCATGTTTGTGTTGATGACCGGCGGATATATTTCTCAATACATCCACATACTTCTCTAAAAATGCGCCAACTTCAGCATATGTCCAACCATCGCGGCTTACTATACCGATCAATTCGGATGAAAGCACCTTACCTTTAATATAGGGCTCTACCTCGGAGAGTTTGAACTCAACAATTGGGTTTTCACTGACGGAGTGCTCACTGGCCACACCCAATTTTTTGTAATGAACATTAATTACTCCCAGCGAGTCTCTTTTGAACTCTGATCCCTTGCAATATTCGGCACGCCTGTCACTGCTGTAGTGAATCGCAAGCGTCCCCTCATCCAATGTTCTACGAGACACTGGTGAAGCGCCAATCAGAAATGAGTTTGACATATCCATGCCAAGTCCGTTCTTATAGATCTGCGGCCACGCCAACTCAAGAGAAAAGGTGCAAAGCTCTGGAAGCTGCGGATCACGCTGGGCACTCTGCCAAGCAAACGCAGCCGCGTCGAAACCGGGTTCATCAAACCCTTCGTCTGTAATAACAGTAACAGGTAATTTGTAATCAGGCAGGGGGGCGAAGAACTCACTGGACGAAAACCCAGCGTCAGAAAGCATCGATGTCAGCGTCTGTTTTCCGTACGTTTGCGGCGTTGAACCGTTATAGCGACCTTCGACACCGAACATCGGCGTTACTACGTGGTCCTCTGGTGCACCAGCGAAGTATTTAAGACCCAACTGGTTTTCGATAGCGATAATTAGCAGCCCTTCAGGTTTCAGCAAGGAGCGAACCTTTTGCAGCATGCTTGCAGCAGGATCATCACCCGAAATAAATAAATTGGCGTACTCAAATACACCGATCAGGGTAATGACATCAAATTTCGTATCAACGCTAAAGCTCTCGAACGACTCTGCCAGAACAGAGACGTTTGGCAAGTCCCTCGTACGGGCTCTTGCAATGCTTGCTCTTCGAGTACTGCCCTCTAGAGCGAGCACTCGACCACCTTGCTCTCCCAAATAACGGGTAATAGCCCCACAACCTGCGCCTATTTCGAGAACGTCACCGCGAAGATCAGCGTCAAATACACGGAGCAAATTGGCCCGGGTACTTGACAGGTAGTACAGCGAAGGCCAATCCGTGCACCATCCCCGTAACTCGTCAGAAAAGACACTGACATCTCGTGCCTGATCAATCAAAAATTTTATGCGCAGCTCGGTAGTATCACCATCACTATAGTTAATACTCAAATAATCCGGACGAGACCAGATGTTGAGTTTGTCATTAAGTTGATAACCGGCTTGCTTCAATAAAATATTCAATTTTAAACCTTCTTAGCACGAATGCTGGAGTCTAGATTTACAAGCCCAAAAAATTTGTCTGTAGGACGGACTTGAAGGTGAATCGAGTCATAACGCCGGTCTCTTGGAGTGACCTCCTCCCCATCCTTGGTTGATACTCCCAGCGAGATAAAGTAGTCACCAGGCGCCAGATCACAGGACATGAGTACTTCGATCTCGACAACGTCACCTTTCTGGCCGCAAGTCCTGAACTCCAAACATTCTAGGCTTTCAGTATTCATGCCGTAGACGGTAACGCCCTCTTTGGTCTTTATCGTCACCCCCAGGATGGGGCATACCAATCCGGTATCAAACCTTACAAATACGGAAAGCTTTAATTGAGCGCCCGTATCCACCGCGACGGGATAGTCAAGGCCTGCAGCGCTCAAATGGAAATCGATAATCGTTGCGGATCGATCACCCCATCTATATTCATTAGGATTGTAATTAGGGTGTGTATTAAACACGTCCGTGCCGCCTTCAGGCGTGTGGTAGGACGCAAGGTCACTGCCGACTTGCGCATTCTCAATCGAAATGGAGCTTTGGGTTTTTCCGAAAAGCAGGTCCAGATAACGATTCACCACTTTACGCGGTTCGCCTTGCTCCAGTTGCACACCATCATTCAGCAAGAAGGCCTGGTCGCAGTGAGTCACAATCTGTTCGCTGGAATGAGTGACCAACAATATACTGGTGCCATTCTCCTTAAGCTTTTTTAGACGGTCAAAACAACGCGCCTGAAACTTGGCATCGCCGACAGCCAATGCCTCATCGACAATAAGAATATCGGGCTCTACCTGAGCCTGTACCGAAAAAGCAAGACGCACCAACATACCACTTGAATACATTTTTACCGGCTGATTGATAAATTCGCCAATATCCGCAAACTCAATAATCGCATCATATTTCGCATCGATCTCTTCTTTACTTAGCCCCAAGATCGTCGCATTTAAATAGACGTTCTCCCGCCCGGTGAACTCAGGGTTAAATCCTGACCCCAACTCGAGTAAAGCGGCAATCCGACCATGGGTTTCTACAGTGCCGCTGGTAGGATTGAGTGTCCCACATAATATCTGCAGCAAGGTGGACTTGCCGCTGCCATTGCGGCCGACAATACCAACCGTTTCACCCTTACGTATTTCGAAGGACACATCGCGCAGAGCCCAAAACTCTCGGCAATACTTCTTCTTTCCCCGACTGAGCATCTGAAGTAGCCGGTCTCGGGGCTTGTCATAAATCTCATAACATTTACTTAGATTCTGAACTTTAATTGCAATTTCAGATGACATCAGCAAATCCTTTTCGAGTTTTCTGAAACCAAGCAAAGCCTAACCAAGCAATCAACGTAGAGCCCATCAGATAGATACCCAACACCTTAAAATCAGGTAACCGCCCCCAAAACAAGATTTCACGCGCATACTCGATGGCTGGAGTGAGAGGATTCAACATCAACAGATATTGGTAATTTTCCGGTAGCGCACTTGCAGGATAAAAAATAGGAGAAAGAAACATCAGGACTGTAGTCAAGATGCCAATGAACTGTGCAACATCCCTCAAATAGACGCCGAGCGACGCCAACGCCCAGGTCAAGCCCATAATCAACAGTAACAATGGCAAGATAATCAGAGGAAATAATAATACCGTTATATGAGGCGCACCAAACAGCATCACATAAGCCAGCAACCAGACGCCAATACTGATCAACATATGAAAGAGTGCAGAGCCAACTGAGACCCACGGAAGAATTTCCAGAGGGAACACAACTTTTTTTACGTAGTTTGCATTTGAAAGAATAAGCGTTGGGCTACGATTGAAGCATTCCGCAAAGAGGTTAAAAACGATCAACCCCGCGAACAGGATAAGTGCAAATTCGGTTTTCGAGTCGCTACCGCCGCTCCAGCGAGCCTTGAAGACTACGCTGAACACAAAGGTGTATACGATCAGCATGAATACGGGATTAAAAAACGACCAGAGGATTCCCATAAATGATCCACGGTATCGTCCGACAACTTCGCGCTGCACAAGAGCTTTTATCAAGCTTCGGTTACGCCAAAAACTGTTGACCATTTCCTTAGGCGACGTGGGAAAATTAAGCATTAAGCGCACACCTAAAAAAATTACTGGAGATACACTGCATCAGCAAACTCGCTTGTTCAAATATTACTTTTATGACCACAGACCAATCCCCCAAGAAGCCTTCCAGGCTCGAATATGTATCAGATTCTGTTAAATACTGCAGCCAGAATCAGGCCAAGGTTACCCCAACGTGTCTGCCTGTAGACTCTGGATCGCTTAAGCCAAATGAAACGAGCGAAAACCCGAGCGCTACGCGCTTTTTTAAACTGTTCCAGCGTCAGTTGACTTTCATGACTGAGCTGAGCACGCACGGAATCCAGGGCAGCGATGTTTTGTTGATTCCAGCCACGGAAACGCCCACTGAACATCATGCGAAGCCTCATTATGCGTGCAAGCACCCCTGAGTTGGACCCGATCAGGTTCGCCTGATGCTGCCGATACAGTATGGTGGGGGACGGGTCATAAAAAACCTGCCCACCCGCACCGGAAACAAGCAAATAGGCCCACCAGTCATGGGAGACGATGTTCAGATGCGATCCTGCCAACTGAAAAAGCTCGCGGGCCACTTGGTTAAACACCATTGTATTCCCCCCGCTAATGCTCTGTACCAGCGCGTTGGAGAAGCTGGCCGGACGTGCAAACAAGGGAGAGCGTCCGATGACAGCACCGGTATCGCTGACCAATTCGGTACGAGCACAATACAGCGTCGGGATATCCGTCGGCAGTGTTTGCAATAACTGCAGCGCGATCTCCAGCTTGTTATCCTGCCAGATATCGTCTTGGTCCGCCCAAGCGTAGAACTGCGATTTGATGGGGTCATCACAAGTAACCGACATGAAGTTCGCGGCAAAGCCGCGCTTGGGGCCCTGACGCACGGTCAGTTTGCCCTCACCCCAGGATTCGCTGTATTGGTGCAGGATTTCCAGTGTCGAGTCAGTTGAGCCGTCATCAGACACGACCACATTCCACACAGAATAGGTCTGACGCGCGATCGAATCCAGCTGCTGAGCCAGGAAACGCTCACCGTTATAGGTACACATCAGCACCGTAACACGTGCCAATCGCGTATTTTGGCCCTGAGGATTAACACCAGCGCCGCTGGAACTTGAATCGCCTTTTTGAACGATAAGCGGAAGAGGGGCTACCACCGAGCACTCCATTGCATTAACGATAAAATAATGACGATGTTCGTACGTTCAACATCAAGATGCGCTAGACCGGCAAGATAAGCTTTACATGCTCTTCTCATGAGCCGCTCCCGACTACGAAAAATTTGTCATTATAACGACTAGCCATTGCTATTTGATAGCCCAGTGACATCATCGCTTTAGGCATAACCAAACGATGACAGAGGTAGGTAAACGGAATCCGTATGTGAGGTTGCATCCAACACTTCGGCAATCCTGCCGAGGTGCTTCGATAGCGGACTTGCGTAGGGTATCAAGCGCCCTTCATTGGCAAAAGGGTGGCAATCTGCCTATGAGCAAGGTTCAGACAAACAAGGGACCCGCCACTCATTCGATATGCCCTAAGCCAGATCGACCAAGAATAGAAACTCACCGGTTACACGCCATGTTAACGATTCAAATAATGAGAAGCCGTGACCTCAAGCGCCTTGTCCACACCCACAGGTGGCAACCACCCCAAAACCGAACAGGTCTTCTCGATATCGACCTGCAGTGAATCGCACAATCTTTGCGCCAACGCCTTCCTGCCCGCCAACACTGCGCCGAAGCGCAATACCGCTTGCGGCACGGGCAGTAGACGCACGCGCACCTTTAACGCAACGGCCATACGTTGAAGCAACTGGGTTGTAGACAGGTCCTCGCCGTCACTGACCAGAAAGACCTGGTTGGCAGCAGCAGGATGAGCAATACAAGTAATGATCAAATCCACAAGATTGCCAATCGCCACCAGGCTGCGACGATTGCTCAGCGCACCTAGCGGCAGCGGCACCCCCCTGCTCAGCCAACGCATCATACTTAGAAAGTTCGCTTTTACACCGGGACCATATACCAAGGGTGGCCGAATGACGGCCACTTCCATCCCCATTTCCCGTCCGATTTGAAACAGAACATCTTCAGCCTCACGCTTTGACACACCGTATGGGTCACCAGGGGCAGGCTGATCATCAGCCTTGAACGGCGCCCCAGGCAATGTGTTCTCGCCGTTGACTTTGATCGAGCTAATGAAGATGAACCGCTTCACGCCTGACTTGGCAGCCGCACGAGCCAATCGGGCAGTCCCTTCGACGTTGACCTTGCGAAACTGAGCAAGAGGATCTGTCACCGTATCATTCATCACGTGCACTCGAGCCGCACAATGAATCACAACCTCAACATCACTCAGCGGAGGCAATGCGAACTCATCACTTAAATCAAAAGGTACAACACTGCACAGACCACTCAGCCGTGTCTCACCGCGCACAGCGGCGACAGGTGTGAATAGCTTGTCGAGCAACAACCGAAACACTATCGCCTCACCTACAAACCCGGTGGCGCCTGTTACTAAAACTCGAGGGCCTTTCATTTGGCTTTTTTTCCAATCAGCGCAGTGGCACAGCAAATACAAAAGAAGAACACCTTGTCCCGCGCACGTCGACGACACTTCCAAGCGCTAAGCGATAGTCTGAGCAGTTGGCCTCGACCGAGGGGTAACCAGCGTCGAACAAAAGAGTCAGTCCCCAGCTCAACCAGACAAGCAATCATCCGAACCTGGGAAAACCACCAGCCATCATGAATCGTCTTGTAGCGTGAAATCAATGGATTGATTCCAGTGTTGGCCCCGACCTGATTATGCTCGTGCTGGCGATATTGCATGGACGGTACCGGATCAATATACCAACTGAACCCATGACTACGGGCAAAGGCATAGCAATACCAGTCATGCAAGCTCACGTCTTGTAGTTGCTGCCAATTTTCGAGCATCGATGCCTTTAGCGTAGCCGCAAGGCTTTTGCTCATTACGTAAGTGCAACCAGGACCTGCAGCTTCAAACAGGAAATCCCAAGCAACCTGAGGTTGTGCCTTGTCCAGTAAGTGGGTTTTTCCATCTGGCCAAAAAGCCGTGACATTACTTGAATAAGCATCGACCTGACGAGATTGAATGGCATGGATCGCACGCGATAGCTTATCTGTGTGCCAAACATCATCCTGGTCGGCAAAAGCAATGTAGTCGTAACCTTCGAAGTCGACATCGCGGATTAGTCGGAAGAAATTACGAGACGCGCCGCCAAAACTACCGGCAGCCGGTAGGACAAAAACCTTCGAATGCTGAACAGCATAAGCCGCACACCAAGCCTCGGTACCGTCATCGGAGGGGTCAATACTGATGTAGACTGTTATGTCGACAGCTAACTGGCCGAGGATCGAGGCCAACTGCTCCTCGATCCATTGCATGCCATTGAAGGCAGCCAGTAAAACCGCAACCTTGGGATGTTTTACTGGCATGCCATTCCTGCTTGCACCGATTAAACGCTTCTGTTCGAAAGGGTTGGTCTTCGATCAGTGGGAAGGCGAGTCCAGCAACTTCTGCAGATACTGACCGTAGCCAGTCTTCTTCAGGGCGTCAGCTTGAGCGCCCAACTGCTCGGCGGTGATCCAACCGTTGTGGTAAGCAATCTCCTCCAGGCACGCTACTTTCAGACCCTGGCGCTGCTCAATAGTGTGTACGAAGTGACTGGCCTCGAGCAGCGAGTCGTGAGTGCCAGTATCGAGCCACGCAAAGCCACGACCGAGCATCTCGACACTGAGGGTCTTCCGCTCCAGGTACGCTCGGTTCACATCGGTGATTTCCAGCTCGCCACGCTCGGAGGGCTTGATGTTCTTGGCGATCTCGACAACCTCGTTGTCGTAGAAATACAGACCGGTTACCGCATAATTGGACTTGGGTTTCAGCGGTTTTTCTTCAATGCTGAGAGCACGGCCAGTAGCGTCGAACTCAACCACACCAAAACGCTCAGGATCCGAGACGTGGTAGCCAAACACTGTCGCCCCACTCTTCTGCTCAGTCGCAGAACGCAAGTTATCCGAGAAGTGCTGACCGTAAAAGATATTGTCGCCCAAGATCAGACAGCAAGGATCCTTGCCAATGAACTCTTCACCGATGATGAAGGCCTGGGCCAGGCCGTCCGGGCTAGGCTGCTCGGCATAGGTCAGCTTGATGCCGTACAGGCTGCCATCGCCGAGCAACTTGCGGAAACACGGCAAGTCTTCAGGTGTGGAGATAATCAGGATTTCACGCATGCCTGCCAGCATCAACACCGACAGCGGATAGAAGATCATCGGCTTGTCGTAGATCGGCAGCATCTGCTTGGACACGCCGAGGGTCAACGGATGCAGGCGCGTGCCCGAACCGCCGGCGAGAATGATGCCTTTACGATTTGTCGTGGTCATTTGTTCAGAACTTCCCTAAGCATTCGGGTTACGCCACTTTGCCAATCCGGCAAGTGTAGAGAAAAATTGTCGCGTAGCTTCTGAGTATTCAAACGCGAATTCAGAGGGCGACGTGCGGGTGTTGGATAGGCGGTCGTTTCGATCGGATTCACCGCCGTTACGGCGAGCTGCTCGCCATTGGCCTGGGCAAATGCGATGACATGGCTCGCATAGCCGTGCCAGGACACTTCGCCGCTGGCGGCCAAGTGATACAGGCCGGCCAACTCAGGGCGCTGCATAGCCTGCTGAATAGCCAAAGCTGTCACATCGGCAATAAGGTCTGCCCCGGTCGGTGCTCCAACCTGATCAGCGATGACGCTCAGGGTTTCGCGATCCTTGGCCAGGCGCAGCATGGTCTTGGCGAAATTGTTACCGCGAGCGCCATAGACCCAACTGGTGCGGAAGATCAGATACTTGCAACCAGAAGCGGAAATCGCCTGTTCACCGGCCAGCTTACTGGCACCGTAGTGATTCACCGGCGCGACCGGATCGGTTTCTTGCCACGCCTTTGAACCCTGCCCACTGAACACATAGTCGGTCGAGTAGTGAATCAGCCAGGCGCCCAGGGACGCGGCCTCTTCGGCCATGACCCGACTAGCGTGGCCGTTCACCCGATCAGCCAGCTCGATTTCGGACTCGGCCTTATCGACAGCGGTGTAGGCCGCGGCGTTGACGATGACGTCAGGCTTGACCTGGCGGATCGTTGCACGCAAAGCGTCAAGATCAGACAGATCACCACTCAACCCATCAACGGTATGACGATCCAGGGTAATCAACTCGCCAAGCGGTGCCAGGGAGCGTTGCAGCTCCCAGCCAACCTGGCCGTTTTTTCCCAACAGGAGGATTTTCATGCCTTGCTCGAACGGTCCGCGTAGTTCTCATCGATCCACTGCTGGTAGCTGCCGCTCTTCACGTGAGCAACCCACTCAGTATTATTGAGGTACCACTCGACAGTCTTGCGGATGCCGGTTTCGAATGTTTCTTCCGGCGTCCAGCCCAGCTCGCGCTGGATTTTGCTGGCGTCGATTGCGTAACGCTGATCGTGGCCCGGGCGATCCTGAACGTAAGTGATCAGGCTGGCGTGAGGACGATGGGCGGAATCCGGACGCAGTTCATCGAGCAGTGCGCAAAGGGTGTTCACGACTTCGATGTTTTGCTTTTCGTTATGGCCGCCAATGTTGTACGTCTCGCCGATGACACCTTCGGTCACGACTTTATACAGTGCGCGAGCGTGGTCTTCGACGTAGAGCCAGTCACGTACCTGATTGCCCTTGCCATATACCGGCAGCGGCTTGCCTTCCAGTGCATTGAGGATGATCAGCGGGATCAGCTTCTCAGGAAAGTGGCACGGGCCGTAGTTGTTCGAGCAGTTGGTGACCAGGGTCGGCAGGCCGTATGTACGGCTCCAGGCGCGAACCAGGTGATCGGAGCTGGCCTTGCTGGCCGAGTACGGCGAACTTGGCTGGTACGGGGTAGTTTCGGTGAAGAGGTCTTCCGGACCTTCCAGGTCTCCGTAGACTTCATCAGTAGAAATATGGTGAAAGCGGAAGTTGGCTTTGCGTGCATCATCCAGTGCCGCCCAGTAGTGGCGCGCAGCTTCCAGCAGGGTGTAAGTGCCGATGATATTGGTCTGGATGAACTCGGACGGGCCAGAGATCGAACGGTCAACATGGGACTCTGCGGCCAGGTGCATGATGGCATCTGGTTGGTGTTCACGCAGGACACGGTCGATTTGATCTCGATCGCAGATGTCGACGCGCTCGAACACATACCGCGAGTTCTGACTGACTTCGGCCAGCGACTCAAGGTTACCGGCATAAGTCAGCTTATCGACGTTGACTACAGAGTCGGTAGTGTTGGAGATGATATGACGAATGACTGCAGAGCCGATAAACCCGGCGCCGCCGGTTACTAGAATTTTCACGCGAAACCATACCCTTGAGCTGCTGACAGAGCTGCCAACCGAGCGCTGTCTGATCCATGAATGCAAAAGCCAACGATCAACCGCGGCTTCTGACAGTGTCAGTCTGAACGGAACGGCAGGTGCCACTCTCCGGACAAGCGGATATTTTACAGCTTAATGACGGTTTTACTAATGGATATAGACAAGCTGTGTTGCAAATTCGATAGGTATTTACTTTTTCAAATTCAGACAAGACGCTTGCGGGAGGCTCTGGACGCACGCCCCAGAAACCAACCCAAAACAGGTCCGATTAGCATACCGATCAGCAGCGCTAGCACCATGACCAGCGACACGGGCAATTGTGGACCTGCCCAGCCGAGAAACAGCAGTGAAACCGATTGCTGATTTTCAAGAACAAACGCCAGAATCGCCAGAATCAGCAACAGAATAAATACGCCAAGGAGTACACGCTTAAGGTTTCGCATGCGTCGCCCCTTTAGTTATGGAGATCAAAGCCTTCCTCCTCTTCCTCATTCACCCGGTCACGCAACTCTTTGCCCGGCTTGAAATGCGGAACAAACTTGCCATCAAGGCTGACGGACTGACCGGTTTTTGGATTGCGACCTACGCGCGGCGCGCGGTAGTGCAGGGAGAAGCTGCCAAAACCACGGATCTCAATACGATCCCCAGTGGCCAGACATTGGGACATTTGCTCAAGCATGGTCTTGATGGCCAGCTCAACATCCTTGGATGAGAGCAGCCCTTGATGGGTGACAATTCGTTCGATCAACTCCGACTTCGTCATATTTTTCCCTTCTTTTTCAAGCAGCTAGATCAGCGCTTCAAAGGTTTTAGCATGCCCGGATGAATTTGAACAGCCCGTGTATTGACATATATTTAGCAAAGATGTGACGCCCATTTGCGGAGCACCACAACACGACAAAATCATTACGCACTCACCGACAAATAACCAACATGGTGCGCGTCACAAACCCTGCCGGATTGAAGCCGAACGGAAATTCGTCCTCGTCCTTAGCATCATCAGATCTGGCGACAACCTTGTAACCACTACCCTTACACTCCCTGTCAGCTCGCTTGCGGCACTTCTCCCACCCGGAACCCAAACCGGAACAATCAACCTCGATACCACTGACGCCACGCACGACGTGAGTCTTGGCATTGGTGGTACAACCTGCCAGTGTCAATAACGCTACTGCGACAATGAGCCTGTTCATTCACTTCCTTATACCGGGCGCTCCGCCCTACCGTCGTTCGTATCAAGCCTAAGCCTAGCTGCAAATAAACGATTGATCCTGTTAAAGAAAGAGACAGCAGGTGTTAGGGATTGGTTTCATAAGGGTCGTTTTTTGGGACGCTAGAAACATTACCAGGATCGCAGCCTTCGACATCCCCGAGCGACTCAGGGAGCTAGCCAAATCGCAGGCACAAAAAAGGGCGACCGAAGTCGCCCTTTTTCTATGGTCTGACAGAACTTAGTTCTGTTTTTCCATTTGTGCACGCAACAGGTCGCCCAGAGTGGTAGGACCAGCAGCAGGTTCCGAAGTCGCTGGCTTGTCGCGCAGGCTCTGGATTGCTTCTTTCTCGTCTTCAACGTCTTTCGACTTGATCGAGAGCTGGATTACGCGGCTCTTACGGTCAACGCTGATGATCTTGGCTTCTACTTCTTCGCCTTCTTTCAGAACGTTACGCGCGTCTTCAACGCGGTCACGGCTGATTTCGGAGGCTTTCAGAGTCGCTTCGATATCGTCGGCCAGAGTGATGATGGCGCCTTTAGCGTCAACTTCTTTCACGATGCCTTTAACGATTGCGCCTTTATCGTTCTCTTGAACGTACTCGGAGAACGGATCGCTTTCCAGTTGCTTGATACCCAGGGAGATGCGCTCGCGCTCTGGGTCAACCGACAGGATAACAGTGTCCAGCTCGTCGCCCTTCTTGAAGCGGCGAACGGCTTCTTCGCCCACTTCGTTCCAGGAGATGTCGGACAGGTGAACCAGACCGTCGATGCCGCCGTCCAGACCAATGAAGATACCGAAATCGGTGATCGACTTGATGGTGCCGGAGATTTTATCGCCCTTGTTGAACTGGCCAGAGAAATCTTCCCATGGGTTAGATTTGCACTGCTTGATGCCGAGGGAGATACGACGACGCTCTTCGTCGATGTCCAGAACCATAACTTCCACTTCGTCGCCGACTTGTACGACTTTCGAAGGGTGGATGTTCTTGTTGGTCCAGTCCATTTCGGAAACGTGTACCAGACCTTCAACGCCTTCTTCCAGCTCAGCGAAGCAGCCGTAGTCGGTCAGGTTGGTTACACGAGCGGTAACGCGAGTGCTTTCTGGGTAACGGGCTTTGATAGCAACCCATGGATCTTCGCCCAGTTGCTTGAGGCCCAGGGAAACACGATTGCGTTCGCGATCGTACTTCAGAACCTTGACATCAATCTCGTCGCCAACGTTGACGATTTCGGAAGGATGCTTGATACGCTTCCAAGCCATGTCGGTAATGTGCAGCAGGCCATCGACGCCACCCAGATCGACGAATGCGCCGTAATCGGTGAGGTTCTTGACGATACCTTTGACTTGTTGGCCTTCCTGCAGGGATTCCAGCAGAGCTTCACGCTCAGCGGAGTTCTCGGCTTCGAGGACGCTACGACGGGAAACGACAACGTTGTTGCGTTTCTGGTCGAGCTTGATGACCTTGAATTCCAGCTCTTTGCCTTCCAGGTGCGTGGTGTCGCGCACTGGACGGACGTCAACCAGAGAACCTGGCAGGAACGCACGGATGCCGTTAACGTCGACAGTGAAGCCGCCTTTAACCTTACCGTTGATAACGCCCTTGACCACTTCTTCGGCTGCGAAGGCTGCTTCCAGAACAATCCAGCATTCAGCGCGCTTGGCTTTTTCACGGGACAGCTTGGTTTCACCAAAGCCGTCTTCAACCGAGTCCAGAGCAACGTGAACTTCGTCACCGACGTTGATAGTCAGTTCGCCAGCATCGTTGTAGAACTGCTCAAGCGGGATGAGTGCTTCAGACTTCAGGCCAGCGTGAACGGTTACCCAGCGAGCTTGGTAATCGATATCAACGATAACACCGGTGATGATGGAGCCTGCCTGAAGGTTCAGGGTTTTTAGGCTTTCTTCAAAGAGTTCCGCAAAGCTTTCGCTCATTTTAATTCCTGTTGAATAAGGGCGAAGAATACGCCCATCTCCACATCCCAGACGACGTGGGTTACGTTCATTAGAAGAAGCATCGCAAGACTATGACTGGTCCCCTGCAAAGCTTCTTGGTCACCCGGCGATATCGCGAATGGCGATCTCGCTCATGATGCGTTCCAGCACCTGATCGATGGATAATTCCGTGGAATCCAGCTGTATGGCGTCAGCCGCCGGTTTGAGCGGGGCTACCGCTCGCTGGGTGTCACGCTCATCGCGGACACGTATCTCATCTAGCAGACTCGACAGACTAACACCATCGACTTTGCCCTTCAACTGCAAGTATCGACGGCGCGCACGCTCCTCGGCACTGGCCGTAAGGAATATCTTCAGCGGAGCATCGGGAAACACCACTGTGCCCATGTCGCGACCATCGGCCACCAGGCCCGGCGCCTCCTGAAACGCCCGCTGGCGCTGTAGCAGCGCATCGCGCACAGCCGGCAGTGCGGCGACCTGAGAAGCCCAGGCGCCGACTTGCTCATTACGCAGGTCGTCGGTGACATCGTCACCTTCGAGAATGATCCGCTGCGGATGACCTTCCGTCGCGCCGACAAACTGCACGTCCAGATGAGCGGCCAACAGCTTCAGCGATTCTTCATTGGTCAGGTCGACGCCATGGTTGCGCGCAGCGAATGCCAATAAACGATACAGCGCACCGGAATCCAGCAGACACCAACCCAGACGCTTGGCCAGAATCCCGGCAATAGTGCCCTTGCCCGAGCCGCTTGGCCCGTCGATGGTGATGACCGGTGGCTTGATAATCACGACTGAGCCTCTTGTGCAACACGAATACCGACCTGCGCGCACAGCGCGAGGAAGTTCGGGAACGAGGTCGCGACGTTGGCACAGTCGTGGATGCGGATCGGTGCAGTGGCGCGCAGCGAAGCAACGCTGAATGCCATCGCAATCCGGTGATCGCCGTGACCATGCACTTCGCCGCCGCCGATCTGGCCGCCGTCGATGATAATGCCGTCCGGGGTCGGTTCGCACTTGACGCCCAGCGCCAGCAAGCCATCAGCCATGACCTGAATCCGGTCCGACTCTTTGACTCGCAACTCTTCGGCACCGCGCAACACGGTGCGCCCTTCGGCACAGGCCGCAGCCACGAACAATACCGGGAACTCGTCGATGGCCAGCGGAACCAGCGCTTCGGGAATCTCGATACCTTTGAGTTTAGCTGCCCGCACGCGCAAGTCCGCAACAGGTTCGCCACCCACTTCACGCTGGTTTTCCAGGGTGATGTCGGCGCCCATCAGGCGCAGGATGTCGATCACGCCAGTGCGGGTCGGGTTGATGCCAACGTGCTCGAGCACCAACTCCGAACCTTCGGCGATCGACGCGGCCACGAGGAAGAACGCCGACGACGAGATGTCGCCCGGCACTTCAATGTGGGTCGCAGTCAGTTTGTGGCCGGACTCAACCGACGCGGTAGCGCCGTTGACGGTCACCGGGTAGCCGAAGCCGCGCAGCATGCGCTCGGTGTGGTCGCGGGTCGGCGCAGGCTCGGTGACGGTGGTCTTGCCTTCAGCGTACAGACCGGCCAGCAACAGGCAGGACTTAACCTGGGCGCTGGCCATCGGCATGGTGTAGGTCAGGCCTTTGAGCTTGTTGCCGCCACGGATAGTCATCGGAGGACGACCTTCAGCGGCGGTCTCGATCACGGCGCCCATT
>Ga0209847_1000303_pt1 | contig 20748 bp, 23 predicted proteins | sample OrgsoiDNA_201060_FD_185808 | JGI IMG/M metagenome (GOLD analysis project Ga0209847, IMG submission 185808) | Permafrost soil microbial communities from the Arctic, to analyse light accelerated degradation of dissolved organic matter (DOM) -... | ecosystem: Environmental > Terrestrial > Soil >... | reverse complement strand
GTTCTCCTCGATTCTCTTGTTGTCCCTTAGCCTGGCCAGTGGTTTCGCTTCTGCTGGAGGCACTGCTGAAGCAGGTGTGGGCGGCGCATTGGGCGGGGTTTTGGGCTCGGTCGTCGGTCAGTCACTAGGCGGCAATACAGGTTCCACCATTGGCGCGGCCTTGGGCGGTGCCGGTGGTAGTGCCGTTGGCGCCGACAGACACAGCCGTGGCCAAGCCGCCATCGGCGGTGCGTTGGGCGCAGCCGGCGGTAACGTGGTCGGCCGCAGCATGGGCGGCACCACCGGCAGCCTGATCGGCTCCGCAGCCGGCGGCGGTGCGGGTGGCGCGCTGGGTAACTACATGGGCAACTCGAGCCGCGAAGATGATCGTCGTTCGTATCGTGGCCATGATGATCGTCGCTACTACCGTGATGACGACCGTCGTCACCGTGGTCATGCCTATGGGCATCGCAAGCATCATCGCTATCACGACTGAGGCTGGCGTCCCCCCGCTACCGGCCTCTCGAAAAAATCGCAGCCCAAGGGCTGCGATTTTTTTTGCCTGTCAAACCACCAATCGTTCCAACGCCCCGCGCAAACCGGCAGGAATTACCACTGGTTGATTCGACGCCCGATCCACGAACACATGCACGAAACGCCCGGCCGCACAGGCTTCATCTTCACCTTGCTTAAACACCGCCAGTTCGTACTGAACCGAACTGTTGCCCAACTTACCGACTCGCAGACCGATCTCGATGCGATCCGGGAAGGCGATGGACGCGAAATAATCGCAGGCCGAACTCACCACAAAACCCACGACTTCACCGTCATGAATATCCAGGCCACCGACTTCGATCAGGTAAGTGTTCACTGCCGTGTCGAAGAAGCTGTAGTAGGTGACGTTATTGACGTGACCGTAGGCGTCGTTGTCGTGCCAGCGGGTGGTAATGGGCTGGAAGTGCGGGTAGTCGGTGCGTTGGGGCATCGGGCTGGACATTAGCATCGGTTCCTGGGGTTGGATGGTCAGTCTAAGGTGAAAACCGCGTTATCGTTCTTCGCGAGCAAGCCCTCTCCCACAGTGGATTCTGGTCGTACAAAAAATCTGCATTCACTGAAGATCAAATGTGGGAGCGGGCTTGCTCGCGAAGGCGCCCTGACAGACGCCACATCAATCACCTATCAGCAAACCCCTTACCCACCGCCGCCAACTCCCCAATCAACCGCGCCGGTTTCCACTGATCACCCTGTCGGGTCTCTAACGCCAGCAACCGCTGGTGAATATCCGCCAACCCTTGCTGATCCGCCCAGGCCATCGGGCCGCCCTTGTCCGCCGGGAAGCCATAGCCATTGAGGTAAACCAGATCAATGTCATGGGCCGATCCGGCAATGCCTTCCTCAAGGATCTTCGCCCCTTCGTTGACCAGTGCCAGCAAGCTGCGCTCCAGGATCTCCTGAGGGCTTATCTCGCGGCGTTGGAAGCCCAACCCCTCGCTGACTTCCAGCACCAGCGCATCGACCGCCACATCGTGCTCAGCCTGCCGACTGCCCGGCTCATAGTGGTAGTAACCGTCGCCGCTCTTCTGGCCAAACCGTCCCAGCTCGCACAGCCGGTTTTCTATCTGAACTTGCGGCGCATCCTGCCCTTTGCCGGCCAGTTGCCGGGCACGCCATCCCAGATCGATGCCGACCACGTCGTACATGCGGAACGGCCCCATGGCGAACCCGAAACCTTGCAGCGCAGCATCCACTTGATAAGGAAACGCCCCCTCAAGCAGCATTTTGCGCGCCTCAAGCACGTAAGTATTGAGCATGCGATTGCCGATGAAACCATGGCAGTTACCGGATACCACGCTGACCTTACCCATGCGTTTGCCCAGCGCCAGCGCGGCGTCGAGCACCGCCGGAGCGGTTTGCGCGCCGCGGACGATCTCAAGCAGTTTCATGATGTGCGCCGGGCTGAAGAAGTGCAGGCCCAAGACGTGTTGCGGGCGGCGAGTGGCAGCGGCAATCGCGTCGATGTCCAGCGCCGAGGTGTTGCTGGCCAGGATCGCCTGGGGTTTGAGCAGGCCATCCAGCTCACGGAAGATTTTTTGCTTCAGCTCGAGGTTTTCGTACACCGCTTCGATCACCAGATCGACATCACAGATCGCCGCGTAATCGGCCGCGCTGGTCACTCGTGCAATGCGGGCGTCTGCTTCGGCCTGATCGATCCGGCCCTGACGCACGTTGTGGGCGTAGGTGTCGGCGACAGCAGCCAGCGCCTGTTCAAGCATCTGCGGATTGTTATCGACCCATTGCACCGGCAACCCGGCGTTGGCCAGGCACATGACAATCCCCCGGCCCATGGTGCCCGCGCCGATCACGGCGGCGCGCTGAATATTGAACGGCGTCTGGCTCATTGTTGTTCTCTTGTTGGCGATCCAAAGACAGCCTTCACCATAGTCAGCTGCCGCGCTTTTTTTGAAATTTATTCCTGTGATGAGCAACATTCAGCAGATGGATGCGGTGCCGCAAACACCGCAGATCCCTGTGGGAGCGGGCTTGCTCGCGAAGACGGATTGCCAGTCGACATCATTGCGGACTGTCATACCGCTTTCGCGAGCAAGCCCGCTCCCACATTGGCCATGTTTCAACCGTCAGAGATGCGCTTGCGCCCACTCCCGCACTTCGGCATACGGGTAATCCTCAAGCGCACCAGACCCCGGAATCGTCCGCGCCTTGAGTTTGGTGAACAGCGGCACGCTGATCCCGCACAAAAACCGCGTCACCCGCTCCGCCGACGGGAAATGCCCGGTGTGCTGTTCGTGCCTGTGGATAAAGTCGCCGCATAACGCTTCAAAGTTTTTATCCACAAGCGCCGGCAACACTGGCGGCGCCGGCAGTCGCGCCACATCCCCGTGACACACCGAACAATGCCCGCACTGCCGCGGCGCATTTTCGTCGCCGAAGTACTCAGCCAGGCGATAACCCAGGCAATGGTCGGTGGCGAACAGATCAAGCATCGCGTGAATCCGGGCGATCTCGGTTTGTTCGTGACGGGTGAAGTAGGCATGCAGCTCTTCGCTCAAGGCCTGGGCATCAAAACCGGTTTGCAGCAGGCTGTAGACCTCGGTCATCTGCTTGCTTTCAAGCTCTACCCAGCCCTTTTCCTGGAAGTAATCCAGTGCCTTGACCACCCGATTGCGCTCGGCCGAATGCTGTTCATACAGCGCATCGAAATTCACCGTGGCCCAGGTTCGTGCGCGGCTGGAGGTCTGGATGATCGCCGCGACGAAGTCCTTGCGCTCGCCCTCGAAACGCGCAAGCAAGGCCTCCGGTTCCTGCAAATACTTGAAACGGTATTCAGCGTAATAGGCATATCGCGGGGCGATGATTGCGCGCAGTTCCAACTGCACCAGCAACGTCTTGAGCGGCAACTGGCGAATGTTGCTTTGATCCGCCAATGGTCCTAGCAAAAACTCCCACTGCCCCTCGGGCGTAGAGGCTTGCAACTCGTCGAGTACGCAGCGGATGCCGTCCAGTTCCGGGGTGTCGCCGTAGACGAAATTTTCCAGCACGTTGAGGCTGTCGCGGTTGGCCAATACCAGGCAATCGGACGGCTGCCCATCACGCCCGGCGCGGCCGATTTCCTGGCTGTAGTTTTCGATGGATTTGGGCAGGTCGAAATGCACAACGTTGCGGATGTCGCTCTTGTCGATGCCCATGCCGAAGGCGATGGTCGCGACGATGCAATTGGACTGCCCGCCCATGAAGCGCTTTTGAATGCCTTCACGTTGCTCGTGGGGCAAACCGGCGTGATAGGCCTCGGCCTGGATGCCGTTGCGGCCCAGATGTTCGGCGATGTGTTCGGCGGTTTTCTGCAAGGTGACGTAGACAATGCTCGGCTGGCCGGGGCGTTGACTCATCCACTCGACCAGACGTCGGCGCTTGTCCTGACCACGTACCGGCTCCACCAGCAGATTAAGGTTCGGCCGGTAGAAACCGGTGGTCACCACATCTTCAGGCGCGATGGCGAATTTCGCCTCCATGTCCGCGATCACTTTGGGGGTCGCGGTGGCGGTCAGCAGCAGCGCTTGGGGGATGTTGAACTGACGCTGGTAGTCCGGAAGTTTGAGGTAGTCAGGGCGGAAGTTGTGGCCCCACTCAGAGATGCAGTGTGCCTCGTCCACCACCAGCAGCGAGATCGTCACTTGCTGCAAGAAATTGCGGAAGCGCTCGTTCTTCAGGCGCTCCACGGAAATCATCAAAATCTTCAACTCGCCGGACTTGGCCCGGGCCATCACATCACTGGCGTCGTCGCGGCTCTGGGCCGAATCGATGCTGCCCGCCGAGATGCCGTGGCGCTGTAGAAACGCCAGTTGATCCTGCATTAGCGCCAACAGCGGCGAGACCACCAGTGTCAGGTGCGGCAGCAACAACGCCGGCAATTGATAACAAAGAGACTTGCCCGAGCCGGTCGGGAAAATCGCCGCCGCCGAGCGCCCGGCCAACACCGCGCTGACCGCCGCCTCCTGGCCGGGTCGAAACTGTGGATAACCGAAAACCTGTTCCAGGGTGTTGTGCATAAGCTGTCACTCCGTTGACCGCTGCGATGCCAAAAGCCTAGTCGGCGATTGCAGCGAGTCGAGAAAAGGTCGGGGACCAAAACGATACGGAATGATACAGCCTCGCCCCTGGGTCCTTTGCCACAGGTTGAAACAAACGAAACACTTTGCTCCTCGCGGTGCGGCTCAACCTGACGGTAAGGTCTGCCTCGCACAACCACGGTCCGCGCACTTCACATCATGGCAGGACGCCTGATGAGCGCGGCATTTGAAAAAGGAATGACCATGCTTCAAAAACCGTTCTTTGCAATCACCCTGATCCTGACATCCCTGCTGCTGAGCGGCTGCGATGGACTTCCCACAGAACCACCGCTGCTCGCTACCTGCGACACCCTTGAATGTTCCGCCCAACAGGGCTGGCGGACATCCTGACGACTGCGATTCAGGTGGCTATGGCACCACCACGGCCACCCGCAGTTGCTCGTTCAACATCTGCTCCTGAAACACCCGGCTCTTGCTCGCCCACGCCGCATGAGCCGGGCTTATTTCCCCGGTGAACGCCGCCGCCAACTGACGCAAATCAGCGACGCTGCGCACTCGCGGGCAAAAGGGTTGGTCATCACAGTTCTGACTGGCATTGCGGTAGGTACTCAGCAACCGATCCCACAACCCGTCGCGCACTTGTCGCACAGACTTGAGCTTCACCGCCTGCACGCCCAGACGTTGTTTCAGGCCGGTTTCGTCCAGCGCTTCGCTGGCCAGCAGAGCCTTGCCAACCATCAGCACTTCGGCGCGGGACGCGGTATCGAATTCGGCCTGACTGGTGAGTGCATCCGGCCAACCGGGCGGTCCATGTTGGTCAGCACCATCGAGCCACCCGCATCAGTGGCCCCCGCCAAACGACAAACACCGGCCCACAACAACAAAATCGAGGCCATACGTAGCCATTGCATACCTAATTCCCTTTAAGCGTTGGTCGGACGTTTGGAAACGCCCTACAGATTCTGGCGCGCACCATACCGAGGTTTGCCGCGCAACGCCTGACAAACCCGTAGGAAATTTAACCTCTAGGGGTTTGGACCTAAAAAACCTCAGAAAACCCGTAGGCCAAATCTGAACCGGCCGGTAAATCCCCTACAAAACCTGTCCATTGCGGCGCTATTGCTGCGCAGTTGCACGCCCTTCTATAGTTTGCGGCGCGGCTGAAACAGTGTCTCGGCCTGCCGTGATTTCGCACAGGACAACCCTCGATGACCACCCGCTATCACCCGCTCAAAACCAACTACAGCGACACCCCAGTATTAGTCATCGACACCGAAGCCGACCCGCACGCCATCCTCGACGCCGCCCGCCTACGCATCCGCGCCGCCAGCGATCTGCTTGAAACGCTTTACTGCCAAAACTTCAAAGAGGCTGACCCGAGCGACATCCCCAACATCATTAACGCCCTGTACCTGCTCACCCAGGACGGACACGAACTCCTGGAAATCGCCCGGCAGCGCTTGCCGAAAACCACCGCAATCTGATGCCTGAACGAAGATCCCTGTGGGAGCCAGGCTTGCCCGCGATAAACGATGACACGGTGCACCTGATGAAAACCAACATCCCCGACATTCAACAACCACTCGATACAGCAACCTACGACGCGTGGTTCAGAACACAAGTACAAGCCAGCCTGGACGACCCACGACCCAGCATTCCAGATGAAGAAGCCAGGCGCATATTTGCAATCAGACGGGAGAAATTGCGACAGGGGAAAAAGCTGTAGGTAACGCCCTATCCAAGCTTCATCCCGTTCCTACAAGCGAGGACTCCTTATCGCCTATCGCCGCCCCGTGGCTCAAACCTATAGTCGTGACTGTCGCTGCCAAATCAGCGACTCGGGCTTGGTCACCTGAAAAATGAGAGAGAACTTACGCATGCCCTTGTATGCTTGCCGACATCTTTTGTGCGGCACGTTTTATGGCGGCTGTGTTTGGGACGCCTCGGCGTGCCGGGGTTTTCCTCTCCCTTGGTTGACCAACCCGAACACAGTTCGCCACCCATCGCTTGGTCACGATGGTTGCGATCCTTCGGATATACAAAAGAGAGAAACCAATGAAGACATCGAATCCGCTCACTGATCGCTACCGCCCGCTGCAATCCAATCTCACCGATTCCCCGCCCCTGATCATCGACACAGCGGCCAACCCCCAAGACATCCTCGAAGGCGCCCTCCAACGCATCCGAGCCTCCAGCGACCTCCTCAAAACCCTGCACTGCATCTGCTTCAAAAACGGCGACGTCGAAGACATCCCTCACATCACCCACGCGCTCTTCCTGCTAACCCAGGACGGCTGCGACCTGCTGCAAGTCGCACAGCAACGGATGATGGGCTGGAAAGCACCGGCCTGACACCGAGTGACGATCGTTCCCGCGCTCTGCGTGGGAATGCCTCCACGGACGCTCCGCGTTCGGCTCTCGATGGGACGCAAAGCGTCCCGGGCTGCATTCCCACCCGGAGCGTTGAACGATCAAAACCTGAGGGTAACCATGAGCAAATTTTTTGATGAGCTAATGGAAAGCGTGCAGCAGATGAACGAAATCCTACGCGGTGAGCGTGAGCCTTCCCGCGAATTCCATGTCGACGCGCTGCAAGTCAAAAGTCTTGACTCTTCATGGAGTCGTTTTCCCGACTGTCCACATTCCATAAAACGTGGACAGTCGCCAAGTCCGTCAACGTTGAAAGTCAAGAGAGCAGCCCGTAGCAACGATCGAACACTCATAACCCGAGAAAACCGCGATGAGTGAATTAACGTTCAAACTAAAACAATCACACTACAAAAAAGTGCGCCGATCAAACTGCCTGGCCAGTTTGCGGCTCGCAGGCTTCGATACATCGCCATCAGACTTGGAAAAACCGCAGCTGACTCGAAAAGAAGCACTCGCGAAGTATCGACAAGACGAATGCCAGCTTCCGTCCTGACAGCAAATCCTCACCAAATATCACAATAATCAAAAGCCCCCTGAGACCTCATTCCGAAGAAGCCAGGTAAAAATCCAGCCCGTCAGGAAAATCCACCGAGGCTAGGCGCCCAATCTCAAGTGCCTGTGCGGTTGTGAGCCGGAAATCCACACCAACGCAATCATTGCCGTTCGCCCATTGCATCACCGGGCTCAATTCTTCCACTGACAAGCTAATGTCCAGTTCAAATACCAATTCGTCCTGATTCGGGTAAAAACCCATCACCGAAAAACTCATGGTTCCACCTCTCTTTTCTTATCTGCACTTTTTGTCTGTTTGTAGTGGTCAACTAATCCCGGACACGACGTTAAGTTTTTCTTCGGCCCGAGCTGGCGCCAGCCCACCGTTGAATTGATGGGGTCGAATCCAGTTGTACCGATCCATCAAGAATTGGCTGATATCGCGCTGGGCTTCTTGAGCCGTTCTGTAACCCGTGGTCGGTACCCATTCCGTTTTCAAACTGCGGAACACGCGCTCCATTGGCGCATTGTCCCAGCAATTTCCCCGGCGACTCATGCTCTGGCGCATTCGATAGCACCACAGCCGCTGGCGAAATAAACGACTCGCATATTGCGACCCTTGATCCGAGTGAAACAGCAGGCCCTGAGGCCTTCCTCGTTGTTCGTAAGCCATATCCAGCGCCTTGATAACCAGATCGGCGTCCGGCTTTTCCGACAACGCCCAGCCCACTACCCGGCGCGCGCAAAGATCCAGCACGACCGCCAGATAGTGCCATTTCCCCTGGGCCCAAATGTAGGTGATGTCGCCGCACCACACCTGGTTGGGTGCCGGAACATCGAACTCGCGGTTCAAGGTATTCGGGATATCGAGTCGTTCTACCGTCGCTCTTTTGTAGGCATGTGATCCGGGTTGTTTGCTGACTAGATCAAGCTCGCGCATCAAGCTGCGCACTTTGAATCGACCGAGCTGCTCACCGTCGTCACGCATCAGCGACAGGATGCTGCGGCTGCCCGCAGCACTACGACTTTGCGTGAACAACTCGCTTACCCATCCATTCCCCTCTCGGTCATTACCAAAATCTCGACGCGATGCCGAGGCCGGTGAAGTTACCGAGTGTTAGAAAATGCGGTTGTAGGGCGAATCTGAACCTGCCGTGCGGTCCTTCTTCATCGTCTATTACCGATGATTCCACTCCAAACTTGTCGCAAAATCTGGCCCAAACCGATTCATCGGCATGCAACCAACGGAAGACGCACCATGAACCTCGCCCCCAACTTCCCCGACGACCACGCCATGCACCTGCTCATGCAGTTGCTCCACGAAGAAATCGGCCTGCCCGAACGCAAATCCATCAGCCTCACCACCTCGATCAATTTCGACCTGAACTGCGACGGTGCCGATGCGCGACACCTGATGGAGGCGATGGAAGAACAATTCGGGATCGACTTCGTGGACTACGACGCCTATCGCTATTTCCAGCCCGAAGGTTTTGATGTGCATCTCAAGCGCAGGGCAAAAGGTCGCGGCGACAAAGTCCCGTTGACCATCGACATGCTTTACCAAGCGGTCAAGACGCAGCGCTGGGATACGCAAACTCTGGAATGTCTCTAGGGAATACCTAAATGGCATTATTCTGGCTGTTTATCACGAATTCAGTTGGAATAATGGCAGTTATAAAAATGGATTCCGGCCCCACCGATTGCGGATGTACCAGAAAACAGAGCCTTGCAACGCCCTGCAAATCACCACATAAGTGCTATTATTCTGGCAGTTAAAGCCTAAAAGTGAAGGAATAATGGCACATGGCTAAGAAAACAGCGCCTCTCATGCCATCCGCATCCAGACTGCTCGCGGAGTTTGGCGAACGCCTGAAACTCGCTCGACTGCGTCGCAGGCTGACCGCAAAGCAAGTCGCCGAAAGGGCAGGCATGTCGCTGACAACGCTTCGCTCTCTGGAGTCCGGCGGCTCAGGCGTGACGATGGGCGCCTATATGTCCGTGATGCAGGTTCTGGGCTTGGAGAAAGACTTGAGCAAGCTCGCTGCAACCGATGAGTTGGGACGCCAGCTGCAAGACGCGCGATTAACTCCACAGGCGAACGCAGCAGCCAGTAAACGCCAACGAGTGCGCAACATGACCTCCACGAAGGCGTCGTCACCGATTCGCGACAGGGCGGAGGAAGCATCGGAAAGCCCCATTTCCGATTCGGATATTGAGGTTGATTTCCCGTTGAACACTCACTCGTTTGCCAAATTGTTCACCACGAAAAAAACCAAATCTGAGACGGATTGAAAATGACACTGATCGCGGTGTATGCCGATTGGGAAACCCTGAACGGACCAAGGCGTCTTGGGTTTCTCCATGCCCGAAAGGCTCGCTCCACCAACGTGTTCGAGTTTGAATACGACCCTAGCGCTTTGGCCGATTCCGAATTGAACTTCACGACGCTGGATCCCCGCATCGGGCTCTTCGAAGGACGGCAATTCCCTGGACAGCACCAGACGCGCTTCGGCGTTTTTGCCGACTCAAGCCCGGATCGCTGGGGCCAATTGCTAATGAAACGCCGCCTGGAACGGGACATCCGCGAAGGACTTATCCCTAGGGGCACAAAGCTCTACGAGTCGGATTACCTGCTAGGCGTTCATGACCTCTATCGAGTCGGTGCTATTCGCTACAAGTTGAACGATGAAGGAAGTTTTCTGGACGATCGAGATAACTTGGCAGCGCCCCCCTTTACTGAGCTACGCGCGTTGGAGCAGGCAAGCCGTGCACTGGAAAACGATCCAGACAACACCTCGCTCGATGGGCGCGAGTGGTTGAGAATGTTGATTGCACCCGGTGGCTCACTGGGCGGCGCCAGACCCAAGGCCAGCGTTGCTGACAAGAATGGTCAACTGTGGATCGCCAAATTCCCGAGCACTCGCGACGACTACGACATCGGCGGATGGGAATTCGTGGTGAACGCCCTGGCGGAGCAATGTGGTCTGCGGGTGGCAAGGGGGATGGCGCAACGCTATGCGAGCGACCATCACTGCTTCATGGTCAAACGCTTCGACCGCACGGCAACGGGAAGGCGACTGCATTTCGCCTCAGCCATGACCATGACCGACCGCGTGGACGGTGACGATGCATCGGTAGGCGCCAGTTACCTTGAATTGGCGGAAGTGCTCGTGGAGCACGGCTCAGAACCCAACGAAGATCTCCGCGAATTGTGGTCACGGATTGTGTTCAACATCCTGGTTTCCAACACCGACGACCACATGCGTAACCATGGTTTTCTTCTTGATCCTGGCCGTGGATGGCGCTTGTCTGATGCCTACGACATGAATCCTGTGGCACACGCCGATGGGCTGAAACTCAACATCACGGATGCCGACAACGCCTTGGATCTAGAGCTCGCTCGCGAAGTGGCCGAAATCTTTCGCGTTAGCCGTGATGATGCGGAGGAAATTATTGAGCGTTTCCAAGAAGTGGTGAGCCAGTGGCCAAAAGTGGCCAGCGCGGCGGGGTTGTCGAAGCGTGAACAAGACAATATGGCTCCGGCGTTTCGCCTGTCTGCCAAATGACCCTCTACTGCTCTTCTTTCGCCCACAAAAAAGCCGCCCTAAAAGGACGGCTTTTTCATTTCGCTAAATCCAAGCCTTACAGCTTAGGACCAGCAGCCTTAATCGCATCACTCACTTCAAACTTCTTGAAGTTCTCAACAAACAACCCAGCCAACGCTTTAGCTGCTTCATCATAAGCAGCCTTGTCAGCCCAGGTATTACGCGGGTTCAACAAACCAGTCTCAACACCAGGAACAGCCAACGGCACGTCCAGATTGATGGTGTCCAGGTGCTCAGTCTCAGCACCGATCAACGCGCCGCTCTGGATCGCTGCAATCACGCCACGAGTGGTCGGGATGTTGAAGCGCTTGCCGACGCCATAGCCGCCGCCAGTCCAACCGGTGTTAACCAGGTAGACCTTGGAGCCGAAGCCGCGGATGCGCTTGATCAGCAGTTCTGCGTATTCGCCAGCCGGACGCGGGAAGAACGGTGCGCCGAAGCAGGTGGAGAAGGTCGATTTGATGCCGCTGCCGGAACCCATTTCGGTCGAGCCCACCAGTGCGGTGTAGCCGGACAGGAAGTGGTAGGCCGCTTGTTCTTCGCTGAGGATGGACACTGGCGGCAGGACGCCGGTCAGGTCGCAGGTCAGGAAGATCACAGCGTTTGGCTCGCCACCGAGGTTTTTCTCGGAACGCTTGGCAACGTGCTCCAACGGGTAGGCGGCGCGGCTGTTCTGGGTCAGGCTGACATCGGCGTAGTCGGCGTGCTTGGCGTCGTCGATGACGACGTTTTCCAGCACAGCGCCATGCTTGATGGCTTTCCAGATGACCGGCTCGTTTTTCTCGGACAGGTCGATGCACTTGGCGTAGCAGCCGCCTTCGATGTTGAAGACAACGCCTTCGCCCCAGCCGTGTTCGTCGTCACCGATCAGGTAACGGCTTTCGTCGGCGGACAGGGTGGTTTTACCGGTGCCCGACAGACCGAAGAACAGGGTCACGTCGCCTGCTTCGCCGATGTTGGCAGCGCAGTGCATCGGCAGCACGTCAGCGGCCGGCAGCAGGAAGTTCTGCACGGAGAACATGGCTTTCTTCATTTCACCGGCGTAACGCATGCCGGCGATCAGCACTTTTTTCTGTGCGAAGTTGAGGATCACGCAACCGTCGGAGTTGGTGCCGTCACGCTCAGGCACGCACTCGAAGTTGGCCACGTTGAGCACTTGCCACTCGTCACGACCGGCCGGGTTGTACTGCGCCGGGTTGATGAACAGGCAACGACCGAACAGATTCTGCCAGGCAGTCTGGGTGGTCATCTTCACGGCCAGGTAGTGGTCTTCGGACGCACCTACATGCACGTGGGAAACGAAATGCTCTTGCGCGTTGTTGAACGCCTCGACGCGAGCCCACAGCGCATCGAACTTGTCGGCCGGGAACTTGCGGTTGATCGGGCCCCAGGCAATGGCTGCCTGAGTGGAAGGCTCTTCTACGATGAACCGATCGACTGGCGAACGGCCGGTGCGGTGACCGGTGCGAACAACCAGCGCGCCGGTATCGGCAAGCTCGCCTTCACCGCGATTCAAGGCTTCTTTTACCAGATCATCAACACTCAGATCGGTGTACACGGCGTTATTGGCTTGCGTCATGAGATTCCCCGTCGGCCAGTGGCCGAGTGTGCTCCAAACGTTTTGTAGTAGAAAGTCGTGCACTACTACCGCGACAAAAAGTGGGCCGGATTATGCCAGAAACGCCCAAAAATAGTAGGGCCCTCCCGTCGTAACGGCGTTAATCCGGCGCTAAGCAGTGAATTTACCTGCGCTGAACCGTTTTAGTGCCGGGTATCTGACGGCGTATCCACGCCCGCACCAGCGAACAATTGGGTGATATCCGCGGCATCAAACAGGTAGCGCTGGTTGCAAAACTGGCAATCGATCTCGATATTCCCGCCATGTTCGATGACCAGCGACTGGGCGTCTTCCAGGCCCAGGCTGACCAACGCATTGGCCGAACGTTCGCGCGAGCAACTGCAACGGAAGCGCAGTTTCTGCACATCGAACAGGCGCACTTGCTCTTCGTGGTAGAGGCGATGGAGCACGGTTTCGTTGTCCAGGCTCAGCAATTCATCGGCGGTCAGGGTGCTACCCAACGCGGTGATGTGCTGCCAACTGGCGGCGCGTTCTTCTTCGTCTTTCAGGCGGTCGGCGGGCAATTGCTGCAGCAGCAGGCCACGGGCGCGACGGCCATCGGCGTAAAGCCAGAAGCGGGTGCCAACCTGCTGCGACATGACGAAATAGTTGGTGAAGCACTCGGACAGGGTTTCGCCGTCGAGGTCGACGATGCCCTGGTAACGCTGGCCCTGGGTCGGGTCGACGGTCAGCGCCAGCACGCCGTTGGGCATGAGGTCGGCGAGGGTCGCGTCAGGGGCGATCTGGTCGGCTTCGTAACGGGCCAGGCCACGGATTTCGCGCTCGCTGGAGCACTCGATCATCAGCAGCGGAATCGGGCCATCGGAACGGGCCTGCAGGATCAGCAAGCCATCGAACTTCAAGGTGCCGACCAGCAACGACGCGGCCGCCATCAGTTCGCCCAGCAGTTGCGCGACCGGCTCCGGATAGGGGTGTTTGGCGAGCACTTCAGCGTAGCTACGTTCCAACGCAACCAGCTCGCCACGGGTGTCGCTGTCATCAAAGATGAAGCGTTGGGTGAAGTCGGTATCCGATAGATCGGTCATAGGTCTGGGTATCTGAATTGATGACAAGAAGGTTACAGAACGTAGAGTTGCGCCTTTGCGGCACCATTTTGGTGCGCGACGTTCAGCCATTGGAGGCATTTTATGAACAATCCGGGTTTGTTCCAAGCAAGGTGGAACCTGCCCCGGCTGGTTTTGTGCAATTTTGTGCCTTTGGCGCTGTTGGCATTCTGGTTATGGCCTACGGGTCAGATGCTGTGTGTGCTTTTCGACGAGTGGCTATTTCGCCGACTCAATGCCCCGTTGGCCAGTCACCCGATATGGCTCCATGTGTAGGCAATTACAAGTCTGCGTCCATTTGAAGCGGTGGTCGGGGGATTTTGCTGGCGGTGTGGGCGCTGGGCTGGGGTTACTACTCGCCATTTGCGTATCACGCTTCAGAGTTTTTCCTGACAGTGATGGCGCCACTGTTTGGACGGCAGGGGAAACTGCCGGGGGTTTCGCGGATGAGTGTGGTGCGCAGCGCCTGATATCCGGGGACGGCCGGCGAGTGCTGCGCACTCGTTCGCGGGCAAGCCACGCTCCCATAGGTGATCTCGGTCTAATGTGGGAGCGGGCTTGCTCGCGAAAGCGGCTTCACGGCCAATGCAGGAACATCAGGCTCACTCGTCGTTACTGCTTCCACGAAACTTGAACAAATCCCGACGCTGCTTTTTGCTCGGTTTGCCATCGGTGCTCACGCCCAGCGAGCCGGCCTTGCGCATCGCAGCCGCCGCTTCACGCTTGGCGACGCTCGCCTCGGTCTCCGCATACAACGCCTGAGCCTCCGGCGCGCCACGGCGCACGATCGACAGCGCCTGGACCACTATCGTCTTTTCCTCAAACCCTATGCGGATCTGAAACTCGTCACCGACTCGCGGTTCCTTGCCCGGTTTACAGCGCTCACCCCGACAATGCACCTTGCCGCTCTCGATGGCTGACTTGGCCAAGGCACGTGTTTTGTAAAAACGCGCGGCCCACAACCATTTATCGAGACGGACCTTGTCGTCCTCTTCCTGTTTTTGTGCCATATGAATTCCTCTTTCAGCCAATAGTCGGAACTGTACTACCGTTTCTGTCGGGCGCAAGAACTCGGCCCTCCAGATAGACTGTGTGCTTGGCCGGTCCACCGGCATGGAGTGATCGAGTGACTAAATTTCCGTCTTCATTGACCTCGCCCCAGGGCGGTTGCCAGGGCTGCCAGCAAAGCGAGCCGCTGGGCTTCGATTTTTCCTTTGCCTACCAACCGATCGTCGACCTGCGCGACCAGACGATTTTCGCCCACGAAGCGCTGGTGCGTGGCGTGGCCGGTGAAGGCGCGCTGTCGGTGCTCGACCAGGTGACCGAGGACAATCGCTACCGCTTCGACCAGCTCTGCCGGATGCGCGCCATTGAAGGTGCGGCGAATCTAAATATGCAGACACACTTGTCGATCAACTTCATGCCCAACGCCGTCTATCGTCCAGAGCTATGCATTCGCAGCACCCTGGAGGCGGCAAAAAAACACAATTTCCCCATCGACCGGCTGATTTTCGAAACCCTGGAAAGCGAGCACGTAGATAACTATCGCCATTTGACCAATATTCTGCGTGAATACCGCGAATTCGGCTTCATGACCGCCATCGACGATTTCGGTGCCGGTTATTCGGGGCTCAATCTGCTGGCTGATTTCCAACCGGACCTGATCAAACTCGACATGGCGCTGATCCGCGATGTCGACCGCGACCGTGTTCGTCAGGCTATCGTCCGGGGGATTGTCACAATCTGTGCGGAGTTGAACGTTACAGTCATTGCCGAAGGCATTGAGAGCGCCGGTGAACGGGATTTCCTGGCGGACTGTGGAATTTTTCTGATGCAGGGTTACTGGTTCGCCAAACCTGCATTCAAAGCGTTGGCTCAGGTAAAGCCTGAAGCCTGGACGCGCTAATCGCTGGTTTTTTCCTATTGAAGACATTTGACCATTTGACCGTTGTCGGTCTGCGCGAGTGGGTGGCGCTCCCGGATTTGGGAGTCGCGGGCCTTCGGGCAAAAATCGACACCGGCGCCAGCACCTCCAGCCTGCACGCCACCGACATCGAACCCTTCGAGCGGGACGGGCAAGAGTGGGTGCGCTTCACCGCGCACCTGGGCACGGTGGTGCAATTGCGCCACCGACGCTGCGAGGCGCCGCTGGTGACGATGAAAACCATTAAAAGCTCCAACGGCCATGCGCAGATGCGTTACGTGGTCAGCACCACCCTGGCCCTCGGTGATCGGGTGTGGCGGGTCGAGTTCACCCTCGCCTGCCGCAAGTCCATGCGTTATCGGCTGCTACTCGGTTCCAAAGCCCTGATCGACGGCCAGTTGGTGGTCAATCCGGGGATTAAATACGTTCAAGACAAGCCGGTGTTCCCGGTATCTACCTCCTCCACAGGTGTTGCATGAAGATCGCTGTGCTGTCGCGGAATCCGCGTCTGTATTCCACCCGTCGTCTGGTCGAAGCCGGTATCGAGCGTGGCCATGAAATGGTGGTGATCGACACTTTGCGCGCCTACATGAACATTGCCAGCCACAAGCCGCAGATCCACTACCGCGGCAAGCCGCTGGAAGGTTTCGATGCGGTGATCCCGCGGATCGGTGCGTCGGTGACGTTTTATGGCTGCGCGGTGTTGCGCCAGTTTGAAATGATGGGGGTGTTCCCGCTCAACGAGTCGGTGGCCATCGCCCGTTCGCGAGACAAACTGCGTTCGCTGCAACTGCTGTCACGCCGGGGCATCGGTTTGCCGGTCACCGGGTTTGCACACTCGCCGGACGACATTCCCGATTTGATCGACATGGTCAACGGCGCACCGCTGGTGATCAAAGTGCTGGAAGGCACCCAAGGCATTGGCGTGGTGCTGTGTGAAACAGCGACGGCGGCGGAGTCGGTAATCGAAGCGTTCATGGGCCTGAAGCAGAACATCATGGTTCAGGAATACATCAAGGAAGCCGGCGGTGCGGACATTCGCTGCTTCGTGGTCGGCGACAAAGTGATCGCGGCGATGAAGCGTCAGGCCAAGCCTGGGGAATTTCGCTCCAACCTGCATCGCGGTGGCAGCGCGAGCCTGATCAAAATCACCCCGGAAGAACGCATGACCGCATTGCGTGCAGCCAAGGTGATGGGGCTGGCCGTGGCGGGGGTGGATATCCTGCGTTCCAATCACGGGCCGCTGGTGATGGAAGTGAATTCGTCGCCGGGTCTGGAAGGGATTGAGACCACCACCGGCAAGAACGTGGCAGGGATCATCATTGAGCACCTTGAGAAGAATGGTGGGCCAAATATGACGCGCACCAAAGGCAAAGGCTAAGACCGGCTCGGTCCCCTGTGGCGAGGGAGCTTGCTCCCGCTCGGCTGCGCAGCAGTCGTAAAACCATGCAACCGTGTTCTAGCTGAAAGAACGCGGTTGCCGGGATCGGGAGTCCTTCGGACTCCAGCGGGAGCAAGCTCCCTCGCCACAGGGGCTGTGTGCGACGGTTAGACAGCGTCTCTAGGCAACATCAGCCCAAGCGGCAACCGAACCCGCGCTTCAAGCCCGCCACCCGAACGGTTACGCAGCTCAACATTGCCGCCATGCATCGAAGCAATCCGCTTCACGATCGCCAAGCCCAACCCGGTACCCTTCCCGCCCCGAGCCCGATCGCCACGGGTAAACGGGTTGAAGATCGCCTCCAGCTCCGACGGATCAATCCCCGCCCCACGGTCCATCACACTCAGCACCACATACGGCGCGCTGGTGTCCCCGGACACATAAGCCGCGACCTCAACACCGTTGCCGGCATGGTGCAAGGCGTTGCCAATCAGGTTGTTCAGCAAGCGTTTCATCGACACCCGACGTAGCGGGAACGGCTGGATCGGTTCCAGGCGCAAGCGCACTTTCTCTTCGCTCTGGTTGTACGGTGCGGCGACTTCGCGCACCAGGTCGCTCAGGTCCACCTCTTCCACCGACTCGTCACGACCATCGCGAATGAACGCCAGGAACTGGTCGAGAATTGCATCCATATCCTCGATGTCGCGCACCATGTCGTCGCTCAGGTCGCTGTGGTCGCCCATCAGCTCCAGGGACAAGCGCAAACGGGTCAACGGTGTTCGCAGATCATGGGACACCCCGGCCAGCATCAACTCTCGCTCGCGACCAGCCTGTTCGACGTCTTCGGCCATCTGGTTGAAGGCGCGGTAAACCTCGGCCATCTCGCTCGGCGTGTCGCTGATCGGCAGGCGCACGCTGCGGCCCTGGCCGAGTTGCCTTGCGGCATAGACCAGGCGCTTCAAAGGTTGATTGAGCTGGCTGACGAAGATCCACGCCGAGGCGGTGGAGAGCAAGCCGATGGCGAGAAACCAGCCAAGCACGTTCCAGATTTTCTGGCCGCGCAGCGGATGCGGGTACAGCGGCACTTTCAACCAGCCATCGCCCAGGCTTGGCGCCCGGACCCACAGCGCCGGCGGGGAATGCATGCGTAATCGAACTTCAGTGTCAGCCCCCAGCTCTGCCTGCATCTGCCGCTGATAGATTTCGCTGTATGGCCAGTGTTGTTCGCCTTCCGGCACGCCTGCGCCCACCACCCGGATCAGGGTCGCGGCATCGGCAATCTTCGCGCGGTTTTCTTCATCGGCGGCCCAATAGGCGCGCAGCGTCAGGGCGACGCCGTGGCTGTATTGGCGGTCCACCAGCACGTCTTCGTTCATCAACAGATAAACCAGGGTCAGCGCTTTGGAGAACAGGACGACAATCAGCACCAGCCACAGGGTGCGGGAGAAGAAACTCTGGGGGAACCAAACGGGGGTTTTCATGAATAACCGCTACACACTTGCAGGAGCGAGCGATGCTCGCACATTGCGGATCGCGAGTCTGCGGGCAAGGTCGATTGACCTCTTGCCCGCACACCCGCTCCTACAAATCGCCGATCACTTGGTGGCGGCGCCGTCCGGAACGAACACGTAGCCCACGCCCCAGACAGTCTGGATGTAGCGTGGCTTGGATGGATCGGGTTCGATCATCCGGCGCAGACGGGAGATCTGCACGTCGATGGAACGCTCCAGGGCATCCCATTCCCGGCCACGGGCCAGGTTCATCAACTTGTCGCGGGTCAGTGGCTGACGGGCGTTCATGACCAAAGCCTTGAGTACCGCAAACTCACCGGTGGTGAGCATGTGCACTTCATCGCCGCGCTTGAGTTCGCGGGTGGCCAGGGACAACTCGTAGTCACCGAAGGTCACGCTTTCGTCTTCGCTGCCCGGTGCGCCAGGTACAGGCGCAGCCTGACGACGCAGGACCGCTTTGACCCGGGCCATCAGCTCGTCCGGGTTGAACGGCTTGGCCAGGTAATCGTCGGCGCCCAGTTCCAGGCCCTTGATGCGGCTCAGCTCATCGCCCTTGGCGGTCAGCATGATGATCGGGATCTGATTGTTCGCGCCGCGCAGACGGCGGCAGGCGGTCAGACCGTCTTCGCCGGGCAGCATCAGGTCGAGTACGACCAGATTGAACACTTCACGGGCCAGCAAGCGGTCCATCTGTTCGGTGTTCGGTACGGCACGGGCACGGTAGCCCTTGCTGACGAAAAAGCGTTCCAGCAGGCTGCTCAGCCCAGGATCGTCGTCAACAATAAGAATTTTTTCGCCTTCAGCATTGTTTGCAGTGCTGCTCATTAGATGCTCCTTTTAGCTCGGCGCGCATTATGGCGTAGCTGCCGTTATACGCACCGTGTGCATTGTTAGCAGATTTTTCCTTCACTGCCAGAACTCAGACCTTTATGCCTGCCGGGTGCAATGCCCCCGAATGGCTGAACGCTGGTTATAATGCGCGGCGTTTTGTGTCAGGCAACGTCTGATCGTTACTGTAGTAGGCCGCTTTTTATTTTTAAGGCGTGCGCAGTAATTGTTCGATTTCACGGGTCAACGGGATGCCTGTTGACCCAGGTAGCGGCGCAGGCCAGGCCGCTCAACCAGTCTCGCCGAGCCTTTAACCCTGCGCCTGCGAGCCTGCTTTCACAATTTGTCAGGTGGTTTTATGGACAGCATCAACAGCCGCATCGCCGAGGAACTCGGTGTACGCCCACAACAGGTCGAAGCGGCCGTCGCGCTACTCGATGAAGGCTCTACCGTTCCCTTCATCGCCCGCTACCGGAAAGAAGTGACCGGCAGCCTCGATGACATCCAGTTGCGGCACCTGGAAGAGCGTCTGCGCTACCTGCGAGAACTCGACGAACGGCGCATCAGCATCCTCGCCAGCATTCAAGAGCAAGGCAAGCTGACCCCGCAACTCGAACGCGACATCAAACTCGCCGACACCAAGACCCGTCTCGAAGACTTGTACCTGCCGTACAAGCAGAAGCGCCGCACCAAGGGCCAGATTGCCCTGGAAGCCGGCCTCGGCGACCTGGCCGACGGCCTGTTCAACGACCCGTCCCTGACGCCAGACACCGAAGCCGCACGCTTCATCGACGCCGAAAAAGGCGTGGCCGATGTGAAAGCCGCCCTCGAAGGCGCCAAATACATCCTGATGGAACGCTTCGCCGAAGACGCCGGCCTGCTGGACAAACTGCGCAGCTACCTCAAGCAGGAAGCCACCCTCAGTGCCCGCGTGATCGCCGGCAAGGAAGAGGAAGGCGCCAAGTTCCGCGACTATTTCGAACACGATGAGCCACTGAAAAGCATGCCGTCGCACCGTGCGTTGGCGATTTTCCGTGGCCGCAACGAAGGCATTCTCAGCTCCGCGCTGAAAGTCGGCGACGAGCTGCCGGGCGCCATGCACCCGTGCGAAGGCATGATCGGTCAGCAATTCGGCATCCAGAACCAGAACCGCGCCGCCGACAAATGGCTGGGCGAAGTGGTGCGCTGGACCTGGAAGGTCAAGCTTTACACCCACCTCGAAACCGACCTGCTGGGCGAGCTGCGCGATGGCGCAGAAACCGAAGCGATCAATGTGTTCGCGCACAACCTGCACGACTTGCTGCTGTCGGCCCCGGCCGGCCCGCGTGCC
>Ga0209847_1000302_pt1 | contig 20798 bp, 19 predicted proteins | sample OrgsoiDNA_201060_FD_185808 | JGI IMG/M metagenome (GOLD analysis project Ga0209847, IMG submission 185808) | Permafrost soil microbial communities from the Arctic, to analyse light accelerated degradation of dissolved organic matter (DOM) -... | ecosystem: Environmental > Terrestrial > Soil >... | reverse complement strand
GTTTTGCCTTTCACTTCACCCTTAGTGAATGCTTCAACGTAGTCGGCGTTTACACGCGCAGCACGTTCGAGCAGACGGGAGTGGAGATAGAAAACGTCGCCTGGGTAAGCTTCACGACCTGGTGGACGACGAAGCAGCAGGGAAATCTGACGGTAAGCAACAGCCTGTTTAGACAGGTCATCATAAACGATCAGTGCGTCTTCACCGCGGTCACGGAAGTATTCACCCATTGCGCAGCCGGAGTACGGTGCCAGATATTGCAGTGCAGCAGATTCTGATGCAGTTGCAACAACAACGATGGTGTTTTCCAGTGCGCCGTGCTCTTCCAGTTTACGAACCACGTTAGAAATGGTGGACGCTTTCTGGCCGATAGCCACATAGATACATTTGATGCCGGAATCGCGCTGGTTGATGATCGCATCGATCGCCAGAGCAGTTTTACCGGTTTGACGGTCACCGATGACCAATTCACGCTGACCACGACCGATTGGGATCATGGCATCAACGGATTTGTAACCTGTCTGCACAGGCTGGTCTACGGATTGACGTTCGATAACGCCAGGTGCGATTGCTTCGACAGCTGAGAAGCCGTCATGCTCTACCGGACCTTTACCGTCGATTGGCGCACCCAGGGTGTTAACAACGCGACCTAACAGGCCACGGCCAACTGGAACTTCCAGGATACGGCCAGTACATTTTACTTTCATCCCTTCGGCGAGGTCAGCGTAAGGGCCCATAACAACAGCACCTACGGAGTCGCGCTCCAGGTTCAGGGCGATAGCGTAACGGTTACCCGGCAACGCAATCATTTCCCCTTGCATGACATCGGCTAAGCCGTGCACGCGGATGATCCCGTCACTGACGGAAACGATAGTACCTTCATTGTGAGCTTCGCTCACTACATTGAACTGAGCAATGCGCTGCTTTATCAGTTCGCTGATTTCGGTGGAATTCAGTTGCATGCTCCAGTCCCCTTAAGACTGCAAGACGTCTGCCAGGCGTTCTAGACGACTGCGAACGCTGCCATCAATCACCATATCACCTGCACGGATTACGACACCGGCAAGAACAGACTTGTCAATTTTGCAATTCAGCTTAACTTTGCGAGACAGACGTTTTTCCATGGCAGCAGCAATTTTTGCCTGCTGCTCTTCGGACAGTGGAGTTGCTGAAGTGACTTCCACTTCAGCAATGGCCTCTAAAGAGGCCCGCAGTTCGATGAACTGTTGCAGCACTTCCGGAAGAACGCGTAAACGCCCATTTTCAGCCATAACCTTAATCAGATTTTGGCCTGCGTCGTCGAGTTGTTCACCACATACCGCGATAAACGTTTGAGACATGGTCTCTGGAGCTAAAGCCCCGGAAAGCAGTTCTTCAATCTGTTCATTGCGTGTGACTTGAGCCGTGAACGCTAACATGGACTGCCAGCGATCTAAGCTTTGGTGCTCAACGGCAAAGTCAAAAGCTGCTTTGGCGTAGGGGCGAGCTACAGTTACAAATTCAGACATCAGCCCCTCCCTCCTTACAGTTCAGCGACCAGTTTATCAACGATGTCGCTGTTAGCAGCTTCATCTACGGAACGTTCGATGATCTTCTCGGCGCCAGCAATAGCCAAAATCCCGACTTGCTTACGCAACTCTTCACGTGCGCGTTGGCGTTCGGCGTCAATCTCTGCCTTAGCTTGCGCTACGATCTTGTTACGTTCCTGCTCGGCTTCGGTTTTCGCTTCGTCGACGATCTGGGCTTTACGCTTGTTCGCCTGGTCGATGATTACCTGAGCTTCAGCTTTGGCTTTCTTCAGTTGGTCGGTCGCATCGGCTTGCGCTAAATCCAGTTCTTTTTTGGCACGTTCTGCGGAAGATAAACCTTCAGAAATTTCTTTCTGACGTTTTTCGATGGCAGCCATAATTGGCGGCCATACGTACTTCATGCAGAACAGAACAAACAGGACAAACGCGATAGCCTGGCCGAGGATTGTTGCGTTAAGATTCACAGCACAATGCCTCTTTCAAAGTGAAATATTTGATGTAGTTCGTTTAACCCCGAGTAAGCCCGGTGTTAAGCGACAGCAAACATCACGTACAGACCCAGACCAACAGCAATCATTGGGATTGCATCGACCAGACCCATAACGATAAAGAACTGTGTACGCAACAGAGGGATCAGGTCAGGCTGACGTGCAGCACCTTCCAAGAATTTACCACCCAAGATGCCGATACCGATTGCAGCACCGATTGCCGCCAGGCCCATCATCACAGCGGCAGCCATGTACAGCAGATCCATACTCAGGTTTTCCATGACAGTCTCCAGTTTGTTTCAGTTAAAACGCAGTAGTGTTGAAAGAAAATCAGTGTTTTTCAGATGCCATCGAAAGATAGACGATCGTCAGAACCATGAAGATAAAAGCTTGCAGCGTAATGATCAGGATGTGGAAAATGGCCCAAGGCACACTCAGAATCCACTGTGACCACCACGGCAGCAGGCCAGCAATAAGGATGAAGATCAACTCACCCGCATACATATTGCCAAACAGTCGCAGACCCAGTGAAACTGGTTTGGACAGCAGGCTGACACCTTCAAGAATCAGGTTAATCGGAATGAAAACCGGATGATTGAATGGCTGCATTGTCAGTTCTTTAACGAAACCGCCAATGCCTTTCATCTTAATGCTATAGAAAAGAATCAGAATGAATACGCCGAGCGCCATGGACAACGTGATATTCACGTCAGCCGTGGGTACAACACGCAGAGCCGGCAGACCAAGAAGATGTTCGCCGATGTACGGCAGAAAATCGATTGGCAGCAAATCCATCATGTTCATCATGAACACCCAGACGAAGACAGTCAGAGCCAAAGGCGCTATGACTTTGCTTTTGCCGTGATACATGTCACGCACGTTGCTATCGACGAAGCCCACAACCAGCTCGATGGCCGTTTGCAGTTTCCCCGGAACACCACTGGTGGCGTTTTTAGCGACGCGATGGAAGATAACCAGAAAGAGTACTCCGAGGAACACGGAGAAAAACATCGAATCGATGTTAATCGACCAGAATCCCGTCCCTACCTGAAGCTGAGTCAGATGGTGACCGATATACTCTTGTGGAGTAGAGATTTCTCCTGATGCAGACATGATGCCTCTTACCCTTTAGTAGTTAAGTACGGTAACTGTTAATGACGGCCGGTGCCAAAATCTGAGTCATCAACACCGATAAATAGGCCAACCCCAACGGAGCGAACGCCGCCTTAAACAGGCCAAGTGCGACAATCATTAAGATTATCGTAACCAGCACCTTCAGCGCCTCTCCGATAGCAAAGGACCAGGCAACCCGTCCAGAGACCGTTGTTTGCGCCTGATGGCGCCATGCAAACAGCATGAACAGTACATTTGGCAGCCAGGCGGCCAAACCACCCATAAGAGCTGAAGTGGTCCATTCCAGGCTTTTAAAGCCAAAGACTGCACTGAGCAGAACAAAGGTCAATAACTGCAGTAGTAACAGCTTTCTGGCAACCTTCACACTATGCGTACTGTGTAAAATACCGGATACAGACATGACGTTTGTTCTCTCCGTATCGAGTACCTAGCTGGAGGTATGCTGAATGCCGTATATCACTGCCTTTACTGTTTTGAGTCAAGCAGCAAAAACCGAGCAAATTATACGGTGCACAGGAACGAATTCAATGGATAAGTAGCGAAAAGGTGAACAATTATTTAAATTTTCCTCTTCATCGCTATTTTGATTACGAAACTATAGCTGAATTTGCCCTTTTTACTTTGCTGCGGTTATTTCATCACCTGACAAAGAAGCGTGCACTGGATCACATAATTAACGCGCCCCTATTTATATACCCTGCACCGCTCGAATGTCTTTAGCTAAACCGGCCTTTTAAAAATGATATAAATCATATTGTTAAAAGAACCGCGATTGAGAAAACATCTTATTTAAAAATAGACATCATCCGGTGATACAACTAGCCAACAAATATCAACATTTTCATTACAAGTTGAATATCACTGGCCTGATGCCGATTAAATTTCACAAGTGACTATCTCGGTACGGATTAAAAATAAAGGTCACCTAATTGCTAACAGTGTGTAAAAAAGAGGTGATTGGTCGAAAGTCACCGCTATTTAATTAGCCTGCTCATTTTAACTCTGTTAACACACATATTTTTTAAGGATTATTTGATAATTCTCAACTTTAGTTTGCACTAAGAATTATCAGATGACGTTCTCCGTCAAGTTCCGGAACCTGCAGTTTCACCACACTTTCCAAAGTGATACCGTCAGGTAACGCCGTCAGTTTATCATCGGGACACACGCCCTTGAGCGCATAGAAGCGCCCCTGCCCTTTCTTTGGCAGATGATGACACCAGGACAACATGTCCTGTAACGAGGCAAACGCACGGCTTATCACACCATCAAATGGCGGTTCAGGTTCAAACTCTTCCACACGGCTTTGTACCGGCTCAATATTCTTCAACCCCAGCTCATGCTGAACCTGACGCAGGAAGCGTACGCGTTTGCCCAGGCTGTCCAGCAATGTGAAATGCGAGTCCGGACGAACGATAGCCAGTGGAATGCCCGGTAAGCCCGGCCCCGTACCCACATCAATGAAACGACTGCCCTGCAAATGCTCATTTACTACGATACTGTCCAGAATATGGCGCACCAGCATTTGCATCGGATCACGTACCGACGTCAGGTTGTAGGCTTTGTTCCACTTATGCAGCAGTTCAACATAGGCAATCAGTTGGTGTTTTTGCTGATCGGGTAACGCTATTCCTGCCGCAGCAAGCAGCGAGTCCAGTTTCTTTTGCACAGTGAAAATCCTCTGACAGAGTCGGTATTCCGGGAACAGCCCGGTGGGGGAATGATAAAGCAGCCAAAAAGGCGGGGAAAGCGAGAATTGACCGCCGCCTTGGGATCAAAGGGCGGTCATCAGAGATGTGTCTCAGGCGCTACGGCGCAGCAAGCCTTGTTTTTTAAGCCAAATCAGCAGAATTGAGATAGCAGCCGGTGTGATACCGGAGATCCGCGAAGCCTGACCGATCGACGTCGGCTTGTGATCGTTTAGCTTGGCGATCACTTCGTTCGACAGACTGTTCACCTGACGGTAATCCAGATCTGTTGGCAGCAAAGTGTTTTCATTGCGCAGCTGTTTGTCGATCTCTTCCTGCTGACGTGCAATGTAGCCTTCGTACTTGATTTGAATCTCAACCTGTTCAGCAGCCTGTACATCTGGCACGCCCGGCGCAAAAGGAGACAATGTGGTGATCAGCGCATACGTCATTTCGGGACGACGGAGCAACTCTTCAGCATTGGCCTCTTTTGAGAGCGGCGCGGAAAGGTGTGCGTTGATTTCGCTGACCTGTGCGTGATGAGGATTGACCCAGATCCCGCGCAGACGCTGACGTTCCTGCTCGATCATCTCCAGCTTCTGGTTGAAGCGTGCCCAGCGGGCATCGTCGACCAGGCCTAATTCACGCCCTTTTTCCGTCAGACGTAAATCGGCGTTATCTTCACGCAGCATCAGACGGTATTCAGCACGCGAGGTAAACATGCGGTACGGTTCTTTGGTACCCAGCGTACACAGGTCGTCTACCAGCACACCCAGATAAGCCTGATCACGGCGTGGCGCCCAGCCTTCATCGTCGGTGGCGCTGCGTGCGGCGTTCATACCGGCCAGCAGACCTTGTGCCGCCGCTTCTTCGTAGCCGGTTGTACCGTTGATTTGTCCTGCAAAGAACAGTCCAGCAATAAATTTGCTTTCCAGCGTCGGTTTCAAATCACGCGGATCAAAGAAATCATATTCGATGGCATAGCCGGGACGAACGATCACCGCATTTTCCATCCCCTGCATGGAACGTACGATCTGCATCTGTACGTCAAACGGCAGGCTGGTTGAAATTCCGTTTGGATAGACTTCATTGCTGGTCAGGCCTTCCGGTTCAAGGAAGATCTGATGAGAATTACGATCGGCAAACCGCATGACTTTATCTTCGATCGACGGGCAATAACGCGGGCCGATCCCTTCGATGATCCCGGCATACATCGGGCTGCGATCCAGATTGTTGCGGATCACATCATGGGTTTTTTCGTTGGTATAGGTCATGTAACACGGGATTTGTCGCGGATGTTGCGACGCGTTACCCATGAAAGAGAATACCGGAGCCGGGTTATCGCCGTGCTGTTGAGCCAGTACGCTGAAATCAATGGAGCGGGCATCGATACGCGGCGGTGTACCTGTTTTAAGACGGTTCACGCGTAACGGTAATTCACGAAGACGCTGTGAAAGGGAGATAGCAGGAGGATCACCTGCACGGCCGCCGCTGTAGTTTTCCAGTCCGATGTGGATCTTGCCGTCCAGGAAAGTACCGACGGTCAGTACTACCGTTTTGGCGCGGAATTTCAGCCCCATCTTGGTCACGGCACCGACAACGCGATCGTTTTCCACAATGAGATCTTCGACTGACTGCTGGAAGATCATCAGGTTTGGCTGATTCTCTAAGGCAGTGCGAACTGCCTGACGGTAAAGCACACGGTCAGCCTGAGCACGGGTTGCCCGTACGGCAGGGCCTTTGCTCGCGTTTAGTATCCTAAACTGAATGCCCGCATGGTCGATAGCTGTGGCCATCAAACCGCCGAGAGCGTCCACTTCTTTTACCAGATGTCCCTTCCCGATCCCGCCAATTGCCGGGTTACACGACATCTGTCCCAGCGTGTCGATATTGTGGGTTAATAATAAGGTCTGACGTCCCATGCGTGCAGATGCCATGGCAGCTTCAGTACCTGCATGACCTCCACCGATGATAATGACGTCAAATTGATCCGGATAAAACATGCGACTGCACCTCAGCGTTCAAGCGAACTTTCTTTGTATGGCGTTGGGAGGAGGGATTCTACTCAAGTTTAGATCTTCCACAAGCCCCGGAGGATCTTCCCTAATTAAAAGAAGATCTTTTTTATTTAAAGATCTCTTATTAATACTTCTATTAGGATCGCGATCCTCTGTGCATAAGTCATTTTTCTCAATGAAGATCAATATGCTAAGAAGGATCGAATGCTGTGAATGATCGGTGATCCTGGACAGTATAAGCTGGGATCAGAATTGAGAGTTATGCACAGGCTGAAAAGCGTACAGGAGTTGTTAGAGGGATAACTACCGGTTTTACACCGCTTTAAAGCATAGTTATCCACATCTGATCGGCTGAAATTTACACTTATTTGAGTAAATTAATCCAGTTGATCACCCAAACCTCTGCCGGATCCTCAGGAATTTCATGCTGAGTCACGTCGATCTCAAGTCGATCACCGATCCGTTTTGCCCCTAATGACGTCAGTTTCTGATCGAGAGAATTGATCGCGCCACAGAAAGTGTCATATTCGCTGCTGCCTAAACCTAAGGCACCAAAACGAACTTTTGACAGATCCGGTTGCTGATCTTCCAGCTGTTCCAGGAAGGGTTGCAAGTTATCAGGCAACTCTCCGGCACCGTGTGTGGAGCACACCACCAACCAGATCCCTTCTAAAGGGATTTCATACAGTTCCGGACCATGAAACATCTGTGTAGAAAAACCGGCTTCTTCCAGCTTCTCTGCCACGTGTTCAGCAACATATTCGGCACTGCCAAGTGTACTTCCACTGATCAGGGTTACGTCAGACATAGAACTCTCACCCGAGAAAAGGAGGACATTGTACGCTGTGAATGAGCTGGGATCTACCTGTGGATAATAGGGGTATAGAAATCAGTGCTCAGGGCTGGATGGTGCGTGTGATGGGGTTCTGCAGGGAGATCAGCGTCTCTGTTGACTGGATCTCGTCAATGGTCTGGATCTTGTTGATAAGTACGTGTTGCAGAGAATCAATGGAGCGGCACATGATCTTAATGAAGATGCTGTAGTGGCCGGTGGTGTAATAGGCTTCGACCACTTCTTCGATACTTTCCAGTTTTTTAAGCGCAGACGGATAGTCCTTGGCGCTTTTCAAAATGATGCCAATAAAGCAGCAAACGTCGTAACCGAGTTGCTTAGGATTTACGGTGATGTGCGCACCCGTGATGATTCCAGCCTGCTTCATCTTTTCGACGCGCACGTGGATAGTTCCGGGGCTGACGGTGAAGACTTTTGCCAGTTCGGCGTAAGGTGTTCTGGCGTTGTCCATCAACGCATTGAGGATCCCGCGATCCAACTCGTCGAGCTGATAGATTTCAGACATGGTGTTCTTTCTCTTTAAGGTTAATTTCTTTGCCAGCGGCGTTGTACACGGCTTTTCACACCGGTATCAAAGCGCCAGATATGATCGAAAATACGCAGGATCCCGGGCTTGCCATAATGCGACATCGCCAGCGCATGAAAGCGGTGCTGCTTCTCCCGCTGGAGCATTTTGACCTTCTTCTGTACCTCGTCAGGCAGCCGTTGAGCGATGAAATCGGAGATCACCACTGCGTCGGCGTCATGCCATTCCGGTGATGCCAGTTTGTCCAGGGTGGCATTCAGGCAGGCTGCCAGATCGGTGCCGCCGCGAAAATGCTGACCGAGAAAACGCAATGCCTGATCCAGTCCACCAGCGGAGGTCAGTTCATAATGGATCACTTCGCTGGCAAACAACATGATGTAACAGCGACGGTTATCGGCAAGGGCGATCCTCAGCAGCGCCAGGCAAAAGGCTTTCGCACACTGTTCATTGAATCCCCCCATAGAGCCTGAGGTGTCCACACACACCACAAACGGGCCACGGGGCTGCGGTTCTTGCTGCTGCCAGACCACCGGACGCTTCACCACTTTCTCGCGCCAGACGTCTCCCTGCAGGCGGTAAGTCATCAGCCGCTTTTCCAGTAACCGGCGGTAAAATTCGTATTCGAGTTCAGGGATACCCAGCGTACCCAGTTCGGTCGGCATCAGCCGCAGGATATCGTCGCTTTGGTGAATGCCGTTCACTTCCTCCGGCACTGTCGCGGGTTCGCGGACCATCAGCCGATGCGTTTCCATTTTGGCATCTTCATGCGGACTGGTTTTGGCCGTCTGACTGCGCCCCAGTTGCTCTGCCAGATGAACCAGCTCAGGCTGTTGTTGCAGGAAAGCACCAAAGCGGGCCAGTGACTGGATATCCCCGCGCAGACGCTTTCCTTTACTCATATCCCAAAGACGTCCTGCCGCGGTATCGTTCTCTGCTAATAAAGGAGACAACTCGCTGCTCAGTTCAAGACGCTGAAGTAACTCCTCCTGCAATTTCTCCTGTTCCTGCTCCAGTAACTGGTGATGAACGTTCACCGTCTGGAATGTCAGGTTCAGGCGCCAGCGCTGGAGGAAGAGAGTCTGAAAACTATTGCCAGTTCTTGCCGTTCGCGATTCCTCATTGTTCTCGAATAATGTACGGGCCTCGGTAGTAAAAGGAGAGTTCAGCCGGAACAACTCATCAATCAGCGCCGGCAGCCCGGTCTGAAAGGTGGTGATATCGGTCTGCTGGCATTGCTGGTAAAGGTAGAATTCTTTCGCCAGATCGGGCGGTACGGGCGTTTCATGGATCCTCTGGCGCAGCCGCAGCTTCCATTCGGGAAGATCTTTGGTCAGCGCGCGTTTGAGGCGGGGGAATTTCTCAAAGAAAACGGCCAGCGCAGGCGCGGCAAGCAGTCCGACGATCAGTTCCTCGATCAATTCGGCTTCGCTGATCGCCAGCAGCAGATCCAGAGATTCCAGGCTGAACATAGTTAGTGCCCGCTGAACGTCTGCTGCTGATGGCGCAGCTGTTCGGTGACCTGCAGCAGGCTGGCTTCGATTTTCGCCATCCATTGCACCGGAACAAACAGGCAGTTTTGCTGCTGGCCAAATTCATGCCGCTGCTGCGCGAGTTTTGCACTCAGATCGCTCAGCGTATTCTTCATCTCGTCGGGAACGGCGATATGTTCGTTGCCTGGCAAAGTTAGCGGCGTGCTCTGGCGACTGACGTCCAGCACCAGCAACTGCTGTTTATCATCAATCTCGGCATCGATGGTTTGCACAAAGCCGATGCCATTTAGCTTCGCTTTCAGTACGCCGCCTTTATTGAGCCACTCTTCCAGCGCCGTGCGGTCGAAGAGCAAGTGAGTGACTTTGATTTCATGCAGGTGCAAAGGCGTTTGCAGTAATAACGTCAGGTGAGTGGCGGAAAGGCTGTCCGGCAAGCTGTGTTGTGGTTTGCGACTGAACATCCCGGCTTTTTTGCCGAGCTTGATGGACTGACGTGAGCTTTGTTGCTGCTGGTACTGCATCCACTGCTGATCTAACTGCTGGATTTTCATCAGTAATGTTTGCTGCTGATAGGCCTGCTCGGTGATCAGCTGCTCGATTTGAGTTTGCAACAGCTGATACGTATTGAGGTCATGCCACAGGCAGTCTTTAAGCAGGATGAGATCAACAGGCGTGATGGTGTTTCGCCCGCTGAAGAATGCGGAGGCCTGCAACAGACGCAGTGCCTTTTTCCAGCGGCGATCTGAAACATAAGGCGCGGTGTCGAGTGCATCAAGACGCTGACGAAGCTTGAAAACCAGTTCAAAGCACGCATCCGGCAGATTGACTTTATCGATCTCCGGCTGCCATTGTTGATACTCGTCGTCGCTGATACTCAATGATTCGGCCACCGGATTGGCGCTTTCGTTGGTGCGGCTGGTGAGCAGTGAGCGGAAATTCTGCTTATCCTGTACCTTATCCAGCCACAGGCGGATCAACATGCGGTCATATAGCGCTTCCAGGCTGCCGTCGGCTTCAGGCAGTTCGTTAGAGGCGCTGACCAGCAGGCGTAAAGGGATCGGTTCTTCGCGTTCGCCATTCCGGAAACGGCGTTCGTTGATAGCGGTCAGCAAGGTATTGAGGATCGCAGGACCCGCTTTCCAGATTTCATCAAGGAAGACGATTTCAGCTTCCGGTAAGTAACCTTCGGTCAGACGCAGATATCGGCCTTCATCTTTCAGGGCCTGAATTGATAGCGGCCCAAAGACTTCTTCCGGCGTGGAAAATCGCGTCATCAGATATTCAAAGGCACGAGCATGACGGAAGGCGAATTTTAAACGGCGGGCGATCAGGCTCTTTGCGATGCCCGGCGGGCCGAGCAGAAAAACGCTTTCGCCGCACAGTGCGGCCAGCAGGCATAAACGAATGGCGTCCTGTCGCTCGTACAAGCCATGTTCCAGTGCGTTAGCAAGACGGGCAATCCGTTCTGCCAGAAGGGGAGATTGCGCCATACTGTCTCTTCCGGTTTTCATTTAGATATTGAATAGTGTACTGGCTCGCAGCGATAAGCCATGATTATTTTTCACTGTATAGCTTGTTGATTACTAAAAATTTTCTATTATGAGATTTGTGACCTCGTTCCTCTGAACGCCGGTTTAGCTGCACATTTAAGGGTAGGCAATCTGATTTATTCGTGCATACTGTGCGCCTTTTAGTGGGCATCATTGGACTGAGCGCACGCATCGCTTACGGATGTTCGAGCAAAAAAGAAACGAAATATGAGCACTGAACATAAACGGTCACTCCCAGCAGTAACCCTGGCCGCCATTGGTGTGGTCTATGGCGACATTGGTACCAGTCCTCTCTATACCTTAAGAGAGTGTTTTTCAGGACACTACGGTTTCAATGTTGAGCCTAGCGTCGTATTTGGTTTTCTCTCTCTGATTTTCTGGATGCTTATCCTTATTGTGTCGCTCAAGTACCTCACGTATGTGATGCGGGCGGACAATGCGGGCGAAGGCGGCATACTGACGCTGATGTCTTTGGCGGGCAGAAACACGTCATCACGCACCACGGCGGTGCTGGTGATACTTGGCCTGATCGGTGGCAGCTTCTTCTATGGCGAAGTAGTGATCACACCGGCCATTTCGGTGCTTTCCGCAATGGAAGGTCTGGAGATCGCCGCGCCGTCACTCGATCCTTATATCGTTCCTCTTTCTATTACTGTTCTGACGCTGCTTTTCATTATTCAGAAACACGGAACCGGTATCGTGGGCAAACTCTTCGCCCCGGTGATGCTGGTCTGGTTCCTGACGCTCGCCGTTCTTGGCGTAAACAGCATCATGCAGAACCCTGAAGTCTTACGCGCCATGAACCCGATGTGGGCGGTAAACTTCTTTATCGAACATAAATCCTTCTCCTTCCTGGCACTCGGCGCTGTCGTTCTGTCGATTACCGGTGTGGAAGCGTTGTATGCCGACATGGGGCACTTCGGGAAATTCCCGATCCGTCTGGCATGGTTCACGGTGGTATTGCCGTCTCTGGTGCTGAACTACTTCGGTCAGGGCGCGTTACTGCTGAAGAATCCTGAAGCGATCAAAAACCCCTTCTTCCTGCTGGCGCCGGACTGGGCGTTAATTCCGTTACTGGTATTAGCCACCTTAGCGACCATCATTGCCTCTCAGGCTGTGATTTCCGGCGTGTTCTCCCTGACGCGTCAGGCTGTGCGATTGGGCTATTTACCGCCGATGCGCATCATTCACACCTCGGAAATGGAAGCCGGTCAGATTTATATCCCGGCCATTAACTGGCTGCTGTATTTCGCAGTGGTGATTGTGATTGCCAGCTTTGAGCATTCCAGCAATCTGGCGGCGGCATACGGTATTGCCGTGACCGGTACGATGGTGCTGACCAGCATTCTTTCCTGTACGGTGGCGCTGAAAAACTGGCACTGGAAACCGTTCCTGGTTGGCATTTTGCTGATCGGTCTGCTGTTTATGGATATTCCACTGTTTGCCGCAAACGCCACCAAGCTGTTCTCCGGCGGCTGGCTGCCGCTGACGCTCGGCCTGTGCATGTTTATCGTCATGACTACCTGGAAAAGCGAGCGTTTTCGTCTTATGCGCCGCATGAACGAACATGGGAATTCTCTGGAGGCAATGATCGCCTCGCTGGAGAAATCCCCGCCGGTTCGTGTTCCGGGAACGGCGGTGTATATGTCGCGAGCCATCAACGTCATTCCGTTTGCGTTGCTGCATAACCTCAAGCACAACAAGGTGCTGCATGAGCGCGTGGTTCTGCTGACGCTGCGAACGGAAGATGCGCCTTATGTGCACAACGTCCGGCGTGTCACTATCGAGCAGCTGTCGCCGACGTTCTGGCGCGTGGTGGCAAGTTACGGATTTAAAGAAACGCCGAACGTGGAAGAGATTTTCCACCGCTGTGGTCTGGAAGGTTTGCCGTGCCGGATGATGGAAACGTCGTTCTTCATGTCGCATGAATCGCTGATCCTGACCAAGCGGCCATGGTATCTCTACTTCCGGGGTAAGCTGTTCATGGCGCTCAGCCGTAACGCCTTGCGCGCACCGGACCAGTTTGAAATCCCGCCAAACCGCGTTATCGAACTGGGAACGCAGGTGGAAATATAATCCTGCCTTTTGCCGCTCACAGGGTACCTTCGGGTACCCTGTTTTGTTTGTGCCTTCTCCTTTCTGAAATGACTAACTCAAATTGCCTCCCTATTTCTGAATCATTCAGCGAAACGTTTCGACGCTGATCACAATTCCATCACATCTTCGTTGCCTTGTGCGGCCAGTTTCATAAACTCAGTGGTGAGCGAAACGTTTCGCTGTAGGAGTCAAAATGAAGAAGTCACCGCTATTAAATGCCGAAATCTCAACTGTTATTGCCCGGTTAGGTCATACCGATCAGCTGGTTATTGGCGATGCCGGACTTCCGGTGCCAGCAGCTTGCCAGCGCATCGATCTGGCGCTAACCCAGGGAGTTCCCACCTTTTTACAAGTCTTAGAGGTAGTGACACACGAGATGCAGGTTGAGCGGGCTATCCTCGCAGAGGAAATCCTCACCAAAAATCCTCAACTCCATGAAGCGTTACTCGCCCGATTGACACAACTCGAACAACACCAGGGAAACACCATTGCTTTGGATTATGTCAGTCATGAGGCATTCAAAGCGCAAACCGAAAAAAGTCGGGCTGTCATCCGCAGCGGGGAATGTTCGCCGTATGCGAATGTGATCCTGTGTGCCGGCGTAACCTTCTGAGGCCTTTATGCAACCTTTGCTGCAACTGACAGGGATTGATAAAGCCTTTCCCGGCGTAAAAGCACTTTCCGGCGCGGCGCTCAGCGTTTATCCGGGACGTGTCATGGCGCTGGTGGGTGAAAACGGCGCGGGTAAATCCACGATGATGAAAGTGCTGACCGGCATCTATCAGAAAGATGCCGGCTCAGTACATTTCCTCGGCAAGGAAACCGCGTTCAGTGGCCCGAAAGCTTCGCAGGAAGCGGGGATCGGTATCATCCATCAGGAACTTAACCTGATCCCTCAGCTGACTATTGCTGAAAACATTTTTCTTGGCCGTGAGTTTGTAAACGGTTTTGGCCGCATCAACTGGAAAAAGATGTATGCCGAAGCGGACAAACTCCTGGCCCGCCTGAATCTGCGCTACAAAAGCGATCGCCTGGTCGGTGAATTATCGATTGGCGATCAGCAGATGGTCGAAATCGCCAAAGTGCTGAGTTTCGAATCAAAAGTCATCATTATGGATGAACCGACGGATGCGCTGACTGACACTGAAACCGCCTCTTTGTTTAACGTCATTCGCGAACTCAAAGCGGCTGGCTGCGGCGTGGTGTACATCTCCCACCGCATGAAAGAAATTTTTGAGATCTGCGATGACGTCACCGTATTCCGTGACGGGCAGTTTATCGCAGAGCGTCCGGTCAGCGAGCTGGAAGAAGACACGTTGATCGAAATGATGGTTGGCCGTCGTCTAGAAGAGCAATACCCACGCATTAACCACGCACGCGGCGCGCTGCGCTTGCAGGTTCGTGATGTCTGCGGGCCGGGTGTGGATAACGTCAGTTTTGAGTTGTACAGCGGCGAAATCCTCGGTGTCTCCGGGCTGATGGGGGCTGGCCGCACCGAGCTGATGAAAATCCTCTACGGCGCGTTGCCACGTAAAAGCGGCTACGTTTCGCTCGATGGCCGCGAAGTGGTTACTCACTCGCCGCAGGACGGTCTGGCGAACGGTATTGTTTATATCTCCGAAGATCGTAAACGCGATGGATTAGTGCTCGGGATGTCGGTGAAAGAAAACATGTCGCTGACCGCACTGCGTTATTTCAGCCACGGCGGCGGGCGCCTCAAGCATGCGGATGAACAGCAGGCCGTCGGCGACTTCATTCGCCTATTCAATATTAAAACGCCATCGATGATGCAGCCGATTGGTTTGCTCTCCGGTGGTAATCAGCAAAAAGTGGCGATTGCCCGCGGATTGATGACGCGGCCAAAAGTCCTGATCCTCGACGAACCGACGCGCGGCGTTGACGTCGGTGCTAAAAAAGAAATTTACCAGCTTATTAACCAGTTCAAGCGCGAAGGGCTGAGCATCATTTTGGTTTCCTCAGAAATGCCGGAAGTAATCGGTATGAGCGACCGGGTTCTTGTGATGCATGAAGGTCATTTAAGCGGTGAATTCCCGATAGAACAGGCTACGCAAGAAGTGTTGATGGCAGCCGCTGTCGGCAAGCAATACCGCGTGACGCAGGAGTAATCAGATATGAGTTCTCAGACATTGTCAGCCAAAAAGCGCTGGATCAGTAAAGAGTGGTTGTTGGAGCAGAAGTCTCTGATTGCGCTGCTGGTGTTGATTGCCGTGGTCTCTTCTATGAGCCCGAATTTCTTCACCGTGAATAACCTGTTTAACATCCTTCAGCAAACGTCCGTCAACGCCATTATGGCCGTGGGCATGACGCTGGTGATCCTGACGTCAGGTATTGATTTATCCGTCGGTTCTTTGCTGGCGCTGACCGGTGCGGTTGCGGCCTCTATCGTCGGGCTGGAAGTGAATGCGCTGGTTGCCGTGGCAGGCGCGCTGGCGCTGGGTGCAGGTATCGGCGCCGTCACAGGTATGATTGTCGCCAAAGGTAAAGTGCAGGCGTTTATCGCCACGCTGGTCATGATGTTGCTGCTGCGCGGTATCACCATGGTGTACACCAACGGCAGCCCGATCAGCACAGGCTTTAATGATGTGGCAGATGTGTTTGGCTGGTTTGGTATCGGGCGCCCGCTGGGTATTCCGACACCGGTCTGGCTGATGGCCGTGGTGTTTATTGCAGCCTGGTACATGCTGCATCACACCCGGTTAGGGCGTTATATCTACGCGCTTGGCGGCAATGAATCCGCTACGCGTCTGTCAGGTATCAGCGTCGATAAAGTCAAAATTATCGTCTACTCCCTGTGTGGTTTGTTAGCCGCTCTGGCCAGTATCATCGAAGTGGCGCGCTTGTCTTCAGCGCAGCCTAACGCAGGTACGGGCTACGAGCTGGATGCGATTGCCGCTGTTGTTTTAGGGGGAACCAGCCTGTCCGGGGGTAAAGGGCGCATTGTTGGAACGCTGATCGGTGCATTGATCCTTGGCTTCCTGAATAACGGTTTGAACTTATTAGGTGTTTCTTCCTACTACCAGATGATCGTGAAAGCAGTTGTCATTCTGCTGGCGGTTCTGGTGGATAACAAAAGCAACAAATAAACTCTCCTACAGGACTTATGACCATGAATATGAAAAAACTGGCTGTCTGGGTTTCCGCCGCAGCGATCACCGCGTCTTTCAGTGCTAACGTGATGGCGAAAGACACCATCGCGCTGGTCGTTTCAACACTGAACAACCCGTTCTTTGTTTCCATGAAAGACGGTGCGCAAAAAGAAGCCGACAAACTGGGCTACAACCTGATTGTTCTCGATTCGCAGAACAACCCGGCGAAAGAGTTGGCAAACGTGCAGGACCTGACCGTTCGCGGTACCAAGCTGATGCTGATTAACCCGACTGATTCTGATGCCGTAGGCAACGCTGTCGCGATGGCTAACCAGGCGAAAATCCCGGTGATCACCCTTGACCGTCAGGCGACTAAAGGCGTCGTTGCCAGCCACGTGGCATCTGATAACGCCTTCGGCGGCAAAATGGCAGGTGACTACATCGCGAAGAAACTGGGCGAAAACGCCAAAGTGATCGAACTGGAAGGCATTGCCGGGACTTCCGTTGCCCGCGAACGCGGTAAAGGTTTCGCCCAGGCCGCTGAGAAACACCATTTCCAGATCCTCGCCAGCCAGCCTGCTGACTTCGACCGCACCAAAGGCCTGAACGTTATGCAAAACCTGCTGACTGCGCATCAGGACGTACAAGCCGTCTTCGCTCAGAACGACGAAATGGCGCTGGGCGCATTGCGTGCCCTGCAAACTGCCGGTAAAACTGACGTGCTGGTTGTCGGCTTCGACGGCACAGAAGACGGTATCAAAGCTGTAAACAGCGGTAAAATGGGCGCGACTGTGGCACAACGTCCGGAACAAATCGGCGTGATCGGTGTTCAGACGGCTGACAAAGTGCTGAAAGGCGAAAAAGTCCCGGCTGTTATTCCTGTTGATTTGAAACTGGTTGCTCAGCCGTAATACCCGCATGCTCGATGCTGTAACCTGCGCCTCCTTTTGGGGGCGCTCTTTGACTCAGGGATCTCCACATGAAAACAGGCAAACTGGTGGTACTCGGCAGTATTAATGCTGACCACATTCTGAATATCAACCACTTCCCGCAACCGGGTGAAACGGTCATCGGCAAGCAGTACACCGTGGCTTTCGGTGGCAAAGGGGCGAATCAGGCGGTAGCCGCCGGTCGCAGTGGCGCAGATATTTCTTTTATTGCCTGTGTGGGTGACGACGATATTGGTGAGCGCGTCCGTAAACAGTTGGCCAGCGACCACATTGATACGCAACCTGTCGAAGCCATCAAAGAAATGACCACCGGCGTTGCGTTGATTTTCGTGAATGCAGAAGGTGAGAACGTCATTGGTATTGATGCGGGAGCCAACAGTGCGGTGACGCCGGACTACCTTGAACGCTATAAACAGCAAGTCATCGATGCTGCTGCTTTATTAATGCAGCTGGAATCGCCATTAGAGACGGTGATTGCGGCGGCGAAGTTAGCCAAAGAAAACAGCACGCAGGTCATTCTTAATCCAGCCCCGGCCTGTGAATTGCCGGACGAACTGCTGTCGCGGGTGGATATCATCACCCCGAACGAAACTGAAGCGGAGAAGCTGACCGGGATTAAGGTCGAGAATAATGACGATGCGGCCCGAGCAGCCAAAGCCTTGCACGATAAAGGCATCGCGACGGTTATCATCACGCTGGGCAGTAAAGGTGTCTGGCTGAGCCAAAACGGGGAAGGCAAGCAGGTCGCCGGATTCCGCGTCAAAGCCGTGGATACTATCGCCGCGGGTGATACCTTTAATGGCGCACTGGTGACTGCATTGCTGGAAGGTCAGGCGATGGACAGCGCGGTACGTTTTGCTCACGCCGCTGCCGCGATTGCAGTGACGCGTCCTGGCGCTCAGCCTTCCGTACCATGGCGCAAAGAAATCGACGATTTCCTCACGCAGCAGGAGGCCTGATTGGCCACCATGAAAGATGTCGCCCGTCTGGCGGGCGTTTCAACTTCTACCGTTTCCCACGTCATCAACAAAAATCGCTTTGTCAGTGATGCCATCGCTGACAAGGTGAATGCCGCCGTTGAACAGCTCAACTACGCACCGTCCGCGCTGGCACGCAGCCTGAAACTGAATCAAACCCGCACCATCGGCATGTTACTGACGGCCAGCAGCAACCCGTTTTATGCGGAAGTGGTGCGCGGTGTTGAACGCAGTTGCTATGAACGTGGCTACAGCCTGATCTTATGTAATACCGACGGCGATGCTGAGCGCATGAACCGCAGTCTGGAAACGCTGCTGCAAAAGCGTGTCGATGGCCTGTTGTTAATGTGTACTGAAAATCACCGGCCATCGAAAGATGCCATCAGCCGCTATCCTTCCTTACCGATTGTGATGATGGACTGGTCACCGTTTGATGGCGCGAATGATGTGATTCAGGACAATGCACTTCTGGGCGGAGAGATGGCGACGGAGTATCTGATCCGTCAGGGCTATCGCCAAATTGCCTGCATCACCGGACCGCTGGATAAAACCACCGCGCAGGAACGGCTGAATGGTTATCGTCAGGCAATGAATAAAGCCGGGCTGGTCATCCCTCCCGGTTATGAAGTCAGCGGCGATTTTGAATTCGAAGGAGGCGTACCGGCGATGGAAAAATTGCTGTCGTTACCCGAGCCGCCTCATGCGGTCTTTGCGGGGAATGATGCAATGGCAGTCGGTGCGTATCAGGCGTTGTATCAACGTGGATTGCGTGTGCCGGATGATGTCGCAGTAATCGGCTACGATGATATCCAGCTGGCGCAATACATGATGCCGCCGCTGACGACTATCCATCAGCCTAAAGATTCACTCGGAGAACTGGCGGTGGATGCATTATTACATCGTCTGCAGGACCCACAGGCGGAGCCGCAGATTCTGGTGCTCACGCCGGAATTGGTGGTACGTCAATCCGTGGGTTCATTCGTCGCTAAGTAATAGATGCTGACAGGCTTTCAGCGCCGCATTGGCATCGCCGCCAAGAATGGCATCGGTCAGGCGCTGATGTTGTTCCAGCTTGATAACCTCATTTCCCGTGATCGCCCGAAAGTAACTCTGATAGACCGAACTGAATAAATTTGAGAACGACGTCAGAAAAGGGTTTTTCCCCGCTTCATAGATCAGTTGATGAAAGTGCGTATCCACCGTAATCCACTGTTCCCGATCAAAACTTTTGTGCAGCTGGCGCATTTCATTCATATAGAGTGAAAGCCGATGCTTTTGTTCTTTGCTGGCTGAGACAGCGGCTAATGCACAAGCCTGCGGTTCAAGCGCTCTGCGCAGCACGATAAAATGCGCCATGACCTGATCGAAGTTTTCGCGTGTCATCCACCAGGTCAGCAAGTCCTGATCGAGAAAGTTCCAGCTGGACTGAGGCATGACCCGCGTGCCAATTCGCGGGCGGGGCAAAAGCATGCCCTTTGCCGCCAGTGTCTTCACCGCTTCACGCACGGCTGTCCGGCTGACGCCAAAAATCTCCCCTAACTCATTCTCACCGGGAAGTATCGACCCCTCGGGGTAATCACCGGATAAAACGCGTTGTGCAATCTTCTCCGCCAGTAAATAGGAAAGGTTTCGCTGAGCAGCTTGTTGATGTGCATTAAGTAGCATGTAGGGTCTTCCTGAATATCTTTCTTTATTATAAAGCGAGTTTACTCCAGCCTCGGGCTTTAAACAGGCGTGTTTTGAGCTGGATCCGTTCATTAATCCTCCGTTTCGGGCTTTTTTGTTGAATTTGTGAACGGTTGATAAAATAATTGAAATTAGGGGTTGCGGCCTTCTGAGAACTCCCTATAATGCGCCTCCACTGACCGGGAACAACGACTCCTCTAACGAGAACCAAGTCGCCCAGTCAGGAAGAATCAACCCGGTGAAAACACCGCATCTCGATGAGAAAATGGTTGACTCTTCAGTGGGAAAGCGTATTATTTGCCTCCCACGTTGCTGAGTTAAGTCTCGCAACGAACGCTCTTTAACAATTTATCAGACAATCTGTGTGGGCACTCACAAGACGATATCAGCCACTTCGGTGGCAAAAAATATCAAGTCTTAGAGTGACCAAGCAGTAATTCATTTAGTTGAATTATTACGAAGTAATCTTTGAGCACCGCTTAACTTGTTTAAGCAAATCGAACTTTTAATTGAAGAGTTTGATCATGGCTCAGATTGAACGCTGGCGGCAGGCCTAACACATGCAAGTCGAGCGGTAGCACAGGAGAGCTTGCTCTCTGGGTGACGAGCGGCGGACGGGTGAGTAATGTCTGGGAAACTGCCTGATGGAGGGGGATAACTACTGGAAACGGTAGCTAATACCGCATGACCTCGCAAGAGCAAAGT
>Ga0209847_1000300_pt1 | contig 20830 bp, 23 predicted proteins | sample OrgsoiDNA_201060_FD_185808 | JGI IMG/M metagenome (GOLD analysis project Ga0209847, IMG submission 185808) | Permafrost soil microbial communities from the Arctic, to analyse light accelerated degradation of dissolved organic matter (DOM) -... | ecosystem: Environmental > Terrestrial > Soil >... | reverse complement strand
ATGGTCGAACGATTCAACGGCCGCATAAGCGAGTTATTGCAGCAGACTCGATTCGAGAGCCGGGCCGATCTGGAGACGACCTTGCTCAATTACCTAAAGCTTTACAACCATCACATCCCGCAGCGTTCCATCGGCGCCAAAACGCCAATCCAGGCGCTGAAAGAATGGCAGCAGACCAAGCCGGAGCTATTCGTTAAACGCGTTTACGATCAAACGGGACTGGACAACTAACATCCATCAAACAGCCCCATGTGTTGGGTATGCCGCCAGCATCCCGACGCACCGCGGGCGTCACTTGGCAAGTCGCCCAACGTCGCCTGCTGCGGATCCCTTGCTTGGCAAGCGCTGGCAATGTTGGAGGTGGTCGGGGTGAGAGGATTCGAACCTCCGGCCTCTGCGTCCCGAACGCAGATGTAGATATTTAAAAGCATGTTGTTTTTAAAGGATATTTTAATTTCTCAAATTAAGAAAATTGGATTTTTGCCAAATTTTTTGCCAATATCTTCGGCTTTGCATTCACATGCTTATAGGCAGCAAGACAAGGGAGTCGCGGTGAAGTGGTGGGGCGCCCCTTGATTGATGCCTAGTCGGCTTTGATGTCGCTCAATGCGAGCTGTATGGGCATACAGTATAATTTCTCATCGTTCCTGGTTCATGGCAACGATTTTGGCGGGAAGACGTATCGATTTCTTCCTATTTGAAATCTAAAAATACCGTTACAATGACGCGCATGTTACTACGCCAAAACTCCCCAATCTCCCCCTTGACCGACTCGGCATCTGTTGAGCAAGCGCCGACGTTTGAGCGGACCCCGGCCCGTGACGACAAGCTGTCCTACCTCGAATTTTTCGCGGGCAGCGGATTAGTGGCCCAAGGACTTAAAAGCATCTTTAAGCCGATCTGGGCGAACGACATCTGCGAAAAGAAAAGCGCAGTCTACACCGCAAACCATACAAAAAAGCACTTTCACCTTGGCTCAATTTCCGACGTGAAGGGCACCCAATTGCCTGCGGCGGCGCTCGCGTGGGCGTCGTTCCCGTGCCAAGACCTTTCGCTTGCGGGCCTTGCTGGCGGCATTCATGGAGCGCGCAGCGGCTTGGTATGGGAGTGGCTGCGGATCATGGATGAGATGCCAGAAACGCCGCCTCTCTTGGTCGCTGAGAACGTGTTGGGCCTCGTATCGACTGACGGCGGAGCGCACTACCGGACATTGCACGCGGCATTGGTTGAGCGGGGCTATAAAGTCGGCGCAATGCTGCTTGACGCGGTGCGTTTCGTTCCACAGTCGCGCCCGCGCATTTTTGTCGTAGCGGTCAAAGATGGCGTGGAAATTCCGGCTGGTCTGATGAGCGATACACCAACATGGTTACATCCCGAGGCCGTGCAGAAGGTCGCCGTTGGATTGAAGGATTGGATATGGTGGAACATGCCCGAGCCAGCCGAGCGAAAAATCACGCTGGCCGACGTGATCGAATGGGATAGTGCGTATGCCAAAACCGAATCCGACGAGCGCAATATTAGCCTCATCTCGCCCAAGCACGCCGCGCGTTTGAAGACCATTCCAAAGTCGGAACTTTTCGCGGCGCCCGGTTACAAGCGGACTCGCGACGGCAAACAGGTCTTAGAGCTTCGCTTTGACAACATCGCCGGGTGTCTTCGCACGCCCGGGGGCGGAAGCAGTCGGCAACTGCTGGTCATTCGCAAGAACGGAAAGCTGCAAAGCCGATTGTTGACCATTCGTGAAACGGCACGTCTGATGGGGGCGCCCGATGGCTACAAGATTCCCGGCACTTACAACGATGGCTACAAGGCCATGGGCGATGCCGTAGCGGTTCCGGTCGCCAAATGGCTGGCAACAAAATTACTCTTACCCCTTGCGAACACTTATGCCGATCACCCCCAGCCTTGAAGGCTTGTTGACCCGATTCAGAGATCAATTTCAGGTTGTAGGTGTAGGGGCGCTTGGGACGGTTCTTGTTTTGACGCGCAAGGCAAAAAAAGATGGGCTTCCATTCGACCTCGATAAGCTGCTCACGGCTGGCGGCGGTCAAGTCTCCGGCCTTAGCGGCAGCAACATCAACAAGATTTTGAAGAGCCACGAAATCGTTCAGATGGTCGGCACTGAGTCCGGTCGAACGAGTCGTGGCACACCTACGCTTGCCCGAGAATATGCGGCTTTCGTTGACGCTCTCCCAGCCCTCAGTGCCGAAGACGTGGAAGGCATGGAGGCGTGGTGGGTCGCGCGGTTTGTTGATTATTTCAACACTGAGCCGTTCAAACTCAACTACGATTCTAGCCGCACCTTGGCGTCTGTGATCCGAAATTTGCTCGATCAAGCCTTGCAACGTCAGAAGAAGTCGCCGGGTAAGACCTACGTCGGCGCGGTGTTGCAGCATTTGATTGGCGCCAAGCTAGAATTGGCTTTGCCCGAGCTAGTAATTGGCCACAACGGCGCGTCGGTCGCCGATACCGTCTCGTCGCGGTCGGGTGATTTTGTCATCGACAACGCAATCATCCATTGCACCACGGCCCCGTCCGAGGCGTTGATGCGCAAGTGCCAAGCCAATTTGCAGGCGGGGCAACATCCCATCATCCTTACCATAGGAAAGATGATCGGTGCCGCCGAAGGGCTGGCCGAAAACGTTGGCATCGACGGGCGCGTTGAAGTCATGGACGCCTTGCAATTTCTGGCGGCGAACCTCTACGAAATGAGCCTGTTCAAGGCTGCGGATCGAAAAATCACTGTCGTCAAGCTCATCGAGAAATACAACGAAATTGTGGCCGTGCATGAGGCCGATGCCAGCCTCAGAATTACATTTGACTGACAATTTAACCGCAGCGCAAAGCAGCCATCCCAACCGCGTTGTTCACGCTCTTGCCGCAGCTTCTGCCTGATTACGTTCCGCCCGCGCGCCTCGCGCGTCTAGCGATGAAAAAAACGGGGCCAGTGCGGCCCCGTTGCTTTAACGCCCAAAGCCTCGCCCCGACGCTTGCCGCACGCTCTGGACGCCGCTAACGGGCCGCAATGAGTGCTTGCCTTGCTCCGCCAGCGCTCCGCCAGCATCGGCTTTAAACGTCCTTCCCTTGGCGGTGTAAGCCTCCGCTTTTCCGGCCTCGCCGATGCTGATTTCCCCAGCGTTCGCCGATGCTTGCAGGTTGGCCGCAAGCGTCTGCTTTTTTCCGCTTGCATCCGGCGCCGTCGCCGCCAGAACTCCGGCATTATCGAAGAGGATTTTTCGGCCCGTTTTCGCTTCGCTGACAATGATCTTGTCATGTTCGGCAAGCTCGACCGCAGCGACGGCTATAACCGTGCCTTTCGCTAGCGTCGAAGCAGGGATTAGCGCGCCATCTTTCTTCTGCTCGCTTTTCTTCTCTTCTTCCTGCTGTTGCTCCTGCTGTTTCTGCGGTTGCTTCGCGCCGTATTGCGCCTCAATTTCTTTGACCCTTGCGGCGAACTCCTGCGGCGTTCCTTCGATTGCTTTTGCCATCGCTTCGCGCTGCGCTTCGCTCAGATAGTCAAGCGTCCAATCTTTCGCGCCATTGCGAGAGATTGACCGCGCTAATTTGCCGAAAGCCTCTTCGATATTCTCCGCATCATTCATCGACGCATAGAGCGTTGTTTCCTGCTTGCTTCGACTAGCTAGCACATAGCCCGCATTTCGATTGATCGACGCTGTATCGAGATACGTCAACGCGCGGCTAACGCTCACCCCTTGCGAGGCGTGGCCGGTCGCGCAATAACCATGCTCCAAGCTTGAAAAATCGGAAAGTCGAACGGTGATATCTTCCTTGTGTCCATCGAGCCGCATTGTTATTTCATGGTCGCCGCCGCGCATGCGCTTGATTTGCTTCACGATGCCAAGCTCGCCGTTCATTGCTCCTAGCTTTTTATTGTTCTTTGTGATGCGGATTCGGTCGCCGTCCCGTAGTTCTCTATCGAGTTTAATGTCAGGTTGTCCATCGCGTTTTTGAGTGAACTGCACGGCGTGAGAGTCTGCGCCAAGCTCGCCGCGCTCGATCAAGATGCGCCGGATTTCGTCGTTTACAATCTTCGCTTGCGCGTGCTTGCTAACCATGCACACCTTGTCGTCTGCCGCTACGCGCTGGCCCTTGTTTTCCGGGGTGTTATGTGTCAAGTCGGCATAGTCGCCAGCCATTGCTAACAGGGCCGTTTTCTCGTCCTCCTTAAACTGCAATAAACCGTGTTCTTTGAATGCTTTAAGTGCAATGGCTCCACGGCCTTCTTTCAGGTTCAAAACGGCTTCAAGGTGCCATGGTAGTTTTTGCCGCTCGATCTGCGTCAACTGCGCTTTTTTGAAGTTAAAAGCAGTGTCTTGCAGACCTCCAAAGAAGTTGCCTGCTTCGATAGCTTGGTATTGCTTATCATCCCCAAGAACGATAATTTTTGAATCGGCCGCAAGCTCTTGCAGGCGGCGATACTGCTTCGCGCCAAGCATGCCCGCCTCGTCAACAATGAATGTGTCTTCTTCGCCCGCAGTCCATCCGCCTTTCTCGCCGCGTTGCCCCTTTTCGAGGGCTAGAATGATGCTCGCAAGCGTGCCGCTTTCTTTGCTTTCGATAGTCGCGCCGGAGCGCAAACCGCTCGCCGCTTTGCCAGCTAACGCGGTGGCAATGACCCGCTGGCCCGCCGCTTCTTCGAGCGCTCGAACGCTGCCCATGGTGAAGCTTTTGCCGGTGCCAGAAAAGCCAACAATGAGGCATTGCCGCCCGCTCGTTGCTACGTGATTCAAGCAAGCCAATTGCTCATCTTTCATCTGCACCGGCTTGCCGATTTTCTTGCTCATTTCCGCCTCGTAAGCGAGCCGCGCGGCCTGGACTTCCTCCGCGCTCCGGTTGTGCCTTAGATCGCTCTGAGCGGCTTTAAAATCGGTATATAGGGCTATCTCACGCTTCAAGACTTCGGGGGTTGTGTATAGATGTCGCGTGGTTTGCTTGATGACGCGCCCGCCGTGCTTTTGATCCGCCGACGCCGTGCCGATATATAGCGGTTCTTGCTGCGCTTGCGGTTCGTCTAGTCTGTCCGCTTTTCTGACTTGCTCGCCAAGGTCGTAAGCATTTTTTGAGAGAAATGCATCAGCCAGATTCAAGATCTTCTCCGCTGGCAATCCACCGTTTTTACTCGCCGCGTCGGCAATGGCTGCGATGATATCCTTGCGTTCAAAAGCGCTTTGCTTGTCTGTGATCTCTTCGATGATGGCGGCGTAGTCGATGCTGTTTTCTGCTTCCTGCTTTTTGCCGTTTGCAATGCTGTCAATGTAGCTGGCGTTAAGGCCGAACTCTTTGCCGCGAATCTCCCAAACTTTTAGCATGTCTTCGAATGCGGGTTCATTTTTTGTGCTCTTTGTCCGTGTTGCGGCGCGTTGACAAGCCGCTGCGTCGGATGGGTCTAAGCCGTGTTTTTTTAGATACTTCAAGACTTCCGCGCGGCGGGTGCTGTATTTTTCGATTGCTTCGTCGCTGATGCCCGCGACGGTGAAGCCAAAACCGTTTTTTTCGTCGGCTTCGATGGTGAACCCAAGGCCGTTTAGCTCCGCAGCTAGTTCGCTGCGGAAGATGGCGCCCGCCGCTTTTTGTTGCCGCATAATGTCGGCTTGCTCCAAGCCTCCCCATGTGCCGTCTTCGCGACGTGCCGCCGCAAAAATCACATTATGAAAATGGGCTTGCGGGTCAAGATTTCGGCTTGTGTAGTGCGCGAAAGTTGCGACAGCAATCCCGCTTGCCTTTTCGATCCGCTCGCCGCCATGGCCGCTCGCAATCGTCAAGTTATCTTCAAGATAAGCAATTGATTTTGCGTTAGCGCGTTGTAGCGCTTCCATGATTGATGCCCGCATTTCCGGGGAAGCATGGGCGAGCAAAATGCTAACGCTCTTAGGCGCGCTATTCGTGCAGTCTATGCCTTGCTTGCTTCGGTTTTTTCCGCCCGCATTTGCCGTAAGTTTTTTACCGTTTGGCCCGAAGCCCTCCAACAAGTTTTCAAACGCGCCAATGTCGGGTTTTCCGGTCAATCCAAGCGCCGCCGCGCCTTTGCCGTTCCACTCGCAAGAGTCGCGCGGTTCACCGTTGCGCCCGATGTAGTATTCGGTTGCTAAGAAGTATTGCTTGGTGTTGTCGCCTCGGTTGATTGGGCTGAGCGTCATCATGTTAGTTTTCCTCCGCTGTGCGCGGAATAAGCCTTAGCATGGGCTTCTCAGTCTCGGATTCAATCGATTCATCATTTTTTGAGCGAAATGCATCAGCCAACTTCAAGGCTTCATCGATTGGCAATTCACCGTTTTTGCTCGCTGCATCCGCGATTGCCGCGCTAGCGGTTGCATTTGACACCGCAATCGCGATTGCTTCCGCATCTGTATCGCTGAGGTGTTTGCTAGTCATTTCAAGTGTAGTTATATACGCCGCTCGAGCCGCTTCAAGCGCAATATGTTTTGCGATCATTAGTCGAATCTCGTCATTATCCTCGTGATCTTCTGCTGTGTTTTGACTTGTCTCCATGACATTTTCCTCCTGTTTTTCTATGCTTACATTTTCCACTTCTTCTATTTTTTCGTCTACGCCATCCATCGGATATCCGACGCCTTCTGCTGGTTCGCGCTTCGCTTTCAATTCAGCGAGGGCGATAGCCGCTCCGCCTTTTGCCCGCGCCCGATTCCATTGCGTTTTGTCGATGAATCCGGCGCTGTATAGCATTCCGCAAAGATCGTAGTCGGTCATTTGCACCGCCGCCGATTCTGCCGCTGTTTTCACATCGTCGATGCGATCCGCGATGGGCTTGTTTTGCTTCATCGCGAGCTTGAACAAGCCGATGGCTTGGTGAAGGCTTGGCAGTGTTAAAAGCTGCCTTTTTTTCTCGCCAATGAGCGTAGCCGGAAAGTCGAGCATGTAAGCGCCACCATCCGCGCCGAACGGAATGAGCAACGCTCGCACCGCCTTCGGCTTTTTGCCGTCGAAAATAACTTTTAAATCTGTGCCTAGCTCGCCGGGGAGAATCACGCTTTGCAATTTTTCTTGTGTGCTTGTGCTGCTGCTTTTGATCCCGATGCCCGAGCCGCTAAGACTTGTTGCGATGTGCGACACCTCGCGTTGTCCAAGAGCGTCAGATATGATTTTCTGCTGCTCGCTCATCGTGATTTGACAAATCAATTTGACGCTCGCATTTCCGAAAATAGTCGCCGCACGTTCTTTTCCAAATGTCTTTATGACTTGGCTAAAATCTTGGCACGCGATAACGGTTTGCAATCCGAAGCTGCGCCCGATCTCAAAGAATGGATCGATGTTGACGGCGGGAAGCTGCGCGAACTCGTCAAGCATGAGATATTTGCGGTCGCTTGTTCCTTGATTTAGAGACCCTATGGCTTGCGCTATGCTGTCGATGATCCATGGCGCTAAGAACTTCACTTCGGGATGTGAAGCCTCGAAACATAGAATGATTTGCCGAATCTCATAGACCGGATTTTTTAGCCATTCTTTGAAGCTGAACAATCGACCGCCATGCTTCGCGCCTTCGGCGAACATTGCGGAAACTTGCGATAAACTTTTAAGCTCCGCCGCGATGGTGAAAATCACACTGCCGGTTGTCGTATCGCTTCCGCTGTCGATGATTGCAAGAAGCCCCGGCTTGACTTCTTTGATGCGCTGAATCCACACGGCAACCGGCTCGTCTAAAATGTCGGCGAGGTCTTGCCATCCCCACGCGAGCGGATTTTTTTCAGCGAGAGACAGCACCAAGCCGCCGACCGTCGCGCTCGCCGCCTTGCTCCATATCTCCCCCTTTCCCGGCACGCTTTTTATTAGCGCCTCAGCGAATGCAAAGCATTCGCTTTCAGTTGCGCAATCTCGTCCGACATCAGGAATGAGCGAACCGCGAAGCCATGGCGCAATGTAATGCGCTTTCGGCCACTTTAAAAGCTGCTCACCGGCTTTGCAGTCGAGTGAGATAAGCTTCTGGTTTTGCTTCATCAAAGCGTCGATATACGGCGAGAGAATGACGGTCTTGCCGCTGCCAGCGCTGCCGATGACAAGCATCCCAGCGCCAAGCGCGCTCGGGGCAACTTTCAAACCCGGAAAGATGTAAAGCTCATCACCAGCGGCGAGCTTGTTTTTGAGCCGCTTTTCTGCGGCTTTTCCTCTGTGTAGCTGTGATCCGCGAATGTGCGTATAACCACGCTTTGCGATGAGTTTTTTTCGGTTTGCATACACTGATAAGCAAGCAGCAAGAGCCATTGCTAGATATGCTTTCGCCGTTATCCATGCCGCCGCTTCGCTGCGCTCAATGGCGTCAAGAATCGCGGGCGCTTGCTTGCTAAAAGCGATGCCGCCGCTTGCTTTGTGTAATGCGATTTTTAGGCTGATCGTCGCTATGTCGGATGCGCTCGCCGTCGATGACGAAGGCGGCATCTTTTCGAATGCTACGAAGAACGCAAAGCTAAGCACAAGGAAGCAGGCAAGGATAAGCAATAGGAAGTCTCCAACATATCGCCGCAGTCGATCCGGCGCGATGACTTGGTTGTGTGTGAAGACGTTTATTATTTTGTCGTTGTCTTCCATTTCTTCTCCGCTTTTAGTGTATTGCTTTTACAAATTCCTTCGCTACTTCGTCATCTTTTATGTCGTTCCAACCCTCTTCAACAAAGCCCTCAAACCGTGCTGGTATGCACATTTTTGAGATTTGCAACAGTGCGGTCCTATTCTCGTCTCCAATCGGCATGCTCACAGCAATTTGCAAGATGCTCTCGTTCAGACTCATCAACGCGCAATAAAAATATTCCTCATTCGTGCAAGCGCTTTTCATTGTTTTTTCTGCTTCTATGATGTCCGAAATGTATATTGTCGTCATTGCTATCTCTCCTCGATTTTCGTTCCGCTTCGAGATAAATGCAAAGCATCGACAGCCATGCGTTCCTTTTCTTTTTTTCGTCTGTCATCTTCAATCATTTTTTGCAAGTCAACAGACCGCAAATAATCAAAATACTCGATCCACGCTTCGACCTTTTTTTTTGCGAGCGCTCGCTTTTCGTCTTTGCTCATTTCTTTGCCTCTTTGCGTCCAGCGCGTGCGGCCTTTTCTAGCGCTTCAAAGTCGTTTGAAATTATGCTATAGCCGTGGCTTTTAGAGCATCTGCTATGGTGCAAATAGAGCTTTAGTGCGTCCGCAACGATAACATCAAGGGGTTCATTAAATGCGTTCATCATCGCCGCAACATCTGCCGCCATTTCGATTGATACGCTAATATCACCAACCGGAATTTTTACGATGTAGCTCGTCATTTCTTGGTCGTCTAGTTTCATAGTTTCCTCCTTCATTATTTAAAAAATTTCTTTAAGGAGATTTAAAGTTATCTCGCAATTTTTTTAGAAAAATCTCGGGCGACTCTTCTACCTTTGAAAGAAGCTCGGAAATTTGCCGCGTCTGTTCGTCGTGAATGACGTTGAGCCGCCGGACGATTCGATCTTGCTCTGTGTAGTATTCGAGCGAGTCCCGCAAGACTTGACTAATCGTCTTGTCTTGCGTTTTCATGATTTTTAGCAGATCAGATAACAGCGCGTCTGATACTCTCGCTCTAACGATGTTCCCTTCATTTTTATTCATGCTGTCCCCACGTGTTGTTGATGTATCCAGCCTCTCAAACAGCATTGAGATTAGCAATAACCGTGTGGCACAGTTGTGCCACCGCCCATCTGATGGTTGTGCCACTGTGCCACGCTGGGCCTGTGGCACAGTGACACACAGAGGCCACATGCGGGGCGTGGTGGCGGTTTTCATCGCTCAAATAGTGTGTTTTTTGGGGGGGCTGGGCCACGCGCCTGTGGCACGCACGAGAGCCGCATTTTTCCAGTGCGGGGGCATGCTTTTGGGCCGCGAAGCGGCCACACCATAGGTCAGTATGGTGTCTATATTCTGAGAGCTTTTTAGCTGCAAAGATTCCGCAGCGAAGCAAGGAGCTTTGCAGCGTTTCAGCAAGCACGCGACCGCCCAGGAACTGGGTGTAGGCGTGCGGCGGGTTTGTGCTTCTGGTTTCGCTGTTGTGCGGCTGGCGTGCTTTGTTTCGTAGCACTCCCAGCGCGTTTTTCAATGCTGCGTAAAATACTGATCGCCGTGCTGCGTTGCCTGTCGTGTGCGTTGGCGTTCCGAGTGTTGATCGCTGCGCTGCCTCCTGTGTTGTTTGAGTTTCACAAACAGCGCGGGTTTGCGTATCGCTAAAATTGCGATGCTTGCGCGAAATGAATAGCCGCGCTACTATCATTCCTGAGTCGCACACGATTCGCTAGATTGTTGAAACTTAAAAGGAGATTTGAACATGGCAACGAAGAAAGAAAAGGTTCCAGCAGTGCAGTTCGATCCAGTCGCCGCGCGCGAACGTTTGAAAGCTTTGCTGGCGTCGGAGCCTGTGCGGGCAAAGACGATTGCAGACGAAATTAAGGAATTGATGCCTGAAGTATCTGCTGCAAAAGCGAAGGGCCACTCTAACGATGCCATCGCCGAAGCTCTCGGCGTGTCGCCTGCTACTGTTCGCAAGGTCGTTAAAGAAGTGGAAGACGCCGCAGCGGCTGCGAAAGCGTCCGCATCGCCTGCAAAGCCTGCCGTGGTTGCATCGGTGCCAGCCGCCGCAGCGGCGAAAAAGTAAGCCTCACACTGCAAGAAAAGAGCCGCTAAAAGCGGCTCTTTGTTTTTCAGTGCTTCACATTTTGATGTGCATTTACGTGAAGCTCTCGGTCTGTGTTTTTGCTGTGGTAATACGAATATGCGGATAGCGTCAGATTCAGGATCAAGATGAGGAAAAACGTGATGGCGACAGCCCCGATGAGTATTCTTGTTGCGATTTTGTTGTGATGCGCTAGCCGATCAATCGGCGACATTGCTTTCTTCATAATCAATCCTTTTTAGTTTTTAAAGCGGCTAAGTGTGTGCCAAGCCGCTGGTGGCATATTCCTCACGGTATCGCGACCATGACGAAGCTCTGCGAGGTAGTCCAAGGCTTCTAGCGATAGGCAAGCATTTCGCAAATTGTTGCGGGCTTCAATGATTTTGTCCTGCGCTTGCTGCCATGCCTGCTTCTCATTTAGCGAGACCTTTGCGTCTTCATAACGTGCCATTGTCGCCGCCGCTTGTGCGACTTCTAAGCGGTCAATTAGCGGGCTTAATTCTGTTTCGATTTCGTTCTCACGCTCCAATCGCTCGCGGTCACTGTGCGATTTGCTGTTAATCTCTGCTTCGATCTCGTCGCGCAGGGAACGAATTAGCGCAATGCTCTTTTCATGTGCCGCCGCAAGCTTTTCGGATTCTTGCTCGTCCACTTGCAACGCTTCTAGTTGTGCGGATAGCTTGGCCTGCGCTTGCTCGACTGCCTTGCGAGTTCGCTCGATGTCTCGATGATTCATTGTAAGCGCGTGCGCTCGTGCCTCTTCGTCCTCGATGTCGCCGCTCTCCGCCGCGTCGATCCACTGCCTGATTTTGTGCTTATATTCATCAGCAACGCTCCATTGTTTCGTGTCGCCGTGGAACGTTGCCGCCGGAAAGTTTGCGCGAAAATCGTTCTTTAAGGCGAACGGCATAGATACGAAAATGCGCCCATATTTTTCTGTTGCGTCGATCATTTTATTGCCTCCAAAGTTTTTTAATGTGCTTGTAGTTTTTTCGAGATTTGCTCGACCGTCGCCGATGCTCGTGCAAGCGGTTCAGGCATATCAATGTTTCCGAAAATGAACAATGCCGCGACGAGGATTAGGGCGAGTGGTGTGCTGCTGCCGTCTTCGCTTTCGAGGGCTTTGATGATGAACATCGCCGCCGAAATTGATCCGATCATGTCATCCTCCTGTGCGTTGCCTGTTTGGCCTCTTGCCGACGCTTGTAGAACTCATAAAACCGGGCGCCGGTCTCGTTGAAATACGGCTCAGTATTTTGGCTTTGTGAATCATGTTTCGGATTCGTGAAGCCAAACATAACCATTTGACGATGGAGATTGAGCGCGCTCGCTTCGTTTTCCAAATCAATCAAGCTTGATACAATTTCTACGAGGATCGCGCAAGATTCAAATCTGCACAGCGTCCAGAGTTCTCGTTTATCTTTTGGCGTCATTTCTTATCTCCTTGTTGTGATGCATTCACTCGGCAATTGAACGACAAAATAAGCGCGTCGATCTGCTCTTTTGTGCTGCCTGCCGGAATCCGTAGCAAGTAGCCTCTTGTTTGCGCCTTTCGTTTTTCTTCGTAGCGGGCTTTTCGCTCACGTTCAAGCTTTTTACTGTTCCCCTTATTTGCTGCCATAAATGCTCCTGCTGTTTGTAATCTTCGCAAGTTGCGTTGCCGCTCGCTGCAACCTTTCAATAGCATTTTGCTTTTTAACTTTCGCGGCTGCGGCTGCGCATTTGCGCTCGGTGTAGTGCGATGCTGACTAAAAGAAAAACAGTGTCATGGCGTAGCCTCCTTGTCTTCTAATAATTTCTCACTTGGTAACAAAAAACGCTATATCCGTCCGTCGGATATCCGACGTTTTATATAGGCGTAAAAAAGCCGCCTTGCGGCGGCTGTCGTTGGTGTTTAGCGCGATCAGCGATGGAGTTCTAAGCCGATGAGTATGCCTATGATTAAAGCCACAATGGCGCACATGTAAATGTGAGTCCATGGCAAGGTGTTTGCGTCGATGGCGCTGGCAAGTTCATTTTCGGTGTTCCTGCGAAGATTTCTTTCTATGTCCGCTTCGCTCTCTGCATCAAGTCGCAATCGAACTTCGATATCTATCCACGCCGCCGCGTTGTTGTCGGCCTCCGCTCGCAACGACTTCCACGCTCCATCTCGATATGTCTTCCATGATTCCGCCGCGAGTTTTGGAAGGTCGTTAGCGCTCGCATCGCTGCGCATTTGCATGCGTGCGAACGCGATAGCGTGATTGAGCGCTGCGCCTTGTTCGCCGTCGTTGGCGTCTTGAACTTCATACCAACCAACCGCTTTTTTTGTTGCGTCTTCCGATTGCGTTGCTCTTAGCGTTAAAGCGGCGCATACGCTTGCGAAAACAGCCCCATGGTGGTTTCCGGGGGTCAGTCTATGCGCTACCTCGTGCAAGTAGATTAAAGCGACTCGGTGCGCTCTCGATGCTTCGTAAATCACGCCATCCGCGATTCCTCGATCAATGACCACTTCGCCACCGCCGTGCTGTGGCATGATTGGATAACTGCTGCAATATCCGCTGACGGGTTGGCGGTCGCCATAGTGGGATAAATCCTCGTATTGGACCGCTGGAAGTTCGCCGGTCCAGCGGAGGCGGTTTGCTTGCTCTTCGCTGATTGGAAGCAATGCCGCGCGCTGCTCCGCGTCGGCTTTCTGGACGGTGTAGATGGCGGGCATCATGCTGCCCCCTTTTTCATATTTTTGTATGCTTCGAGCGCCATCTTTGCTAGTTCGCTATTTCCCCGAAATATCGACGGTCCCAGCCGTTGAATGTCGCGGGCTGTTAGCCTTCCTCCTTCACCTTCGATGCGCTCGCCCAGCGCCATCAGTGCTTCGAGGATGTCGGCGGCTTTTCCCGATTTTTCAATGATTGCGGTCGCGATATCATCAAGTGATAGATTTGTTAGTTTCATCGCCCACGCTACATCAACCGCGTCGATTTCGGCGGTTGTTTTTCCGAGAATAATGTGATACGCGAGAGCCAATGCGTGGCTGCGCTGCATCTGGCGGCGGAAGAACGAAACGGCAACAACGCCAGATGATTCGATGTTTTCGCCTAGCTCTTTAAAATGTGTGTCGAATGCGTCCAGCGCGGCGGGGGTGTAGGTGTATGAAGAATGCAGCGGAAGAGCTAGAATTTCAGCCCATGCTAGCGCTGCGGCTTCTTCTATCGCGGCGTTGTCATAGCGTGGATAATTTGTGAACGGGCGGCTTGGGTCGCGTTCGCACATCACGAAGGCGAAACGCTGGCAAAATCCATCCAAAAAGCTTTCGGCTGAGAGAATTTTGAAAAAGGTGCTATCGACATTGAGGCCAAGAAAGCTCATCGTCGTTTTCTGCACTACCATTTTTCCTTCTTTACCTGTTGTGTATTCGATTGGCCCGCCGCCGTAAGCGTTCAAAAAGTGTAGCTTTGCGGCTGCAAGAGGCGAGCCGTCTTGCTCCATTGATTTCACAAGTTGGCCGACTTCATCGCACAAAAATGCGTTCGGGAGTCCTTCGGCTTCGTTCGTTTTGAATGCGTCGAAAAGCGCTCGACCCGAGACGATTCCTCCGATGTTTGCTTGAACTGGTGCGGATTTTTTGATTCGATCAAGCGAGTATGTTTTTCCGCAACCGCTTGGGGCCAAAACGATAGTCCATAGCTCTGGTGTGATGCCGATTTGTCCCCCGCAGTTTATCTTGATATCGCTCGCCATGAAGTAGGTTGCAAGGTAGAAAAGGAAGCTGTGTAGCGGCAGATCAAGCGGTAAATCGGTGTGCTTTTCAACAGATCGCAAAACATTGCTTAACGCGCTGCCGGGGGGAATGGCGGTTGCTCCGCGCCAAGCGTGCTTTTTTGCGTTGACTGCTTTTATCTTTACCGCTTGCACGTGCTGCGCGGCGGCTTCTCTTGTCTTTGCGATGGCTGCGATGTATCCGATTGCGTCATTGTCGGCGCTAGTAGCGAACTTCGATTTTTGTTTCATACATTTCCTTTTTTTATTGTTGTTGATGCCTTAGCATCTCAGACTGTCGCAAGTAGTCAATCGTTAGCGACACCATTAAATGACCGCGCGTCGGCTGCGTTTTGAGATTTTCTAAAAACGACACAATGCGATGTTGTGTGCCAAAATCACCGGTTTTTAGGGGGGTATGCGACATGCGACAAATCGATGATTTGCTGCGCTGCTCTCATTCCTAGAAAGCGTGAAATTAGAGGTGAAATATGCTTGCGACAAAGTTGCGACAAATTGAGCGAGTCTTTGCGCTTTGGCATGTTGCGCGCATACACTGGGAATCGCCGCTCGTCTTGCTATATCGGAAGGGTGGGGTTTCAACTGCTTGCAACAAAACGGGCCAATCTGTGGCAAAGGCCGGTTTTGGCATCTTGCCTATCGTTGCTGGTAGTCTGCTCCGACTGGACCGGAAAACGGCTAAAATGTGGGTTCTAGCGCGTCCATGATGGCGTTCAAATGTTGATAGGGTATCAGGGGCTAGCCCCCTAATGGAACGTAGCGCGTATAGTTTGATAACCTATGAAAGCGAGCTTGCATGATGACATCACGGTTAGAGAAAGACAGGCGTATTGCGGCGGCTATTGCGAGAGAAAATTCGGTTGAATTCATTAAGGCTGCGATTGCGGGAGACGAAAATAAAGTGCGCGAATTGCTGCCAATATGCGACATAAATTTCGTTCCACCTCCGCATCTTGTTTGCCTGTTTGGACAAGTTGTTTTCGGCGTTGATCTTAATGGATTTGGTATTGATTTGCCGGGGCTAGTAATCGACAGAATGATCGTAGAAAACGCCGATTTCATGATTCGTTCTGGTGGCGATTCGGAAACTATGCTTCATCTCGCTGTGCTCATAGATGACTTGAAGCTTGTAGAGAGATTATTGCCCTTGGTTGATGTGAACGCAATTTCAGGTGCCGGTAAGAGTGCCGTAGATTGTGCGCGAGAATATGGCATGCCTCACCTTGGCGAAAGAATTTTGGCCTATATTGATAGCCAGGAATCGGGCAAAGAACTTGAAGCTGGAACACCGCAAGCGGCAGACTATATTTCGCCGGAAGAGAAGGCTAAATTGCCGCGTAAGCCCCGCGAAAAAGGGATGTAGTTGGCGCTTCCATGAGTCAAGCGCCGCCGTTTGGCGATTCGAGGTTGGTGTGTGTCTGCGTGCCTGCGGTGTGAGGGGTATCGGGGGGCTAAGCCCCATGATGGAGCGCAGCGGGAACGCCTTTGCTCCTTTACTGCAAAACCCGCTTTGGGTGAGACCCCGTGTCGAGGGCGAAGCCCTGCTTTATTTGTCGGCTGGCGGCTATGGTATTGGCTCTCAGTCGATCTACTTTTGGGCGATTGGTGGCATGGTTGCGGCTGGCTTAGCTTCCGAGGATGGGGCATTGGTGCCGAGCTTAACGCCTCCAAAGTTCCAACCGTAGGTTGTGGGAGCCGACGGCGTGGCGGCGCGGCCAGTCCAAAAATTGGCGTATAGCAGTGTCATGTTTTCGTCGGCATGTCCAACACTCTGTCGCGCGTGGCGTTCGTCTACGAAATAGCCGCGCTCATTACCGATGGCTTGCGCAATCGGAACCAGCATATTTTCCCGCAAATGATCCACGTCTTGCGCGCCGAACCATTGAGCGATTTCAACCGGCTTTGCGCCGGGAATTTTCTCCCAAATTCTCGATATCGCGGTGCGGCGCAGGTCATGCCAGACCAAATCTTCGATGCCACATTCCGCGCGGATTTTGCGCCACATCGCTTTGAAGCCTTGCACGGTGTATTTGAACAAGCGGCCATTTTTCTTTCGTGGAATGTCGGCCAGCACAGCGTGGGCTTCTCGCGTCAGCATCGGACGCCGCGCGCCGTTCTTAGCTGCCTCATCGGAGAGGTGGATTGTGTTGGTTTTCGTGTCGATGTCTTTCCATTCGAGTAGCACGCACTCCGATAGCCGCAGGCCGGTAGCGATGGACAGGCGGAAAATTAGCGCCAGCTCTGGGTTGCGGGGGCGTTGTATTGTCTTCTCTTTTCCAGTCGCAATCTCGGCGGCGCTGCGGCGGTGCTTTATCGTGCCTGTGGTGAGATAGGCTAACAATATTGCCTCTTCTTCGCTGCTGATTCGGCGCCATCGCTTCGTGCCGTCGCTCCTGCCTTTGTTGCGGCCTTTGCGCTTGATAGTGCTTGTGCATGCGGCGAATTTATTTTCGCTGCCTATGGCCTTCCACATGCCGCGATCGCTATCGCGTAGGTCGTTGATGACTTTGATAATGTCCACAAGCTCGCGCTTGATCGTGATTGGCGAGCGCGTTTTGTGGTCGCCCTTCTTGTCTTTGTAAGGCGTCAATCGCTGCCGGATGTATGCTTCGCCAACCTCTGCATTTAGCTCGATCATTCGCCAGTCGCCGAGCGTTTGCATGATGCTGTTCTTGCTTTCGTATGCCGTCGCCACTTTCCCAACCAATGGCTGTTCTGGAATCTTGTCCAGTGGCAGATAGCGCAGCGGTGTTTTCATCGAGTTTTCTAACCGGATTATCATAAGTTTGGCGGACGTCCGCGCGTTCTCCCGCGTCTTGCCGATATTTTCCGGTGCAGCGATGTCGGCGAGATTGTCGGCGATGTAGCGCCGGACGATGTGGCCCAGCGTTGTTAGCTTGCCGTTGGAAGCAGCCATTAGCATTTTTTTTGCGACTTCTTGCGTGATGGCTTCGCGCATGGCGTCGGCGGGTGATGGTGTGCCGGTGGGCGCCTGTGGCGGTCGCGATGCCGGGGCGTCGTCAAGCTCTGCCATTTCGGCAGCGGTGGCCTGCGCCACTGCGTCGCGCATGGTGTCATCAGCGGCGGCGGAAACGTGGGCTTGGATGTCTCTTTTCTGTGATCTAAGCGTAAGGCAATCCCGGCCCTTGTCGATGCGCTTGCGACCGTCGAGCGTGCGGGCTTCGGCTAAGAGTGCGGCGGCGTCGTCTAGGTTGTCGCACAAGCGATCAAGCTTGAAATTTTCAGCGGTGCGAACCAAGCGGACCCGGTAGCGTGTGCTTGTGGTGCCATCAGTAGCGTTTTTCCACTCGACTGCTTTAACGCCGGGTGGGAGAGGGGCGGAGCGGGCCATGGCGTATCCGTGGGCTGGTGGTGGTGAAGCCTCCGAGGATACACTGTTGCCCGTTTTATTGGTCTAGTTTTTGCCAATATATTTGCCAAATTGCCCCATTTTTTGCCAATAAATGTTAATAAATCGCATATAAACGATTTATCATTCGCGAATAAGCTATTGATTTAAATAGGACTTATGGTCGGGGTGAGAGGATTCGAACCTCCGGCCTCTGCGTCCCGAACGCAGCGCTCTACCGGGCTGAGCCACACCCCGACTGGTGTGCCTGTTTTTTGCCTGCTTGCGTGATTATTACAGCAGAATTCCGCCGCATTTTCAACTGGGCGGGGCCGCCCGGATCGAATAATCCGTGTTGCATTGCATCAACGATGGCATGATTTCTTTTCCGATACTGTTGTAAGATCGACGACGGATTTTCCGCCGCGCCGCGTTCGCCGCGGCGGCGCAAAGTCTTGGTCGTTCTTCGTTACTCTTCGGGAGATATTGCATGCGTGTACCATTTCACCTGGCCGCCGTCGCGGCCTGCGTCGCCACTTGTTTTTCCGCGGGCGCCTCGGCGGCCACCACCGCCGTTCACTGCGGCCAGTTGATCGACACCCAGGCCGGCAAGCTGCTCGGTGAAACCACGGTCGTCATCGACGACAAGCGCATCGTCTCGGTGGCCGCCGGCCACCACGTGCCGGCCGGCGCCACCGAGATCGACCTGGCCACGCAAACCTGCATGCCCGGCCTGATCGACAGCCACACCCACCTGAGCGGCCAGACCAGCCCGACCCAGTACACCGACCAGTTCCGCTGGAACACGGCCGACTACGTGATCCGCTCCACCGTCTACGCCCGCACCACGCTGCTGGCCGGCTTCACCACGGTGCGCAACGTCGGCGACAACGTCAATGAAACGATCGCGCTGCGCAACGCGGTGGCGGCCGGCATCGTGCCCGGCCCGCGCATCTTCAGCGCCGGCATGGCGATCGGCTCGACCGGCGGCCACGCCGACCCGACCGACGGCTACCGCGCCGACCTGGCCGCCGACCACGGCCCGCACGACGGCATCATCAACGGCGCCGACGACGCGTGGAAAGCGGTGCGCCAGCACTACAAGGACGGCGCGGACCTGATCAAGATCATGCCGTCCGGCGGCGTGCTCGACGAGAGCAAGAGCGCCGACAACGCCCAGATGACGATGGAGGAAATCAAGGCCGTCGTCGCCGCCGCGCACGACTACGGCATGACGGTGGCCGCCCACGCCCACGGCGCCGAGGCGATCCGCCGCGCCGTCATCGGCGGCGTCGATTCGATCGAGCACGGCACCTATATGAACGACGAGGACATGAAGCTGATGAAGGAACACGGCACCTGGTATGTGCCGACCATCATCGCCGGCAAATATGTCGAAGAGAAGGCCAAGATCCCCGGCTACTTCCCGCCGCAGGTCGCGCTCAAGGCGGCCGCCGTCGGACCGCTGATCCAGGCCACCGCCGGCCGCGCGTATAAAGCCGGCGTCAAGATCGCCTTCGGCACCGACGCCGCCGTCTATCCGCACGGCGACAACGCCAAGGAATTCGGCTACATGGTGGCAGCGGGCATGCCGCCGATGTACGCGATCCAGGCGGCCACCACGCACGCGGCCGAGCTGCTCAAGCAGGACAAGGACCTGGGCAGCATCAGCGCCGGCAAGTTCGCCGACATCGTCGCCGTGGCGGGCAATCCGCTGAACGACATCGGCCTGATGACCAAGATCAGCTTTGTGATGAAGGAGGGCGTGGTCTACAAGCAGGATGGCAAGGCGGCGCAGTTCGTCGCCAGCGCGGAGGACGCGCCGCAGCCGCTCGACAGCGGCACCGGCTACTAGGCGGCGCGGATCAGGGTGGCGGGCGCCGCGCGCGGTTTGCGCCGGCGCGCTATGATGCCGGATGCGCCGGCGGGCGGTACACCGTCCGTCGCCCTGAAACGATATAAACGATATAAACTATTATGCCGATTACGATTTACCACAACACCGCCTGCGGCACCTCGCGCAACACGCTGGCGCTGATCCGCGAAGCGGGCCACGAGCCGCTCATCGTCGACTACGTGAAGAACCCGCCGCAGCGCGATGCCCTGCGGCAGATGATCGCGCAGGCCGGCCTGACGCCGCGCGCGGCGATGCGCGACAAGGGCGATTTATACCAGCAGCTGGGACTGGCCGACGCCAGCCTCTCCGACGACGCGCTGCTCGACGCGATGATGGCCCATCCCATCCTGATTAACCGTCCCTTCGTCGTCACCGACAAAGGCGTGCGCCTGTGCCGGCCGTCCGAGCTGGTGCGCGACATCCTGCCGTAAGCAGCTCTTTCAAGCTGGCGGCGAGGCCGGCCGCGCGCCGCAAAGGTGGGCGTTCGCGCCGAACCAGGTCCGGCACATTGGGCGCCGCCATCGTCAAGGCGCCCGATGCGCGACCCGCCGCGCTGCAGCTTACGCCGCGAAGCCGCCGTCGATCAGCAGGTCGGCGCCGGTGACGAAGCCCGCCTCCGGGCCGGCCAGGTAGGACACCATCGCCGCCACTTCTTCCGGCGTGCCGTGGCGCGGCAGCGCCATCAAGCCGTGCAGCGCGGTGGCGAAGTCGCTGTTCGACGGGTTCATATCCGTGTCGATCGGGCCGGGCGCGATATTGTTGACGGTGATGTTACGGCTGCCCAGGTCGCGCGCCAGACCTTTCACGAGGCCGGTCAGCGCCGATTTGCTCATGGCGTAGACCGCGCCGCCCACGAAGGGCATGCGCTGCGCGTTGGTGCTGCCGATGTTGATGATGCGGCCGCCTTCTTTCATATGGACGGCGGCGGCCTTGGCGGCGACGAACACGGCGCGCACATTGACGGCGACGGTCTGGTCGAAATCCTCCAGCGAGAACTGGTCCAGTGGACCCATCAGCAACACGCCGGCGCTGTTGACGAGGATGTCGAGGCGGCCGAAGCGTTCGGCGACGCTGTCGATGGCCTTGGTCAGCGCGGCGGCGTCGGAGGCGTCGGCGTGGATGGCCACGGCGGTGCCGCCGGCCGCTTCGATTTCCGCCACCAGCGCTT
>Ga0209847_1000295_pt1 | contig 21105 bp, 20 predicted proteins | sample OrgsoiDNA_201060_FD_185808 | JGI IMG/M metagenome (GOLD analysis project Ga0209847, IMG submission 185808) | Permafrost soil microbial communities from the Arctic, to analyse light accelerated degradation of dissolved organic matter (DOM) -... | ecosystem: Environmental > Terrestrial > Soil >... | reverse complement strand
CAAACGGCCTGCTGCGAATCTGCATTAAGCAGGGCAGCAGGACCGCTTAGTGTTACCAGGACTGGGTTGCTTTGAAGGTATCGAGGATATTTTTGAATTTCCCCTCGATCTCATCGTTGTACGCACCAGTTTGGTTGATTTGTTGCAGAAGCTCTGAGTGCTCGCGGTCAGCGTAAGCCAACAGCGCAGCTTCAAAGCTACCGACTTTAGACAAGTCAACGTCTTCCAGATAACCACGTTCAGCTGCGAAGATAATCAGTGACTGCGCAACGATAGACATTGGCGCGTACTGTTTCTGTTTCAGCAGCTCGGTCACTTTCTGACCGTGGTTTAACTGTTTACGCGTTGCTTCATCCAAATCGGAAGCAAACTGGGAGAACGCAGCCAATTCACGATACTGTGCCAGCGCGGTACGAATACCACCGGACAATTTTTTCATGATCTTGGTCTGAGCTGCACCACCAACACGGGATACGGAAATCCCCGGGTTAACCGCAGGACGAATACCGGCGTTGAACAGGTTTGATTCCAGGAAGATCTGACCATCGGTAATCGAGATTACGTTGGTTGGAACGAACGCTGAAACGTCGCCCGCTTGCGTTTCGATGATTGGAAGCGCAGTCAGGGAACCGGTTTTGCCTTTCACTTCACCCTTGGTGAATGCTTCAACGTAGTCGGCGTTTACACGCGCAGCACGTTCGAGCAGACGGGAGTGGAGATAGAAAACGTCGCCTGGGTAAGCTTCACGACCTGGTGGACGACGAAGCAACAGGGAAATCTGACGGTAAGCAACAGCCTGTTTAGACAGGTCATCATAAACGATCAGTGCGTCTTCGCCGCGGTCACGGAAGTATTCACCCATTGCGCAACCGGAGTACGGTGCCAGGTATTGCAGTGCAGCAGATTCTGATGCAGTCGCAACAACAACGATGGTGTTTTCCAGTGCGCCGTGCTCTTCCAGTTTACGAACCACGTTAGAAATGGTGGACGCTTTCTGGCCGATAGCCACATAGATACATTTGATGCCGGATTCGCGCTGGTTGATGATCGCATCAATAGCCAGAGCAGTTTTACCGGTTTGACGGTCACCGATGACCAATTCACGCTGACCACGACCGATTGGGATCATGGCATCAACGGATTTGTAGCCTGTCTGCACAGGTTGGTCTACGGATTGACGTTCGATAACGCCAGGCGCGATAGCTTCAACAGCTGAGAAGCCGTCGTGTTCTACCGGACCTTTACCGTCAATTGGCGCACCCAGGGTGTTAACAACGCGACCTAACAGGCCACGGCCAACGGGAACTTCCAGGATACGGCCAGTACATTTTACTTTCATCCCTTCGGCGAGATCGGCGTAAGGGCCCATGACTACGGCACCTACGGAGTCACGCTCCAGGTTCAGGGCGATAGCGTAACGGTTACCCGGCAACGCAATCATTTCCCCTTGCATAACATCGGCCAAGCCGTGTACGCGGATGATCCCGTCACTGACGGAAACGATAGTACCTTCATTGTGAGCTTCGCTCACTACATTGAACTGAGCAATGCGCTGCTTTATCAGTTCGCTGATTTCGGTGGAATTCAGTTGCATGCTCCAGTCCCCTTAAGACTGCAAGACGTCTGCCAGGCGTTCTAGACGACTGCGAACGCTGCCATCAATCACCATATCACCTGCACGGATTACGACACCGGCAAGAACAGACTTGTCAATTTTGCAATTCAGCTTAACTTTGCGAGACAGACGTTTTTCCATGGCAGCAGCAATTTTTGCCTGCTGCTCTTCGGACAGTGGAGTTGCTGAAGTGACTTCCACTTCAGCAATGGCCTCTAAAGAGGCCCGCAGTTCGATGAACTGTTGCAGCACTTCCGGAAGAACGCGTAAACGCCCATTTTCAGCCATAACCTTAATCAGATTTTGGCCTGCGTCGTCGAGTTGTTCACCACATACCGCGATAAACGTTTGAGACATGGTCTCTGGAGCTAAAGCCCCGGAAAGCAGTTCTTCAATCTGTTCATTGCGTGTGACTTGAGCCGTGAACGCTAACATGGACTGCCAGCGATCTAAGCTTTGGTGCTCAACGGCAAAGTCAAAAGCTGCTTTGGCGTAGGGGCGAGCTACAGTTACAAATTCAGACATCAGCCCCTCCCTCCTTACAGTTCAGCGACCAGTTTATCAACGATGTCGCTGTTAGCAGCTTCATCTACGGAACGTTCGATGATCTTCTCGGCGCCAGCAATAGCCAAAATCCCGACTTGCTTACGCAACTCTTCACGTGCGCGTTGGCGTTCGGCGTCAATCTCTGCCTTAGCTTGCGCTACGATCTTGTTACGTTCCTGCTCGGCTTCGGTTTTCGCTTCGTCGACGATCTGGGCTTTACGCTTGTTCGCCTGGTCGATGATTACCTGAGCTTCAGCTTTGGCTTTCTTCAGTTGGTCGGTCGCATCGGCTTGCGCTAAATCCAGTTCTTTTTTGGCACGTTCTGCGGAAGATAAACCTTCAGAAATTTCTTTCTGACGTTTTTCGATGGCAGCCATAATTGGCGGCCATACGTACTTCATGCAGAACAGAACAAACAGGACAAACGCGATAGCCTGGCCGAGGATTGTTGCGTTAAGATTCACAGCACAATGCCTCTTTCAAAGTGAAATATTTGATGTAGTTCGTTTAACCCCGAGTAAGCCCGGTGTTAAGCGACAGCAAACATCACGTACAGACCCAGACCAACAGCAATCATTGGGATTGCATCGACCAGACCCATAACGATAAAGAACTGTGTACGCAACAGAGGGATCAGGTCAGGCTGACGTGCAGCACCTTCCAAGAATTTACCACCCAAGATGCCGATACCGATTGCAGCACCGATTGCCGCCAGGCCCATCATCACAGCGGCAGCCATGTACAGCAGATCCATACTCAGGTTTTCCATGACAGTCTCCAGTTTGTTTCAGTTAAAACGCAGTAGTGTTGAAAGAAAATCAGTGTTTTTCAGATGCCATCGAAAGATAGACGATCGTCAGAACCATGAAGATAAAAGCTTGCAGCGTAATGATCAGGATGTGGAAAATGGCCCAAGGCACACTCAGAATCCACTGTGACCACCACGGCAGCAGGCCAGCAATAAGGATGAAGATCAACTCACCCGCATACATATTGCCAAACAGTCGCAGACCCAGTGAAACTGGTTTGGACAGCAGGCTGACACCTTCAAGAATCAGGTTAATCGGAATGAAAACCGGATGATTGAATGGCTGCATTGTCAGTTCTTTAACGAAACCGCCAATGCCTTTCATCTTAATGCTATAGAAAAGAATCAGAATGAATACGCCGAGCGCCATAGACAACGTGATGTTCACGTCAGCCGTAGGTACAACACGCAGAGCAGGCAAACCAAGCCATTTTTCACCGATAGTCGGCAGCAAATCGATTGGCAGCAAATCCATCATGTTCATCATGAACACCCAGACGAAGACAGTCAGAGCTAAAGGAGCAATGACCTTGCTTTTGCCGTGATACATGTCACGCACGTTGCTATCGACAAAACCGACAACCAGCTCGATGGCTGTTTGCAATTTCCCCGGAACACCACTGGTGGCATTTTTAGCGACGCGATGGAAGACAACCAGAAAGAGTACCCCGAGGACCACGGAGAAAAACATCGAATCGATGTTAATCGACCAGAATCCCGTCCCTACCTGAAGCTGAGTCAGATGGTGACCGATATACTCTTGTGGAGTAGAGATTTCTCCAGACATGATGCCTCTTACCCTTTAGTAGTTAAGTACGGTAACTGTTAATGACGGCCGGTGCTAAAATCTGTGTCATCAACACCGATAAATAAGCCAAACCCAGCGGAGCAAAAACCGCTTTGAACAGGCCCAGCGCGATAATCATCAAGATAATCGTTATCAGAACCTTCAGCGCTTCTCCGATGGCAAAAGTCCAGGCAACCCGTCCAGATACCGTTGTATGCGCCTGATGACGCCATGCAAACAGCATGAACAGTACGTTGGGTAGCCAGGCGGCCATCCCTCCCATCAAGGCTGACGTCGTCCATGTCAGGCTTTTAAAGCCAAATAACGCACTGAGCAGAACAAAGGTCAGTAACTGCAGTATTAACAGTTTCCTGGCCATCTTCGCGCCGTTCTTACTGTTTAAAATACCCGGTACAGACATGACGTTTGTTCTCTCCGTACAAGTACCTAGCTAGAGGTATGCTGAGTGCCGTATATCATAGCCTTTACGGTTTTGAGTCAAGCAGCAAAAAACGTGCAAATTATACGGGCCACTCAAACGAATTCAATGGATAAGTAGCGAAAAGGTGAACAATTATTTAAATTTTACCCTTTATCACTATTTTCATAAGCAAACTATAGCTGGGAATTGCCCTCGTGCATTTGCCTGATTATTCCATTGATTAACAAAGAAGCGTGCGCCCGATCACATAATTACTAACTTTATTCTCTTATACGCGACTGCTATGGATTGTCTTTAGCTAAAGAAGCCTTTTAAAACCTTTAATAATCAATATGATGATGTAAAAACAGTGATTGTTAAAACAGAATGAGAAATAGCAACACCAAGATGAAACATTAGACCAACAAATAACAACATTCTCATTACATTTTCATTAAGGCGGCCAGGCCAATAATTTATTCGCGAAACAGACTATTTCAGGCCTGATTAAATCAAAAAGGTCATTCAAGTGCTATCAAAGTGTAAAAATGAGGTAAATGAGAAAAGACTTCCCCCATTTGCTTAGCGTGCTTATTTTACCTTTCATACACATTTGAATTCTGAAGATTTATTGACTCACCGCAAATTTAGTTTGCTTTAAGAATCACCAAATGACGTTCCGCATCAAGTTCTGGCACCCGTAATTTAACCACCCCTTCAAGCTCAATCCCATCAGGAAGTGAACTTAGCTCATCATCAGGACGCACGCCTTTTAGGGCATAAAAACGTCCCTGCCCTTTCGCGGGTAAGTGATGGCACCAGGAGAGCATGTCTTGCAACGAGGCGAAGGCGCGGCTGATAACCCCATCGAAAGGAGGTTCAGGAATGAACGCTTCGACGCGGCTCTGTACGGCTTCAATATTGGTTAGACCCAGCTCATGTTGCACCTGACGCAGGAAACGCACGCGCTTGCCCAGACTGTCCAGCAAAGTGAAATGTGAATCAGGGCGGACAATAGCCAACGGAATGCCTGGTAAACCCGGTCCGGTTCCGACATCAATAAAACGTGAGCCGGTCAGGTGAGCGTTGACCACGATACTGTCCATGATGTGACGCACCAACATCTGCATCGGATCACGAACTGACGTCAGGTTGTAGGCCTTATTCCATTTGTGCAGCATTTCGACGTAGGCGACTAACTGCAATTTTTGCTGATCGGGTAGCGTTAATTCTGCCGCAGCAAGCAGCGAGTCTAATTTCTTATGCACAATGGAGGTCCTCTGACAAAACGTAGGCCCGGAGAAGCCCGGGACAAGAATGATAAATCAGCCTGAGAGGCGGGAAAAGCAGGATTTGGCCGCCTGACTGAAATCAGTCGGCGGCCAGAAGGTGAGATAACTCAGGCGCTGCGGCGCAGCAGACCCTGTTTTTTCAACCAGATAAGCAAAATTGAGATGGCTGCTGGTGTAATACCTGAAATACGTGTTGCCTGACCTATAGACATCGGTTTGTGATCGTTAAGTTTGGCGATCACTTCGTTCGACAGGCCGTTTACCTCGCGATAGTCGAGATCCAGCGGCAACAGGGTGTTTTCGTTGCGCTGCTGTTTTTCGATCTCATCCTGCTGGCGGGCGATATAACCTTCGTATTTTACCTGGATCTCCACCTGCTCAGCGGCCTGAACATCAGGAACTGATGGCGCGAATGGAGCGAGGCTGGTTAACAGTGCATAGGTCATTTCAGGGCGACGCAGCAGCTCTTCCGCGCTGGCTTCTTTTGAAAGCGGCGCCGAAAGGTTCGCGTTGACTAATTCTACCTGCTCAGAACGCGGGTTAACCCAAATTCCACGAAGACGCTGACGTTCCAGCTCGATCATTTCCAGTTTTTGGTTGAAACGCGCCCAACGGGCATCGTCTACCAGACCCAGCTCACGACCTTTTTCTGTCAGCCGCAAATCGGCATTGTCTTCACGCAGCATCAACCGGTATTCAGCACGTGAGGTAAACATGCGGTACGGTTCTTTGGTACCAAGAGTGCAAAGGTCGTCGACCAGTACGCCAAGGTAAGCCTGGTCACGACGCGGTGCCCAGCCCTCTTCATCACTGGCGCTGCGAGCTGCATTCATACCGGCCAGCAAGCCCTGTGCTGCGGCTTCTTCATAGCCAGTGGTTCCGTTAATTTGCCCGGCAAAGAACAGACCGGCAATAAATTTGCTTTCCAGCGTAGGTTTTAAATCACGTGGGTCAAAAAAATCATATTCGATGGCATAGCCTGGACGAACGATCACGGCATTTTCCATCCCCTGCATGGAACGGACGATTTGCATCTGTACGTCAAATGGCAGGCTGGTAGAGATCCCGTTTGGATAGACTTCGTTACTGGTCAGGCCTTCCGGTTCAAGGAAGATCTGGTGAGAGGTCCGATCGGCAAAACGCATGACTTTATCTTCGATCGACGGGCAGTAACGCGGGCCGATCCCTTCAATGATCCCGGCGTACATCGGGCTGCGATCAAGATTATTGCGGATCACATCATGCGTTTTTTCATTGGTGTAGGTCATGTAACACGGGATTTGGCGCGGATGTTGCGACACATTGCCCATGAACGAGAAGACTGGCGCCGGGTTGTCACCATGCTGTGGAGCAAGAGAGCTAAAATCGATCGAACGTGCGTCAATACGCGGAGGTGTACCGGTTTTGAGGCGATTCACACGAAATGGCAGTTCACGCAAACGCTGTGAAAGCGAAATGGCTGGAGGATCGCCTGCACGGCCACCACTATAATTTTCCAGACCAATGTGGATCTTGCCATCCAGGAAGGTGCCTACCGTCAGCACCACTGCTTTGGCGCGGAATTTCAGGCCCATTTGGGTTACAGCGCCAACGACACGATCGTTCTCAACGATAAGATCTTCAACAGGTTGCTGGAAGATCATTAGGTTCGGCTGGTTCTCCAGCGCTGTCCGGATCGCCTGTCGATAAAGGACTCGGTCAGCCTGAGCACGTGTTGCCCGCACCGCAGGTCCTTTGCTGGCGTTTAGTATCCTAAACTGTATCCCCGCATGGTCAATCGCCGTTGCCATTAATCCACCGAGTGCATCCACTTCTTTAACCAGATGTCCTTTGCCGATCCCGCCAATAGCAGGGTTACACGACATTTGTCCCAGCGTGTCGATATTGTGGGTCAACAACAGAGTTTGACGTCCCATTCTGGCTGAAGCCATGGCGGCTTCGGTACCTGCATGGCCACCACCGATGATGATGACGTCAAATTGTTCTGGATAAAACATGGTACTGCACCTCGGAGTTCATGCGATGAAATGATGTGTGGTGTTGGGAGGAGGGATTCTACTCAAGTTTAGAGCTTCCACAAGTCCCAGGGGATCGTCCCTAATTAAAAGAAGATCTTTTTTATTTAAAGATCTCTTATTAATACTTCTATTAGGATCGCGATCCTCTGTGCATAAGTGCTTATTGACGAAGAAGATCAATACCCTAGCGAGGATCGAATGCTGTGAATGATCGGTGATCCTGCTCAGTATAAGCTGGGATCAAAATGAAGAGTTATCCACAGCATGAAATGTGACCTAAGGTTGTTAGAGGGATAACTACCGGTTTTACCCTGCTTTTAAGCATAGTTATCCACATCTGATCGCTGGAAATTTACACTTATTTGATTAAATTAATCCAGTTGATCACCCAAATCTCTGCGGGATCTTCAGGAATCTCATGTTGGGTAACGTCGATCTCAATGCGATCACCGATGCGTTTTGCTCCTAAAGAGGTCAGCTTTTGATCCAGGGATCGGATCGCACCGCAAAACGTGTCGTATTCACTGCTGCCTAATCCCAGCGCGCCAAAACGGACTTTTGACAGATCCGGCTGCTGTTCTTCCAGCTGTTCAAGGAAAGGCTGAAGATTATCGGGAACATCACCGGCACCATGCGTTGAACACACTACCAGCCAAATGCCCTCAGTCGGCACTTCATACAGCTCAGGGCCATGAAACGTCTGAGTGCTGAAACCCGCCTCTTCCAATTTTTCTGCGACGTGTTCAGCGACATATTCAGCACTGCCAAGCGTACTGCCACTGATCAGGGTAATGTCAGACATAATGCTCTCACCCGATAAAAGAAACGACATTGTACGCTGTGAATCAGCTGGGATCTACCTGTGGATAATAGGGGGATATAAATTTTGTCTCATGGCTTGATGGTACGCATAATGGGGTTCTGCAGGGAGATCAGGGTCTCAGTTGACTGGATCTCGTCAATGGTCTGAATCTTGTTGATAAGTACGTGTTGTAGCGAATCTATGGAGCGGCACATGATCTTGATGAAGATGCTGTAATGCCCCGTCGTGTAATAGGCTTCGACGACTTCTTCAATACTTTCCAGCTTTTTTAGTGCAGAAGGGTAATCCTTGGCGCTTTTGAGAATGATGCCAATAAAGCAGCACACGTCGTAGCCCAGTTGTTTCGGGTTCACGGTGACATTGGCCCCGGTGATAATCCCCGCCTGCTTCATTTTTTCCACCCGCACGTGAATGGTTCCCGGGCTGACGGCAAACACCTTTGCCAGTTCAGCATAGGCCGTGCGGGCGTTTTCCATCAGGGCGTTAAGAATGGCGCGATCGAGATTATCGATCTGATAAATTTCAGTCATCTTTTTCCTCAGAGATTCTTATTTCATTACGAATTCCTCCTAAAAATGAAGGAATAAGAATTTCGAGGCAATATTTATTGTTGGATGTTAAGCATTAGGCCCGTTTTATTGATGGGGTACTCACTCTCCGTGCTGTTCACCTGTAAGTTTATGGTCGTTGCCAGCGGCGCTGAACGCGGCTTTTCATCCCGGTATCAAAGCGCCATATGTGGTCGAAAATGCGCATGATGCCAGGCTTGCCATAATGGGACATGGCCAGGGCATGAAAGCGGTGATGTTTATCCTGCTGTAAACGCTTCACCCTCTTCTTTACGTCATCTGGCAGCCTTTGGGCGATGAAGTCAGAGATGATCACCGCATCGGCGTCTTGCCATTCCGGTGAAGAGAGTTTATCCAGCGTGGCCGTCAGGCAGGCTGCCAAATCGGTACCGCCGCGAAAATGCTGACCCAGAAAACGCAGTGCCTGATCCAGGCCGTTGGATGAGGTCAGTTCGTAGTGAATGACATCGCTGGCAAACAACATGATGTAGCAACGGCGGTTATCAGCCAGGGCTATTCTCAGCAAGGCAAGGCAGAACGCCTTGGCGCACTGCTCGTTGAACCCACCCATGGAACCTGATGTATCCACACAAACGACAAAAGGCCCGCGCGGCTGGGGTTCTTGTTGCTGATGCACCACGGGCCGTTTAACCACTTTTTCCCGCCAGACGTCACCTTGCAGGCGATAGGTCATCAGACGCTTTTCCAGTAGCCGCCGGTAAAATTCATATTCGAGTTCAGGAATGCCCAGCGTGCCCAGTTCGGTTGGCATCAGCCGCAGAATGTCATCGCTCTGATGGATACCGTTGACCTCTTCCGGCACGGTGGCCGGTTCTCGTACCATCAGCCGGTGCTCTTCCATTTTTGCGTCATCATGCGGGCTGGTTTTGGCCGTCTGGCTGCGTCCCAGCTGTTCTGCCAGCTTTTGCAATTCAGGTTGTTGCTGCAAAAAACTGCCGTAACGTGCCAGCGACTGTACTTCACCGCGCTGGCGCTGGCCTTTGCTCATATCCCACAAGCGACCGGCGGCGGCATCGTTCTCTGCTAATAAAGGAGAGAGTTCACCACTCAGTTCCAGTCGCTGCTGGAGCTCTTCCTGTAACTGTTCCTGTTCTTGTTCGAGCAGCTGATGATGAACGGTCACCGTCTGGAAGGTGAGATTCAGCCGCCAGCGCTGTAAGAACAGAGTGTGGAAACTATTGCCGGTTCGCGGGCTTCGCGTTTCATCGGCATTTTGCTGTAGTGAACGGGCTTCGGTAATAAAAGGAGAGTTCAGCGTTTCCAGCGAATCTACCAGCGTTGCCAGCTCAGACTGAAAAGTGGCGGCGTCAATCTGCTGACAGTGCTGATAAAGGTAGAACTCTTTGGCTAAGTCCGGTGGCACGGGGGTGTCGTGGATCCTCTGGCGCAGGCGGAACTTCCACTCAGGGAGATCTTTGGTCAGCGCACGCTTGAGTCTGGGGAATTTCTCGAAGAAAACCGCCAACTGTGGCGTTGCCAGTAACACGATGATCAATTCGTCGATCAGTTCACCTTCGCTGATCGACAGTAAGAGATCGAGTGATTCCAGGCTGAACATCTGTCAGTGCCCGCTGAACAGCTGTTGCTGATGATGTAACTGTTCGGAGACGGCGACCAGGCTGGCTTCTATTTTTGCGGTCCACTCGGCGGCCACAAACAGGCAGTTCTGATGCTGGCCGAATTCATGCCGTTGCTGATTGAGTTTGGCGTTAAGCCCTTCGAGGGTATTTTTCATCTCTTCAGGTACGGCAATGTGCTCTTTGCCTGGGATGGTCAGTGGTGTTGCCTGGCGGCTGATATCACGAACCACCAGTTGCAGCTTCTCATCGACCTCAACATCAATATTTTGCGCAAAACCGATGCCGTTGAGCTTCACTTTCAATGCCCCGCCTTTATTGAGCCACTCCTCCAGCACCGGACGTTCCACCAGCAGATGAGAGACCGAAATATCGTGCAGATGCAGTGGTGTTTGCAATAACAGTGTCAGGCTGGTGGCGGACAGTGAATCAGGCAAGGTGTATTGCGGTTTGCGGCTGAACATACCGGCCTTTTTGTGGACCTTAATCGACTGGCGGGAGCTCTGCTGCTGCTGATATTGCATCCACTCCTGATTCAGTTGGCGCAGCTTCATTAATAGTGTCTGCTGCTGGTACGCCTGTTCGGTGATCATCTGTTCGATTTGCGTCTGCAAAAGAGTGTAGGTATTCAGATCGTGCCACAGACAATCTTTCAGCAAGATCAGATCGATAGGTGTAATGGACGGACGGCCGCTAAAGAAGGCACTGGCCTGTAATAGGCGCAGGGCCTTTTTCCAGCGCCGGTCTGAAACATAGGGTGCGGTATCCAGCGCGTCCAGCCGCTGACGCAACTGGAAGATCAACTCAAAACAGGGTTCTGGGAGGGCAATCTTGTCAATTTCAGGTTGCCACTGTTGATACTCTTCGTCGCTGATACTCAGCGCTTCGGGCACAGGATTGGCGCTTTCGTTCTGACGGGTAGTCAGCAGTGAGCGGAAATTCTGTTTATCCTGCACTTTGTCCAGCCACAGGCGGATTAACATACGGTCGTAGAGCGCCTCCAGGCTGCCGTCAGCTTCGGGCAATTCGTTGGATGCGCTAACCAGCAGCCGCAAAGGAATAGCCTCTTCGCGTTCACCGTTACGAAAACGCCGTTCGTTGATGGCGGTTAGCAAGGTATTCAAAATAGCCGGGCCTGCTTTCCAGATCTCATCGAGAAAGACGATTTCTGCTTCAGGAAGATAACCCTGCGTCAGACGCAGATAGCGGCCTTCATCTTTAAGCGCCTGGATAGACAGTGGGCCGAACACCTCTTCTGGGGTGGAAAAGCGGGTCATCAGATATTCAAATGCGCGGGCGTGGCGAAAGGCAAATTTCAGGCGACGGGCAATCAGGCTTTTGGCGATTCCCGGCGGCCCAAGCAGAAACACGCTTTCACCACACAACGCGGCCAGCAGGCACAGACGGATAGCTTCCTGACGCTCATACAAGCCGTGTTCTAAAGCATTGGCAAGACGGGCAATCCGTTCTGCAAGTAAGGGAGAATGCGCCATACTGAGTCTTCCGGTTTCCAATAGTGAATGAATAGTGAACTGGGCGAGAATAATAAACCATGATTTTTTTTAGTAGGATAGCTTGTTGATTACTAGAAATTTTCTATTATCAACATTGCCACTCCTTTCTGTCTGACGGTTTTTTTTCAGCTCATATAAGGTAGGCAATCTATTTTATTCGTGCATACTGTGCGCCGTTTAGTGGGCATCAAGGATTGAGCGTACTTTCGCTTACGGAATTCTTTGTCATAAAAGAGCAGCATAAGAAACCAATTATGAGCACAGAACATAAACGGTCACTCCCGGCAGTAACCCTTGCCGCCATTGGCGTGGTGTATGGTGACATTGGCACCAGCCCTCTCTATACCCTGAGAGAGTGTTTTTCCGGCCACTATGGCTTTAATGTTGAGCCCAGCGTTGTTTTCGGCTTTCTGTCGCTAATATTCTGGATGCTGATCCTGATTGTTTCACTGAAATATCTCACTTATGTGATGCGCGCAGACAACGCCGGTGAGGGTGGGATCCTGACGCTGATGTCGCTGGCAGGCAGAAACACCTCCTCCCGAACAACCGCGGTGCTGGTTATTCTCGGATTAATAGGTGGCAGCTTCTTCTATGGCGAAGTGGTGATCACCCCCGCGATTTCAGTCCTATCCGCAATGGAAGGTTTAGAGATTGCTGCTCCGTCGCTTGACCCCTATATCGTTCCTCTTTCTATTACCGTGCTGACATTGCTGTTCATTATTCAGAAGCACGGCACCGGGATTGTCGGCAAGCTGTTTGCCCCGGTGATGGTGTTGTGGTTTCTGACATTGGCTGCGCTCGGGATCAACAGTATTGCTCAAAATCCTGAAGTGTTGCAGGCCATGAACCCGATGTGGGCGGTTAACTTCTTTATTGAGCACAAATCCTTCTCGTTCTTTGCATTGGGCGCAGTCGTGCTATCAATCACCGGGGTGGAAGCGCTGTACGCGGATATGGGCCACTTCGGTAAATTCCCTATTCGTCTGGCATGGTTTACCTTTGTGTTGCCCTCGCTGGTGCTCAACTACTTCGGTCAGGGCGCATTACTGCTGAAAAATCCAGAAGCGATTAAGAACCCCTTCTTCCTGCTGGCACCTGACTGGGCACTCATTCCGCTGCTGATCCTTGCCTCGCTGGCCACCATTATTGCCTCGCAGGCCGTGATCTCAGGCGTGTTCTCCCTGACCCGACAGGCGGTGCGTCTGGGCTATTTGCCACCGATGCGCATTATTCATACCTCGGAAATGGAAGCGGGACAGATTTACATCCCGGCCATCAACTGGACGCTGTATATCGCCGTGGTGATTGTTATCGCCAGCTTCGAGCACTCCAGCAACCTGGCAGCGGCGTACGGTATTGCTGTCACCGGCACCATGGTGCTGACCAGCATTCTCTTTTGTACTGTGGCGTTGAAAAATTGGCACTGGAAGCCGTTTCTGGTGGGAATTTTGCTGATCGTTCTTCTGTTTATCGACGTGCCGATGTTTGCGGCGAACGCCACCAAATTATTCTCCGGTGGCTGGTTGCCGCTGACGCTGGGCTTGTGCATGTTTATCGTCATGACGACCTGGAAAAGCGAGCGTTTCCGCCTTATGCGTCGTATGCATGAGCACGGCAACTCACTGGAAGCGATGATAGCCTCGCTGGAGAAGTCACCGCCAGTGCGCGTTCCTGGTACGGCGGTGTACATGTCGCGTGCCATTAATGTTATCCCGTTTGCGTTGCTGCATAACCTCAAGCACAACAAAGTGTTGCACGAGCGCGTAGTGTTACTGACGCTGCGTACGGAAGATGCGCCTTATGTCCACAATGTCCGGCGTGTGACCATTGAGCAATTATCGCCGACCTTCTGGCGGGTGCTCGCCAGTTACGGTTTCAAAGAGACGCCGAATGTGGAAGAGATCTTCCACCGCTGTGGTCTGGAAGGTTTGCCGTGCAGGATGATGGAAACCTCGTTCTTTATGTCGCACGAGTCGCTGATCCTGACCAAACGGCCATGGTATCTCTACTTCCGTGGCAAACTGTTTATGGCGCTCAGCCGTAATGCGCTGCGTGCGCCGGACCAGTTCGAGATTCCGCCGAACCGCGTTATCGAACTGGGAACGCAGGTCGAAATCTGATCCTGCGATAAGACAAAAGAGGGCATCTTCGGATGCCCTTTTGCTTTTTTGAACCTCGGCCAAAAGCATTAACTCAAATTTCAGACCATTTCTAAATAACCCAGCGAAACGTTTCGACGGTGATCACAATTTCATCACAAGCCCATTGCCAGTTTCTGGCAGATTCCTAAACTCATCAGTGAGCGAAACGTTTCGCTGTAGGAGTTAACCATGAAGAAATCACCGCTGTTGAATGCCGAAATCTCACATGTCATTGCCAGGTTAGGTCACACCGATCAGCTGGTTATTGCCGATGCCGGTTTACCGGTACCCGCATCTTCCCAACGCATCGATTTGGCGCTGACTGCAGGTGTCCCCACCTTTTTACAAGTTTTAAAGGTCGTGACACATGAGATGCAGGTTGAGCGGGCGATACTCGCCGGGGAAATAGTCGAAAAGAATCCTCAACTCCATGAAGCGTTACTCGCGCAGTTGAAACAACTAGAGCAGCACCAGGGAAACACCATTACCTTGGATTACATCAGCCATGATGCTTTCAAGGCACAAACTGAACAAAGCCGGGCTGTGATCCGCAGCGGGGAATGTTCGCCTTACGCGAACGTTATTCTGTGTGCCGGCGTAACCTTCTGAGGCCTTTATGCAACCTTTGCTGCAACTGACAGGGATTGATAAAGCGTTTCCTGGCGTGAAAGCACTTTCTGGCGCGGCGCTCAGCGTCTATCCGGGACGTGTGATGGCGCTGGTGGGTGAAAACGGCGCGGGTAAGTCCACCATGATGAAAGTGCTGACCGGCATCTACCAAAAGGATGCCGGTTCAGTCCATTTTCTCGGTAAGGAAGCCGTGTTTAACGGGCCTAAAGCTTCGCAGGAAGCCGGGATTGGGATCATCCATCAGGAACTGAACCTGATCCCTCAGTTGACCATCGCGGAGAATATTTTTCTGGGTCGCGAATTCGTTAACGGTTTTGGCCGCATTAACTGGAAGAAGATGTATGCCGAAGCGGACAAACTGCTTGCCCGCCTGAATCTGCGTTATAGCAGTCATCGGCTGGTCGGTGAACTGTCGATCGGCGATCAGCAAATGGTGGAAATCGCCAAAGTGCTGAGCTTTGAATCGCGCGTCATCATCATGGATGAACCGACCGATGCGCTGACCGATACCGAAACCGCCTCCTTATTTAACGTGATCCGTGAATTGAAATCAGCGGGCTGCGGCGTGGTGTATATCTCGCACCGCCTGAAAGAGATTTTTGAAATTTGCGATGACGTGACCGTATTTCGTGACGGCCAGTTCATCGCCGAACGCCCGGTCAGCGAATTGCAGGAAGATACGCTGATTGAAATGATGGTGGGTCGCAAACTGGAAGAGCAGTATCCCCGCCTGAATCAGGAACGCGGTGCGCTGCGTTTGCAGGTGCGTAACGTTTCCGGCCCCGGCGTTGAGGACGTGAGCTTCAATTTATACGGCGGCGAAATTCTCGGCGTTTCCGGTTTGATGGGCGCAGGGCGCACCGAACTGATGAAGATCCTCTACGGTGCGCTGCCGCGGAAAGCCGGTTATGTCGCTCTCGACGGCCGCGAAGTGGTGACTCACTCGCCGCAGGACGGCCTCGCTAACGGCATCGTCTATATTTCTGAAGACCGCAAGCGAGACGGACTGGTGCTCGGCATGTCGGTGAAAGAGAACATGTCACTGACGGCTTTGCGCTATTTCAGCCGTGCGGGCGGGCGACTGAAACATGCAGAAGAGCAGCAGGCGGTGGGTGATTTTATCCGCATGTTCAACATCAAAACGCCGTCGATGATGCAGCCGATTGGCTTGCTGTCTGGTGGTAATCAGCAAAAAGTGGCGATTGCCCGCGGGTTGATGACCCGGCCAAAAATATTGATCCTCGACGAACCCACGCGTGGCGTTGACGTCGGCGCCAAGAAAGAAATTTACCAACTTATTAACCAGTTCAAGCGCGAGGGTTTGAGCATCATTTTGGTTTCCTCAGAAATGCCGGAAGTGATTGGCATGAGTGACCGGGTTCTTGTGATGCACGAAGGCCACTTAAGCGGTGAATTCCCGATAGAACAGGCTACGCAAGAAGTGTTGATGGCAGCCGCTGTCGGCAAGCAATACGGCGTGACGCAGGAGTAATCAACTATGAGTTCTCAGACATTGCCAGCAAAAAAAAGCTGGATCACTAAAGAATGGTTGTTGGAGCAGAAATCGCTAATTGCGCTGCTGGTATTGATTGCCGTGGTCTCTTCAATGAGCCCGAATTTCTTCACGGTAAATAACCTGTTCAATATTCTTCAGCAGACCTCCGTCAACGCCATTATGGCTGTCGGCATGACGCTGGTGATCCTGACGTCGGGTATTGATCTGTCGGTGGGTTCGCTTCTGGCGCTGACCGGTGCAGTAGCAGCGTCGGTTGTCGGGCTGGAAGTGAATGCGCTGGTGGCCGTGGCGGCGGCGTTGGCTGTCGGTACCGCTGTCGGTGCGGTGACCGGAATTATTGTCGCCAAAGGTAAGGTTCAGGCGTTCATCGCTACGCTGGTCATGATGCTGCTGCTGCGCGGGGTCACCATGGTGTACACCAACGGCAGCCCGATCAGCACCGGATTTACCGATGTTGCCGATACATTTGGCTGGTTTGGTATCGGGCGCCCGCTGGGTATTCCGACGCCAGTCTGGCTGATGGCGGTGGTGTTCGCAGCGACCTGGTACATGCTGCATCACACCCGTCTCGGACGTTATATCTATGCGCTGGGCGGTAATGAGTCTGCCACGCGTCTGTCAGGTATCAGCGTTGATAAAGTAAAAATTATCGTCTACTCCCTGTGTGGTCTATTAGCGGCTTTAGCCGGCATTATCGAAGTGGCGCGTTTGTCTTCCGCGCAACCGACTGCCGGTACCGGTTACGAGCTGGACGCAATTGCCGCCGTTGTTTTGGGGGGAACCAGCCTGTCAGGTGGTAAAGGGCGCATTGTCGGAACGTTGATCGGTGCGCTGATCCTCGGTTTCCTGAATAACGGTTTGAATTTATTAGGTGTCTCCTCCTACTACCAGATGATCGTCAAAGCAGTCGTCATTTTGCTGGCGGTATTGGTAGATAACAAAAGCAACAAATAATCTCTCCTACAGGAATTATGACCATGAATATGAAAAAACTGGCAGTTTGGGTTTCCGCAGCGGCTATCACCGCCTCTTTCAGTGCCAATGTGCTGGCAAAAGACACCATCGCGCTGGTGGTCTCTACGCTGAATAACCCATTCTTCGTTTCGATGAAAGACGGCGCGCAGAAAGAAGCTGACAAACTGGGCTATAACCTGGTGGTTTTGGATTCTCAGAACAACCCGGCGAAAGAGTTGGCTAACGTACAGGACCTGACTGTGCGCGGCACCAAGCTGCTGTTGATCAACCCAACCGACTCTGACGCAGTAGGTAACGCCGTGGCGATGGCAAACCAGGCGAAAATCCCGGTCATCACCCTTGATCGCCAGGCGACCAAAGGCGTTGTTGCCAGCCACGTTGCTTCTGATAACGCCTTCGGCGGCAAGATGGCCGGTGACTACATTGCTAAGAAAATCGGTGAGAATGCCAAAGTTATCGAACTTGAAGGTATTGCCGGGACTTCTGTTGCCCGCGAACGTGGCAAAGGTTTTGCACAATCTGCTGAAAAACATCATTTCGTGATGCTCGCCAGCCAGCCGGCTGACTTCGACCGTACTAAAGGCCTGAACGTTATGCAGAACTTGCTGACTGCACATCCTGAAGTACAAGCTGTGTTCGCGCAGAATGACGAAATGGCGCTGGGTGCACTGCGCGCCTTGCAGACGGCAGGTAAAACCGATGTGCTGGTGGTTGGTTTTGATGGCACCGAAGACGGTATGAAAGCAGTGAATAGCGGTAAAATGGGTGCAACGGTGGCTCAGCGTCCCGATCAGATTGGCGTGATTGGCGTTCAGACTGCGGATAAAGTGCTGAAGGGCGAAAAAGTCCCGGCGGTTATCCCGGTGGATCTGAAACTGGTTGCTCAGCCATAACACCTTTGCTTTACAGTTTTAATTTATCTTAATAGCTTTGCAGTATCTGCGCTGCCCTTCTCGGGTGGCGCAACATGACTCAGGGAACGCAAATGGAAACAGGTAAACTGGTGGTTCTCGGTAGCATCAATGCCGACCATATTCTCAATATCAAACAATTCCCTCAGCCTGGCGAAACGGTGATCGGTAACCAGTATACGGTGGCTTTTGGCGGCAAAGGTGCAAATCAGGCGGTTGCCGCAGGGCGAGCCGGTGCTGATATTTCATTTATTGCCTGCGTTGGGGGGGATGATATTGGTGAGCGCGTTCGCAAACAATTGGCGAGTGACAACATCGATACATCGCCTGTGGAAGCCATCTCAGACACCACGACCGGTGTTGCGTTAATCTTTGTGAATGCCGAAGGTGAAAATGTTATCGGTATTGATGCTGGTGCCAACAATGCGGTGACTCCTGCTTACCTGAATCGGTATCAACAGAATATCATTGATGCCTCTGCGCTGCTGATGCAACTGGAGTCGCCGCTCGACACGGTATTAGCAGCGGCCAAACTGGCCCATCAACATCAGACCCAGGTGATCCTCAATCCTGCACCCGCCTGTGACCTGCCCGATGAGCTGTTGTCGCTGGTGGATATTATTACTCCTAATGAAACAGAAGCTGAGCGCCTGACGGGTATAGCTGTCAATAATAATGAAGATGCTGCTCTGGCAGCGTGCGCGCTACATAATAAAGGCATCGACACTGTCATTATTACGCTTGGCAGCAAAGGCGTCTGGCTGAGCCAGAAAGGTGAAGGTAAACAGGTGGTCGGTTTTCGCGTAAAAGCGGTGGATACCATTGCTGCCGGGGATACCTTTAATGGTGCACTGGTCACTGCATTGCTGGAAGGCAAGCCGATGGACAGTGCGGTACGTTTTGCTCACGCGGCCGCCGCCATCGCCGTGACCCGTCCCGGTGCGCAGCCATCGGTGCCATGGCGTAAAGAAATCGATGATTTTCTCGCGCATCAGGAGTCCTGATTGGCCACCATGAAAGATGTCGCCCGTATGGCGGGCGTTTCAACCTCGACCGTCTCTCATGTGATTAATAACAATCGCTTTGTCAGCGAGGCTATCCGCGACAAAGTGACCGCCGCTATTGATAGCCTCAACTATGCGCCCTCTGCACTGGCCCGTAGTCTCAAACTTAATCAAACACGTACCATCGGCATGTTATTGACTGCCAGCAGTAACCCATTTTATTCGGAAGTGGTTCGTGGCGTGGAACGCAGTTGTTACGAGCGCGGCTACAGTTTGATTCTGTGCAACACTGATGGTGACGCCGAACGTATGAACCGCAGCATGGAAACGCTGCTGCAAAAGCGCGTCGATGGCTTGCTATTAATGTGTACCGAAAATCATCGCCCTTCTCAGGTGGCGCTGAGCCGCTATCCTTCTTTACCGATTGTGATGATGGACTGGGCACCTTTTGGCGCGGCCAATGATGTGATCCAGGATAACGCCCTGCTGGGTGGCGAGATGGCGACGGAATATCTCATCCGCCGGGGTTATCAGCGAATTGCCTGTATCACCGGCCCGCTGGATAAAACCACCGCGCTTGAACGCCTTAACGGTTATCGCCAGGCGATGCATCGCGCGGGGTTATCTGTTCTGCCCGGGTATGAGGTGTGCGGAGATTTCGAATTTGAAGGTGGGTTATCCTCTATGGATAAATTGCTGGCGTTACCTCAGCGCCCACATGCGGTCTTTGCCAGCAATGATGCGATGGCTGTGGGCGTCTATCAGGCTCTATATAAGAAAGGACTCAGGGTGCCGGAGGACGTGGCGGTGATAGGTTATGACGACATTCAATTGGCGCAGTATATGACGCCACCCCTCACGACTATTCATCAACCGAAAGATTCATTGGGTGAACTGGCAATAGATACGCTGTTGCATCGTTTGCAGGAACCTGGTGCAGACCCGCAGGTTTTGGTCCTGACGCCTGAATTGGTCATACGCGAGTCGGTGGGATCACTCAACGGCAATTAACAACTGATGGCAGGCTTGTAATGCCCTCTCGCTATCACTGGCCAGAATGGCGTTCACCAATGTCTGATGATGTTCCAGCTTGATGACTTCGTTGCCCGTGATGGCACGAAAGTAACTTTGATAAACCGAACTGAAAAGATTCGAGAACGAGGTGAGGAACGGATTATTTCCGGCCTCATAGATAAGCTGGTGGAATTGAGTATCCACGCTGATCCAGCGTTCACGGTCGAAGCATGCATGTAATCGCCTCATTTCATCCATATAAAGAGAAAGCTGCTCTTTCTGCTCCTTGCTTGCGGTTATCGCCGCCAGCGCGCAAGCCTGAGGTTCGAGTGCGCGTCGCAAAACGACAAAGTGAGACATCACTTGATCAAAGTTTTCCCGCGTCATCCACCAGTTCAGCAACTCCTGATCGAGAAAATTCCAGTTTCCCTGTGGCATGACCCGGGTGCCAATACGCGGGCGTGGTAATAACATGCCCTTGGCCGCCAGAATCTTGACGGCTTCACGAACCGCAGTGCGGCTCACACCGAAAATCTCACCCAGTTCAATCTCTCCTGGCAGAATGCTGCCCTCGGCATACTCTGCGGATAAAATACGTTGGGCTATTTTCTCGGCTAATAAATAAGAAAGGTTACGTTGGGCAGCTTGTTGTTGGGCATTGAGGGACATATAGGCTCTTCCAGATAAGCAGTGGTCTTATTATAAGAAACAGTTTACTCCACCGTAGCGGGCTACCGCGGGGGGTTTATGGTGAAAAATGTACGCTTGTTGTGCGTTTTTACGCTGTTTGTAGAAAAAAAGAACGGTCAGTAAATTATTTCAAATTAAGGGTTGCCACTGTCTGAGAACTCCCTATAATGCGCCTCCACTGACCGGGAACAACGACTCCTCTAACGAGAACCAAGTCGCCCAGTCAGGAA
>Ga0209847_1000293_pt1 | contig 21226 bp, 18 predicted proteins | sample OrgsoiDNA_201060_FD_185808 | JGI IMG/M metagenome (GOLD analysis project Ga0209847, IMG submission 185808) | Permafrost soil microbial communities from the Arctic, to analyse light accelerated degradation of dissolved organic matter (DOM) -... | ecosystem: Environmental > Terrestrial > Soil >... | reverse complement strand
TGCTCGTTAATCTGTTTTACGGCTTCAATTTTGAATTCTTCAGTGAAATTTTTGGCTGACATAAACACTCCTTCATTGAGCCTCCATTATGAGGCAAAAAAGTGTCTACGAAACCCGGGTCTATTCAGACAACACCCTCAACCGGCCACCTCATCGGAACCCCTCCCTCGTTCTTCAACGTCGCTGGCGAAAGCGGGAAAGTGAATTTTACTAAAGATGATAAACACGAAACCGATCATGACCTGGATGTAAATGACACGGTGAAACTCTCATGGAAATTGCTCGACAACGAAGGTGATGCTGATGCGTCGCTCGCTTCCGTGGTCTGGCGTTGCGATCATCCGCAAAAAGGGCAGCGTGTTTTGGCAACCGGTGTGGACAGTTACACCATTACCTCGCAGGATCTGGGCTGCTTTATTGGCGTCAGTCTGCAACCCAAAACGCTAACCGGTGACCCACGTGAAAACGATCTCCTGACGATAGACGACATCAGTAATTACGATCAGGATGACAATATTGTTGATGGGCCTGTTAACCCGCATGCTATCAATATCACCGAGTACACCGTGGCACCCGGCACCACACAAAGTAAGACTGTAGCGGCCGATCTCATTTTGCGTACTGGCTGGAATGGCGCCAAATTACAGTTGGAAACCGACAATGTTGCCTCTCAGGTGACCTGGAAAAGCAGTAATGATGAGATTGCTACCGTTTCATCCAGCGGTCTGGTGACGTTTAAATCAAAAGGCGCAGTGACTTTCACGGCCACTAATGAGGAAGTCAGTAATACTATTACGTTTAATCCCGACCTTTTCTATGTTTTCAGTACGGTAGGACGCAGCTGGTATGAAGCTGATGCCTGGTGTACGGAACAAGGATACACCATGCCAGCACTCAATCAGTTGTCAACCGGCGCTGCTAATAAAAGGGAGATACCTTCTGCTACTTTGTGGCAGGAGTGGGGGAATGTTTCGGTAGATGGAGCCAAAGTTGCCGGGTCTGTTGTCTGGTCTAGCGATGAGTGGTCTAGTCACGGGTATTATATGTATATTTCTGACGGTCACACTACTTCAAACAGCAAATCAATGACAGAAGGTGCTGCGTGTCTGGTTCCTTAGTGATGGGTATTCCATGGGGTTTTTACCCCATGGAATACAAAGATTACAGACCTTCCGTCACGATTTTAGCGGCGGCGGCCAGCACATCTTTACGCGCTTTCGCATTCTGATGCGGCTGGGTGAAATAGGTCACCACAACCAGCGGCGGATGGTTTTCCGGCCAGATCACCGCGATATCGTTAGTGGTGCCGTAGTCGCCGCTGCCGGTTTTGTCACCCACTACCCACGTTGCTGGCAGGCCTGCACGGATGCTCTCGGCGCCGGTGGTATTACCCTTGAGCCATTCAACCAACTGTGCACGCTGAGGTTCACCCAAGGCTTTGCCTAATGTCAGGTTGTGCAGGCTGGTTGCCATCGCCAGCGGCGACGTGGTGTCTCGTTTATCACCCGGAATGGCGGTATTCAACGTTGGCTCAGTGCGGTCCAGACGGAAAGTGGTATCACCGATAGAGCGGGCAAACTTCGTCACCCCCACAGGCCCGCCAAGCTGGGCGATAAGCTTATTCATGGCAGTGTTATCACTGTATTGCAGCGCAGCAGCGCTGAGTTCAGCCAGTGTCATGCCGGTATCCAGATGCTTTTCAGCAATGGGATTGTAGTTGACCAGATCGGATTTTTTGATCTCAACTCGCTGGTTCAGCAGTTCTTTCTCTGTCTCACTCTGTTTTAAAATCGCTGAAGCGGCCATCACTTTACTGGTGCTGCACATTGGAAAACGCTCATCGCCGCGATACTCAATCCTGGTGTTATCGGCGGTATTGATCAGCACCACTCCCAGACGTCCACCGGAATTTTTTTCCAGCGCTGCCAGTTTTTGTTGAATGGCTGCCACGTTTGTCGACGTTTGTGCAAACAGGGGCGCACTGCCAAAGAGGAGTGGCATCACCGCCGTTGCCATGAGGGCCGCTTGTCGGAAGGTCATTTTGATCATGCTGTCTCTCGATTATGATGAATATTTATCTTTAAAATACATAGAGTTGAAGACCCCTCTTTCTCAAAGGATCGACAAGTGAGAAGGATTTTATCCGAACCTAAAGTAAACACATAGCTGAATATCCTGCCTGCCGCCCAGGTCTATGTCGGGTTGAGATAAAAAATACGAAGACAAGGCTGCCCGCTAACCTGTTAATGCGTCAGGCTGATCCAGCCATGAAAACCCATATAGAGGCCGACGCACGCGATCAGCGCACTCGAGAAATAAGGGGCACGACGGGCTAAGGTGTTAAAACCACTCCAGCGTTTTGTCGCCTGCCTGACGCTATAAGCTGCGGCAACGCCAACGGTCACCAGCGTGATCGCCAGACCGATGCTAAAGCACAGCACCAGCGCAGCACCCAATGTAAAGGCTTTGACCTGAATGCAGAGCAACAGCACGGTGATCGCCGCCGGACAGGGGATCAACCCACCAGTCAGCCCGAAAAGGATGATCTGACCTGTGCTGACATTCTGGTTGGTAAAACGGCGCTGAATATCGTTGGCATGGGCTTTTTCATGCGCGTCCTGATATTCCTGTGAACTGATATCCAGCCCTTCCAGCGCCGCGTGATCGTGCTCGTGATGTGGGTGGGCGTGCTCTGTAAACACCACATCATAGTCATGCGAATGACCCCCATGCCCCAGCGACAGGCGCGCAGTGAAATTATGCGGCTCGGGGACGGCATGTACTGACTGCAAGCCGCCCTCGATTTCCTCGAATTGGAAAATCTGCGCCATCCCTGTTTCACGCGACGTGGTCACGGTGACGGCTTTTGCTCCCCAGCGCTGCCCCGACAGGTTCTTCAGACGCCAGTGCGGCGGCATACCTTCTTCAAAAATTGACAGTTCGACGCGACCGTGACCGGTATCAATCAGATGAGATTCATCATGATGATGGTCATGTTGTTCTACCTGCTCCCTCTTCCATAATTGTTCCCCGCGCCAGGTGCGCCAAAACATCCAGATAGCGGTGGCAATAATGATGACGGCCGAAACAATCTGGAAGTAAGGTTCGGTTGCTTCGGCGGTGAATTGACGGCTCAGATACATGCCACCGAAGGCGATGAGCCACACGATGGCCGTGTGCGACAGAGTGGCAGCCAGCCCCAGGTAAACCGCCTGTTTCATCGTGCCCCGGATCGCGATAATAAATGCCGCCATCATCGTTTTCGAATGCCCCGGTTCCAGCCCATGCAGCGCACCTAACAAAATCGCGCTGGGAATAAAGAGCCATGCGTTGCTCGTGCCTTGCTGTAACAGTGCGGAAAAATCAGTCATAGCGTGCCTCAGAGATACTTGGTGATGTCTTTAAATTCACGGATGACATCAGCCGACACTTCACCATCCTCCTTTACCGCGTGATCCAGACAGTGGTCCAGGTGGTCGTGAATGAGCGTTTTTTTAGCGTTAACAATGGCTTTCTCTACCGCCTGAAGCTGCTGAGCTATATCGAGACAGGTTCTGCCCTCCTCCAGCATTTTTATTGTGCTGTTCAGATGGCCTGTGGCGCGCTTAAGTCGTTTGATAATGTCCGGATGTGTTGTATGTGCGTGCATATTATATCCTATGGGGGGGGATAGGATGATGCTAGCGGAATTGAGTCTTATTGTCATCCATGAAATGAATTACGTGATCCGCCAGCCCTTAAATTCTTTATCGTTTCCCTGAAGATATTGATCACAACTTCCAGTCACCATTGAATTCTGAAGTACAACCCCTCGCTTTCTTTTACTTATCTCAGTCATGCCCTGGTGACACATACGAAAAGCGGGTTATAAAGCAATTTCCTGAGGTGTGTCGTTATCGTGTCATGAAGGTGTCGCCTGTCTGTCGTGCCGCAGGGGAGATGGATGTGCGAAAATACTCTTATAAAGAATCAGCGAGGGAGCATAAATGAGTACAGGTGAAAAAATTAAAGAGTACTGCGGTTTATAAGAGAACAAATGTCCTGGCTGCACGGGAAATATCACATTCAGGAAAGGGAGACTAATACATACATTCTTGCTGTCTGAGTCGAAGTGGGGATTTCTTCTATAGCCAGTCAATAGTGGTTTTTTATCAATAAGGTGAAAATATGTCTGTCATACAGTTTTTCAAAGATATTCCTGTATGGGTGTGGGTTCTGCTTATTTTCCTGCTTCGCCGCGGATTTACCGCTCTCTTCGACCGGGAAATGCATCCGGGAAGACTGTTCTTCCTCCCGGTCTTGTTTCTAATCTGGGGAGTCTATGATGTAACCAATGAGACATCCCGCCCCGGCCTTAGCCTGATCATGATGGGATTCGGAGTGCTGGCAGGCATTATTTTCGGGTATATATTATGGTGGTCGCAACCACCACTGAGAAACTCAGATCATTCGGGTTTTATCGTACGCAGCGGGACGCCACTGACGCTTGGCATGATAATCGTTGCCTTTAGCCTGAAATTCACTCTAACCTCAGCCCTGTATCTCCAGCCTTCATTACGTGAAGCGGAGACATTCTGCATAGTTTTTGGATTAATAACAGGAATGATCGACGGGACCTTCTGGGGGGGAACGCTCCGGTTGTTTATGCCATGGTATAAACATCAGCGGACGCTTGAACAGGGCAATAATTGTAATGATTAAATACATAATGCACTGAAAGAGGCCAGCATATCGAGCATCATCCCATTAATGGCTGTCAGCATTGCCTGGGTGAATCAACGCCATGTGGCTCGTCGGTAAATTCAGGCTTACTACAACAAGGTGCTTTTCCTGGATCAGGTGCTTCAGTTTTTGCCACCCTTCTTCGTCCAGGCGCGAAATCTATCAACCTGCTCAATGAGAATAATGTCACCAGGTGCAGCGTTATCCAGAAGGCGCAAAAGCTCCGGCCGTTGAAGAGATGCGCCGGATACATATTCGGTGTATCAGCTGGCCAACCGAAAACCTTTCTCCTCAACGAACGCCTTCATTCTGTTTTTTTGCCCGAAGAGCATTTTGTTCTTTCGTCGATGCCCGGAGATATCCGTGATATGTACATTTTTTAACCTTGCTGTGTCACTTAGGTGATGATCATCATGTACATGACAGATAAGTGATGATCCAACGTTGAAAAACGCCGTTTATGGCTAGTGATACAGGCGTATAGCTTAATGTTGTATCAGTTTTGGGAGTGCCTTTTAGGGGTCTGAAGCCCAATCGTGCGAAACTGTACGCTAAGTGTGTTTTTTGAGCAGGTTGGGCTTCAACCCCCTTACAGACAGATTTCCTAACCCCACAAACCGGCTGTGATTACCCCGTAATAAAAACAATACCGCCCGCAGGCGGTATTAGAACATCTGGACAGGTAAAAACGGCAAGCCGCTAGCCTGCTTATGCAACGCAGCGGTGATTCTACGAATCTTTAAATATAATATTGCCTTCGCAACACTTCCACGTAATAGCTTCATAGCGCATTTGGATTGTTTCAAAATGCGTTCCCGTCTGTCCTCCTTGATATAGGTTCGGCGTAATAGAGGTTATTTTTACATTTTCCAGAATTATATTAAAATACTCGGATTCAATGCCTGCATCTAAGATCTGGTACATCTTAATTGTTGCTGAGTTCAGGGTAAGCCCCTGGCTCAGTGCTTTGTATAAAAGCGGAGTGACCTTATCAAATTCCTTTTGAAAAGAAATGGGTGAGTGTACCCTTGTTCCCGTTAAGCGTCCCGTATTTGAGTCGGTTGGGATCTGTACATTATGAGTCACCGACTTTAATTCTATGGCTCCGACTCGACCAGAAACTAAAGATTCACCTATAACGGGGGATCCATTTTCATCAGTTAACCATAAATATGCTGGATTTGAAATTTTACATCCTTATAAATGAAGTAATTTCGATTAACTACATTGGGAAGAATTTATCTAATAATTTCCCCAGAAGATAGACACAGACGGCAAGCGTAAAAATAGAAAGCAGTCTCATTGACCAGGTGTCGAAGTGAAAAATGAAATATACTGCCATCCAGACAGCAACCGCGCCTATCAGCGCACCCAATGTCCCTTTAATGACGCCCATGATCGCCACTCACTTTCGATTCAACACGTTCCAAGATATTATTAAATGCGGGCATTCCCTGCTGTCGCCTTACAGTTAACGCCTCAACAAAGGGTTTAAGTGCAGGTTCAAACATAAAGTAGAGTAAGTCATAATCTTTTACGCGCAACTCCTGATAGAATTCAGGTTCGTCTATGCTGAGCTGTACCGATGTTCTTATACAGCGCTCCTTCATTCCTCCTATAAGCAAAATGTTACCTACAATCCCCCCGCGCAGAGCTACTGTCCAGCCAGCCCGCTGAGCAATTGCCTTGGCTATCGTTGATGAAATAACAGAATTGGTAACGGTACGGCCTATTACTGAAAATGAGCCACGGCTATATATCTTATTTTGTTTGCTTTCTGACACATATTGATCAAACTTTGAAAAAACAATCTCTATCGCACCTAAGATTCGGTCGTAATTGAGAATTCTGTTATCTATTGTATGGATTATTCTGATTGTTTCAGTTTCGTGAGAGTAATGTGAATCAGTGTCAAATACGCCATGCGCCATATATCCCAGATCGACAGGAACGGAGAGCGCACCGTGAATAAACCCTAATGCTGAGTCAGGTGAAATAATGATATCGGCAATGCGTGTGGCGATTTTCTCATAATTGCTCATGCTAATTCCTTTTATTAGCCAGTTCCCAGTGTGTAAGTATACTGCTCTCCTTTGGCAGTGGATATATTAAATAGAGGCTTCGTCTTTATAGGGGTTTGACGCGTAACGGAACGGTTTCACACTTTAAGGACTTTTTGTCCGATAAATCAAAATATTATGGACGGTGAAAAACACGCTCAAAACGATGTCTTTTTAATCAAAAAATGGCATTTACCGGACATTGCTGTCCACAAATCGATTTTTCAGGCGGTTTTTTCGCCTAACGTGAGTTTTCGCTCGACTGAGCATCAAACCCCTGAACTCATATCGTTTCCTTTATTAATGCTGTGGTGATCCGCGCCGCAGCTACAGGGATGTTGCGGACCGCACCAGTTGGCCCTCAAACCCCTTTTATAATTGGGCGTAATAGCTGCAGGGAATCTATTGGCACAATAGAGCGGATAAAACTATACTGGATGTAAGATTAAATCTTACATCGAGGTGGGTATGGCTAGAACTATGACGGTTGATTTGGGTGATGAACTTCGAGAATTTATAGATTCATTAGTAAAATCAGGTGATTACAGAACTCAAAGTGAAGTGCTTCGGGAAGCATTGCGCTTATTGCGTGAAAAGCAGGCCGAATCTCACTTGCAGACTCTACGGGATCTATTGGCTGAAGGGGTGAGCAGCGGAACGCCAGAAACATGGGATAAAGATACGTTTCTGCAGCGGGTGAAAGGAAAGGCTAGTCTGCATGAAAGAGATTAACCTGACGCCTAAAGCGACTGAAGATTTGGAAGCTATTTGGTCTTATAGCCAGGAACAATTTGGCCTTGCTAAAGCTGATGAATATATCAGTCGCATTTCGAACATTTTTGAAGTTCTAGCTACCCATGAAATCGGAACAGAAAGGCGTGAGTTAGGAGATCATATCTTCTCATTACCTATTGAAAGGCATGTGATTTTCTTTGTTCCATCTGAGTTTTCCATCACTGTGATCCGCGTTCTGAATCAATCGCAGGATGTTGTTCGTCATCTTTCCTGGACTTAATTTGAGCCAGATATAGAACGGAAAATTTAAGGAAGGGGATGAGTTATACTCGACGCAGTTTGAAAATAACCACGATATTTAACACAATATCATCGTGCGTACCGAGTGTGTAGTCGCTAAGCTAACCGCTTGGGGGACATTTAAAACCAGCCTTAACAAAATAAGATTTTTGGTTATGTTGAATAAAAACAAGTCTCTGCCAGAAATGCCGCAGCGCCCTTGCAACGTTGGCTTGCGCAAGGGCGTAATCATCACGTCGAAGTCAAAACGACATTGCTTACCGAGGATATTGTTCACGGTAGCTGCGTGCCCTGCTTTATCTTTAGCGCCCGAGATCACCTTTAACGGTTATTTGCAACAGTGCCGCTACAACTATCAGTGATGACCAAATAGCATTGTCCAAAACATGCCCAGGACGACCAACGCCATAACGCCGGTGCAGGCCCAGCCTAATGCTTGCATACGCTTGCCTATGACAAATTCCCCCATAATTTTTTGGTTTATGGCCATTAACATCATAATTATCATGATGGGCACTGCAATTACGCCATTAATTACGGCACTCCAAAAAAGAGCTTTTATCGGGTCAATAGGCGTAAAACAGATACCTAGCCCGATCAACATGGCGATCGCAATAATCGCATAGAAATGCTTGGCCGCCACCGGTTTGGCTTCAAGGCTGTTTCTCCACTGGAATGCTCCGGCCATGGCATAGGCTGCTGAACCTGCCAGCACGGGGATCGCTAATAAGCCCGTGCCGATAATCCCCAGGCTGAATAGCCAAAAAGCAAACTGGCCAGCTACCGGGCGTAGTGCCGATGCCGCTTGTGCAGAGGTCTGAATATTTGTCACATGATGCATGTGCAGAGTAACGGCAGTGGTTAACATGATGAAAAATGCCACAACGTTGGAAATCCCCATACCTATCAATGTGTCGATTCTGATACGGCGAAAATTGGCACTAGCCTGATTGGGCGCGTCTATCAGCGGTTTGGCATTGGGATGTAAATGCAACTCTTCCACCTCTTGTGAGGCCTGCCAGAAAAATAGATAGGGGCTTATAGTGGTGCCGAATATCGCTACCACCATGATTATATAGTCAGATTTCCAGGATATATGCGGAATAAATGTGCTTTTCAATACCTGTCCCCAAGGAATATGGACGACGAAAATAATACCCACATAGGCAAATAACACTAATGTCAGCCATTTCAGTACGCGGACATAGCTGTTATAAGGTATGAAAATCTGTAATAACAATGAAATAACTGCAAACCCCAAAGCATAAAGATGGGGCGGGCCACCAATGAGTAACGCCAGGGCCTGCCCCATTGCGGCAATGTCGGCGGCAATATTAATGGTGTTTGCAATAAAAAGCAGACCAATAATCGCATACAGCATGGATATGGGATAATGCAGCCGAATATTGGTGGTCAACCCCCGGCCGCTGACACGACCTATTTTGGCGCTGATAAGCTGAATACCTACCATCAACGGATAGGTTAAGATCAGCGTCCATAACATGGCAAAACCGAATTGGGCGCCACTTTGGGAATAGGTCGCGATACCACTCGGATCATCGTCTGCGGCACCCGTTATCAGCCCAGGGCCTAACTTTTTCCACCAAGGTTTTTGGCCTTTGGAAGTATCCTCTGCAGTAGAATTTTTCATTTTTGCTCTTAGAGAGAAAAAAATCAGCGTCTGTATAGCATAGCAGTCAAATGTCGAGGGCTGGGGTGTAACGGAATCAGGAACGTCTTTAAGCCGTCATTTTAAATAGCCAAAAATTAACCAGCCAATTTACATCGCAGATTGCCCTTCTTAGCGTAGGTTTTCGCCCCATTGGACCTCAAACCCCGCATAGTGAAAATAATTGCTAACGGTTCAATGCCAGTCTTAGTTACCACGGTGTTCTTTATTCCCTCCGTATATTTTATAATGAAGGGAATATTGCTGCTGAAAATCATCAGCTCCGTGGTATTACTTAGTGGAACTGCAGTGATAGCAACGCTGTTTATTTAAGTCCTATCCCAGAACATAAATATCTCCTGTTTTCGGAGTGACTGCATCCGGCAACCACAAGCAACCCCATTTACCAGTACAATGACAGCCCATTATTTTATCTGGCTTTTGGCTGCGTAGAAACTGTCTCACCTCCCAGAGTTTACGAGGTGACGCACAGCGCAAGTGAAAACCACCGAAAAGAGCATGAATATGATTTATTCCTGTTATTTTCTGGCAATGACGCACGATATCAATGAGTCCGCGATGTCCACAACCGATAAAAATGATCAGTCCGCGGTCAGATTTATAGATCAGAACTCCTTCATCTTGTACATAGTCTACTCTGGTATTCTTATCTCTGATAACACCGTATGCCTGCGGCTTGGTCATCGGGATCTCCCCTGACCACATAAAGCGTTCCCCTATATGCAGTGGGGCACTGCTGTACTCCATAAGGTGTTGTGAATAATCAATATTCAGAGACAATTTTTTTATTCTGGCGGTATAGCCTGAAAACCTTACGGCCGAGTGGCGCTCACTGGCCACTTGGGGATGGCATACGATCCGGCATTTATCAGGCAACCACGGAACACCGCCACAATGGTCATAGTGGCCGTGTGAAAGTACAGCCGCGGTTAGGCTTGTCAAATCGACCCCCATCAGGGCAGCGTTATGCAGGAAGCTATCATCAGGTCCGGTATCAAACAAGATTGAGTCATTTTCATCCTGGATAAACAGACTTAGCCCGGTTTTAGCACGCAGCAAATTTATAGAGCCGGAGTTAAGCCTGTTTTCCAGCAGGACGCTGATGGTTATGGACATGTTCGCTCTTTCCTTGGCGTGATGAGTTACCGCAGGGTATGAAATTTATCGACAACATCTCTGTGGTATGCAGCCAAATAATACCCCATTCCCTGAGTAAACTAAATTTTCTGAAGCTTGGAACAAAAGAAGATCCAGTGGAGGAAGATATTGCTTAACGTGAGTTTTCGTTCCACTGATTTGATTCGGATCGTTACTTTGCGGGGGCACTACCCCGCCGCCATTGAAATCAGCTGATGTCTTCGAGGCGGCGGCGGTGCGCATCAGGCGCTAAACTTCTTTCGGTCACTGTCGTTAATCGGCCGAATGACTTTGCACGGATTACCTGCGGCAATCGAATCTGCCGGTATATCGCGGTTAACGACGCTGCCTGCGGCAATCACGCAGTTATCACCAATAGTGATGCCTGGCAGTACACTGACCCCCGCGCCTAGCCAGACATTATTGCCTATAGTGATGGGCCGCGCGTATTCCAGCCCCTGATTGCGCCGTTCATGATCAACCGGATGCCCGGCGGTATACAGCCCGACATTTGGCGCGATAAAAGCATTGTCACCGATAGTGACTTTGGCGCCATCGAGAATGACCAGGTTAACGTTGGAGTAAAAATTCTCACCAATTTCGATGTTAAAACCGTAATCGCAGTGGAACGGTGACTCAATGACCAGCGACTCACCGGTTTTTGCCAGCAGGTTTTTGATAAGGTCAACGCGCTCCGCAATGTCGTCAGGATGCATATGGTTATATTCAAACAGTGCACGTTTAGCAGCCTGACGTTGTTCAAGTATCAGAGGATCGTAGTTGGCGTCGTAGAGTAGCCCGGCCAGTGCTTTTTCCATTTCTGTCATGATGCTCATTCTCCGTTGATCTTCCCAAAGATGCAGCCAGTATAGACGCTGCCTGACGACAAAATAAATGAAAGAGTTACCTATGTGCCAAAGGATTATCACCTTATCAAAGACGGGGATGGATTGTTTTTTTCAATCTTGTTTTTTCCTGAATGGTAAGGTGGCAAGGACCTGACCGTCTAAACTACATTACTCTTAGTCCGTCGCTACTTCACTCTCACACCGGAGCATTGCATGTTTGACTCTACCGCTTTCCCGATTACGACACGCTGGCCAGCACAGCACCCAGATCGATTGCAACTGTACTCATTGCCGACGCCCAATGGTGTCAAAGTATCAATTATGCTCGAAGAGATCGGCTTGCCGTATGAAGCGCATCTCATTGATATTGGTAAAAATGAGACCTGGACACCGGAGTTTTTAGCACTGAATCCTAACGGTAAAATTCCGGCTATTCTTGACCCGAACGGCCCGGGAGGAAAACCGCTGGCGCTGTTTGAGTCCGGGGCTATCCTATTGTATTTGGCTGAGAAAAGTGGGCGGTTCTTACCGACAGATCCTGTCGAACGCATTGAGACCTTGCAGTGGCTATTCTTCCAGATGGCCGCGGTCGGCCCGATGTTTGGCCAACTCGGTTTCTTCCACAAGTTTGCTGGTCGGGAAATCGAAGACAAGCGCCCTCTCGAACGTTACCGCAAAGAGTCAATCCGCCTGCTCAACGTACTGGAATCACGTCTCGCGGGGCGACAGTGGATCATGGGCGATGAATACACCATTGCCGATATCTCATTGCTGGGTTGGGTTCGCAACATGATTGGCTTCTATGAGGCGCGTGAATTGGTCGACTATGACAAGCTCATCCAGGTCCCTCTTTGGCTGGAACGCGGTCTGGCACGCGAAGCGGTACAACGTGGCCTGAATATTCCGGCAAGATAACATGAGCGGGCTTGCCTGATAAAACGGCAGGCCTTTTTTACAATCTACTTTAGTTACAACATACAAATGCTTTGAATCACTACAACCGTGGCAACTCAACCATTAATCTCATCACTTTATTCATCCAGGATCGGGGGCCAACTGGAGATTGACTTTCGGGGCCTGGCTGGATCATTCGCTGTTAAACGGCAGGAAAGCTACTTTGCTTTTCAGAGACTTCCCTGCCGGAACACTATATTTAAGCGGAGATTAACGCTTACGCCACACCGTCAGTTGCGCCACCGTATGCTGATATTTTCTTGCCGTTTCGCGGATCACAAAAGGCACCTCTATCGGGGCCTGAACTTCGGTGAAATCGGCCGCCAGCAGGCGTTGCAGTGCCTGGTGTGTGGTCAACGCTTCGCCATTTTCACGCACACCACCGATCCAATTTTCTTTTGGCGTGAACGCCTCCAGCCAGGTATAAGGCGAAGAGAGCATCAGCAGGCCACCGGGGCGAATCATCGGCGCGATATCTTGCAGGAAGCGTTTCGGCTGGCGCAGCCGGTCGATGAGATTGGAAGCCAGCACCAGATCGTAAGGCTCTTTCTGCGGTTTCAGATTACAGGCATCACCCTGCAAAAAACGCACTTTCTCTGCCTGTTCGGCACTTAAGCCCACATCTGACAATCGCGCCTGACAATATTCCATCAGGTCACCCTCTTCCGGCATCAGATAACGTAAATCTTCACCGCTGGCCAGCGACAGTGCCACATCAATAAAGCGTGCGGAATAATCCATCCCCGTGACCTGCTCAAACAGGCGTGCCAGCTCAAAACTGGCGCGGCCTGTGGCGCAACCAATATCCAGTGCGCGATGACGTTTGTCGCACAGTTTTTCGGCGATATCCACCAGAGCGCGGGCGTAATTATCCACGCCGAAATACCGTTTTCCGTATTGGAAATCAAGGTACTGCGACACCAAAGTGTCCGTTTCATACGGATTGACCGTCAGTTTTTCCTGATGCGTCGACACCACATAGCGGAAACCTGCATGCTGGAAAAAGTGGCGGCGGAACGCGTAGCGGGATGAGCGCAGTGCTTCGTTACCGGTGGAGATCCAGCTGCCACCTTTCATGATCGAGTGTTTACCATCAAAGGTCGGTGTGGAAAAATCGTCATATAAAGGATGCACGCGGAAACCATCAAAACCACTGATCGGCGTCGTGGTCCATTGCCACACGTTACCGACGATATCGTAGAAATCCCCTTGCGGGAACTGGTCCACCGGGCAGGTAGAAGCCCACCACGCCAGATTAATATTGCCGGGCGCTGTCTGCCAGTCTGGCTGATCACCGTCCACCTGATTGCGAAGCAGATACCATTCGGCTTCGGTCGGCAACTGGATGGATTTGCCGGTTTCATCAGCTTTCCAGCGGCAGAATGCGGCGGCTTCCAACTGATTAACCTCCGCTGGCCAGTCCCATGGCATCGGGATCTCTTCAGTCATCAGACGCAGTTTTAGGTTCTCCGATTGTGTCGCAGAACCGACCCAGAACGTAGGCATCGTCGCATTGGCAAAATCCCGCCAGCCCTGGCCTTCGTCATCCCACCACTGTACATTCTGATATCCACCGGCCTGTACAAACTCGAAAAATTCCGCATTACTGACCAACATTTTACTGGCTTTGAACGGTTTGACGTCGCTGTGCGAAGTGCCGTATTCGTTGTCCCAGCCGTAAGTATCATCCGTTTTTCCCAGCGTCACCGCCCCACCGGCCATGGTTACCAGTGCGTTTTTCGGCGCAGCAGCACGATCTTCGCGGACATGCGTGCAAGCTGGCCAGTGCCCCTGGGGCTTAACCCATTCGACCGGCAACTGACGGATCAGCACGCTCGACGTCTCAAGGTGAATGCGTTCATGCTCAATACCCATCAGGATCACCCACGCCGGGCTTTCCCAATTGAGCGGCAATTCAAGCGGCATATTTTCGATGAAATCGACCAAAAAGGTGCGGACTTTGCCGCGATAATCACGTAACGCAGCAACACTCGGCCAGCTGTAATGGCTATTGTCTAAATCATCCCAGCTCATTTCATCCACGCCGATCGCCAGCATCGCCTCAATACCGTCATCAATACGTTGAGAGACTAAACCGGCGGCCATCAGCTTATTAATGTAAAAAGTCGCGGTATGGCCAAAATAGAAAATCAGTGGATGGCGCAGAGAAATGGCCTTATTAAAGTAGGCGCGCTCATCGGCCAGGCAGTCAAACAGGCTTTCGTACAGGTCCCAGGTCTGGTTAAAGTACCCAAGAATTTCATGGCGTTTTTCGGCAGCACTGTTGCCGTTCAGGCGTAACGTTTGCGTCGGCTGAGGTAACCCGGTTGTGGTTATTTTTAGGGGACTCATGGATATTCCTTAGTTCTCTGGCGAGGCAAATGAACTGCAAAGTGTAGCATTTATTCATTTCACGGCGGTTTCATGAGAAATTGTGACACACTTTAGTCAGCACTTTTCGGGTTAATCGAGCATAAAGAGCAGGGATCGTTCAGGCAGTCGCAGTGGCTCACCCTCAAAACGGTGGCGTAATGGCAGATAAGATTCCGCTGAGATAATACGTTCAATGTCTGCGGAAAGCATTTCCAGCGCCCGTTTCATTTGTGGCAAATAATCGTGGGTATCGTATACACGGTCAATCCCTTCCAGCGAATGATTCATGATTTTACGCGCAACATCGTTGGCAACGCTCAGCGACGCCAGCTTGGATCGTGCAGTTCGCCGTAGATCCCGGGTAGTAAACACCTCAATGCCCGGCCCTCTTTCAGCGCGCAGCATACGCCGCAGCGCTTGGGTGATCGCCCCACGCGACAACGGTTTTTGCCCGTCAGCGGGCGAAGGCACCAGCCACGGGCTATCCGCCGGGCTGGCTTCAAGCAGTGCACTCACACAGCGGATCATCAGCGGGGTCAGGGGTAAACTGTGGTCACGCCGCGATTTATTGCGCAGTCCCTGCCGCCATACACCGATGTGTAAATGAAATTCCTCTTTTCGCGCCCGCACCACTTCGTCGGGGCGCCTTGCGGTAAGTAAACACAGGCGCAGCGCCCAGCGGCATTGCTCTGAAATACCTAATAAATCAAGGCTATGCCAGAAAATCCAAATTTCCGCATCGGTCAGAGAACGTTCGCGAGGAGGCGTATTACGCCCGCCGACATCACGGCGTTTCATTGAACTGATCGGCGAATGTTCGAGATAACCCTGAGTTTCTGCCCAGCTGAGAAACTGTTTACATAAGGCAAACACCCGTTTGGCTTCGGCGATTTTCCCCTCCGCCAGCAGCACGTTGAACAACCGATTGAGCCGCAAACGGCTGACTTTATTGAGCGGCAGCGGGCCGATCATCGGCAGTACATGATTGAGCAATGAGGAGACAGCAATTTCCGGGCGACGGCGGGTGATCATCAGCGACAGTTTGATCCACACCTTCATCACCTGCTCAACCGTCGCGTTGCCCTCTTCATCAATATTGTCCAGTTCAGCCAGCGGCGCGTTTTTGATCTGCGCAAGAAACTGGATCACATGGCGCCCAACCTGCTCGGCGGCGATGTCGGGTTCGGTCACGACTCTATTCATTCAGGCAATTTCAACAGGCTAAAGTCCGGGACGCAGTTATAGCAACTCTGCAGATCCTACGCAAAAGGTTTGTGACTCCAGACCTATTAAGTCTGGAGTCACAAAGCGTGCGGAGAATCGAAAATAGCTGACTCAGGCGTATCAATTTAGCCAAATGAATTAACGGGTGAAACGGGCGCTAATAGGTCAATTAACCAGCGAAAATAAGCGGATGATTAATGACATATAAGATGTTAAAAACAGGGCAGGATATTTTGCTACCTTACGACCAGAGAAAAAAATGAGAATCATCCCCTCTCTTTGCGGTGTAGCGCTGATATTGCTCACCAGCAACAGCGTCGCCGAACAGCGCAAAACGTTTAGCGAAACCGACTGTCTGGCCATGAAGCAGATTCACATCGGAGCTTCTCAAATTGGGCTGCCGACCAACGGTGCCGTGATCACGGCGGCGGCTATGGCAGGCCAGGCCAGCGAGCGCCACTGCCAGCTTGAAGGTGCCATCAAACCCGTTGATTCCGCTGCGCCGGATATTAATGTCCAAATCAATCTGCCTCTAATATGGAATGGCAAAGCGCTGCATCTGGGTGGCAGCGGGTTCAATGGCGCTGTGCGCAAAACAGACACCGCGCGCTTTTCGCCAGTTGCAACGCCCGGCGTACTTAAACAGGGTTATGCCACTTTCGGCAGTGACTCGGGCCATCAGGGAGGGATCTCCGATGCGTCCTTTGCCCTGAATAACGGAGCCTGGAAAAATTTCACCGGCTTACAATTGAAAAAAACTCACGATCTGGCGATCGCGATGATTCAACAGGCCTATGGCAGTAAGCCAAAACACATGTATTTTCAGGGAAATTCTCAGGGCGGCCACGAAGCGCTGGCCGTCATTCAGCACTATCCGCAAGATTATGACGGCGTGATCGCCATACACCCGGTTTATAACTTCATCGAATTACACGTGGCGGGCTCGCTTTTAGGTCAGGCAATGTATAACACACCCGATGCCTGGATCTCTCCGGCGAAGGCTGCGCTGATATCTAACGCCGTTTATGCGGTTTGCGATCAACTGGATGGTCTCAGCGATGGCGTCATCGCGAATATAAAAGCCTGCGACAAGACCTTCCGTCTTGAAGGCCTGCGCTGTAGTGGCGGCACAGACAGCGGCCCGACCTGTCTGTCAGATGTGCAGATGTCGCTGGTGAGGAAAATGACCCGACCTCAGCCGCTGGGTGTGACCTTACCCACCGGCGATCATTTTGCCTCATGGCCAATATTGCAAGGGGCGGATGCACCGACGCTGATAAGCATGTTTGGAACAGGGATCAACAAATCAAAAACCATCGCCGCCGCTGAGTTAAACGGTCAAACCGGGCCGCAACCAGGCACCGCCCCGGCACCCGCTAATCTGATTATGTCATTCCCTTACATCATGGGTGATCAGGTAGTACGTTACGCTGTCACGCAGGATGCAACGTATGACACCCTATCGTTCAATCCGGCGTCGTACCAAGCGCGTTTGCAGGAGTTGGCTTCTCAGGCTGATGATGCCGATCCAGACATCCGCGTATTTGAGCAGCACGGGGGAAAGCTGCTGCTGATGCACGGTTCGATAGATATGTCCGTCCCACCGGCAAATACGATTGCCTACTATGAAAAATTGCAGGCCCAATTTGGAAACGCGGCCCTTCATCAATTTGTACGTTTTTACATTGCGCCTGGTTTTGCCCACAACACCGGTCCTTTCCCGATGAGTTGGGATTCACTGGGCACGCTGGATAATTGGGTAGATAAAGGCATCGCTCCAGGCCCGCAAACGATTATCGATACTCATTCGGCTACGGCCGGGCGGGAACTGCCCCTGTGTGAATTTCCGTCATATCCGAAATATCAGGGGCATGGGAATAAGAATTCCGCCTCAAGCTTTAGCTGCGTGACGGAGTAAAAGCCGGGCGAGATATTAAATTTGGCAGGCCAAAACGTGATTTTTCATAGAAATTCCCTCGGTTCAGATGACGAGAAAATTCCACTGATGAACACACTGCTTTTTCGGAGGTTACTATGACATAGGGGAATTTTTAAAATGGCATATAAGCAAATAAAATTGGTCACTCTCATAGCGAGTTCTAGTGTGAATTATTCATATAATAAAAACTTAAAGTTTTTTATTACCAGTCCGATGACACTTCTTTGTTTTTAGGTAAATCAAAGACAGTAGTACTAACCTAATGTTATGTCTCATGGCACTTAATTTAAACCGTTTAGTACTGCCCTACTAGCGCCCCATATAATAGGGCAGTACTTGATGCTACAAATATAATATTACATCAGTCGCGCTCGTTCACTATGGTAGTCCTGCTAAATCTTTTTACAAGACTCAGAAACTTTGCCATTCTTCTTCCCGCTCTGCTGTCTTTTTCTTCGCTGGCAGCCCGGAAGGTGATGATGATTTTGTAACTCCAGCCGGGCTTATCGCTGTGCGCAATTTCACCGCTGACGGCGCTTCGATGACAAAGGCGGCTACCAGCTGGTTGAGGACGGTGGCCTGCTCCATCAGCGAGTGTGAGGCGGCTGATGCTTCCTGTACGAGTGCCGCATTCTGCTGCGTCACTTCGTCCATCTGGTTAACTGCCTGGTGGACCTGGCCAATACCCTGCATCTGCTCGTGAGCGGCGGCCGCGATTTCATTCACCAGGTCAGCGACCTGACCAATTGCTTCCTTCATACTGTCCATATTCTGCCCGACTTCTTCCGCCTGACCAGCACCCTTCGCCACGAAATTCATTGATGACTCAATCAGCTCTTTGATCTCACGGGCTGAAGACGATGAGCGCTGAGCAAGATTACGTACTTCACCGGCAACCACCGCAAATCCGCGACCCTGATCCCCGGCCCGCGCCGCTTCAACTGCGGCATTGAGTGCAAGAATATTGGTCTGGAAAGCAATACCTTCAATGAGCGAGATAATATCGGTGATTTTTTCAGAACTGTTCCTGATATCGGACATTGTGCCCAACATGGTACTGACCTTGGCTGTGCTATCTTCAGAGATCCGGCGGGCATTCTGTGAAAGCTGGCTTGCCATACCGGTATTTTCGGCAGTCTGCCGTACCGTTTCACTCAACTCTGACATGCTGGCCGCCGTCTGCTCCAGGGAGGCTGCCTGCTCCTCGGTCCGGGATGACAGATCCTCGTTGCCTGCAGATATCTGCGCAGAGGCCGTACTGACGGACTGGGAGGAAGCGCTCACGGACAACAGCGAGGCAGCAACATTCTCCACCAGGTCATTGAATGCTCTTGCCGTCAGGCCGATTTCGTCTTTACGGGAGTCATCCGCCCGCAGGGTCAGGTCCAGGTGGGTACTGGCAGACTCCATGGTGGAACGCATGGCGTTAAGGTTTCTGCGGATACCGGTTATTGTCCTCACGGTGAATAAGCCGAGAATAAGGATCGCAATTGCTGACCCTATAATCATGCCCCAGAACGTCAACTGATAGATTTGGATATTCTGACTTTTGAGCGATTCACCGATGTCCACGTTCAACTGCAACTGCTTCTTGTAGCCGTCGATGAGGCGGCGGGCGGCTTCACCAGCACCTGTGTTGCCCTGGAGTTCAACCAGAGAGACCGCAGCATTCTGTTCACGGGAGCCTTTCAGGAAGGCCGGCAATCTGTTCTGGAAATCTTGTATGGTGGCGGAGCCCGCCTCCGTCAACTGCCGATCGCTATCGTTGGAAATATCGTTATCCAGATAGTACTGATTGAGAGACTTCAGACTACTCAGCAGTTCGCTAAGTTTTTTCTCAACCTCGGCCTGTCTGGCCGGATCAGTTGAGCTCTCATGCCTGTACATCCAGATAATCAGCTGGTTGCTGCCATCCACCATTTTGCCTAAGTCAATAATCGAAGGCACGGTATTGCTCTGGACATACTGAAAGCGTGACTGAAACCCCGTCACGACCAGAACGGCCACAATCACCAGGGTGATAAGTGAGGCTGAAAGCAGAGAAAAGACCAGAAACAGCCGCTGTGTAATTGTCATATTTATTTTTACCTGAGATATTGCCGGGCTAAAAAAGGCTGCATGACGTAAACCATACAGAAGCACCATTAGCTATCGGCGTCAGGCAGTAAATAGTTAGCTTATTTTTGATCTTTTACAAAAGTCAGCTGTTTTAACGAGTTCTGACGAGTCCTATGAGCACCTCAATATTGCCATTAATTATTCTTCCCATTAGAACCACAATTGCATTCAACCCCAAAAAAATATATGGGCTAACCAATTGTTTTAATGAAATATTCTTGATTTTATTTTTCTATAACAGTTAAGTTCGATAATAGAGAAAAAGTGGGCTTTTAACCGGTATTTTCGAGAAACAGTATTTCTTTCATACTTAGACTATTTCCCTCACTCGTTGTAATTCTTTGCGTTAATAAGAGGTGACTACAGTCGTGTGTCCTTGAAATAAATTATATTGGAAGAGACAATGAGGGCATTGCAGTCTATCCATAACCACATTGCACGTTATTTTTTCATTGATTCTGTGCTCTAAAATCAGATTTCTTGAGCACTGAATCAAACCAGATCAGATATGCTATCTAATGACTACCATCTTCTACGTGGAGCACCTGATGCCAGATTACTATTTATTTAAAAAGGGTAAGCAAACCGCTGTGCTGGAAAGATCAGACGCACGCGAAGCCTCTCGGCTGACCGGTCAGGGCTATGAAAAACAATTTGAAGAGATAAACGCACCGGATGCAAAACGCGCGCTTGCCCGCTTTACTGATATCCGCAAAGAAGAACGGACAACAGAATATGCCTTCGCAACAGGGGCTGCGTTCATCGCGCTTGCCGTAGGATTGATGGCGGTGGCTGACTTTATATTTCTGAAATAGCAGCCAGCGAATAAAGACCATTTACCGTAGCACCAGATCATCGCCGTTCTGAAATCTGTCGAAGCTGGACGCACCGTCGAGGCTGATCCCTTCCCAATATTGATGCCAGGATAAATCAGAGATCCGGGTCGGTTTGATCCCTTCCCAATATTGATGCCAGGATAAATCAGAGATCCGGGTCTGTTGATCCCTTCCCAATATTGATGCCAGGATAAATCAGAGATCCGGGTCTGTTTGCAGGCTTCGGACAAATTCTTCCGGAGTCTGGTTATTTAATGAGGAATGTGGCCGGTACTGGTTATATTCCTGCC